>VFSW01000439.1_pt1 | contig 61003 bp, 52 predicted proteins | sample 5358111 | NCBI WGS metagenome assembly VFSW01 (sample SAMN11554181, study PRJNA540505) | mine drainage metagenome | isolation source: sediment from site ElyBrook_90M | place: USA: Ely Copper Mine, Vershire, VT | collected 2017
TCAGGGCTTGACGTGGGCAGCGGTCTGCCCGAACAGCACTTTCTTGGCGTCCTCGGTGATTTCGCGCGGTGCGCTGATGCTGTTGCCAATTTCATAGGCCCGCACCGTCGCAGGGCGTGCCCTGATTGCCTCGAACCAACGCTTCAGATGCGGGAAGTCGTCGATATTCTGTTCCTGACGCTTCCACGGCACGATCCACGGATAGCAAGCCATGTCGGCGATGGAATAGGAGCCCGCGATAAAATCACGATCCGCAAGCTGGCGGTTGAGCACGCCATAAAGCCTGTTGGTTTCATTGACATAGCGCTTGATGGCGTAATCCAGCTTTTCCGGCGCATAAATGTTGAAATGATGGTTTTGGCCGGCCATCGGCCCCAGCCCGCCCATCTGCCAGAACAGCCATTCCAACGCCTGAAACCGCCCCCGCAAGTCGGTCGGCAGGAACTTTTTGGTCTTTTCGGCAAGATAGACAAGAATGGCACCGGATTCGAACACTGATATGGGCTCGCCGCCGCCCGGCGGCTCATGATCAACAATCGCCGGCATCCGGTTATTGGGGGCGATTTTGAGGAAATCTGGCTGGAATTGTTCGCCCTTGCCAATATTCACTGGGAAAATCTTGTAGGCGACCCCGGTTTCCTCGAGAAACATCGTGATCTTGTGGCCATTCGGCGTTGGCCAATAATGCAGGTCGATCATGAGAACTCCATGCGCTGAGGTGTGAGGCGAAAATTCTAGCGGGGCAAGATGTCATATTGCAATGGCAAAACTCAACATCACGCCTTGACGCGCGTTGCCTCGAATGCAGGGACATCGGCGGCAAATTGGTCAAGCCACGCAACCATGCCCGGATAGCGGGTTCGCCAGCGCCCTTCAAACCGCAAATCGAGATAACCGAGCGCGCAAGCCAGGGCAATATCGGCGATATCGCGCTTGCCGGTTGGCAGATGGTCTGCCAGGGCATCGAGCGCGCGATCAATTTTCCCGGACTGGTGATCGAGCCATTTCTGACTGCGCATCGGCGCTTCGCGAAACGCGATTTCATAGCGCGATACCACGGCGGCATCCATGACCCCATCGCAGAGCGCCTGGTAGGTCAGCACCTTGATGCGCGCCTCCGGATCGCGCGGGATCAGACGATTCCCGCCAGCTTGCAAATCAAGCCATTCGACAATGACGCGGCTGTCATAAATCGTCGAACCATCATCCAGCACCAGGCAGGGGATTTTCCCCAGCGGGTTTTGCTGGCGCAGGGTATCGTTGGCATCGTTAGTGTCAGCCACCGCCACGCTGAAAGCGTGAGGCGGGCCCGCGAGGGCGGCGGCGATGATGACTTTGCGCGCGAAGGGCGAGGCCGGGGAAGATCGCAAAACAGGCATGAGGGTTCCAGAATAGAGCAGCCGGGTATGGCTGGCGGGGCTCCAGCCTTAAGCCTCCAAGCGCGCCTTTTCAACTGCGCGCTTTCTCAACTGCGCCTTCAACCCCGTGACCCTCACACAAGGGCGCCGTGACAATGCTTGAACTTCTTGCCTGAGCCGCAGGGGCAGGGCTCATTGCGCCCGACGCGGCCCCAGCTTTCGGGCTCTGAAGCGATGCGTTGCGGCGGTGCAGGCTGGGGCAACGCCGAAAAGGCACCAGCGGCAATGCGCGCATTGACGGCGGCAATCGCCATTTCGTCCTCGCCTGAAAGCGGATCAAAATGCGAGGCCTGCATCGGCGGCATGGTCAGCCTTTGCTGCTCCTGCATCTCTTCTTGTGACATCAGTTCAACATGCATCAACTGCTGGGTTGCGGTCTCGCCGAGCTTGTTGATGAGTTCATTAAAGAGGTTGAAGGCTTCGGATTTATATTCATTCAACGGGTCGCGCTGCGCCTGAGCGCGCCAGCCGATCACTTGCCGCAAATGCTCAAGCGTCACCAGATGTTCGCGCCAGAGATTGTCGAGCGCTTGCAGCACCACCTGCTTTTCGACATAGCGCATGATTTCGGGAGTGTTTTTCTCGACTCGGGCACGATAGGCCTGATCCGCCGCAGCGGTCAGGTGCTCGCGCATGGCTTCGTCGTCAATGCCTTCTTCCTTGGCCCATTGCGCGACCTTGGCGGCCTCTTCCTCATCGAAATTCAACATGTCGCGAATATCGGCCTGCAAGCCAGCAATATCCCAGGTTTCGGGATAGGCGTCGTGCGGAATGTGTTTTTCGATAAGATCGTCGACGACGCCGGCCCGCATGTGGCCCACCGTCTCCTCAAGGCTGTCGTTGGCCATCATGTCGCGGCGCTGCTCGAACACCACCTTGCGCTGCACGTTCATCACGTCATCATATTTGATGATGTTTTTGCGCATGTCGAAATTGCGTGCCTCGACCTTCTGCTGCGATTTTTCCACGGATTTGCTGACGACCCGCGACACCAGCGCTTCGTCTTCCTTCATGCCGACCCGCTGCATCAAAGTGGCCATGCCTTCGCCACCGAAGATGCGCATCAGGTCATCTTCCATGGAAAGATAGAATTTCGACCGGCCCGGATCGCCCTGACGCCCGGATCGCCCACGCAACTGGTTGTCGATACGGCGGCTTTCATGCCGCTCGGTACCGATGATGTAGAGGCCACCTGCCGCGCGCGTCTGCTCCTTGAAGCGCGCCACCTCGGCGCGAATTTCAGCCTCGCGCGCCGCGCGGGCCTCGCCCTCAAGCCCGGCACATTCATGCGCCACCCGCATCTCGACATTGCCGCCAAGCTGGATGTCGGTGCCGCGGCCCGCCATGTTGGTGGCGACCGTGATTGCGCCAGGAACCCCCGCCTCCGCAACGATGAAGGCCTCCTGCTCGTGGAAACGGGCGTTCAGCACGGCAAACATTTTCGAGGTCTTGCCATTGCGGGCAGCCTCATAAAGTTTCGGCAGCGCATCGGTTCCAGTAAAATCAATCTGGGTATAGCCCTGCTCGACCAGAAACGCCGCCAGTTCTTCGGATTTTTCAATGGAAGTGGTGCCAACCAGCATTGGCTGCAACCGGGCATTGGCGATCTCGATCTCGCGCACGATGGCGCGCAGCTTTTCCTTGTTGGTGCGATAGATCTCGTCGGTTTCGTCCGTCCGCTGGACGGTGGTGTTGGTCGGAATTTCGACCACATCAAGGGAATAGATCTCAGCAAATTCATTGGCTTCAGTCGCGGCCGTGCCGGTCATGCCCGCGAGTTTGCCATAAAGGCGGAAATAATTCTGGAAAGTGATCGACGCCAAAGTGACGTTTTCTGGCTGCACGGTGACGCGCTCTTTGGCTTCCAGCGCCTGATGCAGACCTTCCGAATAGCGGCGTCCCGGCATCATGCGCCCGGAAAACTCGTCAATGATCACCACTTCATCATTGCGGACAATATAATCCTTGTCGCGCTGAAACAGGGTGTGGGCCCGCAACGCCTGATTGACGTGATGCACCAGGGTCACATTATGCGCCTCATAGAGCGCACCCTCCGTCAGAGCGCCCGCCTGGCGCAGCAGTTCTTCAATATGCTCGTTGCCAGATTCCGTCAGATGAACCGTGCGCTGCTTCTCGTCGACCTCGTAGTCCCCTTTCACCAGGGACGGCACGAGCCGGTCGACAGTATTATAGAGCTCGGAATGGTCTTCGGACGGCCCCGAAATAATGAGGGGCGTGCGCGCCTCGTCCACCAGAATGGAGTCGACTTCATCGACAATGGCGTAGGCGTGGCCGCGCTGCACCATTTCGGCGAGCTCGTATTTCATATTATCGCGCAGATAATCAAAGCCATATTCATTGTTGGTGCCATAGGTGATGTCGCAGGCGTAGGCTGCCCGCCGGTCATCATCCTCAATGCCATGCACAATGATGCCAACGCTCAGGCCGAGAAAGCCATAGACTTTGCCCATCCATTCAGCGTCGCGCCGGGCGAGGTAATCATTGACCGTGACAACATGCACGCCCTTGCCCGCCAGGGCATTGAGATAGCAGGCGAGGGTCGCCACCAGCGTCTTGCCTTCGCCGGTGCGCATTTCGGCAATCGCGCCTTCATGCAGCACCATGCCGCCAATCAACTGCACATCGAAATGGCGCTGGCCGAGCGTCCGCTTGGCCGCTTCGCGCACCGTGGCAAAAGCGGGCACCATGAGATCATCCAGGGTCTTGCCCTGGGCCAATTGTTCGCGAAACTGGGCGGTGCGGGCCTTGAGATCATCATCACTGAGCGCCGCAACCTCGGCTTCCAGGGCGTTGATCGCCTTCACTTTGGGGGCATAGCGTTTCAGACGGCGCTCATTGGCGGAGCCGAAAACCTTTTTGGCAATGGTGCCGAGCATCAGCAGACCTTTCCGGGGTCAAATGCGCCCCCGCGCAAAGCTGGCCCGGAAGCTGGTGTGAAGGGGATCAAAGCCCCGCAAATGCGGGCCGACCCCTTAAGTCAAGACTTGAATTCTGTGAACTGGGAGATAAGTGCGCCGGCCTGCCTTGTCAATGTGATGCCTGCAAGTCGTGCATTTCAGTCGGCGACAGTGTGAACGAGCGCTTCGAGTTTCGGAAGCATTGCCTTGGGCGTGTCCTCCGGGCTGATCTCCCCGACGAAACGTCCCCGCGCATCCATCAGGTAAGTGGTCGATGAGTGGGTGAAATCATAATTTCCTGATTTGTCGGGCGCGTCAGCTTTGAAAAATACACCATAGGATTTGGCGAGCGCCGTGAGGGCCGGAAGCGAACCTGTGAGCCCGATGATGCGGGGATCGAAATTTTTCAGCCAAGCCGCCAGCACGGGCGGCGTATCGCGGGCAGGATCGAACGTAACGAACAGCACCTTCAGTTTATCGGATTGAGGCCCCATAAGCTTCAGGGCCTGCGTGATGTCGGACATTGTCGTCGGGCATTCATCCAGACAATGCGTGAAACCAAAAAACACCACGAATGGCTTGCCTTTGAGTTCGGCACTGGTGAAGGCGTTGCCATTCTGGTCAACAAGGCTGAAAGCCGCCCCCAGCGCCACCGGTTCCGCCCGCCCCATCAAGGGCCGGATCAAGCCGGGGCGGGTGGCGATCACGCCCGCGCCAATCAGCAGCACGCCCGCGAGCGCGAGAACTATCAGACCGAATTTTCTCATTGAAGGCACTTTCCCGCGGCGATAGCCTGACACTATTGGGCAAGCGGCTGACGTCGACGCAGGTGCGACTTCGCGTGACGACGGTTTTTGAATGTCACGCTTTTCATGCCCCCCGGACGCAGCCGTTGGTAGGGTGGGGCTGGATCAGCGATTTGCGGTTGATAGATCGTCGGCGGCGTGATCGTCTCGGTGGCGGTGCTGTCCAGCGGCCCCGCGAAGCTGCTGGCCTGGCCAAAGGAATATTCCACCCGCACGCGCCCGCTGATCCGCACGCACGTCGCCGTGCCGGCCACAGCTACAAATCCGGGGCCAAACCCGGCGCAGATATCGTCGCGAGGATCCCGCCGCTGCGCGGCAACCGCCACGCTTCCCATGGCAAGTGCCAGCCCGGCAGCCATCAGCAATCTTGTCGCGTCAGTTTTCACGTCGCCTACCGCGCATAAATTCCACCGTCATGATCATGCACCTGAATCTGCTGCAAAAGCGGCATGAACAAGGCGGGCGCATTACAAAAATCCTTCAGCCGTGCATCAAGCGTGCAAAACCTCGTTTTCGTCTGACTCATCCCGCAGAATTCAGCCTGGCAAACAGCAAATGATCCTGCCATTGGCCGGCAATGCGCAAATAACCGCGCGCCAGGCCTTCCTGACTAAATCCGCTGGCCACCAGCAACCGTTTTGAGGCCTCGTTATGGGGCAGGCACGCCGCCTCGATTCGGTGCAGGCGCATCACGCCGAACGCGTGCAGCAGGGCAACCCTGACCGCACGCGTCATGAAGCCCTGGCGTGCATAGGGGGTGCCCATCCAATAGCCCAGCGTCGCGGTTTGAGCGACGCCGCGCCGGATGTGGCCCAGCGTCAGCCCGCCGACGAGCGCCTGATCCGACTCGCGGAAAATCAGAAAGGCCAGAGCTTCATCAATTTCCGCCTCATGAACCTGCCGCCGAACCCTTCGCCGGAACGCCGAGCGCGTCAGATCATCGTCCGGCCATAGGGGCTCCCACGGTGCCAGAAAGGCCCGGCTGTCACGGCGCAGCCGTGCCCAGGCTTCATAATCGCGCATTTCAGCGAGGCGCAGCACCAAACCTTCGCCACGCAGCACCAGCGGCTGGCTCAAGGCTGAACCTAGACCAAACAGTGCCATGGCCGCCGTCAGCTCCTTACATTATCAGCAATAAACCGCTCGACCGCAGCGAGGCTGGCGGGCAAAACCTGACCGAGTTCCGGGCGCTCCGCCAGATTGGCGAGAGAGCCGGGCAGGGCGGGATGCTGGCCGCTGGCCGCCGCAACCGCATCCGGGAATTTCGCGGGATGGGCCGTCGCAAGCGCTATCATGGGAGTCGAGGGATCACGCGCCAGCCCTTCACGCGCGACTTTCACGGCCACCGCCGTATGCGGATCAAGCACATAGCCCGATGCGTGCCATGTTCGGGCGATTTCCGCCGAGGTCTCCGCCTCATTGGCCCGGCCCGCATCAAAGTCAGCGCGGATCGCCGCAAGCTGGCCTGCTGTCAGTGAAAATTCGCCAGCCTGCGTCAATGCCGCCATTTGCCTGCGCATCAGGGCGCCGTCGCGCCCACCCGCCTCAAACAGCAACCGCTCGAAATTTGACGAGATTTGAATATCCATCGACGGCGATTGGGTGGCCACCACTTCCCGCAGATCATGCCGCCCTGTGGCCAGCGTGCGGGCGATGATGTCATTGGCGTTGGTTGCCACCAGCAGCCGCTCAAGAGGGAGGCCCATGCGTTTGGCAATGACGCCCGCCAGCGCGTCGCCAAAATTCCCGGTTGGCACGCTGAAGGACACCTTGCGATGCGGCGCGCCGAGTGCCACAGCACTGGTCATGTAATAGCTGACCTGCGCCACAATACGTGCCCAGTTGATCGAATTGACGCCTGCCAGCCCGTGCTTGTCGGCAAAAACATGATGGTTGAACAAGCCCTTGATGATCGCCTGGCAATCATCAAATGTGCCTTCAACAGCGATGGCATGAACATTGGCGGCAGTGCAGGTTGTCATCTGCCGACGCTGCACGTCCGATACCCGCCCCTGCGGATAAAGAATAAAGACGTCGACCTGCGGCAGGCCAGCAAAGGCCTCAATAGCTGCCGCACCCGTGTCGCCCGATGTCGCCCCTATGATGGTGGCGCGGCGATTGCGGCGACGCAGCTCGTAATCCATCACCCGGCCCAGCCATTGCATCGCCACATCCTTGAAGGCGAGTGTGGGGCCGTGAAACAATTCAAGGATGAACAGATTATCGTCGATCTGCACCAGCGGTGCGACGGCCTTGTGCCGGAACGACTCGTAGGTGGCGCGCAACAGCCGGTCGAGATCAGCCAAAGGCAGTTCATCGCCAGCAAAAGGCGCGATGACGGCACTGGCAACCTCGGCAAACGGCTTGCCAGCAAATCCCGCGATGGTGGGAAGGCCAAGCTGTGGCCAGGTCTGCGGCAGATAGAGCCCGCCGTCGCGCGCCAGGCCCGCCAGCAGTGCATCGCAAAAACCGAGCGGCGGCGCTTCGCCGCGGGTGGAGACATAAAGCATCGGGGATGGTGGTCCGTTCAGCGGCTTGAATGTGCTGCGATTAACACGCTCCGGCGTGTCACTCAATCTTTGAAGCGTGGGGGGTTCAAGCCAGACCCCGCAGACTTTTGATCACAAACGAGATGAACATGCCCAAAATGCCGAGCGCCAGGCCAAACCAGGTCATGGCGTAATTGAAATGATTGTTGGGGATGTCGGCTGCCCCCCGCAGCGCCAGGGGGAAGCTCACGGGCCCCTCGCCAACGGGCGTTGCATCAGCATCGACCAGGAACGGCGCTACAGGCGCGAGATGGAACGCGGCGGCGATTTCGCGGGGGTCGCGGGTGTACCAGCGACCGGTCTCCGGGTCATCGGCGGGGGTAAAGAAATTACGCGCCTCGGGCGGCCGCATCACGCCGGAGATACGCACGGACGCTGGACTGGGGCTGATACGGGCGCGTGCGGTAGCGGGCGTTTCGCCCGGCACAAAGCCGCGATTGACGATGATGATGGATCCGTCCGGCAGTTGAAGAGGCTCCAGCACGCGATAACCGACGCTGGAGAACAGCGGCGATTTTGGTCCGTCGCCGTCAAATACCAGCACGGTGTCCGCCGCGAGCAGCCGCCCCGCCAGGAGGACATGGCGATAATCATAGGCCTGCGGCGTCAGCTTCGTCCATTGCCCCTGCGCTGGCGGGGATTGTGGCGCGGCGTGGCTGCGCGATGCGATTTCGGCCAGCAAAGCCTCTTTCCATTTCAGGCGATGCAATTGCCAGACACCAAGGCTGGTCAAAAAAGTGCATATGACGGCGGTAAAAAGCGTTGGCCACAACAGGCCGCGCTTGCGGGGAAGTTCCGAAACCAATGTCATTTCAGGTTTTTGGGCGTGGCCTGCTCGGCCTTCATGCGATATTGCTGCGCAATCAGCATGCCCTTCAACGGGCGCAGCATGCCAAGGCAGATTATCAGCGTCAGCGGGAAAAAAATCACCGCAATCACCCAAAGCGGCGGATCCCACGTCAGATCGACCCACATGGCAAGGCCCAGCACGACAAAGCCGCCGAGCAGACTCACCGCGACAGCGGGGCCGTCGCCGGCATCGGCGAAACCAAAATCCAGCCCGCACACGTCGCAGAGGGGGGCTACATCAATAAAACCCTTGAACAAATGCCCCTGTCCGCAACGCGGACAGCGCCCGGCGGCTCCCGTCGCCAGCACCGATTGCGGTGGATAATACGGCTCAGCCAAAGTCTTGACCTTTATGTCCTCGCCAGCGGCGTGTCACTTGTCGGGTTTGACCGGCGGTGTCGCGCTCGTGCCCGGTGTTGCTGGCGGCACCACCGCAGGCGCTGCGGCGGGCGCAGCAGATGGCTTGGCTGGTGCAGGGGGCACTGGAGTTGCAGGCGCCGAGACGGGCGGCTTGCCGACCTCAGCCGTCTTTTTGACGGGCGGCGTTGGCAGGAACGTCTCGGTGGTCATGGACGAGATCTTCTGGCCATGCAGGAATGCCTGGGCCGCAATCAACTGATCGTCATATTTCGGGTCAGCCGGGACGAAGGCCTGCGAACCGTGTTTCTCGTCAGTGCCGTTGAGCAGGTGTCCCTGGAGCGAAGCTTCGCCCTTGATGGAATCCTTGCCGACCAGATCCTTGGGGATTGGCTCAAGGATTTTATAAAGCGGCTCAATGCCTTGCGCTTGAATCGAACGCCCGGACGGGGTGTAATAGCGGGCCGTGGTCAGGCGCAGCGCGCCATTGCCCTGGCCGAGCGGAATAATGGTCTGCACCGAGCCTTTGCCAAACGAACGCGTTCCGATCAGCGTCGCGCGCTTGTGATCCTGCAAGGCGCCAGCAACAATCTCCGACGCGGAAGCCGAACCGCCATTGATCAAAACGACCATCGGCTTGCCACCGGAAAGGTCGCCACCCGGACGCGCGTTGAAGCGCTGGGTTTCGTCCCTATGGCGGCCGCGCGTCGAGACGATCTCGCCCCGGTCGATAAAGGTATTGACAACCTCAATGGCCTGATCAAGTAACCCACCAGGATTATTGCGCAAGTCAACAATATACCCTTTGAACTTGTCATTCGGGATGCTGGTTTTGGCTTGCGCCATAGCCTTTTTCAAACCATCGAATGTCTGCTCGGTGAATTCTGAAATACGAATATATTCGATGTCGCCATCAAGTACTTTGGATTTGACCGATGCCACCTGGATCATGGCGCGGGTCAGCGTCATCTCTGTCTTTTTCTTGGCCGGCCCATGCAGCACAGTCAGCACCACCGAAGACCCGGTTTTGCCCCGCATTTTATTGACGGCTTGCGCCAAAGTCAGGGTTTTGACATCGACCCCGTCAATCGCAACGATGATATCGCCTGACAGGATGCCAGCCTTGGCTGCGGGCGTATCATCGATCGGCGAGACGACTTTCAAATAGCCCTTTTCAGCCGCAACCTCGATACCGAGCCCGCCAAACTCACCATTGGTTTCGACCTGCATGGCCTTGTAATCTTTGGCATTCATATATTGCGAATGCGGATCAAGCTTGTTGACCATGCCATCAAGCGCGTGTTCAATCAGCAGCTTCACATCCGGCTTGTCGACATATTCATGGCGAACCTTGTCGAAGACGTCGGTGAACAGCGACAACTGCCGATAGGTTTGCGGCGAGGCGGCCAAGGCTTGGCCGCTGATGAGACCTGGATGGGAAACCACGAATGTCGCTGTGGCACCCAGAGCCACGCCCATCGCCACCAGCGGTAACTTTTTCAAAGGAAACTTTTGCATCAGCCACCAGCTTTCGCTACCGCCGTTTTCGCCCACCAAGGGTCGGGGTCAATCGGCACATGATTTTTTCGAACCTCTATATAGAGGATCGGGCCCGGCCCGCCAATAGCTAACGTCGCTGCTGTGCGGGTGCTCGCCGTGCCCATGCGCCCGAGCGGCTCACCGCGCAGGAGGAACTGGTTGGCGCTGACATTGACCGAGGCCATGCCTGCAATCAGCAGGAAATAGCCTTGTCCAGCGTTGAGAATTACGATTTGACCATAGGCGCGGTAGCGCCCGGCAAACACCACCCAGCCGTCCACCGGGGCGAAAACATCGGCACCGGGGGCGACGCGCAGCGAATCACCGCTGGCTTTGCCGCCATAGCCGTCGTCATCGCCAAAATGGCTGGTGAAGATACCGTCCGCGGGCAGAGCCAGGGTTCCCTTGGTCGAGGCGAAGGTCACGTTCGGTGCCAGACGGGCAGGATCCTCGCCCGGCGTGGTGCCTTCGGCGGCAATTTGCGCCGAAGCCGCGGAATTGGCGGCCGCCAGCTTTTGATCGTTGTTGCGCGCATCCGCGGCAGCGCTCAGCCGCGCCTGCATGTTGGTGATCAAGTCGGCCAGCGACGAAGCCTTGGCCGCCAGCGCGCTGGCACGGGCAGTTTCGGCCGCCAGGCTGGCTTGAGATTGGGCTTCCGCGCTCTGGCGCGTGGCAATCAGGACGTCAAGTTGTTTTTGCCCGGCGGTCAAGGCGGTCTGGTCGCTGGCCAGGCGTCGCGCCTCGGCGGCCACGCCAGTTTCAAGCGCGATCAGATCATGCAGATCTTTCGAGAGTGCGAGGGCCTTGTCATGCAATCCAGGCAGAACCGCGCCAAGCAGAATGGAGGAGCGGATGGCGGCGAGCATATCGCCCGGCTGCACCAGTATGGCGGGCGGCGGGTTGCGCCCCATGCGTTGCAGCGCTGCGAGCACCTGCGCCATCACATCGCGCTCGCCGACCAGTTTGGCGCGAAGCGCAGCCTCTCTGGCCTTGAGCCTGACAAGTTGGTCCCGTGCGGCCAGGCTTGCCGCCGCATCGCTCCGCAATTTTGCGCTGGTGGCGAGCAGCGCCGCGGCAAGGCGCGCCCGGTCGGCACGGGCCGCTTCGATTTGTGCCCTGATCTGGCGCCGCGTGGCATTTGACTGCGTCACTTGATCATTGAGGCCGCGCAATTGCTGGCGTTGCTGGTCAATCTGGCTTTGCGTCGGCAAGCTGGTCTGGGCCGCAACCGGCCCGGCGGTCACCACGCCAAAAAGCAGGATCAGGCTGGGCAAAAGCAGGCATGGTGCAGGGCTGATTCGCATGGCCGCTGACTTTATCCGGGCTTTGGCCCCCGCAATAGGCCGGGCTTTAATGCGCAAGGCCACCGACCCAGACCCGCGCAACATCAAGTGCTGCATCAAGATAGACAATATCGGCACGATACCCGGCGCGCAAATACCCGCGTTCATGGTCTTGCCGCATCAAGGCGGCAGGCGTTGCCGAGGCCATGTGCAACGCATCGCCCAGCGGCACACCAAGCGTCCCGACACAATAGCGCACGGCTTGCAGCATGGTGAGATCGCAGCCGGCCAACGTGCCATCGTCCAGCCGCAGCGCGCCGTCCTGCCGCTTCACGCGGCGGCCTTGCAGCATGAATTCATCCGGTCCCCCAGCCGCAGGCGACATGGCGTCGCTGACCAGATAAATCTTGTCCACGCCTTTGGCCTTCAAAGCCACTTTGAGCGCCTCATCGGCGACATGGATGCCATCGCAAATCAGGCCGCACCATGCCTTGTCATCGCAGAGCGCCGCGCCGACCATGCCCGGTGCGCGATGCCCCAAGGGGCTCATGGCGTTGAAAAGATGGGTAAAGGCGCGCGCCCCGGCCGCCAGCGCCGTTTCAGCCTGTGCGGCAGGGGCATCCGAATGACCAAGCGATACCACCAGGCCCGCCGCGGCCAACCGTGCCAGGTCTTGCGGCGCGACCTGACCCGGTGACACCGTCAGCAGCACCGCGCCACTTGCTGCCTGCAGCAGCAAGGCAACATCCTCGCCCGTCATGGCGCGCACAAAATTCAGCGGGTGCGCCCCCCGCCGCGTGGCATCAATGAACGGGCCTTCCAGATGCAGGCCCAACACACCCGCAATGCCTTGGCGCTGCGCTTCGCGGGCGGCTTCCAGCGCGAGCGCCATTTTTGCCGGATGGTCGGTGATGAACGTCGGCAGCAGCGCAGTGGTGCCAAAACTCCGGTGCGCCGCCGCAATTCCGGCCATGGTCGCCACATCAGGCGTGTCATTCAGGAGAAACCCGCCACCGCCATTGGCCTGAAGATCAATAAAGCCCGGTGCCAGCACGCCGCCTTCAAGCCTGTGACGCGCCGTGGCCGGATCAAGCTCCGCCATCGGTACCAGGGCTTCAATGCGCCCGCCGCGCATGATCAGCGCATGCTCTTCGAGCCAGCCCTCGCCCGTAAAAATGCGCGCGCCGGTCAGCGCAAGCTGGGGCGTGGCCGTCTGCGCCAGCGGGTTCATGGCCAAGGCTCCGCGCGGCGCGCCAGCATCAGCGCACCCTCAAGCGGATCAGCCAGAGGCGCCACAAACTGTGCCTGGAAGGCCGGGGTGGCGAAGGGCTGCAACGCTTCCGCAAGGCCCCCAATCAGGCTGATGCGGGTGACGCCGCGTTGGCGCAAGCCTCCGGCCAGCGCGCCAAGATCAGCCAGTGCCTCGCGCACCAGGCGGCGTGCCAGCCGTTCGCCTTGGTGCGCCTGCTCGATAATCTCGGGCACCAAAGCGGCATAATCACGCGAGGATGCAGTCTTGGACCAGGCGATGCAGCGCGCCGGCTGGTTTTGGAAGTGCTGCATCATCAAGCGGGTCAGCGGCGTTTTGCGGCGCAGCCCATCATGGGCGAGCAAAGCTTCCGCCAAGGCTTTGCGCGCCATCACCGCGCCGGAGCCATGGTCGCCGAGCAGGAAACCATGCCCGCCAAGACCAAGCCGCGCGCCTCTTTCAAGCGCAAATGCCCCTGAGCCCGTGCCGCAGATGACAATGCCGCCATCCTTGCCACCATGTGCGCCGAGGCAGGCGATCAGTCCGTCGCTGTCAACCTGTGCGCTCGCAAAGGGCAGACCGCTCGTCTGCACCCGCTGCGCCTCGGTGGCGGTGGTGACACCCGCAAGGCCAAGCCCGGCATGAAGCTGCTCCAAAGGAATACCGGCTTGCGCTGCGGCCTCTCCCGCCACCTCGATAAGGACCGCGAGCGCTCCGGAAAAATTCTGATGGATATTGGCCGCGCCACCGCGCGCCTCGCCGCGAAGCGTGCCCGCATGATTGCGGATGCGGGCACGACAGGAGGTGCCGCCACCATCAATGCCAAGATAGTAGGTTTGCTTCACGCTGATGTGAATCCGCTGGCCGTTGGGGGCCGAATCTATAACAGCCCTCACGCCACCTGTCGCGCCTCTACAATCCCGGTCGCATATATTGCGGCTTCCGCAGCGAAGGGCGACAGGCCGTCATTGCGCAGCGCGATCACCGCGGCAATGTCTTTGGCGGGCAGGGGACGGCTGAACAAATAGCCCTGTCCCTCGCCGCAGCCATGGTCGCTCAAAAGCTGCAACTGCTCACGGGTCTCCACGCCTTCACCAATGGTCGCAACCCCGAGATTGGCGGCCAGCGATGTGATCGCCTGAACGATCGTCGCAGCCACGTGCTGGTGCTGCATTTTGTGCACGAAGGACTGGTCGATCTTGATGGTGTCGATGGCGAAATCAGCCAGATAGGCCAGCGACGAATAGCCCGTGCCGAAATCATCCAGTGAAATCCGCACGCCGGTGCCGCGCAGCTTTTGGAACGTATCGACCGTGCGTAGCTGCTCGGTGATCAACACTGATTCGGTAATTTCGATTTCGAGGCGGCGCGGGCTCAATCCGGTTGTGGCCAGCACGGAAGCGATTTCGCCCACAAAACCCTGATTGCGGAATTGCACCGCCGAGACATTCACGGCAACGCGGATATCGGCGGGCCAGTGCGTCGCTTCATGGCAGGCGGTTTCGGCGATCCATCTACCAAGTTCGAGAATGATGCCGGTCTCTTCCGCCAGTGGAATAAAGTCACAGGGCGGGACATTGCCGCGCTCCGGGTGGTTCCAGCGCACCAGGGCCTCGCAGGCGACGATCCGGCCATTCGCCAGATTGATGATCGGCTGATAGACGAGGCTGATTTCTGGTGTGGACAGTGCCCGCCGCAAATCCATTTCAAGTTGTCGGCGCAACTGGTGCTCGGAGTTCATTTCCTTGGCAAAGGCAACGGCCTGCCCCTTGCCGCCGGTCTTGGCCCGATAGAGCGCCAAATCGGAATTATGCAGCAATTGTTTGAATGTCGTGCCGTCTTGCGGGGCCAGCGCAAAACCGATGCTGACACCGACGCGCACCAACCTGCCATCAATATTGTACGGCTCGGATAATTTGGTTACCATTCGCAGCGCGATATTATGCACCATTTCCGGCATTGATACCGACAGCACCAGCGCGAATTCGTCACCGCCCAGTCGCACAGTCAACTCATCGGGTCTGATGTCGCGGCGCATCCGGTCAGCGCATTGGCGTAGCAATTCATCGCCGACACCATGGCCATAGCTGTCATTCACAGCCTTGAAACCATCAAGGTCAAGGCTCAGCACGGCAAAGCTGACCGTGGCAGCTTTCAGGCGACCGTCAACCACGCGCTGGAAGGCGAGGCGGTTGGGCAGGCCTGTCAAAGCATCGGTCTGCGCCTGGATCTGGGCTGATGTCTGGTTGCGCAGCAATTCGGTGACATCGCTGACAGTGCCCGCATAGCCCGTGAACGTCCCGTGTTGATCGAACTGCGGTTGACCGATAATCGCCCAGCAGCGTGATTCGCCCCGTAACATCGGTGATATGGTGCGCCGCGTGATGGCACGCTGGTGACGCATGCATGAGCGGATATGGCGCGCATCCGACGATTCGGGCAAAAAAATCGCAAAGGGCCGCCCGCCTGTGAACAGCGCGTTCAACGGCGTCAACTCAAGTTGCTCAGGGGGCATGGTGAATAGTTCCGATAGCCGGTCGGATACGCCATTCAGCCGACCTTGCGCATCGGTTTGCCACTGGATCTCGGCGCTGCTTTGCTCAATTTCTTCGAGACGACGCCCGCGTTTGGCGCTGATTTCACGCAATTGCAGCATGTTGAGGCGACTTACGACAAAAAGTTCAGAGCGTTCGCTCACCGCGCTTGCCACGATGAAACCATAGGTGGCCGCAAAAGGTAATATTGCATAATAAGTGGAATCGCCTGCGCGGATAATCGCCACAACTGTCGCGACCATGATCGCTGCGCCATAGACGAGCGCCGCTTGCCAGACGGTGCCCAAAGTCAGGGCACCGGCGCAAATCATGCCTGCTGCGACGCAAATCAGAATCGCCCGCTCTTTGTCGGACGAATCTGGGAAAAGTTGATAAATTGGCGCGGCCCAGAGTAAACCTAATGTAAAACTATTGATACTTAGCCTCTTCAAAGAAGATATTGGTAATGAAGTTTTCAATAATTTGGAATGATATTTTCTCCAGATCGAAAACATCTTGAGCATCATTATGGTCAGGGCTGCAACCCAGCCCGCAAGAAAAAGATCATGGCCCGCATGGGCAAAAACCACGACCAACGCCAAGGCGTTGGCGCAAACGGCAAGCAGCCCAGGCAGGGTCAACCGCGTGATTGCGTTGACCCGGTCAGCCCGCAGTTCGCCGCGATCAGCCTCGGTCAAAGTCCGCAAACGAGGGTCGTCTCCGACAAATATCGTACGCCAAAGGTCATACAAATTGCCACTCCCTGCGGTGCGCATCAGAGTTCTGCCCCTAATTGTGATTAAGAATCAATATCTTGTATTTATTGACGACAAGTTATCAACCGCGAAAAAGCTCATATGTGGGGCGCGAAAAAGACGAATCTTACACGCAAAATATGAAGCGGCCTCTTTCATCGCTCTAGTTGACAAACCCCACGCTTTCCGCAACATCGGCGTGTCATCCAATCCCTGCGGGAGAGTCGGACATCAAGCCGACGCCGAAGGCGCAACCGCCCCGGAAACGCTCAGGCAAACGGACCGCCGGGACAGACACTCTGGAAAGTGATGCGCTGCAAGGTCGCATCCACCGACGGGCGTAACTTGCGTTGGCCACCGAGGCCGCGTGGGGAAATCTCTCAGGTTCCAAGACAGAGGGGGCGCTGACCGGAGCATCCGGCGCGCGTCTGCCATTGGATCACCATGCCCGATATCCCTGTTCTTCAGCAAACCCCGTTGCACGCGCTGCATTTGCGGCTGGGTGCCCGGATGGTGCCCTTCGCTGGCTATGACATGCCGGTGCAATATCCTGATGGCATCCTGAAGGAGCATCTGCACACCCGCGCGGCGGCGGGCCTGTTTGATGTCTCGCACATGGGCCAGGCACTGCTGTCGGGTCGCCACGCTTTGGCGCGGCTGGAAGCGCTGGTGCCGGGTGATTTGCAGCGCCTCAAGCCGGGCCAGATGCGCTATACGCAGTTGCTCAACAGTGAGGCTGGCATTCTCGATGACCTGATGGTAACGCGGCTGTCGGGTGAAAATGAACTGGAAGACCGGCTGTTTCTCGTCGTCAATGCCGCCAACAAGGGCGCGGATTTTGCTCATATCTCCGCGCAATTGCCCGAGCTTGATTTGCTGGTGTTGCGGGACCGCGCCTTGCTCGCCTTGCAAGGCCCTGCGGCGGCGGCGGTGATGGCAAGCCTGTTTCCTGTCAGCGCCACCATGCCATTCCTGTCAATGCGCCGCGAGACGCTTGATGGCGCGCCGGTTTATCTGTCGCGCTGCGGCTATACCGGCGAGGATGGATTTGAAATCTCGCTGGCACCCGAAGCTGCGGCAAACTTTGCCGAAAAGCTGCTGGCCCTTCCGGGCGTTGCGGCGATTGGGCTGGGCGCGCGCGATTCGCTGCGCCTTGAAGCGGGGCTTTGCCTGCATGGCCACGACATTACCCCCCAGACCACACCCCTTGAGGCCAATCTAGGTTGGTCCATCAGCAAAAGGCGGATGAAGGAGGGCGGCTTTCCCGGCGATGCGCTGTTGCAGGAGCAGCACGCCCATGGCCCCAGGCGGTTGCGCGTCGGCGTCAGGCCCGAAGGCCGCGCCCCGGTGCGCGAAGGCGCCGCCATTCTTGCTGCCGATGGCCGCGAGATCGGTGTGGTCACGTCCGGCGGCTTCTCGCCCTCGCTCAATGTGCCCATCGCCATGGGCTATGTTGAAAGCGGCCACAGCGCCATCGGCTCGCCCCTGCAACTGGTGCTGCGTGGCCAATCGGTGCCAGCCCGCGTCGCTGTCCTTCCCTTTACTGCCACACATTATTTCAGGAGCCCCACATGAGCACGCTCTATTACACCAAAGACCACGAATACATCAGTGTTGACGGCGACATCGGCACCATTGGCATCACCGATCATGCCCAGCAGGCGCTGGGTGATGTGGTGTTCATCGAATTGCCGAAAGCGGGCACCAAACTCGCGCGCGGCAAGGAAGCAGCGGTGGTCGAAAGCGTCAAGGCGGCAAGTGACGTCTATGCCGCAGCCTCGGGCGAAGTGTTGGAGGTCAACAAGGCGCTGGAGGCCGCCCCCGGCACGGTCAATGAGGATGCCCAAGGGCGCGGCTGGTTCTTCAGGTTGAAGCTCTCCAACAAGGCCGAACTTGGCGATTTGATGGATGCCGCCGCCTACGAAGCTTTCCTCAAGACGCTGGACTGAAGTCATCATGCGCTATCACCCCCATACAAAATCCGAGCGTGAAGCCATGCTGGCGCGCATTGGCGTGGCCTCGATTGATGCGCTTTTTGCCGATATTCCGGCAGATAAACGGCTGGAGGGGCTGCTGGATTTGCCGCATGGCCTCAGCGAAATGGCCGTCGAGCGTCAGCTTGGCGCGCTGGCCGCGCGCAATGTCGTGGCCGGATCGGTGCCGTTTTTCTGCGGCGCTGGTGCCTATCGCCACCACGTGCCCGCCAGCGTTGATCACCTGATCCAGCGCTCGGAGTTCCTGACCAGCTACACGCCCTACCAGCCGGAAATCGCCCAGGGCACACTGCAATATCTTTTCGAGTTCCAGACGCAGGTTGCCGCCCTCACCGGCATGGAGGTCGCCAATGCCTCCATGTATGACGGCTCGACGGCTGCTGCTGAAGCGGTGTTGATGGCGCATCGGCTGACCCGGCGCTCCAAGGCAGTGCTGTCGGGCGGTCTGCATCCCCATTACGCCGAAGCCATCCGGACCCTGACTGCCATGGCGGGCGAAGAAGCCAGCCTCATGCCCGCCGACCTGCGCGCCGAGGAGGATATTCTCGCCGAAATCGACAACGACACCTCCTGCGTGGTGGTGCAAAGCCCGGATGTGTTTGGCAATCTGCGCGACCTGCGCCCGATTGCCGCCCGCGCCCACGAGAAGGGCGCGCTGTTGATCGCCGTGTTCACGGAAGTGATGGCCCTGGGCCTGATCGAGCCGCCGGGCGCAATGGGGGCCGATATTGTGGTGGGCGAAGGCCAATCCCTGGGCAATGGCCTGAATTTTGGCGGGCCTTATGTCGGGCTCATGGCAACGCGCCAGAATTTCATCCGGCAGATGCCGGGACGGCTTTGCGGCGAGACGGTCGATGCCGAAGGACGGCGCGGCTTTGTGCTGACGCTCTCAACCCGCGAGCAGCACATCCGCCGCGACAAGGCGACCTCGAACATCTGCACCAATTCGGGCCTGTGTGCTCTGGCCTTCACTATTCACATGAGCCTGCTGGGGGCCAAGGGCCTGCGGCAACTGGCGCTGGTGAACCATGCCAGGGCGTCGGCACTGGCGGAGCAGTTGCGCAAGGTGGCAGGCGTGGAAGTGATCAACAAGAGTTTTTTCAATGAGTTCGCGGTGCGCCTCAAAGGCAGCGCCAGCGAAATTGTTGAAACTCTGGCGGAAAGCCGCGTGCTGGCGGGCGTGCCTTATGCCCGTCTTGCCCCCCAGGCTGGCCTTGATGACATTTTGCTCGTTGCCGTTACCGAAACCACCACCGATGCCGATGCCGAAGCGCTGATTGCCGCGCTGCAAGGAGCCCTGCCATGCTGAACAACCAGGGACGCCCGACCCACGCGGGCACGGCGCAACCCAGCGCCAGAACTTTCACGGGCAACCGCGCTTTGATGATGGAAGAGGCGCTGATTTTCGAGACCGGGCGGCTTGATGTCACCGGCGTCGATATCGAGCCACCCGCAGCCTTCACGCCAAGTCTCGGCGGGTTGGAGCGCCGCGCGCCGCTTGATTTGCCAGGCTTGAGCGAGCCCGAAACGATGCGCCATTATGTGCGGCTCAGCCAGAAAAACTTTTCCATCGACGCCGGGCTTTATCCGCTCGGTTCATGCACGATGAAGCACAACCCGCGCCTGAACGAGAAAATGGCGCGCCTGCCCGGCTTTGCCGATATTCACCCGTTGCAGCCCGTCTCGACCGTCCCCGGCGCGCTGGCGCTGCTGGCGCAACTCGGCCACTGGCTGACGACCATGACCGGCATGGCCGCGGTGTCGCTGGTGCCCAAGGCCGGCGCGCACGGCGAACTCTGCGGCATGATGGCGATCAAGGCCGCCATTGCGGCGCGCGGCGAGGCGGCAACCCGGCGCGTCGTGCTGGTGCCTGATTCGGCGCATGGCACCAATCCGGCTACGGCTGCCTTGATCGGCTTTGAGGTTCGCGCCGTACCGGCTCGTGCAGATGGGACGGTTGATCCCGCCTCGGTGGCCGCTTTGATGGGGCCTGATGTGGCGGCGATCATGCTGACCAACCCCAACACCTGCGGGATTTTCGAGCGCGATATTGTCGCCATCGCCGCCATTATCCATGAAGGTGGCGGCTATTTTTATTGCGATGGCGCAAATTTCAACGCCATTGTTGGCAAGACCCGCACCGGCGATCTTGGCGTCGATGCCATGCACATCAATCTGCACAAGACCTTTTCGACACCGCATGGCGGCGGCGGGCCGGGCTCTGGCCCGGTGGTGCTGTCGGAGCGCCTCGCCGCCTTCGCGCCGGTGCCATTTGTGCGCAAAAGCGCGACGGGGCTGGATTTGGTGGAACACGCCGAGGGCCAAAGCTTCGGTCGCATGAGCGCCTTTCATGGCCAGATGGGCATGTTTGTGCGCGCCTTGAGCTACATGCTCTCGCATGGGGCCGATGGTCTGCGCGAAGCGTCCGAGGATGCCGTACTCAATGCCAATTATGTCCGCGTTTGCCTGAACGACGTGATGTCGTCGCCCTTCGGCGAAAGACCCTGCATGCACGAGGTGCTGTTTGACGATGAATGGCTGAAAGGCTCCGGCGTCACCACGCTGGATTTTGCCAAGGCGATGATCGACGAGGGCTATCACCCGATGACCATGTATTTCCCGCTGGTGGTGCATGGTGCCATGCTAATCGAGCCGACCGAGAGCGAGTCGCTCGCCGCGCTGGATCTTTTCATCATGACGCTGCGTGATCTCGCCTTCAGCGCCAAACGCGGCGAGACCGGGCGGTTTACCGACGCGCCCCACCTCGCCCCGCGCCGCCGCCTCGACGAAACCCGCGCCGCCCGCACGCCTAAACTGCGCTGGACACCGCCGGAGGTGGCAAAGGCGGCGGAATAGACAGCGATGCCCCGGCGACTGCGCTGCCAACGCCGGGGGACAGTCCATCGCGGCCATTTCACCCGCTACCCGCGCGCCTGGCCCAGGAACGTCGGCTTGGCGCATCAGCGCCCGGTCACCGGCTGCGCGTAACCTCGATCCCCAACAGCGCATCTTCGAGCGAGCGGGCCAGCAAGTCTTGCATGGCAGCATAGGCGGACTCGGCCTTGTTATCAGCGATGGCTCTGGCAATGGCCATGTGCATTGGCACCAGATGCTCCTGCGGCAGGACATCGGCGCGCGACACCTGGAAACTTGCCGAAAGGCACGCCTCGATCACTGGAAACATCGCCGCCAGAAACTGGTTGCCGGTCGCCTCCAGCATGTTGCGATGAAAGCGGATGTCGGCGGCAATCGATTGGGCTTTGTCGGCGCTGCCGAGCAGCATGACATCTTCCAGAAGGGCGCGCCGCGTTTCCGGCGTGGCCTTCAAGGCCGCCAGCGCGGCAGCGGGTGGCTCGAAAATGCCGCGCAGTTCAAAAAGATCGCGCACCATGCGCTCATCGAGCCCACCTTGTGCCTGCCAGGCCAGCACATCCGGATCAAGCCGGTTCCAGTCCTGCTTGGGGCGCACGATGGTTCCCACGCGTGGCACAGCCGTCAGCAGGCCCTTCCCGCACAGCACTTTGATGGCCTCGCGCAGGGACGGCCGCGACAGGCCAAAGGCCCGCGACAATTCCGCTTCGGTAGGGATGGTGGTGCCGACCGCCCATTCGCCCGCAACAATGCGGCGTCCAAGGTTTATGGCCGCAAGCGAATGCGGTTTGGCCGTATTGCTGCGCGGCTTGCGAGGGGCCATGGCATCCAGTTCCATCAGGTTTTACAAGCCTTGATCGCCTCATCCACGGAATGAAAGAGTCGGTTAGGGCCAAGTAGCTGGTCGATACGATAGCGCCCGAGCGCCGCCTGCGCGCGCACCGATTCAAGGCGCGCCAGCGCGAACGTCACGCCCTTGGCCTGGCACTCGCGAATGAGGCCGGCAAAAATCTGTGCAGCGGTAAAATCAATGTCGAGGATCGCGCCCGCTTCCAGCACCAACAGCTTGGCTGGCGGCTGTTGCGCCGCCAGAAGTTGCAGGATGTCGTGCCGGAAGCCAAAGGCATTGAGGAAAGTCAGCGGTGCCTGAAATCCTGCCACCAGCACGCCAGGCACGTTTTCCTGCGCGGTGCCCCGCTGCGGGGGCCACCAGATGGTTGAGCCCGGCACATGCAGATAGGCCAGGGCGCGGGCCTGCGTCGTGTTCCACAGGCCATTGAGCAGCGACAGACCAATGCCAACACCGACACCGCGCTCGATCGGCAGCACCACAATGGCCGCAAAGGTTGCCAGCATCAGCAGAAATTCCAGCCTCGTGTGCTGGAAAATATCCACCATGACTTTGGTGCGCAAAATACGCAGCGCGACGAAAATCAAAATCCCCGCCAGCGCGGCGCGCGGAATATGGGCCAGCAGGCTGGCACCAAACAGCATCACCACCAGCACAATCAGCGCCGCAAACAGGCTGGCAATCTGCGAACGCCCGCCGGTTTCCGACACAATCGCGGTGCGCGGCGGGCTGGCATCAATCGGAAACGATCCGAGCAGGCCCGACAAAATATTGCCCGCGCCAACGCCGACAAAATCATGGTTCACATCCGGCGGCACGCCCGGATCGGAGGGAAACGAGCGCGTGGTGGCCGCCGTCTGCACCATCACCACCATGGCGATGATCACGCTCAGCGGCACAAGCCTTACCAAATTGGGGGCGGCGGCCATCGGCAGGCGGACATGCGGCAGTGCACCCGAAAATACGCCCAGCAGCGTCACGCCACGGCTTTGCAAGCCGAACTCGAGCACGGCAAATGTCGCCGCGATCAGCGCCAGCAAAGCGCCGGGAATACGGGCGCTGATCGATTCGGAGATGAAAATTACGGCCAGAACCCCAAGGGCCAGGGCACAGGGCCAAGGATTGATATGCGGCACATCGCGCACCAGCGTCAGCAGCTTTTGCGGAATGGTTCCCGCTGGCTCGGCTACGCCAAAGGCGGTGGGAAGTTGCGACACCAGAATATGCAGCGACACACCAGCCAGAAACCCGGTTGTCACAGGCACAGACAGTAGATCAGCAATAAACCCCATTTTGAAAAAACCGGCGGCCATCAGCATCACGCCGACCATTAAAGCCAGAGCAGCGGCAGCCACCGGCATGGAGCCTGGGCTTGCCGTCACGACCAGCGCCAGCGCTCCGGCAAAAATCGGTGCAATGGTCGAATCCGCGCCTACCGACATGAAACGGCTGGCCCCAAAAATCGCAAAGCCGAGCGCGCCAGCCAAAAAGGCATAAAATCCGAATTGCGGTGGAAATTGCGCCAGCCGCGCCGTTGCCATTTGTTCGGGAACGGCAATTGCGGCGAGGGTCAGGCCCGCGATCAAATCCGCGGCGACAAAACCCATCTGATATTTTGCAAGCGATTTGAAAATGACGGCCATAAGCGCACCCCGGCCCAGATAAAGTGCAGCAAGCTAGCCGCTTGGCCAGGGCAAGTCAAAATGTCTGATGATTGCGCGAAGGGGAAACACCTTTCGCGAACCCGCGCAGCTTTAAGGTTAAGCGCGCCTTAACCGGGGGGCATTAGGCTGCAAGCTTCAAGGCCATCTGGCTGATCAGGACTGTGCAGCGCGCCCATGCGAACCACCAGCTTCTCCACCCCCGATTACATCCCCGATCCGGTGCGGCAATTTGCGGCGCGCCGAGGCGCTGAGGCGCTTGGTCTGCTGCTGTTGATCGGCACTTTGGCGCTGGGCGTTGCGCTGATGTCCTGGTCGGTGGCCGATCCCAGCCTTGACCACGCCACCAGCGGGCCGGTGCGCAATGCCCTCGGGGGCAATGGCGCGATCATCGCCGACGTTCTGATGCAATTATTTGGATTGGCCAATATCGCTTTGCTCCTGCCACCGCTGGTCTGGGGCTGGCACCTGTTGCGCGAGCGTCGCCTGCCGCGCCTGCGCCTGCGCCTGCTGTGGTGGCTGGTGGGTGCGTTGGCGTGCCTGCTCGTCGCGGCAGCTCTTCCCGCGTCTGGGCATTGGCCCTTGCCGCCCGGACTGGGCGGTGTCGTGGGCGACGGGCTGCTGCGCCTGCCGGAGCGACTGCTGGGCACCTCGATTCTGGCCCGCCTCGCCGTGGCGCTGCTGGCCGCCGCAACGGCGGTGCTGGCCCTGAACGCCGCATGTGAAACGCGGGCTGCATCGCAGCCAGCGCCTTCCAGCGTTCCCCAAAAGCCGCGCTCCCTCCCCGTCACGCGCCCGTCCGCGCGTCAAATGGACAATGACGAAGCCACGCCGGTTGATGATGATGACGAACCCGGCCTCGCCCTGGTGTCTCTGGGGGCTCTGGTGCATGCCGGGCTCGCCGTCAGGGCCGCTGTGGCACGCCGGTGGCGTCCCAAAGCATCGTCGCAGGCAGGCGCTGCCCGCGCGCCCTGGCGCTCAACGCCCGGCCTTGATGTCGAAGAAGCTGATGACGAGTCGGCTATGCCCCAGGGCCCTGTCGCATCGCCCCGTTCGCCCCATGCCGATGGCCCGCCCTTTGATGTGACAGCACGGCCACAGGTCAGCCTGGGTCGGACGATGCCAGCGCGCGCTCCCGCGCCCATTCCGGTCGCCGCCGAAAACCAGCGTCCTGGCGCGCCGCGCGTCACGCCCGCCGTGACAGCTTTGCGTCCCTCGGCACGCAATGAGCGTGAAAACCACGGCAGGGGCTTCGCTGAAGCGGTTTACGAGATGCCGCCGCTGTTTTTGCTGGCCGAAGTCAAAAAGAATCCCACCACGACCATCAGCGAGGACGCGCTCGAACAAAACGCCCGGCTGCTGGAAGGCGTGCTGGATGATTTCGGCGTCAGGGGCGAAATTATCAACGTGCGCCCCGGCCCCGTCGTGACACTCTATGAACTGGAGCCCGCACCGGGTATCAAATCCTCGCGTGTCATCGGCCTCGCTGATGATATTGCGCGGTCAATGTCGGCGCTGTCGGCGCGCGTCGCCGTGGTGCAGGGTCGCAATGCCATCGGCGTCGAATTGCCGAACCAGCGCCGTGAAACCGTATGGCTGCGCGAACTGATCGGCTCCCAGGATTTTGAAAGCTCCAAGCACAAGCTCGCCATCGCGCTCGGAAAAACCATCGGCGGCGAACCGGTCATCGTCGATCTCGCCCGCATGCCGCATTTGCTGGTGGCAGGCACCACCGGTTCGGGCAAATCCGTCGCCATCAACACCATGATCCTGTCCTTGCTCTACCGGCTGAAGCCGGAGGAATGCCGGTTGATCATGGTCGATCCCAAAATGCTGGAATTGTCGGTTTATGACGGCATTCCGCATTTGCTCACCCCGGTTGTCACCGATCCGAAAAAAGCCGTTGTCGCGCTGAAATGGGCCGTTCGCGAAATGGAGGATCGCTACAAGAAGATGTCCAAGGTCAACGTGCGCAATATTGATGGCTTCAACGCTCGCGTCCTTGAGGCGCAGGCCAAGGGCGAGGTCATCACCCGCACCGTGCAGACCGGCTATGACAAGGAAACGGGCGAGGCGATCTACGAACAGGAGCAGATGGACCTCACCGTGCTGCCCTACATCGTCGTGATTGTCGATGAAATGGCCGATCTGATGATGGTCGCGGGCAAAGACATCGAAGGCGCGATCCAGCGTCTGGCGCAGATGGCACGTGCTGCCGGCATCCATTTGATCATGGCGACGCAGCGTCCCTCGGTCGATGTCATCACCGGCACCATCAAGGCAAATTTCCCGACCCGGATTTCGTTTCAGGTCACCAGCAAAATCGACAGCCGCACCATCCTGGGCGAGCAGGGGGCCGAACAGCTCCTGGGCCAGGGCGACATGCTCTACATGGCCGGTGGCGGACGCATTTCGCGCGTCCATGGCCCGTTTGTCAGCGATAGCGAGGTCGAGAAAATCGTTGCTCATCTCAAGACGCAAGGTCAGCCGGAATATCTCGAATCGATTACCAGCGACGAGGAAGACGCCGAAGCCGCGGCGGAAGCCAGCGCCGCCAACATCTCGCCTGGCAGCATGGACGATGATGAATCGGGCGATTTTTACGAACGCGCCGTGAAAGTCGTGCTGCGTGACCGCAAATGCTCGACCAGCTACATCCAGCGTCGGCTCTCGGTGGGCTACAACAAGGCCGCGTCCCTTGTGGAGCGGATGGAAAAGGAGGGCGTGGTCAGCGCGCCCAGCCATTCCGGCAAACGCGAGGTGCTGTTGGGCGAGGCTCATGACAGCCGCCTCGCGGAGGTTGATGATGATTGAGCGATGGACCCATCGGCCTGCCCCAGAATTGCCGCGTGTCTGTGTCAGTGCGTTCACGTCATCACTAGCGGAGCATAGACAGCCATGACCGGTTCGGCTCGGATCAAATACGCGGCGGCAGGCTTCATGGCTGGTGCCGTTTGGCTGGTTGGGGCGCTTGTCGCCCAGGCAGCCACCGCGCCGCTGCAGCTTGTGCAGCCCGGCCAGAACAAGGGCGCGGCCCCAGCGCCCATCACCTCGCCAGTCGCCATCGACAAGGCCGATGTCCTGCGCCAGGCCGATGCGTATCTCAACAGGATGCGGGCATTTTCGGCGAATTTCGTCCAGACCGCCGCCAACGGCTACCAGACCCATGGCGTGCTGTATGTCGAGCGACCGGGCAAAATGCATTTCGAATATGCCCCGCCCACGCAGATCGAGGTCTTGGCTGATGGCACTTCTGTGGCGGTGCGCAACAAGAAACTGAACACGCAGGACATGTATTTCATCGCCCAGACGCCGCTGAAATTCCTGTTGAAAAACCACATTGTTCTGGCCCGCGATACCCATGTCATAAATGTACGCCGGGATGGTGCCAACACCGTCATCTACATTGTCGACAAAGCGACGTTTGGCGGAACGTCACACCTGCAACTGGTGTTTGACACCGCGACCTTCACCCTCCGGCAATGGCGGATCGTCGATCCTCAGGGTTACGTCACCACAGTAGCGCTCTCAAACATCGACGAACATCCCAAGCTTGACCCGGCACTGTTTGTAATCCCGACACCGGTGCGCAACTAGGGTGCGAGGGTCTGTTAAGATTTTCTTCATCACATCCGCGTGAACCTCTTGATGTCTGGTTACCCGAGGCCCACTTTGAAGGAACAAGCGTAGTCAGGTAGGTGCCTTCGGGCGGCCTGGCCACTTGCCTGCCGTTCACCCCTCGCGGCAGTGCGCCTTAATGTGGCGCGCGACGCCCGGTCTCACTCCCCCCCGAGGCCGGGCGTCTGCATGTCGGCATCGTTGCGGACGCTGGGTCAGATCCTTGATGATTTTTACCGATGGTGGATCAGGGCAAGCTTGATAGCTTCACTTCAATCCGGCGCTTTTCCTTGACCGACAGTGCTGCCGCGTCCGCCAGCAGGCCAGCCTTCAGCCCGTCGTGGCCTGAAGGCGACATGGGCGTGCCCTTCTTGACGCCCTTGATGAAGGCGGCGATTTCGGCGCGGTAGGCTGCGTCATAGCGCTCCAGGAAGAAGTTTTGCACCGGATCGGCGACGATGCCCTTGGCACCAGCAAATTCGACTGTAGTTTCAAGGACATTGCCAGCCCGCAGCATGCCCTTTGCTCCATGCACTTCCATGCGCTGGTCGTAGCCATAGGTGGCGCGGCGCGAATTGGAAATCTGGCAGATCTTCCCTGATTTGGTTTCGAGAATGACCGCGGCGGTATCGACATCGCCCGCCGCACCGATGGCGGGATCCACCACCGAGGAGCCAGACGCCATCACCGCAATCGGTTCCTCGCCGAGCAGAAACCGCGCCATGTCAAAATCATGGATCATCATATCGCGAAACAGGCCGCCGGAACGCTCAATATAGGAAACCGGCGGTGGCGTGGGATCGCGCGAAATGATCGAAATCAGTTCGACTGCGCCCGCAACGCCGTCGTGAATGCGCTGTTGCAGCGCGGCAAAATTCGGATCAAACCGGCGGTTGAAGCCGATCATCAGCGGCACGCCCGCCTTGTCCACAATTTTCAGGCAGGCCCTGATGCGGGCCACGTCGAGATCGACAGGCTTTTCGCAGAAAATTGCCTTGCCAGCCTGTGCGGCGCGGATGATGAGGTCGGCGTGCATGTCGGTGGGGGCGCAAATCGCGACCGCATCAATGCCCTTGTCGGCGAGAATCTCGTCAATGGTAGCGACCTTTGCGCCCGTGGCTTTGGCGAGCGCGCCCGCCGCCTTGGCGTCAGCATCGGCCACCGCCACCATTCTGGCATCATCGCGCGCCGCGATATTGCCGCCATGAATTTTGCCGATCCGCCCGGCACCGATCATTCCGAATCGCAATGTCACCTGTCTTCTCCCTGGTTGGCGTCGGCCAAAGCCTTATTCGAATCCGTCGCGCCATAAAAGAATATATATTCTGAATTGACGCAAGAGTGGAATTTATGTTTCATATTGGCGACGGGTGACTCGGCTTGGGCCGGGCATCGTGCCTAAAATCGCGCGGTTCATTCATGCAGCCCACACTCGACGTTATAACCATTGGCCGCTCCTCGGTCGATCTTTACGGCCAGCAGATCGGCGGGCGGCTTGAAGACATGGGCAGTTTTTCCAAGGCTGTCGGCGGCTGCCCGGCCAACATCGCCATTGGCGCGGCGCGGCTCGGGCTCAAAAGCGGCCTGATCACGCGGGTCGGCGATGAGCACATGGGCCGCTTCATCCGCGAGCAGTTGCAGCGTGAAGGTGTTGATGTTGCAGGTGTTCACACCGATCCCTCGCGCTTGACCGCGCTGGTGCTTCTGGGCGTGCGCGACGAGCATTCGTTCCCGCTGATCTTTTACCGCGACAATTGTGCCGATAGCGCTCTGGATGAGACCGACATTGATCCGGCCCATGTAGCCAGCGCCGCCGCCATTGTCGTCACCGGCACGCATTTTGCCCGCGACAATACCGCCGCAGCGCAATATCGCGCCATCGAGATTGCCAGGGAGGCGGGGCGAAAAGTCTGTTTTGACATTGATTACCGCCCGAATCTCTGGGGCCTTGCTGGCCACGGCGCGGGCGAGGAGCGCTATCGGCGTTCGGGCGCAGTCAGTGCGCTGCTGCAAAAAGTGCTGCCTCTTTGCGATCTCATTGTTGGCACCGAGGAAGAAATGATGATTGCCGGCGGCGCTGAAGACGCGCTGGGCGCGCTGCGGGCGGTGCGGGCTTTGAGCGCCGCAACTTTGGTGCTGAAGCGCGGGCCAATGGGCTGCGCGGTCTTTCCCGGCCCGATTCCCGCCACGCTGGACGAGGGTATTCGCGGCCCCGGTTTTCCGGTCGAAGTGTTCAATGTGCTCGGCGCAGGCGATGCCTTTATGGCGGGCTTCCTGCGCGGCTATTTGCGGGGCGAAACCTATGAGCGCTGCTGTGCCTTTGCCAATGCAGGCGGGGCCTTTGCCGTATCGCGGCTGCTCTGCTCGGTCGAATATGCGACCTTTGCCGAGATGCAGCATTTCCTCAAGACCGGTGTGACCCTCAAGGCGTTGCGCAAGGATGGCGCGCTGAACCATTTGCATTGGGCGACGACCCGCGATTTGTTTGGCGGGGTGCATGGCGCCGCGGGCGTGATGGCGCTGGCCATCGACCACCGCGCGCAACTGGAGAAAATCGCCGACGACGCCGGGGTGCCGCGCGAAAAGATAAATGATTTCAAATTGCTGGCGGTTGATGCGGCGCTGCAGGTCGCCGATGGCAGGCGGGGCTTTGGCATGTTGCTCGATGGCACTTATGGCCGTGAAGCGCTGTTTCGCGCCGAGGGCTCCGGCCTGTGGCTGGCAAGGCCGGTCGAAGACCCCGGCTCGCGCCCCCTGGATTTTGAAGGCGGCGGCTCGCTGGCGGCCCGGTTGATCGACTGGCCGCTGGCGCATGTCATCAAATGCCTCTGCTTTTATCATCCTGATGATCCGGCTGATATGCGGGCGCGCCAGGAGCGCGAACTGCTGCGCCTCGCCGATGCTGCCCGTGCTCAGTCGCGCCCCTTGTTGATCGAGATCATCGCCAGCAAGCACGGTGAGGTGGATCACGACACTGTGGCGTCCGTGCTGGCACGACTCTATGCCTTGGGCATCAAGCCTGACTGGTGGAAACTGGAGCCGCAGGAGAGCGAAGAAGCGTGGCGCAACATTGCCGCCGTGATCCGCGAATCTGACGAGCTTTGCCGGGGCATCCTGCTGCTGGGCCTCGAAGCGCCGGAAGCCGAGCTCAGCCAAGCCTTTCAGCGGGCTGCCACCTGCGACCTGGTCAAGGGCTTCGCGGTCGGGCGCACCATTTTTGCCGAACCCGCCGAGCAATGGCTGCAGGGGCGCATTGATGATGCTACCGCGACACGGTTGATGCGCGACAGTTTTGCCCGGCTTGTCGCGATGTGGCAGAATTCTCGCGCCAGCGTCCCGGCTTCGATAAAGGCATCGTCATGAAAACCATTCGTTTGACCGCGGCGCAAGCTCTGGTGCGCTATCTCATCGCCCAGAAAACCGAAATTGATGGTGCCAAAATGCCGCTGTTTGCTGGCTGCTGGGCGATTTTCGGCCATGGTAATGTTGCGGGGCTCGGCGAAGCCTTGCACGGCGCAGGCGAGGCGCTTCCAACCTTTCGCGCCCATAATGAACAGGCCATGGCCCATAGCGCAGTCGCCTTCGCCAAAACCATGCGCCGCCGTCAGATCATGGCAGCTACATCCTCCATTGGCCCCGGCGCAACCAATATGGTCACCGCCGCTGCCATGGCGCATGTCAACCGCCTGCCCGTGCTGCTGTTACCCGGCGATGTCTTTGCCAACCGCTTGCCAGATCCGGTGTTGCAGCAGGTCGAGGATTTCTCCGATGGCACGGTTTCGGCCAATGATTGCTTCAGGCCGGTCTCGCGCTATTTTGATCGTATTTCGCGGCCCGAACAGTTGCTTGCGATCCTGCCGCGTGCGCTGAGCGTGCTGACTGATCCGGCGCAGTGTGGGCCAGTGACACTGGCCTTCTGTCAGGATACGCAGGCTGAGGCCTATGATTATCCCGAAAGCTTCTTTGCCGAAAGGCTCCACCGCATCCGCCGCAACCCGCCCGATCCGCAGGAACTGGCCGATGCTTTGGTCGCGGTCAAGGCTTCCAGAAAGCCGGTGATCGTCGCTGGTGGCGGCGTGCTTTATTCAGGCTGTGAGGTCGAGCTTGCTACCTTTGCGGCAGCGCGCGGCATCCCCGTCATGGAGACCCAGGCGGGCAAATCCTCATTGCCGCACGGCCATCCGCTCAATATGGGTGCCCTCGGCGTCACCGGCACGACGGCGGCCAATGAAATGGCCGAAGACGCCGATCTGATCATCGCCATCGGCACCAGGCTGGCAGATTTTTCGACAGGTTCCTGGGCGCTGTTCAAAAACCCGAAGCGCCGCTTGCTGACGCTCAATGTGCAGGCCTTCGACACGGCGAAACACCTGGCCTCGCCTCTGGTTGCCGATGCGCTCACCGGCCTTGCTGCGCTCGATGCCGGATTGCGCCGCTACAAGGCCAGCGCCGCGTGGACGGCCAAGGCGCAAGCTGCGAAGGCGGCCTGGTTCGTCACCGCCGCGCGCTATACCAATGCCTCCAACGCCGTGCCGCCGTCCGATTCGCAGGTCATAGGCGCAGTGCAGCGCCAGTCCTTGCCTTCCGATATCGTGGTCGCGGCAGCGGGTGGCCTGCCCGGCGAATTGCACAAGCTCTGGAAGGCCGACGTCGCGCTCGGGTACCATCTCGAATATGGCTTTTCGACCATGGGTTACGAGATTGCCGGCGCGCTTGGAGTCAAGATTGCCGCGCCGCATCGCGATGTCTTTGTCATGCTGGGCGATGGCTCCTACCTGATGATGAATTCCGAAATCGCCACTTCGGTGATGTTGGGCCTGAAACTCATCATCATCCTCAACGACAATGGCGGCTTTGGCTGTATCAACCGCCTGCAACAGGCCACCGGCGGTGCGCCTTTCAACAATCTGCTGCTCGACTCGCGGCAGGTGCAGCCAAACCCGGTCGATTTTGCCCGCCATGCCGAAAGTCTCGGCGCGCTGGCGCTTTCGGCACGCAGTATCGCGGATCTGGAGCAGGCTCTCAAAAAGGCCCGCGCTGCTGATCGCACGGTGGTGATCGTCACCACCACTGACGCGGCGGCCTCCACAGATGCGGGCGGGCATTGGTGGGATGTCGCGGTGCCGGAAGTCTCGACCAGAGACAGTGTGAAAATGGCGCGCAAAGCCTATAAAAACATGACCATGCAGCGTATGCGGCTGGGTGAATGACCCACTCTTGACAACAGGATATGAAACTATGCCCGTGAGAATCGGAGCCAACCCGATTGGCTGGTCAAATGATGATCTGCAGGATATCGGCGGCGAAACCTCGCTCGAAACCTGCCTGAAAGAAGCCCAGGACGTTGGCTTTCAGGGCATGGAGCTTGGCCACAAGTTTCCGCGGGACCCGGCAAGGTTGCTCGACGCCCTCAAGCCCTATGGCATGGCGGTGATCGGCAATTGGTATTCCTGCGAATTGCTGCGGCGCAGCGCCGACGAGGAAATCGCCGCGCTACAGGCGCATTTGCACCTGATGAAGGCGGCGGGTGCCAAGGTGTTCATCATTGCCGAGACCTCGAACGCCATTCACGGCCAGCGCGAAAAGCCGCTGTCGCGCACACCCAGACTTTCCAATGGCGAATGGAAAAGTTTCGGCCAGGCTATGACCAAAGTGGCGGAAGCAGTGCGCGCAGCGGGCCTGCAACTCTCCTATCATCACCACATGGGCACCGTCGTGCAAACCCGTGACGATATCTCCCGCTTCATGGAATCAACCGGCGATGGGGTGCACTTGCTGCTCGATACCGGCCATGCAACCTGGGGCGGCAGCGACCCCGCCGAACTCGCCCGCACCTATCGCGCCCGCATCAGCCATGTGCATTGCAAGGACGTGCGCGCCGATAAAATGGCGCAGGCCAAGCGCGAGGATTGGAGTTTCCTCGACGCGATCCTTGGCAAAGGTGAGGAACTTGGCGTCTATACCGTGCCAGGCGATGGCATGATCAATTACAATGCGGTTTTCGCCGAACTCAAGGGCTATGACGGCTGGGTGGTTCTCGAAGCCGAGCAGGATCCAAAAAAAGCCCCCGCCCTGCCTTACGCCCAAAAAGGCATGGCGCATCTGAAGGCGGCGCTGGCTCAAGCCGGGCTTCTTTGACGGGAAGTTATTGTCCCGCCCGCCTCGACAGACCAACGGCCGCAGCCACCACGGCTGCGACCCTCTTTCCAAAATGTGAAACTCAGCGCCAGCGATTGCGCCAGCCACCGCCGCCGCCACGCACCAAGCGAATGATAATCAGCAGGATGGCGGCACCCAGCGTGGCGTTGATGACCGCCGCGATAAAGCCGATCCCCAGATGAATGCCCAACCGTGGCAGGAGCCAACCGCCAATAAAAGCTCCGATAATGCCGATGATCAGATCGCCAATGAGGCCAAAGCCTGAGCCGCGTACCAATATTCCGGCCAACCAGCCCGCAAGCACGCCAATCACCAGCGTGATCAAAAGGCCCTGATTTGACATATACATGGCGGACGTTCCCTGTTTGAAAGCTGCGGCGCAGCGAACGAACCTTTTGCCAAGGCTCATCTGCATGCCATCGCTGCTAACGCGCGGAATGGGAAACAGTTCCGCGCAGGGCATGAAAAGATATCAGTGACAGTCCCACACCAGCGAAGCCACCAAAGCGCGGCGCGCACCCGGCCGCTTCATGCCCAAAAGCGCTTGACCAATCAAAATCTTGAAGCTGGCCAGGTCGCTCGTCTCCCAGCTCCGAACGACCGCGTGCAGGAATATGACGCCGGGACGTCCAGGGCAGCGACCATGCGAGACGAAAGACGTGCTGCGCTTATTTCCAGGAGCGGATGTCGACAAACCGCCCGGCGATTGCCGCTGCTGCGGCCATGGTCGGCGACACCAGATGGGTGCGGCCCTTGTAGCCCTGGCGGCCCTCAAAATTGCGGTTGGAGGTCGAGGCACAGCGCTCGCCCGGTGCGAGCTTGTCGGGGTTCATGGCCAGACACATCGAGCAGCCGGCCTCGCGCCATTCAAATCCCGCGGCGAGGAACACTTTATCAAGACCCTCGGCCTCGGCCTGCGCTTTGACGAGCCCGGAACCGGGCACCACCATGGCATTGACGCGTGTGGCGACCTTGTGGCCCGCCACAACTTTGGCGGCGGCGCGCAAATCTTCAATGCGACCGTTGGTGCATGAGCCGATGAACACGCGATCGATCTCGATATCAGCGATTTTTTCGCCGCCCTTGAGGCCCATGTAGCTGAGCGCGCGCTCAAGGCTGGCGCGTTTGGTTTCCGGCATATCGGCGCTGATCGAGGGGACTGAACCTTCAATCGACGCGACATCCTGCGGGCTGGTGCCCCAGGTGACAATCGGCGGCAGGTTGCTGGCGTCGAGCACGATATGAGCGTCAAAATGCGCCCCCTCGTCGCTGTGAAGCGTTGACCAATAGGCTTTGGCAGCCTCGAAATCAGCACCCTTGGGGGCTTTCGGGCGGCCCATGAGATAAGCGAAGGTCTTTTCGTCCGGCGCGATCAGGCCAGCGCGTGCTCCGCCTTCAATCGACATGTTGCAGACCGTCATCCGGCCTTCCATTGACAGCGCCCTTATCGCTTCGCCGGCATATTCGATCACATGGCCGGTGCCGCCCGCAGTGCCGATCTGGCCGATAATGGCGAGGATGATGTCTTTGGCGGTGACGTGCTCAGGCAAGGTTCCCTTGACCTCAACCAGCATGTTTTTGGCTTTTTGCTGGATCAGTGTCTGGGTGGCCAGCACATGCTCGACTTCCGAGGTGCCGATGCCATGCGCCAGCGCTCCGAAGGCCCCATGCGTCGAGGTGTGGCTGTCGCCGCACACGATGGTCGTGCCTGGCAAGGTAAAGCCCTGCTCCGGCCCGATGATGTGGACAACGCCTTGGCGTCTGTCGAGCGCGTCATAATATTCGATGCCGAAATCGGCCGCATTTTTGGCAAGCTGCTCGATCTGGATGCGGCTTTCCTCGTCGTCAATGCCCTTGGATCGGTCCGTGGTCGGCACATTGTGATCGACTACGGCCAGCGTCTTTTGCGGCGCACGCACCTTGCGCCCCGCCATGCGCAGACCCTCGAAGGCCTGCGGGCTGGTGACCTCATGCACCAAATGCCGGTCAATATAGAGCAGGCTGCTGCCATCCGCGCTGGTTTCGATGACATGGTCATCCCAGATTTTGTCATAAAGCGTGCGCGGTGCTGTGCTGCTCATGGTCCTGACCCATATGATGCCCAAGGGGCGTGCTGCCAAAAGAGCGTTGTTGGCAACGCTCGTGGCCGCGATTTACTTTTTGGCTGGCGTCTTGGTGTCCAGACGCTCGGCGATACGGGCAGATTTGCCGCGACGATCACGCAGATAATACAGCTTGGCGCGCCGCACCTTGCCGCGACGGATCACCTTGATCGAATCGATGTTGGGCGAATGGATCGGGAACACGCGCTCGACACCTTCGCCATAGGAAATCTTGCGAACAGTGAAGCTCTCGTTCAGGCCGCCGCCGTTGCGGGCGATGCAGATGCCTTCATAGGCCTGCACGCGGGCGCGGTCGCCCTCCTTGACCTTGACGTTGACAACCAATGTGTCCCCGGCGCGGAATTCCGGCACGGCGCGAAGGGCGGTGAGTTTGGCGGCCTGTTCGGCCTCAATCGTCTGAATGATATTCATGGCTTCAATCTCCTTGCCGATTGTGCCGCTTCAAGCGGTCACGGGCGTTTCGGCGCGCTGTTGTGAATGGGCGTGGCGAGGGGTCGCCACACATTTAGTCGTTTGAATCGTGTTACTTCTTGGCAAAAGTCATGCCGGAGAAGCGGTTGTTGAACTTTGACAACCGGCCGCCGCGATCCAGCAAATGCTGTGAGCCGCCGGTCCAGGCCGGGTGGGTGAGGGGGTCAATGTCGAGGTTGAGCTGGTCACCCTCATTGCCATAGGTTGAGCGGGTGGTGAATTCAGTGCCATCAGTCATGACCACTTTGATCATGTGATATTTCGGATGCGTATCGGCTTTCATCGGATTATCCCGGGATGCATGTGAGGCAGACAGTAGGAACGCGCGCGCCAAAACGCCCGCGAAACGTGAGCTCCGCCTGCCTGATGGCAAGGCCTTAGAGCAAACCCAACGCTCTGACAAGGGCAGCGACGCGAAACCCATGCCGCAAACGGCGAAAGAGTTCCCGTTTCCTCTTGGCACGGCCTTGGGGAGACCGCTCCTCACAGGGGCCTGAGATCATGCCCTTCAAAGGCGCTGCCACTTGCGCAAATTTCGCGCGACAGGACCTTGCGCAACCGCACCGATATTTTATAAGCTGACTGACAATAAGGAAACTTCGAGCGATGCAACTTTCTCCCGCACGTGAGGTTGGCTTTGCGCTGAATGATGTCGCAAGGCTGATGCGCACTTATGCTGACCAGCGTGCCCGCACGCTCAACATGACGCGGGCGCAATGGGCAGTTCTGGTGCGCTTGCAGCGCTGTCAGGGCGTCAAGCAGAGCGAATTGGCCGCCTTGCTCGATCTTGCCCCGATCACGCTGACGCGGCTGATCGACAAATTGACAGCCTCCGGCCTCGTCGAGCGGCGCGATGATGTCGCCGACCGGCGCGCCCATCGGCTTTATCTCACCGACAAGGCCAAGCCCATTCTGGGCCGGCTGGATTTGCTCGGCGAGGCGCTGATGCAACGCGCCCTGACGGGCATTGATGCAACGCAGATCACGGCGCTGATGCAGGCATTGCAGCGCATCAAGACCAATCTCAAAACCGAATTGAAAGCTTGAGACGAAGATCATGGGCGAAGTTTACACGCGCAGGGGCGGACGCCGCTTCATGTTGCTGGTGGTCTTGCCGCTGGTGGCCCTGGGGCTCGGCGTGATCTGGTGGCTGGCAGGTGGGCGCTATGTCACGACGAACGATGCCTATGTCGCCGCCTACAAGGTGCTGGTCACGCCCTATGTCACGGGCCCCGTGGTGGCCATCCATGTGCATGAGGGTGAAAAGGTGGCCGTCGGCGACCCGCTGTTTGACATCGATCCCAAGCCCTATGCCGACGCGCTTGCGCTGGCCAAAGGGCGTCTCGCTGCCGCCAAAGTTGAATTTGCCAATCTTCGCCAATCCTATGCGAGCAACAAGGATCAGATCACGATGGGCGAACAGGCTGTTGCGCTCAGGCAGGCCGATTATGACCGCGAGCGCAACCTTGTCCAGCATAAGGCCGACACGATCACCAACGAACACACCGCTGGCGCGGCGCTGATCCAGGCAAAGCAAATTCTGGCCTTCGTTCAAGAGCAGCAGCAAGGTGTCGTGGTCAAGCTTGGCGGCGGGCTGGGCGCCACAATTGCGACGTTCCCCGATTATATCCAGGCCAAATCGCAAGTTGAAGAAGCGCAGCTCAACCTCGACCACACAAAGGTCAAAGCCTCGATTGCTGGCATCGCAACGCAGGTCTCGCATATCGAGCTTGGCCGGGTGGCCCCCGCCGGGCAGCCAGTCTTTGCGCTGGTCGCCGATACTGGCCTTTGGGTGGACGCCAATCCGAAGGAATCTGACCTGACCTACGTCAAAAGTGGCCTGCGCGCGAGCGTGAGCGTGGACACGTTTCCTGATCGCCATTGGCGCGGCACGGTCTGCTCGATTGCGCCGGGGACAGGCGCGCAATTTGCGGTGCTGCCGCCGCAGAACGCCAGTGGCAACTGGGTCAAGGTCGTGCAACGTATTCCGCTGCGCTTCTGTTTTGACGCGGGTGAGGACGAGACCGGCCTGCGTGCCGGGATGAGCGCCGTTGTCTCGATTGACACGGGTCGCAAGCGCACGCTCGCGACCCTGATCCCCTCGTTGCTGAGCATGTTTCACGCCAAAGCAGCGCCCGCGCCCACCAAGGGAGCTGCCGCGCCCCCATGAGTCCGACCCTTGCCGATACCATCTCGCCAGCGCAGCGCTGGCTCATCACGCTCTGCGTGATGATGGCGACCATCATGCAGGCGCTCGACACCACCATCGCCAATGTCGCGCTGCCCTATATGCAAGGCTCGCTCTCGACGACGCAGGATCAGGTCAACTGGGTGTTGACCTCCTATATTGTCGCCGCGGCCATCATGACCTCGCCGCTGGGGTGGATGGCTTCGCGCTTCGGGCGCAAAAAGCTGTTTATAATCTGTGTCATTGGCTTCACGGTGGCGTCGGCTTTCTGCGGTATTGCCCAGAGCATCGGCGAAATGGTGGCGTTTCGGCTGATGCAGGGTGTTTTCGGCGCGGCGCTGGTGCCGCTGAGCCAGGCGGTGATGCTCGACATTTATCAACCCGCCAAACGCGGCTCGGCCATGGCGATCTGGGGCATGGGTGTGATGCTCGGGCCGATCATGGGGCCGACATTGGGCGGATGGCTGACCGAAACCTATTCCTGGCGCTGGGTGTTTTTTGTCAATCTGCCCTTTGGCATCATCACGGCGCTGGGACTTTCGGCCTTCATGAGCGAGATGCCGATTCAGAAGAACATTCCCTTCTCCTGGTTCGGCTTCCTCACGCTGTCGCTGGGCATAGGCGCGTTGCAATTGATGCTGGATCGCGGCCAGGATCAGGGCTGGTTCAGTTCCAGCGAGATCGTGCTCGAGGCGGTGCTGTCGGTCTGCGGCTTTTACTTTTTCCTGGCTGACGCTCTCACCTCCCGGCGTCCGTTCATTCCCATGCGCATCTTCCGGGACTGGAATTTCTCGGTTGCCATGGTTTTCATGTTCCTGATCGGTATCATATTGCTGGCCACCATGGCGCTGGTGACGCCTTTCCTGCAGAATCTGCTCGGTTATCCAGTGCTTACCAGCGGCTTCCTTCTGGGCTCGCGCGGGCTCGGCACGTTCTTCGCGATGATGGTGGTGGGGCGTCTGCTGGAAAAAATGGATGCCCGAATCCTGATCTTCATCGGTCTGGTGCTGTCGACAGCGGCGCTTTGGGTTATGGTGGGCTGGTCGCTCGATACTTCAAGCTCTGCCATCGCCATCGACAGCGTCACGCAGGGCGTTGGCCTCGGCCTGGTGTTCGTGCCGCTGAACACAATTGCTTTCGCGACTTTGCCCGGCGCGTTGCGCACCGATGGCGCAGCGCTCTGGACGCTGATCCGCAACCTTGGGTCATCCGTCGGCATTTCGCTGGTCATCGCCCATCTGACCAATGACATCACTGTCTTTCACGCGCGCCTTGCCGAAAACATCACGCCCTTCAATGATGCTCTGGCCATGCCCAATGTCAGCGGTCTGCTATCCACCACGGGTCAGGGGCTCGGACTGGTCGACGCCCTGGTCACGCAGCAGGCCGCCATCATGGCCTATTCCAACGACTTCCTGATCATGACCATTATTTCGTTGAGCACCTTTCCGCTGCTCGCCCTCATTCGCTCGCCAAAATCCGCACGCGATGCTGCCGCAAGGCACGCGGAGGCCGATGAATTGCACGCCGCCGTGCTGGAGTGATGGCGCTGGCATCGCGCAAGCTTCCTGAAACAGCACAACGCACGACGCTGACCCCGCACCTCACGCGGCAGAATGATCAGGGTTGATTGCCGGTGCCTCGACATAAGGCGCGGTGCCCTGCTTCGGCTTGTCGCCGCGCAGCACGATATAGATGGCCGGGATCACCAGAACCGTCAACGCTGTCGACGAGGCAAGGCCAAACAGCAGCGAGATCGCCAGACCCTGGAAGATCGGGTCGGTCAGGATCATCACCGCGCCGATCATCGCGGCGATCGCCGTCAGCAGGATGGGCTTGAAGCGGATGGCTCCGGCCTCCAGCAGCGTGTCGATCAGCGGACGGTTGGGATCGCGCGTGTTGCGGATGAAGTCCACCAGCAGGATCGAGTTGCGCACGATGATGCCAGCCAGCGCGATAAAGCCGATCATCGAGGTCGCGGTGAAGGGCGCATCAAACAGCCAGTGGCCTAACATGATGCCGATGAAGGTCAGCGGCACCGGCGTCAAAATGACCAGCGGCAGCTTGAACGAGCCAAATTGCGCGACCACCAGCACATAAATGCCAATCAGGGCCACCATGAAGGCCGCGCCCATGTCGCGGAAAGTCACCCACGTCACTTCCCATTCGCCATCCCACAGCAATACCGGCTTGGCTTCGTCATTGGGTCGTCCGTGCAGCGTGATTTCGGGCTTGGGCAGGTTGCCCCAATCAGCCTTGGCGATGGCCTTGTCCACCGCCAGCATGCCGTAAATTGGTGCTTCATAGGCACCAGCCATCTCGCCCGTGATCATTTCCGCCGAGCGGCCATTGTGGCGGAAAATGGGGTAGGATGCCATTTCATGGCTGACGTTGACCAAATCTCCCAATTCGACCACCGTGCGGTTGCCGGGCAAAGTATTGGCCGGCACCGGAGTCGCCAGGGAATATTGATCCACCACCTGACGGTTTTTGGGCATGGTGATGCGGATCGGGATCGGCTGCTGGCCCTTGCCGCGGTGTGAATAGCCCACCGGCACGCCCTGATCGAGATCGCCGATCGTGGCATAAACGTCGCCTTGCTCGACGCCGTAATATTCCAGATTGTCCTGGTTGATGGACATGCGCACCCGCGTCGGCCGCGTGCCGTAACTGTCATCAACATCGACAATATAGGGCACACTCTCGAAAGCCTGGCGTACTTTGGCGGCAACGGCGCGGCGGATCTTGGCCGTGGGGCCATAGATTTCGGCAATCATGGTTGCAAGAACCGGCGGACCGGGCGGCTGCTCCACAAGTTTCAGGGCCGCGCCGGGCGGCAAATGCAGCGCCTTGAGGCGGTTGCGCATCGCCAGCGCGATGGTGTGGCTGGCGCGCGAGCGGGCGTCCTTCGGCAGGAGATTGATCGACACATCACCCTGCTGCGGCTCGTTGCGCAAATAATAGTGGCGAACCAGTCCGTTGAAATCAAAGGGTGCTGCCGTTCCGGCATAGGTCTGGAACGAGGTCACTTCCTTCACAGGTGCCAGCAGGTCGACAATCTGCTGCAATTTCCGGTTGGTGTCTTCCACCGAGGCACCGCGCGGCAGATCGAGCACGACTTGCAGATGGCTCTTGTTGTCAAAGGGTAGCAGTTTGACCGTGACCTGCTCGGTGTAAAACATCATCATCGAGCCAAGCGTCGCAATCCCGACTAAAATCAGGAAAATCAGGGACCGCTTGCGCGACACCAGAATGGGTCTGGCGATGCGCACGTAGCCGCGCGCCAGCCAGGATTGCGCGTTGTCGTGGCCATGGCCGTGCCCCGATGCTTGCTTGCCGGAGAATTTGACCAGCAGCCAGGGCGTCAGCACCACCGCGACAAAGAATGAAAACAGCATCGCCGCCGAGGCATTGGCTGGAATGGGGCTCATGTAAGGCCCCATCATCCCGGACACGAACAGCATCGGCAGCAGCGCCACCACCACGGTCAAGGTTGCCACAATGGTCGGGTTGCCAACCTCTGCCACGGCCTCGACCGCCGCGTCGATCCGCGAGCGGTCATCATCCATCGCCCAATGGCGGGTGATATTTTCGATCACCACAATGGCGTCGTCGACCAGGATACCGATGGAAAAGATCAGGGCGAACAGACTGACGCGGTTCAGCGTGTAACCCATCAGCTTCGAGGCAAACAGCGTCAGCAGAATCGTCGTTGGAATGACGATGGCCACCACAAGGGCTGGTCGCACACCGATGGTAAAGCCGACCAGCAGCACAATCGAAATGGTGGCGATGGCCAGATGCAGCAAAAGCTCATTGGCTTTGGCATTGGCCGAATCGCCATAATTGCGCGTGATGGTCATTTTCACATCGCGCGGGAACATCTCGCCGCGCAATTGCTTCAGGCGGGCTGTGATGCTCTCGGCGATCACCACGGCATTGGTGCCTGGTCGTTTGGCAATGGCCAGTGATACCGCAGGGTTGCGCTGGAGCTTGCCATTAACCATGCGCACATCGCTGACGTAGGTTTCCGCGCCATGCGTGGAGAGCGCGACCTTGGCGATATTGCGCACATAGACCGGGCGGCCGTTGCGGGTGGTGATCAGCAGATTGCGGATTGAGGTCAGCGATTGCAGCGTCTGGCCAGCGATCAGGTCATCCTGCTTGCCATCCCGGCGGACTTTCGCCGCGAGAAAGGCGCTGTTTGCCCCCTGAATCTTGGCTGTGAGCTGCTGCAGGGTCACGCCGTAGAGCATCAGCTTCTGCGGATCTGGCTCAATATGAATCTCTTCTGGCTGCTGGCCGACAATATAGGTCAGGCCGACATTATGCAGTTTGGAGATTTGCACCTGCAGTTCGCGCGCCAACTGGGTCAGGCTGTTTTCATTCCAGCGTCCGGCCGCCTTTTCGTCGGGTGTCAGGGTCACCACCACAATGGCAACATCATCAATGCCATGCACCACAATCATCGGCTGGGGAATGCCGACTGGCAGCTTGTCAAGATTGGCGCGCACTTTCTCGTTGACACGCACAAATGCGGAATCTTCGTTTGTGCCGACATCGAAGCGGGCGGTAACGAGGACGCGATCATCCTGCGTCTCGGAATAGACATGCTCGACGCCGGGAATGCTTTTGACGATGGTTTCAAGCGGCTCTGTCACCAGTTTGACCGCATCGCGAGCCTTCAGCCCGTTGGCCGGCACGCTGATGTCAACCATGGGCACGGAAATCTGCGGGTCTTCCTCACGCGGCAAGGTCACGAGTGCGAGCATGCCCACAGCAATGGCCGCGAGCAGAAACAGCGGGGTGAGCGGCGATGTGATGAACGCCCGCGTAAGCCGTCCGGCAAGTCCGAGATTCATGATTACAATCCCGATTTTTCAGACGAGGGCAAAATCACTTGGTCTCCCTCGTGGAGGCCGGTCAGAATTTCCCGTTCGGGACCATTGGGCCCCGCTACCTCTTCGCCGGGGATCACAGCCACCGCGATAACCGTGCCGGAGACGTTGATATGGACATAATCAATGCCATTCTTGAGCGAGATCGCGGCAGGTGGAACGGCGATAACCTGACGGGTTCCGATGGGCACCCACACCAAGGTGCGCTCATTGACGAAATAGCTGCCAAGATTGGGCACACTGACATCGGCCACGACCCGGCCACCGCTGATTTCGGGATAGACTTTGACGATGGTTCCGGTGCCGACGCCCGTCAGATTCTGATCCACCCGCGACAGAACTCCGGGCGAGCCGATCAGCACCTTTGTGTCTTTGCGTATTCTGGGCGCCATGCGTTCGGGCAAGGACAGCCGGAGGTAATAAGGCCCGCTGGCAATGCGCGCGACGACCTCACCTGGCATGATCACCGAGCCGGCCGAAACCGGAACCGTCAGCACACGGCCTTCGGCGGGGGCCAGCACAGCGCCTTCCGTTGCTGTCTGCTGAAGTACTTTCTGGTTGGCCTGCGCCACCGCAACCTGATTCTGGGCGACCTGAAGCTGGGTTTTGGATTGGTCGAATGTGGCCTGGGCACTGTTGCCGTGTTTCATCAACTCCTGAACGCGGTCAAACTGCTTTTGCGCATTGTCGAGCTGGGAGAGTGCTGCCTTGATTGTCGCGGCCGTCGCCTGGAGCTGCAAGGCAATTTTGGGATCGGTGACCAACGCGATCTGCTGGCCCTTTTTGACCAGACTGCCCTCGGTGACGGTCACGCTGGCAAGCGTGCCGCCGATGCGGGTGCGGGCCGGCAGCACGTTGCGGCTCTCGATCTGGCCGAAAACGGCCTTGAAGTCGGGAACGGCCAGCTTGTGAATCTGGAGATCGGCGGCCCATGCGCAAGACGGGCCCGAAAGTGCGCCAGGCAGCAGGGCGACCAACGCCAACGCCAGAACCGCACGTGAAAACAAAATCTTGCGCATCATTGCTGCGTTGCTGATCATCCGGCGCATCGCTTGTTCCATTACTTTTTGCTGCGGTATTTTGGCGGGTCGTCAAAAAGACGTGTGGCCCCGGCGCAAACCGGGGCCGCTGGCACTGTGGCGTGTTGCGTTACGGGAACGCGCAGCCGCTCTTGCAGCCCAGTCGCTTGAAGATCATGGCTGCAGGACAAAAGCCCGTGAAAGCCGCCTGCATCATGTTGAGGCCGGCAAAGGCCGCCAGCAGCAGCCAATAAGGCGATACCCAATATCCAAGGGCCAACGATAGCAGAACCACAAATCCCGCAAAGGCCATAACGGCGCGGTCGATAGACATGGTGTTTTCTCCTTCAGGTTGGATCATGAAGACAATCATACATTGGCAGATTTCTCGATGGTAATTTTCTTGAGCTTGTCGATGCCCAGCATCTTCAGGCTGAGGTTTTCGAAATATGTTTCGGCGTGACCACGACGAACCTTGCTCAGGAAGTATTTCTCGAAGCCAATTTTGGCCAGATGCACCCATTTGCCTTCCGATGACCAGTTGACATTGCGCGGCGGAATTTGCGGCTGGGCGATAAAGGCGATGCCGCTGTCGCCAAAATCGGCAAGGCAGATCGCATTCCAGGTCGCCACAGCATTGGCTTCGCGGCCCTTGAGCAGCGCGTCAATGTTGGCCGTTACGGCAGTTGACATGGATTCGATCATGAATCCGGTCTTGGGCACACCCACGGGAACAGCAGTCTTGCCCATCGGCGGGATCGCCACGCAGACACCCAGCGCAAAAACATTGGGATATTTCGGGTTGCGCTGATGCTTGTCCACCAGGATGAAGCCGCGTGGATTGGTCAGGCCTTCCAGGCCAAAAACTGCGGGGACGCCACGGAACGGCGGCAGAATCATCGACATGGCGAACGGCAGTTCATGCACCATCTTCACCGTGCCATCGAGATTGACCTCCTCGGCAAACATCTTGCCGGGTTCGACCTTGGTAATGCGAGCATTGGTGATCCATTTGATATGGCGGTCACGCATCCCGGATTCCAGCAAACCCTTGGTGTCGCCAACGCCATCAAGACCGAGATGGCCGACATAGGGCTCGGGCGAGATGAAGGTCATCGGGATTTGGTCGCGCACCTTCGCCCGGCGCAGGGCCGTGTCGAGGGTGAAGGCATATTCATAGGCAGGGCCAAAGCACGAGGCCCCTTGCGCCGCGCCAACAATCACCGGGCCAGGGTTGGTCAGCAGCCGGTCAAAATTCGCCTTGGAACTCAGGGCATGATCAACTTCGCACACTGAATCGGTGTTGCCATGGGGGCCGAGTCCCGGAATTTCATCGAATGCCAGATCAGGGCCGGTGGCGATGACCAGATAGTCATAATCGACCGTTGAGCCATCATTGAGTTCAATCTGGTTCTTGTCGGGGTGCACGCGCTTGGCACCTTGATCCTTGAGGGTGATGCCGCGCTTGGCCATCACCGGCTTCAAGTCAACGGTAATATCCTTGCGCGAACGCCAGCCAACGGCGACCCAGGGGTTTGAGGGTACGAAGGAATAGATCGACCCCTTGTTGACAACAGTCATCGTGTGGCCGCTGCCAAGCTTCTCTTTCAGTTCAAAAGCGACAATGGTTCCACCCAACCCCGCACCCAATACAGCAATTCTTGCCATGGCGTTTCTCCTCAATTTTTTGGTTTCTTGACAGCCAGCATAAAAACCATAGCGGGAAAATCCGGCATGGCCGAACGGCTCGATCAATCTAACAAAGCCGAAGCCATTGAATAGTGCGCAATGTACATATTCGCAATAGCGAATGTGTTGGGGACGGGCAGGAAAGCGATATTTGGTGGGGTAAAGCGCCTTGATGCGTCGATTTGCCCGCCCGCCAGTTTCCAGATTATCGCCCTGGGGGAGCCAATCCCGCACCCGCGCCTTCAAGCAGGGCCAGCAAACCTTTCACAAGGACGATCGGTGCTGGAGGGCAGCCCGGCAGCGTGAGATCAACCGGCAGCACCGCAGCAACGCCGCCCATGGCCGCATAGCTCCCCGCAAAACAGCCGCCATCACGTCCGCAATCACCCACCGCCACGACCCATTTTGGATGCGGCATGGCTTCATGAGTGCGCAGCAGCGCGTCGCGCATATTCTTCGTGACAGGCCCGGTGACCAGCAGCACATCGGCGTGGCGCGGCGAGGCCACAAATCGCAGGCCGAAGCGCTCGATGTCGTAAAAAGCATTGCTCAGGGCATGCAATTCGAGTTCGCAGCCGTTGCATGATCCCGCATCGACGGCCCGTATCGCCAGACTGCGCCCCAACTTGACGCGGGCCATGCCTGCAAGGGTGCGCCCGAGTTCGCTGAGGGCGTCATCGTCGGCAGCCGGTGCGGGCTCGGTCAGCGGGCGTTGCACAAGGCTTCCAAACAGGAGTCGTCGCATGACATCAGCCTCTAGAGATCGTGCCCGGAATAGGAGCAATTGAAGGATTTGTTGCAGAGCGGCAGGTCAGCGACAATATTGCCCTCGATCGCCGCTTCAAACAGCGGCCATTGAAACCACGAGGGGTCGCGCAACCGGCAGCGCTCAACCGTCCCGCCTGTTGAAAGCCGCAGCCAGACAAAAATGTCGCCCCTGAAGCCTTCGACCAGCGCCAGGCCTTCCTGCGGCGCGCTGATAGGTGCCAGCTCCGTTGTGATGGGGCCCGTGGGCGTGCGCGATATAATTTGCTCGATCAGCGAAAGGCACTGCTCAACCTCGCGAATGCGGATCCAGACCCGCGCATTGACATCGCCCTCTTGCAGGACTGGCACTTCGAACCTGAGCGCGCGATAGGGCCCATAGGGCAGATCGCGCCTTGTATCAAAATCCCGGCCCGAGGCGCGTCCGATAAAGCCACCCGCCGCGTATTGGCGTGCCAGATCCGCACTGAGCCAGCCGGTGCCCACCGTGCGATCCTGCAACGACGCCGTATTGTCGTAAAGTTCGACCAGCCGGGGAAATCGCAATCTGATTTCCGCGATGAGGGCGTGCAGCCCCAGCACGCCTTGCGCATCCAGATCGAGCGTTGTTCCGCCTGGCACCACCACATCGCGCATCATGCGATGGCCAAAGGCGCTGGCGCAGCAGCGCAAGACCCGTTCGCGCAACACGCCGAAATGGGCGTGCATGAGGGCAAAGGCCGCATCATTGCAGATCGCGCCAATATCACCCAGGTGATTGGCGAGACGCTCCAGTTCCGCCATCAGGGCGCGCAGCCAGACGGCGCGGTCTGGAACCGGCGTGCCCGTCGCCGCCTCGACGGCATGGGCAAAAGCCAGGGAATAAGCCACTGTGCTGTCGCCGGACGTTCTGGCGGCAAGCCTGGCCGCGCGCTCAAGCGGCGCACCCGCCATCAGACCCTCTATGCCTTTATGGGTATAGCCAAGACGTTCCTCGAGCCGAACAATGGTTTCGCCACTGGCGGTAATGCGGAAATGTCCCGGCTCGATGATCCCGGCATGGACGGGGCCAACAAATATCTGGTGCAGACTTTCGCCCTCGGCGGCAAGAAACTCATAAAGTGGAGCCGCGGTTGCGGACGCACTGACACCGCCGAGCGGGTGATGCAGCCCCCATTGGTCATGATCAAGCCAGGGCCTTGGGTCAGGCAAGCCCTGCGGCACCAATCCGCAGAGATCGGCGAGCGCGCGTTCAAGGCGAAGCGCAGGCGCATGAGCCCGCCCGACCGAGGGATAGGCCCCATCGGGACAATTCAGGCTGAAAACGGCAGTCTCGTGGCCTTTGCCATCAAGCACCGCCATGTGAACCATCATATGAGCTGCGTCACGCTCGCCCCATAGATCAACCAGGCTCATGTCCCCCGAGACGAGGTGTTCAATGACATCCCCCCAGGTTTTTACGCCGACCAGCGCCCGCGCGCACGGGCGATGATTGTCGATCCGCTCACCAGCCTGAATAAAATCAATGAGTTCTGGCATGTCGGTTTCCTGTCGGTCTCATCCCAGAAGCGCGGCCACATGCTGGAACCACGTCACGAGCGGCCCCGGAAGATAGATGCCGGCAGCAAGGACGAGCGCCAGATGGGCATAAAGCGGCACGTAGGACGCCTTGACCGGCGCGTCGCTGCCACCCGGTGTTCCAAAAGCAACGCCGGTCAGCCGCAACAGCAGCGCCCCGAAGGCGAGCAGCAGCCCGAAAACCAGCGGTATTGCCAGCAGCGGCGCCTTGGCAAAGGTTGAGCTCACGATCAGGAATTCACTCATGAATATCCCGCCGGGAGGCAGGCCGATAATAGCAAAGACGCCGACAACAAGCGCCCAGCCAAGCGCCGGATGGCTCTGCGTCAGGCCGCGGATCTCGGCAATTTTTTGCGTCCCCTTCACTTGCGCGATGTGGCCCACCGTAAAGAAGATCGCCGATTTCGTCAGGCTGTGCATCACCATTTGCAGCAGGCCGGCAAAATTGGCGAGCGGCCCGCCGATGCCAAATGCAAAGACAATAATGCCCATGTGTTCAATCGACGAATAGGCGAACAGCCGTTTGATGTCGCGGCGGCGGTAGAGCATGAAGGCCGCAAATATCAACGATGTCAGCCCCATCAAAATCATCAGCCGTCCCGGCGCTATGGCGCTGGGACAGGCGGCAAACAGGATTTTGAAGCGCAGGACCACGTAAAGCGCGACGTTGAGCAGGAGGCCCGACAGCACGGCCGAAATCGGTGTCGGCCCCTCGGCATGCGCGTCCGGCAGCCAGGCGTGCAAGGGCGCGAGGCCGACCTTTGTGCCATAACCAAGCAACAGAAACACGAAAGCCACATTAAGCAATGCTGGATCAAACAATGCCGCGTGTTTGATCAGTGTCGTCCAGACCATGGCATTGGTGCCCTGTCCAACGACCGGTTCTGCCGCCATGTAGATCAGGATTGTCCCAAACAGCGCCAGCGCTATGCCGACGCTGCCCAGAATGAAATATTTCCAAGCCGCCTCCAGCGCCGCATGAGTGCGATAGATCCCGACCATCAGCACGGTTGTCAGCGTGGCGAGTTCGACCGCCACCCACATCAAGCCGATATTATTCGAGACGAAGGCCAGATTCATGCCGAACATCATGATCTGGTACATGGCATGATAGAACCGCAGATTGACCTTCGTGAGATGTCCGGTTTCCAGTTCATGTCCGATATAGGACGCGCTGAACAGGCTCGTTGTAAATCCAACAAACGTGTTGAGGACAATGAAAGAAATATTGAGATCGTCCACGAGCAGATATTGACCGGGCTGCGGCCTGGCCGTGAAAAACAGGGATAAAGCGGCAAGCAAAGTGAGAAAACTCGCCAGCACGTTCAAACCTGCGCTTAATCTGTAGTTTGGCAACGCGGCAAGCAGACCGGCCGCAACCAGCGGTATCAGCAGAATGGCACCCACGGCGTCAAACGAGGGCAGGTTCAACGGCGTTCTCCGCGATAGTCGTCGAGCGCACCGACATCGACCGAATCAAACCGCTCGCGTATGCGAAACAGGAAAACGCCAATGACAATGAAGGCAATCAGGATCGAAAAAGCCACACTGATCTCGACAACCAATGGCATGCCCCGCGCCCCGGTTGCGGCGAGGACAAGGCCATTTTCCAGCGACATGAATCCGACCACCTGGCTCACTGCATTGCGGCGCGTGACCATGACCAGCAGCCCGAGCAGGATGATCGACAGCGCGAAGGCCAGATCCTCGCGGGCCAACGGGCCGGCATGTGGCGTCACCCGCAGCATCAGCACCATGGACAGGGTCACCAGACCGATGCCGACCAGCATGGTCGGGCCAATGCTGACGGCGGTCTCGATGTCGCGCCGGATGCCAAGGCGCTGAATAATGCGGTGAAGTCCGACGGGAATGACCACGCCCTTGAACAAGAGTGCAATCATCGCCGTGACATAAAGATGTGGCGCGCCTTGCAGATAGGCTTGCCACGCGACCGACAAGGCAAGCACAATGGCGTGGAGGGCAAAGACATTGATCAAAGCAAACAGGCGATCCTGATAGAGCATCATGAAGCTGATCAGCACCAGACTGCCCGCGAGCAAATGCGCGATTTCAAAGGTCAATGGGCTGGCCATCAGATGCTCCTTGCAACAAACAGGATCAAGGTTGCCAACAATGCCAGCATCAGCGCCGCCCCCAGAAAATTCGGGACTCTGAAAACGCGCATCTTGGCGATGGAAGTCTCGAACAAGGCAAGCAAAACCCCGCCGACGCCGAGCTTGGCGATATAGGTCATCGCCCCCACCGCATAAGCGCCAGCCCCATCGCCCGGCTGGGCCAATCCCCAGGGCACGAAGAGACAGGAGATCAACGACATATAGAGGAGCAGCTTCAGAAAGGTCGCAAGTTCGATCATGGCGAGATGTCGCCCGGAATATTCCAGGATCATCGCCTCGTGGATCATTGTCAGTTCGAGATGGGTTGCCGGATTGTCGACCGGCACGCGCGCGTTCTCGGCAATCGCCACCATCACCAGCGCAATCAGCGACATGCCGAGCGAGACACGCAGCCCAACATCCGGCGAGGCCATATACGCGGCGACCGTGGAGAGCTGTGTCGATCCCGCCACCAGCGCGAGGCTGAAGGCAATCAGCAGCATGGCAGGCTCGGCCAGCGAGGCGATCATGACTTCGCGGCTGGAGCCGATGCCGCCAAAACTCGTGCCAACATCAAGGCCGGAGAGCGCCAGAAAAAACCGCGCGCTGCCCAGCAGGGCGACAATGGCAATAAGGTCTGCCGTCCAACTGAAGGCAAGGCCGGTGGCAAATGTCGGGATCAGCGCCGCCGCAACCCAGGTCGCCGCGAACACGAGATAGGGCGTGACGCGAAATAGCCACGAGGCATTGTCAGCCAGAACCACTTCCTTGCGCAGCAATCTCAGGAGGTCGCGATAGGGCTGGAGCAGCGACGGTCCCTGGCGGCGCAACAGTCTGGCTTTGACCTTCCGCAGGAAGCCGGTCAGGAGCGGTGCCAGCGCCAGCACCAGCAGCATCTGCGCGCCCTGGATCAGCAATGCAAGGGTCAGGGCCATATCGCCAGCACCAGAAGCAGGAATACCAGATAGCCAAAAACCAGTGTCAGGTAGCGGCGGATCGTCAGAAACTGCAAATAATTGAGTTTGGTCGTGGCATATTCGACCGCCCCCACCAGCGGCTGATACAGCGCCTCCCAGATCAAATCATGCATTTCAACGCGCAGCCGCGCCGGTTCAAGCGACCCCGGCGGCGGCATTTCGACACTTTCGCGGGCCCTGAACGCGAAGGTGCCCAGAACACGCCGGATGGGTTCGGCAAAGCTGGTGCCGGTATATTGCGCAACCGGCGTGATGTCTGGAAATCCGCAACCCCACGCGGGGCCCCGCCGCACGGCGCGAGACGCGAGTTTGTGAATGACAAAGACCGCCAGCGAAGCCGACATGGTGATGAACAAAAACACCAGCAGGCCATTATAGGAACTGCGGCTTTCGGCGATGGGCACGGTCGTCAGCCATGGTTGCGCCAACTGCACGGGCATGCGGCTGCCGATCAGCGCCGTCGTCACCGGCGATAGCGCGTCGATGACCAGGCCCGGCAAGATGCCGGTCAGCAGGCAGAGCACGGCCAGAATCAACATCGCGGTCAGCGAAAACCTGTCGACCTCATGGGCCCCTTCGGCCGCCGGACTGCGCGGGCGGCCGAGAAAGGTGATCCCGAAAGCCTTGACGAAAGTTGCCGCCGCCAGCGCCGCCGATAATGCCAAAAGCCCGCCCACTGCCGGCACCATGACCTTCAGGCCCCATTGGTGCAATTCCGGGCTTAGCAGAATGGCCTGAAAGGTCAGCCATTCCGACGCAAACCCATTGAACGGCGGCAGCGCCGAAATGGCCACGCAACCGGCCAGAAAGACGAAGCTGGTCAGAGGCATCCGATGGATGAGGCCGCCGAGCTTTTCCATATTGCGTTCGCCGGTGGTCGTCAGCACCGCCCCCGCACCGAAAAACAGCAAGCTCTTGAAGAACGAGTGATTGAGGATGTGAAACAGCGCCGCCGTCAGCGACAGTGCCGCCGCCAGTGGCATTCCGTTGGCCTTGAACGCCATTGCCAGGCCGAGACTGACGAAGATAATGCCGATGTTTTCGATGGTGCTGTAAGCCAGGAGGCGCTTCAGATCATTTTCCATCATGGCATGCAGGATGCCCAGAACCGCGCTCAGGGCACCCAGAAACAGCACAACAAGGCTGGCCCACCATGTCGGGTGGCCCATGAGATCAAAGACGACGCGGATAAAGGCATAGACCGCAACCTTGGTCATGACGCCGCTCATCAGGGCCGAGACATGGCTTGGGGCCGCAGGGTGCGCCAGCGGCAGCCAGACATGCAAGGGCACCAGACCCGCTTTGGAGCCCGCACCCACCAGCATCAAGCCCAGCACAACCGCCTCGACGAGGGGCGTCGGCTGAGTCGCCCTGATCGCGCTGAAAGCATAGGTTCCCGCTGGGCCCGCGAGCAGGGCAAAGGCCAGCAGCAGCGCAAACGTGCCCGCACTGGCCATGACAAGATAGATAAAGCCCGCCCTTGTATGGGAGGGTTCTCGATGGTGGGCGATCACCAGCGCCCATGACGCCAGCGACATGAATTCCCAGGACAGCAAAAAGCTGAAAGCGTCGCTGGCCAGCACAACAAGGTTCATGCCCGCAAGAAACGCGGCAAAGAAGGGCAGCACGCGGTGCGGGGCCGCCTCATGGCGTCCATAGCCAAGTCCATACAGGCTGGCCGCAGCACCTCCGAAATTGACGACAATCAGAAAAAACGCCGCGAGCGCATCCAGCCGGAAATGCGCGCCGATCCACGGCAGCCCCAGCGGCAGGGTGAGTTTCGAATCATCGGCATTGCCGCCGAGCAGATGGAGGGCGGCGACGGCAAACATCACAAAACAAAGGGCGAGGGTCGCGCTGTAAACCAGCCGCGTCGCGAAGGTTCGGCGGCTGATAGCCATAGCCAGAACCGTCGTTCCCAAAAGTCCGGCGACGCCCCAGAGCAAGGCTGCGACACCTGCCATCATGCTGGCCCTCCTGCGTCCGCCCCTTCGCTTTCGGGTGGTTTGATAGGCCTGTAATCCGCCTTCAGCCGCACGCCGCGTCCGCCCGTCGCGCTGGCCTGGCCCTCGCCAATCAACTCGACGCCGAGCAACTCCAGCGCGCCGATCAGCTTCATCAGTGAATCGACATTGCCGCGAATCATCATCTCGCTGGCTTCCATCCGCTGGATGGTGGGAACCGAAAGGCCGGATAATTCAGCAAGCTTGCGCTGCTCAATGCCGAGGAGTGCCCTGGCGGCACGCAATTGCGGAGCTGTGAGCATAGGCCCTGCCTGGCAAGCTTAGGTCGATAACATGATATTTGCATGTTTCATCGCATAAAGCAATGGCCTGGCATTGAGATATGATGTTTCAGCCATCACTTTTGTGCACCACCCCTGCGAATCAGGCGCGCTGGCTCCTGCGCTCGGCAGAGCGCCGCACGTCAAGGGTAGGGGTCGCGGGGCCGGTGATCCCGAAATTCCTGGTTCAAACCGCGACTTCGCGGCCCGTATGCGCCGCCTCCAGCGCTGCCAGCGCCATGGCCAGCGAACGCACGCCATCTTCGCCCGTGGCAGCCGGCGTGCCCTTGCCCGCCACAGCATCCTGAAACAGCCGAATCGAGCGCTCGTAAAGACTTTCATGGATCAGCGGCAAAGCCACCGCACCCTGGGCATTGCGCAGGACGACTTCGCCCCTGGGTTGCTGGGTCATGCAATCGGTGCCGATTAGTGAGCCTTCTTCGCCATGAACCTCAAAGCCGGTGGTCGCGTAGCGGGTGGTGAAGGCGTCATGGAATTGCGCCAGCGCGCCACCACGAAAACGCGCGACACCCATCACGCCATCCTCCAGCCCGACTGCGGCCATGCCACTCCGCGAGGTCATGGCGCTGACGCCGATGGGCTCGTCGCCAAGCACAAAGCGCAGCGTGTCCGCATCGTGCACGGTAATATCAAGTACTACGCCGCCACCAGCGCCGGGCTGAGTGATGCGCCAGCCTTGCAGATGAGGCGGCAGATAGACCGCGTGAAACACCCGCGCAAACAGCGGTTTGCCGATGCGGCCCTGGGCAATCGCCTCGCGCATGGCGCGGTGCGTTGCGGCGTTGCGCAAATGATGGTTGGTGCCCATGACCACGCCCTGCGCCTGGGCGGCCGCCACCATGGCGCTGGCATCTGTCAGGTTCAGCGCCAGCGGCTTTTCGCAGAGCACATGCTTGCCCGCCCTGGCGGCGGCAAACAGTTGATCGCGGTGCAATTCGTTGGTGGTGGAAATATAGACAGCTTCAATGTCCTTGCTCTCGACCAGCGCCGCAAGTTCCGTGGTAGCGCGGGCGATGTCGTGCTTTTGGGCATAGTGCTCCCCGCGCGCCCTGTCCCCACTCATGACGGCGACAACCTCGCCACCGTTGGCGCGTATCGCGCCGATCATGTGCTCCGACGCAATCGTGCTCGCCCCGATCAATCCCCACCGTAAACCCTTGCTCATGTGAGTCTCCACTGTTACCCAACGGCCGTGTCTTTTGGCGCATGATCAACCGTCATCCGGCCATGGATGGCTAACGGCGCAGCGCCTCCTTATGGCATAAATCCTTTGGCACTCAAGCTTGACAGGTGTTCTGGCAGACCTGGAATTATGGGCATTGAGCTTGCGGACGGTTTTGTAATATGCGCAAGATTGGCGATGATCGCTGCAGCATGTGCTGATTGCGCTCCTGTCGGATGACGCTGACTTATGCCCTCGAAGCTGCCACGCAACCCCCGCATGTCTGGGGATAAGGCCCCGCAGAACGCTCTTTCCACGGCATCGCCGCCGTCGGTCGTGCCTCACTCCTGGCTCGACCTGTCGCCCGATGCTTTTATCGGGGTTGATGCTGGCGGGCGGATCACCAGTTGGAGCGAGGGGGCCAGAGCGCTGTTCGGCATGCCAGCGAACCAGGCCTCTGGAATGGAACTTGCCGCCCTGCAGCCCGGCCAGCATCCGAGTCTGGTCGCACTGTGCCTGCGGCCTTCATCCAAAGCTCCCGCCCGCCATTATTGTCAGACGTTTGCAGGACACAAAATCACCGTAAGCGCGCGCGCAGAACAAGTGGCGGATGGCGCGGTGATGCTGTGTCTGCACCAAAGCGGATTGAGCAAAAAGGCGCAATCTGCGCTTGCCGAACGCGAGGCGCACCTTGAAATGGTCATGGCGACCGTTCCCGATGCGATGATCGAGATTGATCCGAAAGGGACGATCCAGGCCTTTAGCGCCGCCGCTCAAAGGCAGTTCGGCTATAGCGCCGCCGAAGTCGTTGGCAAGAATGTCAGCATGCTCATGCCCGAGCCTTATCACGCGCAGCATGATCAATACCTGGCCAATTACCTTTTGACCGGCCAGGCGCGCATCATCGGCATCGGGCGCGTGGTGGTCGGCTTGAAGCGCGACGGCTCGACCTTTCCCATGGAGCTCACGGTTGGCGAGGTTCGCACCAATGAGCGGCATTTCTTCATTGGCTTCAGCCGCGACATCACCGAGCGCCAGGAAACGCGCAATCGCCTGCAGGAGTTGCAGGCGGAGTTGATCCACATGTCGCGCTTCACGGCGCTTGGCGAAATGGCCTCCGTGCTCGCCCATGAATTGAATCAGCCGCTCGCCGCAGTGGCCAATTATCTCAAAGGCGGCCAGAAATTCCTGTCCGGCGGCAAGGCCGATGCTTTGCCCATGGTGAGCGAAGCACTGACACGGGCGATGGAGCAGACGCTTCGCGCAGGCGAGATTATAAAAAATCTGCGCGCCTTCGTTGCGCGCCACGAAACCGCCAAGCGCGCCGAACCCGTCGTTGATCTGATCGAGGAGGCCAGTGCGCTTGCCCTGGTCGGGGCAAGGTCACAAAATGTCCATGTCTCTTTCGATTTGGCCGCGGCTTTGCCCGATGTCATGGTTGATCATGTGCAGGTGCAGCAGGTGCTGCTGAACCTGATCCGCAATGCCATGGACGCGATGCAACAATCACCAGAGCGGCGCTTGGTGATTGCAGCCCGTGCTGTCGAAACCGACAAGGTCGAGATCAGCGTGAGTGACACCGGCTCAGGCATTGATGCCCAGGTGATGCAGCACCTGTTTCAACCGTTTTTCACCACCAAGCCGGAAGGGATGGGCGTCGGCCTGTCGATTTCGCGCACGATCATCGAGGCGCATGGCGGACGCATTAGCGCGGCCGCTGTGGCGACGGGCGGTTCGGTGTTTCGCTTCACCTTGCCTGCCGCACCGCGCGCCAGGCGTCACGTTCCATGACGCCTGACCCCGTCATTCACCTGGTTGACGATGACGCAGCGGTGCGCCACTCGCTGGCTTTTGCCCTCGCGGCCTCGGGGCTGGCCGTCCGAACTTACGAAAGTGGGACGGCATTTCTGGAAGCATGGCCAAAAATCCAGCCCGGTTGCCTGGTCACCGATCTGCGGATGCCCGGCATCGATGGCCTCGAATTGATCACCCGCGTGCGCGAGCTTGATCCTGATTTTCCGATCATCATGATCACCGGACACGGCGACGTGCGTCTCGCCGTCGCTGCCATGAAGGCCGGCGCCAGCGATTTCATCGAAAAGCCCTTTGACGAGGAAATTCTGCAAAACGCCATCATCGCCATGCTGGCCCGCGCCGGGCAGGCAAAAGACAAAGCCCTCGATCGCCAGCATTATGGCGACCTCATGAAGGCCCTGACAGCGCGCGAGCGTGATGTGCTGGATGGGCTGCTCCTGGGCCATCCCAACAAGACAATCGCTTACGATCTCGGTATCAGCCCGCGGACGGTCGAGGTGCACCGCGCCAGCGTCATGACAAAAATGTCCGCGGCAAGCCTGTCGGAACTCATCCATAAATGCCTGCTCGCCCGCCTTCCGAACAGTTGATGGACGCGCGGCAATTTTGCTGCAAATCAAAGTTTTTTATCTGACACCGCGCTAGGTTCACCCCCCATGACAAAACTTAATGACTCAAGCGGTGCACGCGGTGCCACACAAGGTCTCCCAACAACAAATTGTCCTCATAGCAAGCGCCGACGTCGCCTTGCGCGGCTCGTTGAAATTCATGCTTGAAGCTGAGGGCTATTGCGTCGAGACATTGACCAGAATCAATGCGGTGAAGCAGCATCCGTTGCTAAAAAGGGCCGGTTGCCTGATTCTGCATCCCGCCGACAATTTCACCCTGCGCTCCCCGGAAATGGAGACGGTGATGGAGGACACCCAGCCAAAAAGCGCTTTGTCACCCTGTGTTATCCTGATTGTCGATTCGCTCAATGAAGACACACGCAAACGCACTGCCGACGTGTACCATTGCAGGATTGTGGAAATGCCCCTGCTCGATGCCCAATTGATCGACGCCGTGCGGGCCAGTTTCATGCGACATTGATCAAGTGTTCCTGTTCCTGCGTAAAACTACGTAGGTTTACGTAGGGAGGTTACCGAATATCGCACCCTCCCCGCTGCTGCTAGATTCAGCTCATGGCTAGGACAGCAGAGGGGATGGTCATGAATTTATCCATTGCGACCAGCGGCACCAGCGCGTTTGCGCGCGCTTCCAACATGATGGACGGCCAGGTCTATCAATTTCCGCGCAGCCCAGCTTTGTGCCGCGAGAGCTTCGCCCGCGACGAGCAGATTTGCGGCGGCACCGATACTTTGCGGGTGTATCAGGTGGTGTCGGGTTTTGTCCGGCAATGTCATTTTCTTGCTGATGGGCGCAGACAGATCATCGCTTTTCACGGCGAAGGCGAAGTGTTCTGGTGCCGGAACAATTCGTTCGGGGCTCTCGCTGTAGAGGCGGTCTGCCCGACAACCGTGATGTGTTTCAACAAGCGCGAGGGTGATTTGCATGGCCTCACCGGCCCGGCGTGGCTTGCGTTGCTTCACCAGGCCGCCATGGAGCAACTGACACAGGCGCAGGAACATGCCGCCATGATGTGCCATCGCAATGCGTTTGAACGGATATGCGCCTTCCTTCTCGCCGAAAACCGCCGTGCAGGCGGCCGTGGTTCCATGAACCTGCCGATGAGCCGTGCCGACATCGCCGACTATACCGGGCTCACCATCGAGACGGTCTCGCGCAATTTGACCAGATTGGAACAACAGGGCCTGATCCGTATTTCCGGCCAGCGCTTCATCGAAATCGTTACGCCATCGGCCCTTGCTGCCGCGCAAAGCTGAGCGAGCGTGCACACGTGCAGGGTGTGATTGAGCCTCTTCAATCACGCCTAGGCGTTGGCGGCCGGTGTCGTGGCGGCCACGGCATTCTGGGCTTCGACAACCGTTATGGCCGTCATATTGACCACCCCGCGCGTTGTCACGGTATCGGTCAGAATATGGGCCGGGCGGGCGGTACCCAATAATATCGGCCCAACCGGCAAGGCATCACCAAGGCACTTTGCAAAGCCCGAGGCGATGCTGGCGGCGCTGAGGCCTGGCATCACCAACAGGTTGGCAACCCCCTGCAGCCGGTTTTCCGGTAGTTTATGCGAGCGCAGATCCGGCATCAGCGCGGTCTCCATCTGCATCTCGCCCTCGACTTCCAGATGCGGCGCGCGCGCCCTGATAAGATCAACCGCCGCGCGCATTTTCAGCGATGAGACGGTGTCGTGGGAACCAAAATCCGAATGGGCGATCAGCGCGATTCTGGGGGCAATGCCAAAGCGCCGCACGTGTTCCGCGCTGAGAATGGCGATTTCGGCGATGGCGGATGCGTCAGGATCGGCCTGGACATGCGTGTCGGTCAGAAAGAACGCCCCCTTGGCACTGATCATCAGCGTCATCGCGGCAAGTTCATGCACCCCAGGCGCGAGGCCGACAATCTCGCGGATGTGCCGCAGCTTGGAGCTGAACCGGCCCTCAAGCCCGCAAATCAGCGCATCCGCATCGCCACGCTGCAAAGCCAGGGCGCCGATGACCGATGGGGTTGTGCGCACCAGGACCCTTGCTGCCTCCGGCGTCACGCCCTTGCGGCCAGCCAGCGCCAGATAGCTCGCCACATAATCGCGGTAGCGCGGGTCATCTTCGGGGTTGATGAGTTCAAAATCCTTGCCCGGCCTGATCAGCAGTCCCTGCCGCTCCAGCCGTGACTGTACGACAGAGGGTCGGCCAATCAGCATCGGCACGGCAATGCCTTCCTCCAGCACGGCTTGCGTCGCGCGCAGCACGCGTTCGTCCTCGCCATCGGCATAAATCACCCGCATCGGGCGGGCGCGGGCTGCGGCAAACAGCGGCTTCATGATCAGATTGGAGCGGAACACGAACCGCTCCAATGAAGCGGCATAGGCCGCAAGATCGCCGATCGGGCGGGCCGCGACTCCGCTTTCCATCGCGGCTCTGGCGACCGCAGGCGCAATACGCAGGATCAGTCGCGGATCGAAGGGCGAGGGGATCAGCGAACTGCGGCCAAAAACCTCGGTCGCGCCGCCATAGGCCCTGGCAGCCACATCGGATGGCGCTTCACGCGCCAGCGCGGCGATGGCCTCGACAGCCGCCCGCTTCATGGCCTCATTGATCGCGGTAGCCCCGCAATCCAGCGCGCCGCGAAAAATATAGGGAAAGCAAAGGACATTGTTGACCTGATTGGGAAAATCCGACCGCCCAGTGCAGATCATCGCATCCGGCCGCACCGCGCGGGCCTCATCGGGCATGATTTCCGGCGTTGGGTTGGCCAGCGCAAGGATCAGCGGATCGCGCGCCATTCTGGCGACCATGTCCGGCTTCAACACGCGGCCCGCCGACAGGCCGAGAAACACGTCGGCGTCCTGGATCACATCGCCAAGACTGCGCGCCTCGGTGTCCTGCGCGAACACCTCTTTCCAGGGATCCATCAGCGCGGTGCGGCCCTTGTAGACCACGCCTTCAAGGTCGCTGACAAAGATGTTGCTGCGCCTGGCACCCAGTTCCACCAGCAAGTTGAGGCAGGCCAGCGCCGCCGCCCCGGCACCCGAAGCGACGATTTTGACTTCGCCGATGGCTTTATTCGCAAAATGCAGCGCGTTCATCACCGCCGCGCCCACAATGATCGCGGTGCCGTGCTGATCATCATGAAACACCGGTATTTTCATGCGCTCGCGACAGAGCCGCTCAACCTCGAAACACTCCGGCGCCTTGATGTCTTCGAGATTGATGCCGCCAAAGGTCGGCTCTAGCGCCACGATGACATTGACCAGCTGCTCAATCCCGGTTTCCGCCAGCTCGATGTCGAAGCAATCGACACCGGCAAACTTCTTGAACAGCACAGCCTTGCCTTCCATCACCGGCTTGGCAGCCAAAGGCCCGATATTGCCAAGCCCCAGCACTGCCGTGCCATTGGTAATGACCGCCACCAGATTGGCGCGGATGGTCAGCGCCGCCGCCTGGCCCGGGTCATCGCGGATGGCCAGCGAGGCTTCGGCGACACCAGGAGAATAGGCCAGCGCCAGATCACGCTGGTTTGACAGCGGCTTCGTCGGAACGATTTCGAGCTTTCCGGCACGCGGCTCACGGTGATAGGCGATGGCATCGGAACTGAGGTCGCGCATGGTATTTTGAGCCCTGTTGGTGCCAAGCCACTGATCGAACACCGCAGGCTTCGCGCACTTTTTCAATATTTTCAAGGTGAACTACGCTTTGGGACTTGCCGATCGTCGATGTTCGGCTTGTGTTGCGGCGGTGAAGCTACCTACCTTTGTGATGCACGCTATCGCATTAGCGCGCTATAAGGTGCCATGCATCAGCGCGGCGTTTGGCGTCAGGATGCTGGATGCAAACAAAAAAAGGGTGGGGGGGGGTCAATCATGACACGCATTGTTCATGACAGTCTCTGC
>VFSW01000440.1_pt1 | contig 60945 bp, 57 predicted proteins | sample 5358111 | NCBI WGS metagenome assembly VFSW01 (sample SAMN11554181, study PRJNA540505) | mine drainage metagenome | isolation source: sediment from site ElyBrook_90M | place: USA: Ely Copper Mine, Vershire, VT | collected 2017
CCCGCGAACCCGTTGCGAGCTATCGCTCGTTGGCGCGTCGCAACTCAGGTCCTTACGGCCGCGCCGGCCGGCTCGAGTTCCGGCGGATGCGAGTTCTGGCACCCGATCCACACTTCGCCGCCCTCGAAATATTCCTTCTTCCAGATGGGCACGATCTCCTTGAGCCGGTCGATCGCGAAGCGGCACGCCTCGAAGGCTTCGGCGCGATGGCTGGTTGCGACCGCGATCGCAACCGACGTCTCGCCGATCTCGACCAGTCCTACGCGATGGTTGATGGCGATTTTGCGAATCGGCCATCGCTGGGCGGCCTCGCGCGCAAGCTTGCGCATCTCCCGAAGCGCCATCGGTTCGTAGGCCTCATATTCGAGGCGCAACACGCGGCGTCCGACGTTATCCGCGCGCGTAGTGCCGGCAAACGTCACGATCGCGCCGGCATGCGGGTCGGCGACCGCGCGTTCGAGCGCCGCCACATCGATCGGTCCGCGGACGATCGCGATCGGACCCAGCCGTGCGGTCGAATCGTCGGCGCCGACACCGCCGCTGACCGGCGGAATGAACGCGACCTCGTCACCCGTGCGCGGCGTGAATCCGGCCTGCACGTATTCGTGATTTACCGCGAATCCAACCGCGTCATGATGGCCCGCCAGCGGTGGAAATTCCTCGACCAGGCTCCGCCAGATTTCGCCGACGCTGGCGCTATCGGGAAGGTCGCGGTCGATTTCCGCAACGCCGGCGCGCTCGCGCAGCGTGGCGAACAGCTTGATTGTGACGCGCTTCATTTCGACCCCAGTTCCAAAAGATGGGCCATGTGGCCAAGCTCCGGCATGAGCAGCTTGTCCATCGCAAGGCGGCAGGCGTCGGGCGATCCCGGGAGCGACACCAGAATCCGGCCGCCCGCGATTCCGGCGGTCGCGCGGCTCAGAAATGCGGCCGAACCTATCTCCTGGTACGAGAGATAGCGGAACAGCTCGCCGAAGCCATTCAGTTCCTTATCGAGCAGTCCGCGCAGCGCCTCGAAGGTCGTGTCGCGCGCGGCGATTCCCGTGCCGCCGTTGACGATTATCCCGTCGAGGCCCTCGAGGTTATCGAGCACGGCGCGCTCGATCAAAGCCGGATCGTCCCGGATAATCGCGTAATATCCGACCCGATGGCCGGCCGCTTCGAGCTTTTCGCGGATCAGGCTGCCGCTGCGATCGGTCTCGGGCGTGCGGCTATCGCTCGCCGTGATCACGCCAAAGTTGAGGCGAGCCGGCCGATGCTGATGATGCTCGTGGGCGGCCATGGGCTGACTATAACATCCCGGTCGCGGGTGTCAGCGAGTTCGCAGGTTGAAGGCCTGCGGACCCTTGTCGCCGGGCCGCACGTCGAACTGCACCTGGTCGCCCTCACGCAGGTCCTCGAAGTAGATTTTAGGCGAGAGCCGCGAGCGATGGAAAAAGACCTCGTCGCCGCCGTCGTCGGGAACGATAAAGCCAAACCCCTTGTCTTTCATAACCTTCTTGATTGTGCCGAACACGTCGAACCTACCTCCGGGCGGAGCCGACTCCGCCTGCATTGAGCTTAGACCCGGCAAACCATATGTAAAGAGGCATCGTTGGTGGAAGATTCATGAAGATTCGCAGCGCCGGAGAATGGGTGTGATCAAGGCGGTAGGGCTCGCGGAGATCGAGCGGATTTTCGCGGTCACGGATGCGATGGAAATCTCGCGCGAGGCGTTGGTGATTCCGTTGCGCCCGGCGAGTCCGGGGAAGGTGCGGCGGATTAGCGGCGGCCGGCTCGAAATCACAGTCGAGCGGGACGCCGACTTCGACCAGTGGCTCAGCGGTCTCGAGGCGCGGATTCGCGATGTGTGGCCGGCGCCGGCTTGAGTTCCATCAACACCGCTCCGTGATCGACCATCGCGCCGGGCGCGACGCTGACCCGGCCAATAATCGCGTCGCCTTCCGCTGAGAGCGTCGTCTCCATCTTCATTGCTTCAAGCACGACCAGCGGCTGTCCGTCGCTCACGCGATCGCCCTCGGCGACGAGCACTTTGAGCACCCGGCCCGGCATCGGAGCGACGACCTGCGGTGCGGCGGGCCTGCCGCCGGCGCGCGCGCTGCGTTCCTCGACTTCGACCAACTCGTCACTGAGCGGTCCGGCCGCGACCTTAATCGAGCCGCGAACGAGCGCGGCTGCGACGCGGATGCGCCGGCCGGCGATCGAGAGAATCGCGGTGCCGTCGCGCATCGGTTCGAGCGCCGCCTCGATTTCGCGGTCGTCGACGCGGACACGGATCGATCCATCCTTTTGCGCGAGTATCGCGACGGTGGATTCGCGCGTGCCGCCGGAACGCTTGAGTCTCATCTTCGCGCGACCGGCTCGAAACCGGCGAGATCATCCCACGGCGAGCGGCCGTTTCGCCGTTGCGATCCGCCGCTGGCGCCCGATCCGCCAATCGATTTCGTCCCGAGCATCCCAGCCGACGCGAGCGCCGCGGCGATCAGAATCGCATCGGCGGCTTCCGGCGCCGGACTCCCCCGCGGCAGCGCCTCTTCGGGCAGAGGGGGCGAAAGATGCGCCTTGCGAAACGGCTCGCAGGCGATCACGTCGCGGAGGAAGGCCGCGGTGTTGATGACGCCAAGCAGCATGAATTCATCCAGCGCGGCGCCCAGGCGCATCCGGGCCTGCTCGCGATCGGCGCCCCAGCATATGAGCTTCGCCAGCATCCCGTCATAAAACGTGGTGACTTCGAGTCCGGGTGTCAGATGCGTATCGACGCGGACGCCGGGGCCCGCCGGAAGATTCAGACCGAGCACCGTGCCGGTCGCGGGACGGAAGTCGCGCGCGGCGTCTTCGGCATAGATGCGGCATTCGATCGCGGCGCCGCGCGGCGCGTCGGGTCCCGTGAGCGGCTCACCCATCGCAAGCCGAAGTTGCTCGGCGACAAGGTCGCATCCGAAGCGCATCTCGGTCACCGGATGCTCGACCTGCAGGCGGGTATTCATCTCGAGAAAGTAAAAGTCGTCGCCGTCGAGCAGAAACTCCATCGTGCCGGCGCTGCGGTAGCGGACCGCGCGGGCGAGCTCAAGGGCGGCCGCAATCATGCGTGCGCGGGTTGCATCGCTTAGTCCGGGGGCGGGCGATTCCTCGATAATCTTCTGATGGCGGCGCTGGACGGAACAGTCGCGTTCGCCATAGGCGACTACCGCGCCCATGCCGTCGCCCATCACCTGCACTTCGACGTGGCGCGGACGCGCCAGGTATTTCTCGATAAAGACGCGGCCGTCTCCAAAGGCGGCGCGGGCCTCGCTGGAGGCAGTCTCGATCGCGGCGGGCATCGCGGCCGCATCGCCGACCACGCGCATCCCGCGGCCGCCGCCGCCGGCTGCGGCCTTCACCAGGAGCGGGAATCCGGCTTTGGCGGCGAAGGCCTGCGCCTCGCCCATTTCGGCCGTCTCGACGCCCGGGACGACCGGCACTCCCGCTTTGGACGCGAGGCGGCGCGCCGCGACCTTGTCGCCCATCGCGGCCATCACTTCGGGCGGCGGACCAACGAAGATTATTCCGGCGGCCTCGACCGCGCGGGCGAACTCCGGACGCTCGGAAAGAAAGCCGTAGCCCGGATGGATCGCGGTTGCGCCCGAGGCGCGCGCGGCTTCGATTATCGCCTCGACGTTGAGGTAGCTCTTCGCGGCCGCGGCGGGGCCAATCAGGCGCGCTTGGTCAGCGGCGGCGGCGTGCGCGGATGAGCGGTCGGCGTCGGAATAGACGGCAACGGTCGCGAGCCCCATCGCGCGGGCGCTCCGAATCACACGCAGCGCGATCTCGCCGCGATTGGCGACGAGCAGCTTGAATGGTTTCGGCTGATTCACTCCGCGCGCAAGCGTAGCACACTGGCGGACCCGCTCAATCTTGAGCGGGGGATGCGCGACGGTTGCGGCCCCGCCGATTGCGGACTGTCGGGGAGGAGTGGCGCGGCAAAAGAAAAAATTTGCGCTCGGATGAATTTTTTTTGCTCCGCGTGCGTATAATTTATTGATCGCCAGGCCAATTTCATTATGGTGTTAGTTCGCTTTGCGAGCGGACTCGCCGCGCAGACGCGCAGCGAGGGAAAATCCGAAGCCGAGGGAGCCCGAAAAGAAGAAATGGATTACTCACCCACCGTCCGCACCGTCTACGATTTCCCGGTGGCCGGCCATCTGTGCGCCGACGGCGCCGTGCGCTACATCAAGCTGGTTCGCCGGCCCGGCAAACCGCAACCGCACGGTCATTGCGCGACGTGTGAGATCGAATTCGTCTATCAGAAACCGCAACGCTCGCGCGTTCGCCATCACGAAGGCGAAGGCGCCAATCACTTCTAGCCAACCGACAGGACATCGCGCTCGATAACCCCTGGCGGCGCGGGTGTGCCGCCGGGGATACTTGCGAGCTGCGGCAGCCGGTGACGGTCAGGGAGAAGCGGGCTTGGATAGCGTCGCCACGGCAGCCTGATTGGGCGCGCCCGGGGCGGGCGTCGACGGCGGATCGTTGGTGGTTATTTCGCCACTATTATTGGAATCGCGGAGCATCGTGATTTCCGGGCCGTGGTAATAGCGCGAGATGGTCCCGCCGATGATCTCGAGCTTTGGATCGAGCCAGAAATCGGTTTTGGGAACGAACGGCCGCAGGAGCGCGTCGTACCATCCGAGCATCGGTACGAAACGCGCCCGTATGAGCTCGTCCGAGGTCCCGTAGCGCGGCCACGGCATACGATCGAGGCTCGCGCGAATCCTGAAGATTCTGGGCCCCGGAGCGCATTGGAAGACATGCATCTCCACCGGAATATTGACCCCGCGGGCAAGCTCATCGGCAAGCGGAATCAGAACGCCGGCGCCAGCATAGGTATCGGGCGGCGGGGTGAGGATCTCGTCGACAACCTGCGGCGCTGGGCCCTTGAATGTGGCGCACTCGGCAGCGCCAGTTTGCAGGTCGAGCCGCGCTTCGATTGTCCGCTTGCCGGCGGCGTTGAAGTAGACATGGTCGAAGCTGACCATCCGGGACGCCGCGCCGGGGGAGCGCGCAAGGATGTCGCGCTCGATGTCGGATTCGCCGTTGAAGTAGTGGCTGTCGCCGGTAATCGATTCGAATTGCCCCCGGCGGATAACGGTATAGGTGCTTTGACCGATCGCTTCGGTGCCGGTGGCAAGATAGATTTTGAGTTTGGCCGTCTGCTGGAGATCCTTTCGCGCCGACACCACGCCTGCGCGCGCCGCGCAGCAAAACGCCGATGCGGCAATCAGGACACAGAGCCCTGCAACGAACCGACCTTTAATCAGCTTACCCCACTTGAGCCCGCCATCCGCGCACATCCCTACAACCCTAACCGATTGTTCGTCCCAATGGCGATACCGGTCGGTCCTCGGGCCCAGGCGCGAGATACTTGACCGAAGCTCATCGCCGGTGTCGTAATTACTAAGTTTGGCCGCGATCAGACGATCGCTCAGCATGAGTGTAGACAAGACCACCGCCACATCTTCCGCCAGCTATCGATTTTTCGAGCGCCGGACCAGCATCACGCTTACGCCGTCCGACCTCCGTTACTTTCCGATCATGCTCGGGCTGCTGATGTCGGTCACGATCTTCGAGGGCTACGACGCGACGATCTTCCATCTCTGCACGCCATACATCGCAAAGACCTTCCATCTGAATGATCTGTCGATCGGCGTGATGGCGTCGCTAGTGCGGCTGGGCGGAGTATTTTCCTTCGTCGTGACGATGGTGGCGGATCGGGTTGGGCGGCGGCCGGTGGTATGCGCGACGGTGCTGCTCTACGCGCTGTTCACGCTGATGACTGCGCTGTCGACCGGACTCGTGAGCTTCACGGTTTTTCAGAGCCTCACGCAGATGTTCCTGTGGGCGGAGTTGGGCGTTGCGGTAATCATCATATGCGAGGAGTTGCCCGACCAATGGCGCGGGCGCGGCGTCGCCTTCATCAACCTGGTCGGGCTGCTCGGAGTGGTCGCGGCGGGAACCCTGTACGGGCCGATCGCGGATTCGCGCTTTGGATGGCGCGGGATGTACCTGGTAGGGATCGCGCCGCTGTTGGTGGTCGCATTGCTGCGCCGGAACATCCGGGAGACCAAGCGCTTTCTCGCCCTTAGCCGATCGGAAGTCAAGGCTCCCATCTGGCAGGAGCTCGCGACCAACTTCAAGGCGGCTTGCCGTGCGTTCCGGGGGCCGTATCGCTACCGCCTGCTGCTGGTGGCGACTCTGTGCAACAGCGTTGGGCTAATCAGCGCGCCGGCGGTCACGTTCTTCAGCCTCTATGCGCGGCGCGATCGCCATTGGAGCGCGCCCGAAATCGGCCACACCGTGGTGCTGGCCTACGTGATCGGCACGCTTGGCCATCTGAGCTCGGGGCTGATGCTCGATCGCGTGGGGCGCAAGTTCACTACGAGCCTTTTCTATGTGCTTGGAGCGGGCGCGATCTTCATGCTGTTTCGCACGACCAGTCATCACAGCATGACGCTCGCGCTGATCGCGACGATTTTCGCCTTTCAGGGCGCGCGCACCTCGACCACGACCTACTCCGCCGAACTCTTTCCGACCGAGATTCGCGGCACCTGCTATGGGCTGACGGTTCAGATGCTGGGGCAGATTTCGGGGCTGATCGCGCCGGTGGCAATCGGTGCGCTGGCGCAATCGTTTGGCGGATTGGGCAACGCGGTCTCCGCGTTCGCGCTCGGGCCGCTGATCGGCGCGATAGTAGTGATCGTCTTCGCGCCCGAAACGCGCGGCCTTACGCTCGAAGAGCTCGCCCCTTCGGCGCATTAGCCGAAGCGGCGCGCGGCTCACCCGCCGATCCCAAGCCGAATCGCGAACAGCCGCGATCGCTCAGGGGCGCGGATTCGGCTCGAAGAGCCGCGAGAAAGCTTCGGGCGGCGCGGGCGCAACCTTCGCCATCTCGAGCATCTCCCGCACGTGCCCGGCCGATTTCATCCCGACTAGCGCCATATCGACGCCCGGCGTCGAACGGACGAATTGCGCCGCCCGTTGCGCGTCGGTCGCGAGCCCTTCGAATGCCTTGGCGACCACGGCCGGCAGCCCTCGCGAAAGCCGCCCCTGGAGCAGCGAGGCGCTCGCGCATACCGCGATATCGAGCTCCGCCGCCGCCTGCAATATCGTCGCGGGACGCCCGGCGACCTGCTGATTGGCCAGCGTCAGCGCTTCGGGCATCCCGAGGTTGTACGGAAGCTGGATCACGCGGAAGTGATGGTCGCGGCCGCCGACCTCGATGGCGGTTTTGGCCAGCTCCTCGAGTTCCAGATGTGACTTGTCGTCCGCGCTGACCCGGTATCCGCTCCATGTCGCCGTCCCGTAGACCGCGATTGTGCCCTCGGCCACCATCCGTTCGAGGAATTCGAACGCCGCTCTGATCCGCGCGATAAAATCGCGCTGCGCGACGGCGCCGAGCTGAGCCTCGGGATTATGCAGGTAGTAGATGTCGACCGTCTCGACGCCCAGGTTCTGGCGGCTCAGCTCGAGCATCGCCTCCAGGTAGCGCGGCGCGATGCAATGGGAGCCGTCGACCAGCTCGCCCGGCGCGATTATCCCGGTGCGAATGAATCGCTCCTCGAACCATCCGCGGGGATCGGGCGGCGGCGCGCCGTCGAAAGTGATGTAGCCGCCCTTGGTCGCAACCACGACTTCCTCGCGGCGGAGCCGATTCGCATCAATCATCGCGCGCATCACCGCACCGACCGCGCGCTCGCTGCGCTGCCATCGGTAATTCACCGCGCTGTCGGCAAGATTGAGTCCGCCCTCGAGCGCTACCTCGATCGCCTCGCGATAGAGCTGGTCGGTCGCGTCGTCCTGCTCGCCCAGATATGTTCCTATTCCGAGTGACGAAACGTCGATCCCGGCGAGAATCGGTCGGAAATTCCCCGGCAGCTCGGGATGGCGTTCCACGTATGACGCTGTTCCTTCGGATGTCGCGCGTCCTGGTATCATCGTAGCCTCCCCCTGATTCCGTAATTGCCGCTTCGATTCGCTGAACCTGAACGGTCAGGATTTGACCGGCGTGTCGAACACGATTGGGCTGATTCCGGGCTCGAACAGCGCCTGAATCACATTGCCGTCGGGGTCGCGGATATAGAACGACATCGAGCCGTCGCGATGGCGGCGCAGCGGATTGACGATATCGAGGCCGTTTTCAATCGCCCATCGATAGCCGGCTTCGAGATCATCCGTCGTCGCGACGATAAAGCCCAGATGGTCGAGCGCATGAGCCGTCGCGCCGGCAACCTCGCCGCGATGGAGCGCCAGGTTGTCGCATCCGGAGGTCAGATAGGCGTTGTCAGGGTCGGGCTGCCACACGATACGCATCCCGAAGACGCGACGGTAGAAGTCCGCCGCCCGCTCGACATTCGAGACGCGCAGTGCGAGATGGCGCAGACCGGTGTTTTTTATCATTGGAATCGAGCCCTTGGCGGTGATGCCTCGCCGCCGGGTGCGCAAGCGGGAACCCGCGCTGCGGCGGTTGGCGCTAGCTCTATCATTTCGGAATGGCGATGCCGGATAAAGCGCATCGTGCGATCGCTAACCGAGGGGAGACGATCGCGCGGTGCGATGTGAGGCGAGTTCGGAGGCGATGACGAAGGCGTCGCTATGGGGGTCGCGCTTGACTTCCCCCGGATTTGGACTAAAACGGGCTTCCGCGTTGACTCGGGCGCGATCTGACGCCTAGAGTAAAACGGTTTTTGCAAAGTGACACCCGGTTGCTCCGTCGCCGTGGCTTTTTTTGAGGAGAGAAACGCCTTGGTCAGGCGCAACAAAACGAATTATGTCATCCAGTCGGTCGCCCATGCGCTCGACGTGCTCGAGCAGTATTTCGGTGAGGCCGACGAACTGGGCGTGACCGAACTCTCCAAGCGGCTCAAGCTCCACAAGAACAACGTCTTCCGCCTGCTCGCGACGCTTGAAGCGCGGGGCTATATCGAGCAGAACCGCAGCAGCGACAACTATCGGCTCGGGATCAAGTGCCTCCATCTGGGGCGGCGCTATATCGATCATATGGGGCTGGTGCGCCAGGCGCGGCCGATTCTGGCCGATCTGGCGCGTGAAAGCCGCGAAAGCGCGTTTGTCGCAATCATGCGCCGCAACGGAGTAGTGCCGCTCGAGTCGGCGGAGCCGTGCGACCGGATGGTGAAGATAACGCCGCCGCTGGGCGAGGCGCTGCCGCTCCATTGCACGGCGGTGGGCAAGGCGTATCTGGCGTTCGACAGCGAGGAGCAGTTGCGCGCGAATCTGCCCGAGCATCTGCAGCGCTTTACCGACCGGACGATTATCGAGCGCGCGTCGCTTTTCGAACAGATCGATTCGACGGTTCAAAACGGCTACACCGTCGACGCGGGCGAATTTTTCGAGGATGTCGCGTCGATCGCGGTGCCGATAAGGGATTATACGCGCTCGGTCGTGGGGTCGCTGGCGATCGCGGGGCCGTGTTATCGGATTCCCGACGAGCGGATCAGCGGGCAGCTGGCGCCGTTGATACTCGAAGCGGGGCGCGAGCTTTCGCGCCGCCTCGGCTTCAACGGTTAGGGATGCGCGCCCGCCGATTGGGCCGGGCGCGTGCGGGGCGCGTGCGGGATACCGGGTCGCGGGCAGCTTGCTCTGGCGCGCGGCATGGATTTGACTATTTGACTGGCCGGGAGCCCGTTGTTAGTTTCTTTGCGCCCCGCATCATGGGCGTCCAGGCTTGGCGGCGCCTGTCAGATTGCCACCGCTGAAATTTTACGCGGAGTAAAATCGTTGTGAAGATTCTGGTTCCAGTCAAGCGAGTTCCGGACCCGGCCACCACCATTCGTATCCTGCCCGACGGCTCCGGTATCGCCACCGACAATGTGAAGTGGGTTATCAACCCGTTCGACGAAATCGCGCTCGAAGAGGCGCTGCGAATCCGCGAGAAGCAGCCTCCGACGGAGGTAATCCTGATTTCGATTGGCCAGCAGAGCTGGCAGGAGCAGTTGCGCACCGGGCTTGCGATGGGTGCCGACCGGGCGATCCTGGTCCGCACCGACAATACGCTCGACAGCTCGGCGATCGCGCGGGTGATGGCGAAAGTGGTCGGCGATGAAAAGCCCGATCTCGTGATAATCGGCAAACAGGCGATCGACGACGACTCGAGCCAGGTCGGGCAGATGCTGGCGGAGATGCTTGGATGGCCGCAGGCGACGTTCGCCTCGAAGGTGGAATTCGCGGGGACCAAATGCACGGTGGTGCGCGAGGTCGACAGCGGTCTTGAAACGATCGCGTTTGAGATTCCCGCCGTGATCACGACCGACCTGCGGCTCAATGAGCCGCGCTACGCCTCGCTGCCCGGAATCATGAAGGCGCGCAAGAAGGAGCTTAAGGACATTCCAATCGAGAGTCTGGGCGTCGACCTGGCGCCGAAGCTCAAGCTCAAGGTGATGAAGGCGCCGCCCAAACGCGAGGCCGGCCGCAAGGTCGGGTCGGTCGCGGAACTGGTGGCGGTCCTCCATAGCGAGGCCAAAGTAATCTGAACTTTCGCCGGGCGCCGTCATCGAATCGGGCCCGGCACTTCGAATCGAAAGACCGAGGAGACTTGGAACAAGATGGGAGACGTACTGGTCTTCGCCGAACATAAGGCGGGACATTTTCCCAAGAGCACATTGATCGCGGTGAACGCCGGAATCGAGTTGGCGGGCAAGCGCGGCGGCAAATGTATCGCGGTGGTGGCGGGCGAGAACATCGACGCGCCGGCGGCCGAAATCGCGAAGTGCGCGGTCAGCAAGGTGATCGCGCTCGACGATCCGAAGCTGGCGCATTATCTGGCCGACGCGTATGCGCAGGCGCTCGCGGCGCTGGCGAAGAGCCTCGGTGTGGAATACGTGCTTGCGACGGCGACCGCGATGGGCAAGGACCTGATGCCGCGGCTCGCCGCGCGGCTCGAGGCGCCGATGGCGTCCGAGATTGTGTCGATCGAAGGCGACGGGACGCTGATCCGGCCGATGTTCGCCGGCAACGCGCTCGCAACGGTCGAAATGGAGGGACAGTTCAAGGTCGTGACGGTGCGCGGGACGGCGTTCGACTCGGCCAAGCCGGGCGCAGAATCGGCCCCGGTCGAAAAGATGAAGCCCGAGCTTGATCCGGCGGGGCTCAAGATGGCGTTCGTCTCGTTCAACGAGATCAAGAGCGATCGCCCGGAGCTGACCGAGGCGCGGATCGTGGTCTCGGGCGGGCGCGGACTCAAGTCCGGCGAGAACTTCAAGACCGTACTCGAACCGCTGGTGGATGAGATGGGCGCCGCGATGGGTGCGAGCCGCGCCGCCGTTGACGCGGGCTTCGTGCCCAACGATCTGCAGGTTGGGCAGACCGGCAAGGTGGTCGCCCCGGAACTCTACGTCGCGGTCGGAATCTCGGGCGCGATCCAGCATCTGGCCGGAATGAAGGACTCGAAAACGATCGTCGCGATCAACAAGGACGAGGAGGCGCCGATCTTCAGCGTCGCGGACTACGGGCTGGTCGCGGATTTGTTCAAGGCGGTGCCCGAGATGGTCGAGGAGATGAAAAAGATCAAGCACGCCTGAACGCGCGCGCCGCCGGCGCACATCGTGACGCGCATCGCCGCACGCGCCTCGCCTGGAGCATCGATGGATCATCAGATAACCCGCCAGATTCTGTGGAACGTCCCGGTCGTCTTTCAAATCTTCATGTACGGCATGTTCTTCGTGCTGATGGGCGCGCTGTTCTATGAGGGATGGCGCTGGTACCGGATGATTTCGCTCGGCCAGCCGGTCGATCGTTTCGATCAGCCGCGGCGCCGCTTCCTTCTCTCGATGCGCGACGCGGTCGGCCAGGGCAACGTGATTCGCGAATCGTGGGGCTGGACTCATTACGCCTTCTACGTCGGCTTTCTCGGTCTCGTGATCGGCACCACCATCGTCTTTATCAACGGCGAGATAGCGGATTTCTTCGGGCTCTTCGGCCTCCACTACTATTTCTTCTATGGCGACTTCTACCTGGTGTTCAAAGCCGCGATGGACACCTTCTTTATGCTGCTGGCGGTGGCGATCGTGTTCGCCGCGACGCGCCGCGGCGTGACCCGTCCGCGCGAACTCAACGGTCCGCCGCCGCCCAAGATGATGGCGAATCTCGAAAACCGCCTCGGCTACTGGTTCCCGCTCCTGATGCTCGTGATCGTGCCGATAACGGGGCTGATGCTCGAAGGTGCGCGCATCAACGCGCATCCGGGCGGCTTCGTCGAATGGGCCTATCTGGGCCGCAACGTCGCGAAGATCGAAGGCGCGCTCGGCGCCGGCGTCATGTTCCATCGATGGCTCTGGCTGACCCACGTCATCCTGGTCTACATGCTGCTTTTTTGCCTGCCGTTCACCAAGCTCCGCCACTTCCTGTTCGCGCCGGTGAATCTCTACTTCCGCAACCTCGGTCCGCGCGGCCGCCTCGCGCCGATCATGGATTTCGAGAACGCCGAGACCTTCGGCGTTTCGCAGGTCGAGCAGTACAACTGGAAGCAGCTTCTCGATATGTCGTCGTGCCTCGAATGCGGCCGATGCACGATCAATTGTCCGACTGTCAATACCAACAAGACGCTCAATCCGAAGTACGTGGTGATCGAGCAGCGCGAGCATCTGTTGAGCCGCGCACCGGGACTGATCGCCGCGCGCACGGCGGCGAAATCCGCCGACGGCGCCGTCGTACCCGAACCGCCCGCCGGTCTCGACATGATCGCCGACATTGTTACCGAGCAGGCGATTTGGGGATGCACGACTTGCGGATGGTGCGAAGAGGGATGCCCGGTCGGAATCGAGCATATCCAGCGCTTCATCGATATGCGCCGCCATCTGACGCTGATGGAGAGCAAGTTTCCACAGCAGGCCGGCAACGCCTTTCGCGGCATCGAGGTGCAGGGCAATCCGTGGGGACTCGATCAGGCCAAGCGCGCCGACTGGGCCGCGGGCCTCGATATTCCAACCATGGCCGAAGTCGAAGACCCGGCCAGCCTCGACGTGCTCTACTGGGTCGGATGCGCCGGGTCGTACGACGAGCGCAATCAGCGCGTGAGCCGCTCCTTCTCGGGCCTGATGAAGCAGGCGGGCGTCAAGTTCGGAATTCTCGGCACCGAGGAGCTATGCACGGGCGACCCCGCGCGGCGGCTCGGCAACGAATATCTCTATGCGACCGTGGCCGGTCAGAACGTCGAGACGCTGAATCGCTATAAACCGCGGGTGATAGTCACTCAATGTCCGCATTGCTTTCATAATCTCAAGAATGAGTATCCCGACTTCGGCCTCGAAGCGGTCGAAGTAGTGCACGAAGCCGAATTCATCGACGAGTTGATCAAGGCCGGGCGCCTCAAGCCGAAAAAAGCGCTCGACCAGCGCGTTACCTATCACGACCCGTGCTACATGGCGCGTCACAATCGCAAATGGGACGGCGCGCGCTCCGCACTCGGCGCGATTCCGGGCACGAAGCTCACCGACGTGCATCAGTGCAAGAATCGCACGTTCTGCTGCGGCGCGGGCGGCGGATGCTTCTGGAAGGAGGAGCGCGAGGGCTCGCGAATCAACCAGGCGCGCTTCGATCAGATAAACGAGGCGAGTCCCGAGACGCTCGCGGTCGGATGTCCGTTCTGCATGACGCAGATGGAAGACGCGATGAAGACCAAGGGGATGGAAGAGCAGATGCGCGTGCGCGATCTGTCCGAACTGGTCGCCGAATCGACCGGCGCCCTCGACCCGAAATAGCGCCGGACCGGCCATCTGCGATTAGAACGGCGGAGGCCGCCGCCCTTTGATGGACGCCGGCCTCCGTCGATTCGTATGTATTCGCGATTCAAAGGTCGCGGAGCCCGTGGATACGGCCGCCGCGACCTACACGCCGGCGACTTTGCGCGCGTAATCCGCGACCGTCTTGAAGTCGTACTCGCGATACGCCTGCAGCTTCTCCGCCTCGAAGCCGCCTTCGGCATGGACCGCGAGCACTTCCTGATAGCCGCCGTAATCCGAGGCCGTAAGGTCGCTTATCAGATTCAGCAGCCGCAGCCGCTTCTCAGCGTCGAAGCCCTTCGCGCCGCCCATGTATTTGAGGACGTATTCGCGGGTCGCCTCGCTGGTCAGGTCCTCGGCCGCCGGCGCCGTCACGAGCAATCCTCCGGCGAGGTCCTGCACGATCTGCACCGCCTGATGATAGTTGTGCGCGAAGTGATATTTCGCGACGTTAGTCAAAAGAGTATTCGGCACCGCGAGACCGTCTTCGATCGTGCAGGCCGCCGCCGCGTGCTCGATAAGCCCTCGCACCGTCGAATGATACGCCGCCAGATGCGTCAGTTTGTCGCGCACGTGCGCCGCCCGGATTATCCCATTGGCCTCCGCTATCGCGTAGGCGGCCCCCGCCATCATCTCCATCAAGGGCAGCTTGTACGAGACCGCGGTGAAGCGATGGAACCGCACGAAGGTGAGAGCCAGCAGCCCCGCGAACTCGACCTCGCCGTTTAAGAAAATCCGCTCCTTCGGCACGAACACATCGTCGAAGACCGGCAGCGTCTCCATCATCTTGTGCCGCGCGCTTAGCGGATGCTCGAAGGCGTCCTTGACCGTTCCGCCGTGCGGAGTCGCGAAAATGTTGAGCCCCGGCGTATCGATCGGCAGCGCAAACGCGATCGCGTAGGCCTTGTCCTCCGGACGCATCGCGCGCGTCGGCAGCACGATCACCTCGTCGGTGTTGGTCGAAACCGAGGTGTGCACCTTGGCGCCGCGCACGATCACGCCGTCGGGCCGCTCCTCGACCACGCGCACGTAGTAGTCCGGATGCTCCTGCGCGGTGGGTCCCAGCGAGCGATCGCCCTTTACATCGGTCTGCGCGACTGCGATCGCGAGATCGTTGTCGCGGCAATACTGATGATACTTATGTATCCGCTCGCGATACTCGGCCTTGCCCGCCGCCGCCATCCGCTCGCCGATAATGTGGAGCGCGTAGAGCGCGTCGGTGCCGATCTCCTTGATCAGCACGACCAGCGTCGCGCCCTCGCGCGTCGACGCCGCGATAAGCTCGCTGCGCTTGCGCAGGTCCTCGGCATTGCGCGGCAGATAATAGTAGCGGCTGTACGGATCGCCATTGTTCGCGATCACCGCCAGCTCGCGATACTTCGGGTCTTCCGCCATCCGATAGTCGAGGCATGCGTGCTCGACCGCGAGGCCGATTATCGGATGCTTGGTGACGTCGGCGACCTTCTCGCCCCTGTAGTAGACCGAGCGTCCGTCGCGCAGCGATTGTTTGTATTGTTCCGGAGTCCTGAGTCCCATTACGTTTCCCTGCTGGTCTTTTTGCGGCGCCGGCCATCCGCGCTTGATTTCAAGACGCCAATATATGGAGCCGGGGCGGCGGCGTCCATGCCGCGGCCTTCCGATCAACTTGATTAACCCGCGCCGCGCGGCGATTATCCCCAAAGCCATGCCGCGAAAAAACCGTCCCAGGCGTATCGCCCCACGGCCTGCGCCTTCGATTCAAGCCACCGGCCTTCCCGACCTCAAACCGATGCGCGTGCTGGTCGCCGGGGAAATAATCCTCGACCGCTACCTCTATGGCGACGTCGCGCGCGTCTCGCCCGAAGCGCCGATTCCCATCCTGGAAGTCCGCCACAGCGAGGAGAAACCCGGCAACGCGGGCTTCGTGATGGCGAATCTGCGCGCGCTCGGCGCCAGGGTCAGCGCACTCAGCGTCGTCGGCAACGATCGCGCCGGCCAACTGATGCGCGGGATGCTCGAAGACCTCGGTATCGCAACCGACTCGGTCCTGGTCGATCCCGAACGCCCCACGATCGTCAAGGAGCGGATGCTCGGGTCGGTCCAATCCGCCAACCGCGCGACGCAGCAGCTCTTGCGCGTCGACCATGAGGACCCGCGCCCGCTCTCGCCCGCCCGCGAGCGCGCGCTGGTCGCCCGTATCGACCGCGAACTCAAACGCACCGACGGCGTGCTGGTCTCCGATATCAACAAGGGCCTGCTGACGCCGGCTCTGCTGCGCGCGCTTGTCGACGGCGCCCGCCGCCGCCGCATTCCGATCATTATCGACCCGCGTCTGACCGCCGATTTTTCGATCTATCGCGGCGCGACCGCGCTTACGCCCAACCGTTTCGAAACCGAGCAGGCCTCCGGTATCCGGATGGCCGACCGGGCGGCCTGGATGAATGCCGCCAACGGACTGGTCGATCGCTTCGACCTCGATGCGTGCCTCGTCACCCTCGATCGCGACGGAATGTATCTCGCCGAGCGCGGCGGCGCGTCGACGCATGTGCCCACCACGCCGCGCGAGGTCTATGACGTGACCGGCGCGGGCGACATCGTGCTGGCGCTCTTCGGCCTCGGCGTGGTCTCGGGCCTCGGCTACACCGCGGCGGCGGCACTCGCCAACCTCGGGGCCGGAATCGAAGTTGGCCGCCTCGGCACCGAAATCGTCTCGCGTGACGATCTTGCGCGGGCGGTGGGTCCGCGCTCCGACGGTATCCGGCGCAAAATTCTCGCCGTCGACGAACTCGAAGCGGCGCTCGAACGCGAACGCCGCCTCGGCCGGCGCATCGTCTTCACCAACGGATGTTTCGATCTGCTCCATGCCGGCCATGTCGAGATGGTCGCCTTCGCGCGCTCGCATGGCGACGTGCTGGTGGTCGGCCTCAACAGCGACCGCAGCGTCAAAACGATCAAGGGTCCCGAGCGGCCGATCTATCCCGCCAACGAACGCGCGTTCATCCTGGCCGCGCTCGAAGCGGTCGATTACGTGGTGGTCTTCGACGATCCGCGCGCCGAACGGATCATCCGCCGCGTCGCCCCCGACATTCTGATCAAGGGTGAGGACTGGCGCGGCAAAACGATCGACGGCGGCGACTTCGTCGAGTCGCGCGGCGGCCGCGTCGTCTTTGCGCCGCTGCTTCCCGGCTACGGCACCACGCTCACGATCGAGCGGATGCGCTCGGGCAAAAGCGGTGCTCGCGCCGTCGAGGAATCATCGCTTAAGGGAGCCAAGTCCAAGCCGCCTGGTCACAAAACTGGTGACGCGCTCAAGCTCCGGTAGTCCCGACCACCAGGCGATTCCCATGTAGACGGTTCCGTAGACCGCGACTACCGCAAGCCCGACCAGCCGCGGACCGCCATGCGGAATCTCGAACTTCATCGCCAGTGCCGCCGCGGCCGCCGCAAGCGCCATCGCCCACAACCGGAATAACAGGCTTTTCGGAAGCCCGGTTTGCCCGATTCGCGCGTTGAGTCCGCGCCGAAGCAGGGTGAACTCGATCCACGCCGCAAATCCCGCCGACGCGCTCAGTCCCGCAACGCCCCATCGCTGCCCGAGCCCGAGCGCCGGCGGCAGCGGAATCGCGCACAGGTAGCCAAGCCCAAGCGTCAGCGTAAAGCGCACCGCCGCATAACGCAGCGGTGTCCGCGTATCGCCCATCGCATAGAACGCCGAGTTGTAGAGCCGCCCCATCGTCGCCGACAGCAGCCCCACCGCCGATCCCGCCAGCACCGACCATACGTAGATCGCATCGCTATGGGTGAAGCTGCCCGACTGGAAAATCAAAGCCGCGATCGCATCGCCAAGAAACAGGAACGCCGCCGCCGACGGCACCACCAGAAAGGCTATCTGGCGGAGCCCCGCATCGAGCCGCAAGCGCAAGATCTCCGCAATCTCTTCGCGCGCGCCCGCCACTCGCGACATCCGCGGCAACTCCGCCGCCGCCACCGACATCCCGAACAGGCTGATCGGCAGAACGTAGAGCGTGCGGGCATAGTTGAGCGCCGCCACCGCTCCGGTCGGCAGCAGACTAGCAAGCATGTTGTCGACGTAACCGCTTATCTGGCCGATTCCGCGTCCCGCCACCACCGGCGTGAAGTTGCGGAATACCGTCTTGAGCGGACCGCGCGTGCGCCGGAAGTTGAAGCGCATCCCGCCCGCCAGCGCGAGCGTCTGCGGCATCTGCACCGCCACCTGCAGAATCGCCCCGACCACCGCTCCCCATGCAACGCAGGTCGCGAGCGAGGAGTGCCCATGATGCGGCCCGAACCACAAGAGCGTCGCGATTATCGCCGCGTTCCACGCCACCGGCGCCGCGTACGACGCGAAAAATCGATGGTGGCTGTTCAGGATGCCCAGGCACCAGGCCGAGATCACCAGCATCCCGGTCCCAGGAAAGAAAATCTGCACCAGATGGACCGTCAGCTCGCGCTTGGCACCGCTGAACCCCGGCGCGATCACCGCGATCATGTACGGCGCGCCCCATACGCCCAGCGCCACCAGTATCGCGACCGTCAGCGCCAGTATCGCGCCCACGTTCCACGCCAGCAGCTCGGCCGTCTCCGTGTCGCCCTCGCTCAGCAGCCGGCTGTAGACCGGGATGAACGACGCCGACAGCACGCCCTCGCCAAACATGTTTTGCAGGATATTCGGGATGCGGAATCCCGCCTTGAAGGCGTCGGCCGCGTTGGAATCGCCAAGGTAATGGGCAAAGATGCTCTCGCGCACCAGCCCCGCTACGCGGCTCAGAAAGATTCCCGCTGCAACCAGTGCCGCCCGATTCGGCCCCAGCCGCTCCGCGATCGTGCGCCCGCGGTCGGCCTGCGAACCAGCCGTATCCGATGTCTTGGTTGGACTCCCCATGCGATACCGCGGACCCCTCCGCCCGCGAAAGTCCGCTTGAGTATAGCCGCGCGCGTACCTCGCTTATAGGCAGAGTTCCGATCCTGGCCCAGAGCTATGCGTCACGGCTTGTGCGCCTCGGCGGCGCTCCGTAAACTTCGATCGCTGGTGGCGATCCACCAAGTCTCTCGGAAGGAACCCGTCGCCTACGCATCCGATCGCGCAACTGTGCGCCCTCTCGTCTTCGGGTTCCCTGCTTTCGCCCGAACGATGGCTCAACATCGACCTGATTCGCCTGCTGGTCCATCACGCCAGCGCGATGGTCGCGGCCGTTCTGGTCTTCGCCGGCGTCGGGCGCCTGGTCGTCTTCCTGATGCCGCACGGTGCGTTTCGCCGGGTGGTGGTCATCATCGACGATATCGTGCTGACCGGCCTGATGGCGTGGTTCGGATGGGAACTGTTCGTCTATCTGTGGAACCGGCGCGAAAAGCTCGGCGCGATACATCACTCCGCCCCGGCGATGCTCGCCGCCGCGCGACTATGGCTCCCGGCGATCGCGCACGTCCTCCACATCGGCATTATCTATCGCGGCTGATTATTCTGATCCCCCCGGCGTCTCGGTGACAATCGCATGCACGTCCGTTGATCGCACCGCGACTACGACAAGATCGACGCAAGGCCGCAGCCGCGTGTACGAGGTGATGCAGCGCCAGCGCGCTCTCGCTCAAGATGATCCGCCGGCTGCACGAACGCTTCGGCATTCCGGCCGATGTGCTGATTCGCCCGAGCCGGCGCCGCCTAGAGGCCTGCAAGCGGGGATGCGTGCCGCGCAAGAATGCACCTAAGCTGTTGCTCCGCACCGTCATCATCTGTCGCGGTTGACCCCCCAGGCCCGGCGTATCGCCGACTCGTCGCGCGGCGCTAAGATGAGTCACCCCGATGACATCCACGATCGACAATCAGGATGCGCCCGGCGACTGCGCGTTTTCGCTCTACGTCCATATTCCGTGGTGCCATTCGAAATGCCCTTACTGCGATTTCAATTCGCACGCCGCGCTCATCTGGCCCGAGGACGCCTACGTCGCCGCGCTGCTCGCCGAAATGGAAGCGCGTTCCCGCGAGCCATCATGGAACGGCCGCCAGCTCAAAACGATCTTCTTCGGCGGCGGCACGCCGTCGCTCTTCGCGCCCGCTTCGATCGGCCGGATTATCGACCGCGCGGCCGCACTGTTCGGCCTTAAGCCCGATGCCGAAGTCACGCTCGAAGCGAATCCCGGCACCGTTGCCGAGCCCAAACTCGCCGGAATGCGCGCCGCCGGCGTCAACCGGATCAGCTTCGGCGCGCAATCGTTCAACGCCGCGACGCTCAAGTTTCTCGGCCGTATCCACAGCGCCGACGACACCCGCGCCGCCGTCCACGCCGCTCATCGCGCCGGCTTCGACCGTCTCAATCTCGATTTGATCTTCGCCGTGCCCGGCCAGCAGATAGATGATCTGAACGCCGATATCGAAGCGCTCGCCGCTCTCGAACCCGACCATATCTCGGCCTACAACCTCACCTTCGAAGAGGGCACCGCGTTCTTCGTCGAAATGAAGCGCGGCCGGATCAAGCCGCTCGACTCCGACGACCAGGCCAACTTCTATTCGCTTGTCCGCGACGAACTGCCGCGGCGCGGCTATCCGATGTACGAAATCTCGAACTTCGCCGCGCCCGGCCATGAGGCGCGGCACAACCTCGCCTATTGGCGCGCCGAAAGCTACCTCGGACTCGGCGCGGGCGCGCACAGCTTCGCGCGCGCCGGAATGGGCGGCCGACGATGGTGGAACGAACGGATGCCCGCGCGTTATGTCGAGCGCGCCGCCCATGACGGGCTTGCCGAAGCCGGCGCGGAATCGATTGACGCGACAACCGCGATGGGCGAGTTCGTGTTTCTGAATCTCCGGCTGCGCGCGGGATTCGCCGCCTCGGCGTTCGAGTCGCGCTTCGGAAAAAGCTTCGACTCCGTGTTCGGCGCTCGCGCGGCGCGGCTCTTCGAGGGCGGCCTGCTGACTCGCGACGCCGGCCGAATCTTCCTTACCGACCGCGGCCTCGAACTGGCCGATTCAGTTTTCGCCGAGTTCGTATGATTTCAGAATGGGCGTAATCCGCTGCGGCGTCGCCAGCCGGATGAACGATCCCAGCCGCGGCCCGCGCTCCTGGCCCATCAGCGCGCGATAGAGCATCGGGAAGATCTTTCCCGGCTTGTCGTAATGCCGCCGCCCAAGCTCGTAAATGAACTTTTCGATCTCTTCCGCGCTCGCCGCGGAATTCTCTGTCAGCCAGTTCTCGAGCTCGCGCAACTGCTCGCGTTCGCCGTCCGATGGCGTGTAGCGCGTTTTGGCCGGCTCGATAAAGTCGCGATAGAAATTGAGCGCGCATTCCATCAGCGTGCGCGCCATCTTTTCCGTCTCGGCATCACCTTCGATACGCGGATCGTAAGTCCGCATGTAATTCCAGATCAGCTCGCGCTCGCCCGTTCCCATCGCACCGACCAGGTTCATGATCAGCGCGAAGCTCAAACTCGATTCGTAACGCTTCGCGCTGTCCGGCTGGATCACGAACTCCAGCGGATTCCGCTGTCCGTTCTGACTATCTCTCGAAGCGGCCGCATAGTCGCGCAGCGCGTCGAGATACTCGTCGGTGTATTGCGGAATCGCCTCGATAAAGAGTTTCCGCGCGCGGCGCGGATTCAGAATCAGAAAATACTTGAGCACCTCGATCGGCGCATATCGCACCCACTGTTCGACTCCGACGCCGCGTCCGACCGACTTCGATACCTTGTGCCCGTCCTCGTCCAGATACATCTCGAACGGAAACCCGAGCGGCGGCTTGCGTCCCAGAATTCTGACGATCTGGCCCGAGAGCCGCGCCGAATCGATCAGGTCCTTGCCGTAAAGCTCGTAATCGACTTCGAGCGCGTACCATCTGAGCGCCCAATCGACCTTCCATTGCACCTTCGCGCGCCCGCCGAGCACGCTCTGCTCACCGCTATAGCCGCAGCCCTCAGCTCCCAGGTAGGCCCGCTCGCACGAGAACACGACGGCGTCGCGTTCGGGAACGTAGCCGGTGACCAGCGTCGAATTCACTTGCCCGCATCTGGGACAGACCGGCATGAACGGCGACCATCCGCGGCGATTCTCCTCGCGCATCGTCGGCGCGATTATCGCGATTATCTCCTCGCGATGCGCCATCATGAGCCTGAGCGCCGCGTCGAAGCGTCCGCTCCCGTACATCTCGCTCGACCGAAGCAACTCGTAGCCGACCGCGACCGGCGCCAGAAACTCCTCCAGCAGCCCAATCATGTGTGCCGCGAAACTCGGATGGCATCCGCCGAACGGATCGGGAATCCGCGAGACCGGCTTACCCAGGTCGCGCGCAGTCGCCTCGCGGTTCGGGATATTCTCGGGAACCTTCCGCAAACCGTCCATGTCATCGATGAAGACGATAAGCCGCGTCGTGCGGCCGGGAACGAGCTTGCCGAACGCCTGGCGCACGTAGGACGGCCGTAAAATCTCGCCCATCGTTCCGAGATGAGGCAGGCCCGACGGACCGAAGCCGCTCTCGAAGATCACCGGCCGGCCGGGCTCATAGCCGCCGACGCGCTCGGCGAGACGCTCCGCTTCTTCATATGGCCAGAGATCAAGTTGTCGGGGAGCGCGGGACGCGGACGCCATCAGCGGATCGTTCCTTCCGTGGTCATAACCTGACTAATCATAGCGTCAAAAATCATTCCTTACCTTTGAGCAAGCGACCGAAGGCTTCGTGAACCCATGGATCAATTTGCAGGTCGCGCGACCGTTCCGACGAGAGCCTCAGCTTCACGCCGCAGTTTGCGCAAATCAACGCCTCTTCGCGATAGCCCGCGCGGTCCTCGATCGAAAGGCGCACGAACCATTCCCTGGCCGCGCGCCGGCATATCTCGCAGATTCCTGGTTCCATAAATAACTATCCCGGACCCGGCAATCATAGCATTGATTACGGCCCGGGCGCCGTGTTAAAGGAGTTCCTATCGGCGAGGGCAGTTCCGCGAAGCATTTGGGTACTTCCACCCGGCCGAGAGCGATCGCTATGATCTGCGAAAGCTGGCGGCCCCGCCAACCCTGGCTCTTTTCCCTAGCCCATGGACGACTCTCTTACCAGACAGAAGCTTAAGGAACTGCGCTCCTTTGTCGGCGTCAACGACCGCGTCGCGATCCTGCTCCAGGACGATCCCGACCCCGACGCGATGTCCAGCGCGATCGCGCTCCGCGCACTCCTCGGGCGCAACAAGCTGACCACGCCGATTTTCAGTTTCACCCCCGTCACGCGGCCTGAAAACCGCACCATGATGCATCTGCTCGAGATCGAAATCACGCCGGCAAATACCGAGGAGCTCGACTCCTTCGAGAAGGTCGCGATGGTCGACGTGCAGCCCCCCTACTTCAACGGACGGCTCAAGCACGCCGATATCGTTATCGACCATCATCCCGGCTACGTATCCTATGGGGCCGGCTTTCAGGATATCCGCACCAGCTACGGCGCCACCGCGACGATCATGACCGAGTATCTGATGGCGGCCGACGAAAAGATCAGCGAACGCCTTGCGACCGCCCTGATGTACGGAATCCGCAGCGACACCCTGATGCTTTCGCGGCGGGTGACCGACCACGATCTGCAAGCCTTCACCCAGCTCTACTCGCTCGCTAATTATAACCTGCTCCGCCAGATCGATCGGCCGGAGCTGCCGCTGAGATTCGCGCGCGTGTTGTCGCGCGTGATGCGCCGGCTAAAAGTCCGCGACGGCGTCGCTGTGCTCCATCTGGGCCGCGTCGAGCGCGACGACCTGATCGTGCAGATGGCCGACTTCTGCCTGCAGTTCGAGGGCGTCGAATGGACCGTGGTCTCGGGCAAACTTGGCGTCAATCTGGTCATCGCGGTGCGCAATCATGGGATCGGCCGGTCCAACGCCGGCGAGGCGGTGCGCCGCCTGTTCGGCGAAATCGGCAGCGCCGGGGGCCATCGCAACATGTCCAAGGCGGTCATTCCGCTGACCGCGTGGCGCAAGCACAAGGGCAGCACCCGTGACGGCGTTATCGAGGCGCGCCTGCGCGAACTCTTTGCCCAGCAACTGACGGGTGATGACGAAGCGGTTGACGCCCATTGAACGGTCGGTCGAATCCGGCCGGTGCCATCGCAAGGCCCGGATTTCGCCTTACAGTTTACCGGTCGCGCGCTTACCTTTATCGTTAAGGCGTGGATGCGGTAGAGGCGACGCTGGAAATCAAAAATCGGCTGGGACTTCATCTGCGAGCCGCCTCGGCCCTGGCCGAGACAGTGCGCAGCTTCAAGTCAGTGGTCAAGATCGCGATGGGCGAGAACGAGGTCGATGCCCGTAGCGTAATCAACCTTATGATGCTTGGCGCTAGCATTGGCACGCGGCTTAAGCTCCGGATCGAGGGCCCCGACGCTCAGGCGGCGCTCGATGCGGTGCGCAAGCTGTTCGAGAATCGATTCGGCGAGGATTAGCGCCACGCCCTTGTGCGCTCGCTGTCCGCCGCAACTTGATTCGATACGGGCGGTCTTATACACAGATCAGTTTGATTCTCGATGTTTTATTACCTTCGATTAGGCGCACCGGCAGGCCAGTTGCCGCGTCCGCCGCATAGCCTCCCACCTCCCGTTCGGACAGGCCGGCGCTGGCTGCCGAGCGGTGGTCGATCCCCGCGCCAATAGGCCGCTAAGGAGAAAACACGAATGCCGCTGAAGGATTTCCTCTTTACGTCCGAGTCGGTCTCCGAAGGCCATCCGGACAAGATGTGCGATCAGATCTCCGACGCCGTCCTCGACGCCCTGATTGCCGAAGACCCGGACTCGCGCGTCGCGCTCGAAACGCTGGTCAAGACCGGTCTTATCGTGCTTGCCGGCGAAATCACCAGCCGCGCGAAGCCCGACTTCGTCAAGATCGCGCGTGATACCGCATGCGAGATCGGCTACGACCATCTGTCAACCGGCTTCGATGGCAAAACTTGTGCGGTGCTGACGGCGATCGAACCTCAATCGACCGACATCTCGGCCGGCGTCACCGAAGGCCAGGGCTTGCATAAGGAACAGGGAGCCGGCGACCAGGGATTGATGTTCGGCTTTGCATGCGACGAGACGCCCGAGATGATGCCGCTGCCGATCGCGCTGGCGCATCGCCTGATGGAGAACCTCGCTGCGCTAAGGCGTAAGAAAAAGGTCGATTTCCTGCTTCCCGATGGCAAGAGCCAGGTCACCGTGCGTTACGTCGATCAGCGTCCGGTCGAGGTCAACACGGTCGTTATTTCGACTCAGCACGCCCGCGGCGTCAGCCACAAGACTATCCAGGAGTTCGTGATCGAGGAGTTGATCAAGCCGACCGTTCCGGCGCACTTCCTGCAGAAGTCGGCAATCCTGCACGTAAATCCAACCGGCAGCTTCGAGATCGGCGGTCCGCACGGCGATTGCGGGCTGACCGGGCGCAAGATAATCGTCGATACCTACGGCGGCTACGGACGGCACGGCGGCGGTGCGTTTTCGGGCAAGGACCCGAGCAAGGTGGACCGGTCGGCCTGCTACATGGCGCGCTACGTGGCCAAGAATGTGGTCGCGGCGGGATTGGCCTCGCGATGCGAGATTCAGGTCGCCTATGCGATCGGAGTCGCCGAGCCGGTCTCGATTCTGGTCGATACCTTCGATACCGGAACGGTCCCTGACAGCACGCTCTCGACGGCGATCCGCGAAGTGTTCGACTTCCGCCCCGCCGGAATTATCAAGACGCTCAATCTAAAGCGGCCGATCTACAAGGTGACAGCCGCCTACGGCCATTTCGGCCGCCCGGCGCAAGGCGGCCTTTTCCCATGGGAGCGGACCGACATGGTGGGCGCGCTCCAAAGCGCGGCGGGCCGCAAGGGCCGCTAGATCGACCAAGACCGCTAGTCCGAAACGATTTCAAACCGCGCCGAATAGGGTGCGCGCACCGATTATTTTTTGGTTGGGGAGCAGAGTTAAGGTGGCAGTTAAATCCGCATCGAAGTCCGTCAAGGCCAGGTCCGCAGCAGCGTCAAACGGCGCCGGCAAATCCAATCGCCGCTACGACGTTCACGATATCGCAATGGCCGAGGCGGGCCGCCAGCGGATCGAATGGGCCGACGAACAGATGCCCGTGCTGCGCAAAATCCGCGAGCGCTTCGCGAAGGAAAAGCCGCTCGCCGGTCAGCGCCTCGGCGCATGCCTCCATATCACCACCGAGACTGCCAACCTGCTGCGCGCTCTCAAGGCGGGCGGCGCCGAGGTGACCTGCTGCGCGTCCAATCCGCTCTCGACCCAGGACGATGTCGCGGCGGCGCTGGTCAAGGAATACGGAATCGCAAGCTTCGCCGTCCGCGGCGAGGATCGCGACAACTACTATCGCCATCTGCGCGCCGTTCTCGAAGAGCATCCGACGATCACGATGGACGACGGCGCCGACCTGGTGAGCCTGCTCCATACCGAGTTCCGCGACCATGCCGAAGAGGTCCGCGCGAGCATGGAGGAGACCACGACGGGCGTTATCCGGCTGCGCGCGATGGAACGCGACCATGCGCTGCGAATCCCGGTGGTCGCGGTCAACGACGCGCAGACCAAGTTTCTTTTCGATAATCGCTATGGGACGGGGCAATCGACGGTCGAAGCGATTATCCGCGCAACCGGAATCCTGGTCGCGGGATCGGTCTTCGTGGTCGGCGGCTACGGATGGTGCGGGCGTGGCGTGGCGTCGCGGGCGCGCGGCTTTGGCGCCAACGTCGTGGTCACGGAGGTCAATCCGATTCGCGCGCTCGAAGCCGCGCTCGACGGCTTCCAGGTGATGCGGATGGCGGATGCGGCGCGGATCGGCGACGTGTTCGTGACCGTCACCGGCGACAAGCAGATTATCGGCGCGAGCCATTTTCCGCGGATGAAGGACGGCGCCATTCTCGCCAACTCGGGCCATTTCGATGTCGAAATCGACCTCGAAGCGCTGCGCAAGCTGGCGCGCAAAGTCGACCGCCATCCCGCCCGCGAGGTCGAAACCTTCAATCTTGCGAACGGCCGCAAGCTCTACCTGCTCGGGCAGGGACGGCTGGTGAATCTGGCCTGCGCCGAGGGTCATCCGGCGCAGGTGATGGACATGAGCTTCGCGACCCAGGCGCTGGCGGCGGAATGGGCGGCGAAGGCATCGCTCGAAGTGCGCGTGCACGACGTTCCGCGCGCGATCGAGGACGACGTGGCGGCGCTCAAGCTGGCCGCGATGGGCATCCGGATCGACAAGCTCTCGACCGAGCAGAAGCGGTATCTGGCGAGCTGGGACTCCGGCACCTGACGGATCGGCCGCTGGCGCGCCCCGCAAATGGTCGCGCTCCTGTGCCCTGAATCGGAACTCGGGTAGAACTCAGCGTCGCTTCATTTCGCAGATATCAAACGTCAGAGAACCGTGGGGAATTCACTCATCGATATAGTCAACGATGCAGCCGTTCTAGCAAGTGCGGTAATAGGCGCTTTACTGGGAGGTTATTTTCTCCTACGACAGCAGCGGAACCAGCGCCGTGACGAAATGTACGCCGCCGCCCGTGCCGTCTTGAGCGAAATGCTAAGCAATGGGCGCGGTGCTGCGTTCGCTGAAGGGCTGGTGCTGGCGCCGATCCCTTTCGACGCGTGCGATCGGTTCAGCCGGATCACTTGGTCAGAGCAACTGCCTTTGGTCGCACAACTGCTCAACTGGCGCGCATGTTCGGGGGGCTTACGACTCGGGATCAACGGTGTTCAGGCTCGCCGCGAGCGGAATCAAATCCAGCGCTGATCAAGCGAACGCGCGCCAGATCACGACTGAGCTAAAAGAGTTGTTCATTGCAGCAAGAAACCGATAATTTTTCCCGATAATCCTGGAAAGCGCGAAGTTTTCCTCCGAGAAGCCCTAATTGAGTCTTCGGACGGCCGCGATTACAGTCTCAAGGGACTGGGAGTTTTGTTGACCGAGCGGGCCGAAATCGAACGTCTCGAAATTCTCGACAAGGAGTCAGATCGTGCCGGACACAAAAAAGCCAATGACTGAAGGGCGCGGGGAGAAGCCCTCAACTCCTCGCCCGCCGATCGAAATCATTAAATCGATGAGGGGCGAAAAGCCTGTTACCCCGAGGCCACAGAACCCTCAGCCAGCGCAAGGCCAATCCAGGAAATAGGCTGCCGTCTCTGAGGCTGCGTGCTCAACGGCCGATGGTGTGCCTGAGGCCTGTGGCTTTTAGTTCCTGGCGGATGGCGCGGCGGACGGCCGCCTCGATTCCGCCGCGCCGGATGTGCTCGCGCAGCGCATCGTTGATGAGCGTTTGGTAGTTGCCGCCGCCCATCGCGTGGACCCGCTTGCGGAAGTGATCAAGAATTTCGTTGTCGAGCCGGATCGTGATCCTCGTCTTGCCCGGTTCTGACGCCACGATCGGACCGCGCTTCCCCTTGCTGAAATCGTACTCGCGTTTCATAACCTCTACTTTTCATACTCCGCGCATCCGCGCTCGTTCCATTCAAACTCCAAATCCGCTCCGCATATGTACAATCGTACATCAGAGGAGGCGACCCGTCCTCCGAGCCGCCCCTACTTGGGTCACCTGACCGATTCGCGGGCTCCGCGGCGGGTACGGCGCGGAGCGGCGCGCGGCTGTACACGGCGTCGCGACTCCGCTAAATGTTGGCGGCGCGGAGGATTCTGTCGATGCCAAACGCCGAGGCCGCGATAACCCATCATTACGCCAATCTTCCGGGCGTGCGGATTCATTACGCCGCGTGCGGAAAGGGCGCGCCGCTAATCCTGATCCATGGATGGCCGCAGACCTGGTACGAGTGGCGCCGCGTGATGCCGATCCTGGCCGACCGTTTTGCGATGGTCGCGCCGGACATGCGCGGACTTGGCGATTCGTCGCGGCCGTCGTCGGGCTACGACAAAAAGACCGTCGCTAATGATCTGTGGCTCTTGATGCATGACCATCTGGGCCATCGGAAGTTCGACGTGGCCGGCCATGACTGGGGTGCGCCGGTCGCGTTCCGCCTCGCCGCCGACCATCCCGAGGCCGTGACGCATCTCGTGTTGCTCGATACGCCAATACCGGGCGATCAGCCTTCCAGCGCGGGCTTCGGCGGCCCGCCGCGATGGCATCATCAGTTTCACAACGTGCCCGATCTGCCCGAGGCGTTGACCGTTGGGCGAGAACGAATCTATCTCGAATATCTCTACATGAACGGAATCGATCAGGCGGGCACCTTCAGCGATGCCGATATCGCGGAATATGTACGCACCTACTCGCAGCCCGGTGCGATGCGGGCGGGATTCAACTTTTATCGCGCAATCAGACAGGACGCGGACGATAATCGCGCGACGCTTGCGACCGGCTTCAAGCTGCCGATGCCGGCGCTGGGGCTCGGCGGCGGAGGATCGCGCGGGCGCGGCGATTTGGTCTTGGAATCGTTACGGCGCGTTGCGCTTCATGCCGAGGGCGGATCGGTTCCGGATTGCGGACACTTCATCCCCGAGGAAAAACCCGAGGAACTTGCTATTCGTCTCCGCGATTTCCTGAGCAAGTAGGGTTTGCGGTTTATCAAGTCCGATTAGTCTGAGGCGGCGGCCATTCGAGGCGAATAGTCAGTCCGACCATTATCGGGAGATATAGAGGGATAGGGATCGCAGACGGTGCGGCGCGGCCGTCTTACGCCAGATGCGCGGTGAAGCGCAGGCGCACATAGTCGGCGGTCCATCGGCCGGCGGTGTCGCACAGGAACGGACGCAGCGTCTCGACCACCTCGTCGCGCGCGGCGATTCGATCGTCGGCGGGCACGAGCCTCAAGAGGGTCTCGCCGAAGGTTTCGAGCCACGCCGCCATCCCGGTCGGCAGCGGCGTCGGCCGCGGTATCAGCTCGATATAGTCCACTGCGAAACCGCCGCGCTCGAGGCGCTCGCGATACTCGGCGGGCGACGGGTAATACCAGGGCAGGGCGGCGAGGCCGTCGATACCGCGGCGACCGAGCACGGTCACGAGTGCGACGCATATAGCCGCGATGTTGCCGTGTCCGCCCATCTCGCCGATGAATCTGCCGCCGGGCTTAAGCGCGCGCGCGACGCCCTGGATAACCGCGTCGGGATCATTCATCCAATGGAGCGCGGCGTTGGAAAAGGCCGCGTCGAATTCATGATCAAAGGCAAGCGCCCGGCCGTCGGCGACTCGCGCGTCGAGGCCGCGGCGCCGCGCCGCCTCGATCATGTCGGGGCCGGCGTCGACGCCAACGATCGACGCACCCGAGGCGGCGAGCTTCTCGGTGAGCGCGCCATCGCCACATCCGAGGTCCAGGATGCGCTCGCCAGGTTGAGGTGCCAGCAGCGCGATCAGCGGCTCACCCAGATCGGCGACGAATCGCGCATTGCGCGCGTAACGCTCGGACTCCCACGTCTGCCTTGCTTCACCGGGTGCCATTGAAGTTCATTGATAGATTAGTTGAAGCCAAGTGGCAAATCACGCTCGGCTAATCGAGTCTCCAAAGGATGCGAACTTTGGGAGGTTGCGTATCGCGATTGCGAAGTCATAATTGTTTCCCGGCCGGATAGAATGAACTCATGCTCAGATCGCGAGTTTCAACGTGGCGCCCAATCCATCGGGCCGGGCCGGACGTATAGAAAGTAAGCGAGCGACGTGGCGAACCCCGAAACCAAGGGACTGCCCGACGAGACGCTGGTCTCAGCTATGGCGGTCGGTGATCAGGCAGCATTGAAGGCGCTCAATGAGCGCTATGGCAATGCGGTGCTGATGGTTGCGCGCCGAATCCTGGGAGACATGGCGGATGCGGAGGAAGTGGCGGCTGACGTGTTGTGGCAGGCCTGGCTGAATTCGTCCCGCTTCGACCGGGCGCGCGGGTCGGTGGGCGCATGGCTCATGATGATCGCTCGGAGCCGCTCGATAGACCGGCTACGATCGCGACAGGCGCGCGATCCGATGCGGGCGGCCGGGGTCGAGGTTGACAGTCAGGCTGGGACCCCTGATCCGGCGATAGAGATGTACGGCGAGCAATGCCGCAAAATCGTCGGCGATGCGATCAGGAACTTGCAGGAGAATGAACGCGCGGTGCTCGAACTGGCTTACTTTTCCGACCTGTCGCAATCGGAAATAGCGGCGAAGATCGGGATGCCGATCGGGACGGTGAAGACGCGAATGCGAAGCGCGCTGGCGAAATTACGAGAGACGTTAAAGGGGTTGCGCGGGTAACGCCTCGATGGATCACGAGCAGCTCAAAGAACTGCTTGCGCTGCATGCGCTGGGGATGCTCGAGGGCGAGGAGGCCCGTGCGATGGCGGCTCATCTCGCGGCTCGATGCGACGAGTGCGAGGCTGAGCTGCGCGCCTACGATGAGGCGCTGGCGGCGATGGCGATCGCGACGGCGGACGAGGGCGGCGCCGATCGTATCTGGACGAAACTCGAGCAGCGTCTGGCGGAATCCGCGCCACAATCGCCAACCGCGGAGCGCGATGCGGCTCGCCGTGACGCACGAGCGCCAGCCTTGCGCGCCGCGCGCCAGTCGGCGCGTCCGTGGAAGATTATTTTCGCCGCGACCGCGGCCGCTGCCATCGTGCTCGCGATGCTGAATATCAGGTACGTGGGTGCATTGCGCGATCAGCAATCCGAAAGCACCTCGCGCCTCAATGATCTTGCGAGCCGCGTATCGATGTTGCAGCAGAATCTCGATGCGAGCCGCAGGCAGGCAGCCTCGCTGCATGAGCAGCTTGATCTGTCGGATAAGCTGACCGAAGCGGCGCTTGCGCCTGACGCGCGCACGATCCGGCTCGCGCCGCAGCCGGCGGCTCCCAACGCCAGCGGCCGGGTCGTAATCAGCAGCGTTCGAGGGTCGGCGGTGCTCGAAGTCAAAGGGCTGCCGGTGCCTCCGTCCGACAAGGTCTATGAACTCTGGTGGATTGGATCGCGAAGCGGAGCAATTCGGGCCGCAGTTTTCCGCCCGTCGGCTCAGGGCACTGCCACGGTTACGTCGCCGATACCGCCCGCGGGCGAACGGCTGCTCGCGAGCGCCGTGACACTCGAGGCGGCGCCCGGGGGAGACAAGCCGCTCGGCGCGATGTATCTGAAGGGTGCGCCGGGCGCGAATCAATAGCGGTGGCGCTGGCGCGGTGGCGGACGGCCGCATTAGACTCGTGCTTCTGAAGCTGCATTGCCCATGACGAATCCGGGACGTTTTGCGCGGGGCGTCGAGACGCCTCGTATCGTGGTGAGCGCGCCGTCGAGCGGCGTCGGCAAGACCACGGTGACGCTGGGGCTTATCGGTGCGCTCAAGGCGCGCGGTCTCAAAGTCGCCGCGTTCAAGTGCGGTCCCGACTATCTCGACCCGACGTATCATCGCAGGGCTACCGGTGCGCCCTCGCATAATCTCGACGGATGGATGATGGGGCGCGAGGCGGTGCTGGCGACTTTCGCGCGGGCGTCGCGCGGCGCCGATGTTGCGGTGATCGAAGGCATGATGGGGCTGTTCGACGGGACTACGCCGCGCGCCGATGAAGGATCGACGGCGGAGATCGCGAAGTGGCTTGGCGCGCCGGTGATGCTGGTCGTCGACGCGTCGGGGATGGCGCGATCGATCGCGGCGGTCGCGCGCGGATTCGCGAGCTTCGACCCGGAGCTTCGGCTCGCCGGAATCGTCGCCAATCGAATCGGCGGCCGCGGCCATCTTCAAATCCTGACCGAGGCGTGCGAGGAGACTCGCGTGCTCGGCGGATTTCCCGAATCGGCGGGCGACGCGTTTCCCGAGCGCCATCTGGGATTGCTCAGGGCGGACGAAAACGCGCTGCCCGATGCGCGTCTGGCGGCGTGGTCCGCGACGGCCGCGCAATGGCTCGACCGCGACGCGATCATCGAAATCGCAAAGGCGGCGCGCGCGAGCGGGTTCGCGGCGGATTCCGTTGCCGCGACGGGCGGTGGCGGCGCGGCTCCGCGATGCCGAATCGGAATTGCCGATGATGACGCATTCCATTTCTACTACGCGTACAACCTCGCGAGTCTCGAAGCGGCGGGCGCGGAGTTGGTGCGGTTCTCGCCGGCGCACGACCAGCATCTGCCGGCAGCGGACGGACTCTATTTCGGCGGCGGCTATCCCGAAGCGTGTGCGGCGGAGCTTTCGGCGAATCATGCGATGATCGATGCGATCCGCGCGTTCGCCGCCGCGGGCCATCCGATCTACGCCGAGTGCGGCGGCCTGATGTATCTTGCGCGCGCGATTCGCACGCCTGACGGGAAATCGTGGCCGATGGCCGCGATCGTGCCGGGCGAGGCGGTGATGGGCGGCGCGCTCGCGGCGATTGGCTACGTCGAAGTCGAAACGAATCGCGAGTCGATAATCGGTCCGGCGGGCACGCGCTTTCGCGGCCATCAGTTCCGCTATTCGGCGCTCGAAGCTAGCGAGAAAATTCCGCGAATCTACACGGCCAGTCCGCGATGGGGTGGAGCGGCCTTCAACGAAGGTTTCAGTATCGGCAACGTGCTCGCTTCGTATATCCACGCGCATTGGGCTTCGAACCCGGCGATCGCGGCGCGCTTCGTCGAGGCGTGCGTGCGTGCTCGAAGCGGGCGCTGACGGCGTGCGACTATCGCCCTGGCGCGTGCGAGGCACCCCAAGACATCGCGCGCCGGAAATTCTACAATCGAACTCATGAAGGACGACGGTTCATCGCGGAGCAATCGGCGCGGCGAAATCGCGCACGCGGCACCCGCGACGCTCGAAGGATGGAGCGTGCTCCATCAGATGTTCCGGGTGCGGCGCACCGCTCTGCGCGCGATCGGCGAGGGGCGCCGTAGTGAAATCCTCGCTGAGGCCGCCGCGGCGCTTGATACGATCGAGCATCGCGAGGACGGCAACAGCGCGCTCTTTGCGATGCTCGGGCACAAGGGCGATCTGATGCTGCTGCACTTCCGGCGCGGACTCGACGAACTCGCGCGCGCGCAAAACGATCTCGCGCATCTCGGACTGAGCGAATTTCTCGAACCCACCGGCTCCTATCTTTCGATGGTCGAGATTGGGCTTTACGAAGCGACGATCGCGGCGTACTCGAAGTTGGCCGCCGCTGGCGTCGAGGCGCATTCGCCCGAATGGCGCCGCGCGATCGAAGCTGAGCTGGCGGAATTGAGAGAGCGGCTCGCGCCTCGTCTCTGGAGCGCGATCCCCGATCGCCGCTACGTCTGCTTCTATCCGATGAGCAAGCGCCGCATCGGCGCCGACAACTGGTACATGCTCCCGCTCGAAGAACGCGGGCGCCTGATGCACGAGCACGGCATGATCGGCCGGCGCTACGCGGGCAAAGTCACGCAGGTCATTTCAGGATCGATCGGCTTCGACGACTGGGAATGGGGCGTCGATCTTTTCGCGGACGATCCGATGGTGTTCAAGAAGCTGGTCTATGAGATGCGCTTCGACGAATCGAGTGCGCGATATGCCGAATTCGGACCGTTTTACGTCGCGATACGCACCGCGCCGGGCGATATCGAGAAAATCCTCTAAGCGCGCGAATCAGGATCGATGCGCCGGGCCGAGCGCCTCGAAAATCTCTTCGACTTCGTCATCGAGCGGAAAGCGCCCTTGCGCCGACTTCGAGAAGATCAGCTTGCCGTTGACAATCACGTCGAACTGACCGCTCTTGCCTGGAGTTATTTCCGTCGCCTCGTTGAATCGCTTCGTGAGAGACGCGGCCAGACTGGCCGCGCGCGGCTTGTAACCTCAGGCCAGGCAGAAAAGAATCGTTGTCGCCATCGTGGTTCTCCCTGAGTGTTCAGGCTACTCGATTCGTTAAGGTAAATCGACGAAGACTGCTGCCGCGACGACCGAACTCCAAAGCCCGTCGCGATCGCCGATTGCGGATTGCGTGACGTTGCGCGTGGTGACGATCTTGTCCGACACGCGCCAGATATCCTTGCGCGCGTCGTAGCCGACGTTCGGGTCGAAATCGACGCCCAGGATCGTCGCGAGCATCGTCGCCGCCAGATCCTCGGCGTAATCGCCGGCCTTCTGGTCGGTCTCGCCGTAGCTGTGATGCTCGGAGAGATAGCCGTAGTGCGCGGGATTGGCTGGAATCGCGACGCCGACCGACGCCGCGATCAGGCGATGAGGTTCGTCGGTCGCGTTATCGCTCATCACGGCGAAGACGATTTGCCCCGGGCTCAGCCGTTTGAGTCCTTCCTGCGGAGTTATCAGCTTGCAGTTGGGCGGGAAGATCGATTTCACCCGCACCAGGTTGTACTCGGCGATACCCGCCGAACGGAGCGACATTTCGAAGGCCGTCAACTTCTCGCGATGCTTGCCCGCGCCCTTGGTCAGAAACACACCTTTCGGAAAAGGCCCCATCGAGAATCGTCTCCCGAAAATTCGCACGCCTCGGCGCGGAATCGTATTCGTGGCTGAAAGCGTATCAGCCGGGCGCGGCCGAATGAATCGGCGGCGCGTCGAGTTTTGTTACAAAACGTTTACGGGCTGATACTCGCCGAACACCAGGCGCATCGCGTCCGCGATTTCCCCCAGGGTGGCATAGTTGCGCACCGCCTCGATTATCGCCGGCATCAGGTTCGACTCGTCGCGCGCCGCCGCCTCGACCCGTTCGAGCGATTTCTTCGCCGCCTCGGCGTTGCGCTCGGCCCGCACTTGCGCGAGCGCCGCGCATTGCTTCTTTTCGAGTTCCGGATTCACCCGCAGGATATCGGTCGGCGCGCCCTCGGCCTCGGCATACTCATTGACGCCCACGATTATCCGTTCCTTGGTCTCGATCTCGCGCTGATAAAGATATGCGGCCGACTGAATCTCGCGCTGCATGTAGCCGCGTTCGATCGCTGCGACGGCGCCGCCGAGGTCGTCGATCTTTTCGAGATACTCAAGCGCCTTCTGCTCGATTTGATGCGTCAGGTTCTCGACGAAGTACGATCCACCCAGCGGATCGATCGTATCCGCGACGCTCGACTCGTTCGCGATCACCTGTTGCGTGCGCAGCGCGAGCAGCGCCGAATGTTCGGTCGGCAGCGCCAGCGCCTCATCCTTCGAGTTGGTGTGCAGCGATTGCGTGCCGCCGAGCACCGCGGCCAGCGCCTGCAACGTGACGCGCACGACGTTGTTGTCGACCTGCTGCGCGGTCAGCGTCGAGCCAGCAGTCTGCGCGTGAAACCGCATCATCATCGAGCGCTCGTCATTCGCCCCGAAGCGTTCCTTCATGATCCGCGCCCACATCCGGCGCGCCGCGCGGAACTTTGCGATCTCCTCGAAAAAATCGTTATGCACGTTGAAGAAGAACGAGAGCCGGCTCGCGAAGCTGTCGACCTTGAGTCCCGCCTTGACCGCCGCTTCGACGTACGCGATTCCGTCCGCGATCGTGAACGCGAGTTCCTGCGCCGCGGTCGAGCCCGCTTCGCGGATGTGATAGCCGGAAATCGAAATCGTGTTCCAGTTGGGCACTTCCTTCGCCGCGAACGCGAAGATGTCCGTGATGATGCGCATCGATCCGCGCGGCGGGTAGATGTACGTTCCGCGCGCAACGTATTCCTTGAGCACGTCGTTCTGTATCGTGCCGTTGACCTTGGTCCACGCCACGCCGCGCCGTTCCGCGACGACAAGATAGAGCGCGAGCAGTATCGACGCGGTCGAGTTGATCGTCATCGAGGTCGAAATCCTGTCGAGCGGCAGATCGGCGAGCAGCGTCTCCATGTCGGCGATCGAGCAGATCGAAACGCCGACGCGCCCGACTTCGCCGCGCGCCAGCGGATGGTCGGAGTCGCGCCCCATCTGCGTCGGCAGATCGAAGGCGACCGACAGTCCGGTCTGGCCGTGATCGAAGAGATAACGGTAGCGCCGATTCGACTCCTCGGCGGTGCCGAAGCCGGCATACTGACGCATCGTCCACGGCCGTCCGCGATACATCGTGGGCTGCACGCCGCGGGTGAACGGATACTCCCCGGCGAACCCGAGATCTTTCAGATAGTCGAAACCGTTCAGATCGGTCGGATCGTACTCGCGCCCGATTTCGATTCCGGAAGTGGTGGCGAAAGTCTTGTGCCGTTCGGGCCCGCGTTTGAGCGCAGGCTCGACCTTCGTCGTTTGCCAGTTTTTTTTCGCGTTCGGCAGGTCGCTTTCGGACATGACTGATTTCTCCGGGGGCCGCTTATTCGATAACCACCATCACGACGCCCTTTTCGACCGTCTGCCCTTCCGCGACTTTCAGTTCCACTACCCGGCCGGCCTTGGGCGCCTTGATCTCATTTTCCATTTTCATCGCTTCGACGACCAGCACTCCCTGGTTCGCTTCGACCTGGTCGCCCGCCTTCACCAGCACCTTGACCACTCGTCCGGGCATCATCGCGCGAAGCTGCGCGGGACCGCTCATCTGGCGCCCGCCGCCCGCCGCCGAGCGCATCGCACGCCGGCGCTCATCGATCAGGCTAACCTGATAGACGCCCGCGCGCGACGACACTGCAATCTCGTCGCTCTGCTGGGTCACGTCGAAGTCAAAGGCGCGGTCGCCGACGAGTATCGAAAAGGACGCGGCGCCCGCGCGGCGCAGATCGATGTCGAAGCGCTTTGCGCCCAGGCGCACGGTGTACGAGTGGCCGCTGGTCTCCTCGATTTCGAGTTCGTGTTCGGCGCCGTCCAGCGTTGCGAGATATTTCATCCGATTCTCCCGCGTCAGCGCCGCAGCGTGTCGAGCCGCCCCAGGGTCTTCCAGGCCGATCCGCGTTGCACTGGCGCGGCGGCGTTGGGCGCCGCACCATTCTGATGGCCCGGCGCGAACTGCTGCACCGCATACGCGGCCATCAGGATTGCGGTGGTGCGGGCGTCGTCGCTTCCGGCTTCGAGCACCTCGGGCCGGAACTCCTGGCTGATGAAGTGAGTATCGAAGTCGCCCTTGATAAAGCGCGGATGGTCCATCAGCCAGCGATGGAACTTGATATTCGTGGTCAGCTCCCCGGTGATTACATATTCGCTGAGCGCGCGGCGCATCCGCGCAATCGCTTCGTTGCGATCGCGCCCCCACGTCGCGAGCTTCGAGATCATAGGGTCGTAATAGATCGGCACTTCCGCGCCCGCGTAGACCCCCGAGTCGTTGCGCACGCCGGGACCGCTCGGCTCGCGCAGCGTCTCAATTTTGCCCGGCGCGGGCATGAACGAGTGCTCGGGGTCCTCGGCGTAAACCCGGCATTCGATCGCCCATCCGCGCTGCTCGAGATCATCCTGCTTGAAAGGCAACGGCGCACCCGCCGCAATCTCGATCTGTGTCTTCACCAAATCGACGCCCGTGACCATCTCGGTAATCGGATGCTCGACCTGGATGCGGGTGTTCATTTCAAGAAAGTAGAAGTTGCGATCGGCGTCGCACAGGAACTCGATCGTTCCGGCGCTGTTGTACTTCACCGCTTGCGCCGCCTTGACCGCGATTTCGCCCATTGATCGGCGCATCGCGGACGTGATGAACGGCGAGGGCGATTCCTCGACGACCTTCTGATTGCGCCGCTGAATCGAGCACTCGCGCTCGAAGACGTGGACCGTGTTGCCGTGATTGTCGGCGAGCACCTGGAATTCGATATGCCGCGGGCGATTGAGAAACCTCTCGACGTAAAAGCGCCCGTCGCCAAACGACGACTTCGCCTCGCTCGCGACCGTTCGCACCGCCGACGCCAGTTCCGACTCCGTTTCGACCAGCCGCATCCCTTTGCCGCCGCCGCCCGCCGCCGCCTTCAGCATGATCGGGAAGCCGATCTTCTTCGCGACTGCGCGCACCTCGTCCTCGCCGTCGAGCGTCCCCGGCGATCCCGGCACCACCGGCACGCCCGCGGCCGCCATCAGCTTGCGGGCCTCGACCTTGTCGCCCATCCGCACGATCGCTTCGGGATGCGGCCCGATAAAGATCAGCCCCGCCGCTTCGACCGCGCGCGCGAAGCCCGCGTTTTCCGAAAAGAAGCCGTACCCGGGATGGATCGCGTCGGCGCCCGTTCTGCGCGCCGCTTCGATTATGTGTTCGGTTTTGAGGTAGCTCTCGGTGGCCGGCGCCGGTCCGACGCCGACCGCGTAGTCGGCCGATCGCACATGCAACGCCGTCCGATCGGCGTCGGAATAGACCGCGACCGATTCGACGCCCAGCTCGCGGCACGCCCGAATCACGCGCACCGCAATCTCGCCCCGATTAGCTATCAGAATTCGCTTGAACATGTTTTTTCAGTACTACGACAGTCCGCTGACGATCCATCTGCCACGGCAAGATATAAGAGTAGTCACAACGGAATATTACCATGCTTGCGGGGCGGATTGCTGTCGCGCTTGTTCTCGAGCGCCTTGAGCGATCGGATTAGCCGCGGCCGGGTCTCACGCGGCATTATCACTTCGTCGATATAGCCCAGCTCGGCCGCCTTGAACGGATTAGCGAACTTTTCGCGATACTCTTCGACCAGCCGCGACTTTTCCGCCACCGGGTCGGCAGCCTTTTCGAGTTCGCCCCGGAAGACGATACTGACCGCGCCGTCCGGACCCATCACCGCGATCTCGGCGGTCGGATAGGCGAAGTTGAAATCGCCCCGCAGATGCTTCGACGACATCACGTCGTACGCGCCGCCGTACGCCTTGCGCGTAATCACTGTCACCTTGGGCACCGTCGCTTCGCAATACGCGTAGAGCAGCTTGGCGCCGTGGCGGATTATGCCGCCGAACTCCTGCGAGGTACCCGGCAGAAAGCCCGGCACGTCGACGAAGGTGACGATTGGTATATTGAATGCGTCGCAGAAGCGCACGAAGCGCGCCGCCTTTACCGACGCGTCGATATCGAGGCATCCGGCAAGATACGCCGGCTGATTCGCGACCACGCCGACTGAGTATCCGCCCAGGCGCGCGAATCCGATCAGCATGTTCTGCGCGAAGTCTTTCTGTATCTCCAGCAGATGGCCTTCGTCGACCACGCGATTGATTACTTCACGCATGTCGTAAGGCTTGTTCGGATTCTCAGGAACTATAGTGTCGAGCGCTTCGTCGCGCCGCTCCGGATCGTCATTCAACGGTTTGAACGGCGCGTCCTCGGCATTGTTGGAGGGCATGTAGGAAAGCATCTCGCGGATCATCAATAGCGCGCCGGCGTCGTCCTGCGCCTCGAGATGGCATACGCCAGACCGCGTCGAATGAGTATCCGCGCCGCCCAAATCCTGCATCGTCACTTCTTCGTGCGTGGTCGCCTTGATGACGTCCGGTCCGGTGATGAACATGTACGACGAATCGCGCACCATCACGATAAAGTCGGTCATCGCCGGCGAATACACCGCGCCGCCCGCGCACGGCCCCATGATGCATGAAATTTGCGGTATCACGCCCGACCCCAGCACGTTGCGCATGAAGATGTCGGCGTAGCCCGCCAGCGACACCACCCCTTCCTGGATTCGCGCGCCGCCCGAGTCGTTCAGCCCCACCACCGGGCATCCGGTCTTCATCGCCAGGTCCATCACCTTGCAGACCTTCTCCGCGAACGCTCCCGAGAGGCTTCCGCCGAAGACCGTGAAGTCCTGGGAGAAGATGCAGATTTGCCGCCCGTCGACCGTCCCGTATCCGGTCACCACGCCGTCGCCCGGGATGCGCTTTTCGCCCATCCCGAAGTCGTCGCATCGATGCGTCTTGAACTTGTCCAGCTCGACGAACGATCCGCGATCGAGCAGAAACTCGATCCGCTCGCGCGCGGTCATTCGTCCGCCCGCGCGCTGACGCTTCTGCCGATCCTCGCCGCCGCCCAGCTCCGCCTGGCGGGAGAGCTCCTGTATGCGTTCGAAATTCTCTTTGAAACCCATCCTTAATCCCGTGTAAGCGAGCATAATATGGTCGCGCCGCGCTGCTCCGCAAGCATCGCGCCGCACCTGTGTGTACCCTCGGCTATACTGCCGGGACAAGCGTATCACGCTCGAGAAAGGGGATCGGATGGACGACAAGACAATCGCGCGGCTTATCGCCTGCGGATGGATTGCGGCCGCGGCCGCCGGCGTACTGACCGTCGCTATGATCGCATTCGGCTCGCTGCCGAAACTGAGTCTGCTCGACGCCGCAGCGCTGCTTGGCCTCGCCTACGGAATCCGCCGCCGAAGCCGAGTCTGCGCTGTGCGTGCGCTCATCTATCACATCGCGAATCGCGGCCTGGTCTACCTGCACGTGACGCACGTTCCGCCCGCGATTGTTGCTGGCGATCTCGTGTTCGTGACGCTCTACATCTTCGGCGTCGTCGGCACGTTCGCCGCGCATTCGAGAATCCCGGAGGATTCCACCGCGTCGGTGCGCGCCGGCGACCGGATCGCCTAGCTGTTCGTACTCGGCGTGAAGCCGATGAAGCGCATCCGATCGCCCTCGCTCACACGATGCGCCGCGCAGAAGCCGCCGTTAACCTCGAGCACGAATTGCGCGTCCGCTTTCGGCCCAAGACTGGCATCCGAGTACGGTTCCGCATTGGCGACAACGCCGACGATTCGACCCGAAGAATCGGCGAAGATCATGTCGAGCGGAATTTCCGTGTTGCGCATCCAGAACGTCAGATGGTCCGGTGCGGGAAAGATGAAGAGCATCCCGGCGTCCGCATCCAGATGGTTGCGATACATCAGTCCAAGCTCGCGCTCGGCCGGGGTGGTCGCGAGTTCGACTCGAACCGCGGCGCGATCGATACCGTCCGCGCCCGCGATAGTCACCTGCGGACCGTGCGCGCAGGCCGCCGCTGCGCACATGATCGCAAGCGCGATCGTGATAGCGCCGATCCGCGCCGCTAGCGAGCGCAGCGCGAATCGCCCGCGTGCCGAGTCAGATCGATTGGAAACGCGCGCGCCGCTCAACCGATCTCCATCGGCAGCGACGCGAGTCCGCGCAGGAAATAAGAACCCTTGTAGGTGAGCGGAGCCTCGGGATTCGCCGGCCTGAGCTTCGGAAACCGCTCCAGCAGCGCGTTGATCGCGATCGAACCCTCGAGCCGCGCGAGCGCCGCGCCAAGGCAGAAATGGATTCCGTCGCCGAACGCCAGATGCTCGTTGGGTTCGCGCCCGATATCGAAAACGTCGGGACTCTTGAACTTCGCCGGGTCGCGATTCGCCGCCGCCAGGATGACGAACACCGGCGTATTCGCCGCCACTTTCGTCCCCGCGATTTCGACGTCCTGCCTGATATGCCGCATCGTTGATTGCACCGGGCAGTCGTAGCGCAGCATCTCTTCGATCGCGCTCGGGATCAGTCCCGGTTCGCGTCTCAGCCGATTCAGTTGATCGGGATTCCGCGTCAGCGCGAGCATCCCATTCCCGATAAGGTTGGTCGTCGTCTCGTTGCCCGCGAGCAGCAGCAGAATCACGAACGCCAGCAACTCGCCCGCGCTCAGCGTCTCTTCGGAATCCTCATTGGCCGCGACCAGCACGCTTATCAGATCGTCGCCGGGATTCGCGCGCCGCCGTTCGATCTCCTCGGTAAAGTAGCCGCGCAGATTCGCCACCGTCTCGCGTATCTTGTCCGGCAGCGGCATCCCGGGCGGCGTGTTGTCGACCTCGACGATCACGTCCGACCATTGCTTGAACATCGCGTAATGATCGTGCGCGACGCCGAGCATCTCCGCAATCACCATCACCGGCAGCGGATTTGCCAGATCGGCCATCACTTCGATCCCGCCTCGTGATTCGGCGCGGTCGAGCAGCCTGGTCGTGAATTCGCGGATTTTCGGCTCCAGGTCGCGAATCCGCCTCGGCGTGAACGCGCGGCTCACCAGCCGCCGCAACCTCGTATGCACCGGCGGATCGGAAAAAAGCACCCGCGGCGCATCGCCGAATATACCCACCCGCTCTTCCATGAACGGCGCGCGCGGTGGCACGCTCGAAAACCGCTCATGATCGTGCAGCACCGCGTTCACATCCTCGTAGCGCGCCACCAGCGCCATCGGAATGAACATGCTGATTACCCGCGGCGACCCCTCCATCAGCGGTTTGTAGTACGGATAAGGATTGGCGCGAAACGCCTCATCCCACGGATTGAAATAGATTTGTTCGGCGCCAGCGCTCATCGCGACGTAAGCCTCCGGCCGCGTTCCGGCCTGCCCCCATTCTATATGCGCGCCGGATTCAGAACGAGCGGCGATCCGCTCGCGCTCGTTCTCCAACGCCCGCGATCTCCGAGCGCCCTGAGACCGTCAGCGCCCCATGAAACGCGGCGCCCGATGCTCCAGAAACGCATGCACGCCCTCGCGATAATCGTCGCTGTCGTAGCATCGCGAGACCATTTCGCCAAGCTCCTTCAAATCGCGATCGGCCGCGTCCTTGTAGCCCTCGCGAACCGCAGCCTTCGCCGCCGCCATCGTCAAAGGCGCGTTCCCCGCCATGCGTGTCGCGTAGTCGCGCACCACCGCTTCAAGCTCCCCCGGCTCGACCAGCCGGTTGATGAGCCCCATGTGGAGCGCCTCTTCGGCGTCGAAGATGCGCGCCGACATCAGGATGTCCCGCGCGTTCGCCGGCCCCGCGACATGCGCGAGCGACATCACGCCCTCGAGCGGATACGCGAGTCCCAGCCGCGCCGCCGGAATTCCAAACCGCGTGCCGCGCGCCGCAATCCGCATGTCGCATGTGAGCGCCACCTGCAGCCCGCCCCCGATACAGATTCCCGAGATCATCGCGACTACCGGCTTCGGGCACCGTATCAGCGCGTTGGTCGCATTGCCCGGCGCCTCGCGATAGATTCGCCCCTGCTCGGCGTTGGCGCGCAGGTTCGGAAACTCCGAGATGTCCGCGCCCGAGATGAACGCCTCGGGCGTGACTCCGCGCATGATTATCACCCGCACATCCGGGTCGTCCTCGAGCTCCTTGACCCCCTCGACGATCATCCGCCACGCCCGCAGGTTGAGCGCGTTGCGCCGATGCGGCCGGTTGATCACGAGCCATCCGAGCGGCGCCTCGTGCCGGATCAGAAGCGGCTCGGCCTCGGGCGTTTCCACCTTTTCATTTTCCATGATTCACCAGGTCCTTGTCCCAGGCCGCCCGCGCAGCCGGTCCTCGATCGTTCGCGCCGTGCGCTACAGCTTCGCGATCACCTCGTTGCCGATCTTTTCGAGTCCGCGCGTCACACCCTCCGCGTCGCGCCCCGGCGTCGGCACCACCACCCGCGAGACTCCCAAATCCTCGAACGCCTTGAACGCGTCCAGGCTCGCGCGGCCCATGCACGAGAGCTCGATCGCCGACGCTTTGCGCCCCGCCTTCGCCGCCGCCTCGCCCATCATCGCGAACAGCTCCTTCAGCTTGTCGGTCTCGCCGATCGCCGGAAAGAAGCCGTCGCCGTAGCGCCCCGCCCGCCGCGCCGCGGCCGGCGAATGCCCTCCGATATGAATCGGCACGCCGCCCGCCTGCACCGGCTTCGGAAAGCTCATCACGTCGTGAAAATGGTACATCTCGCCATGGAAGCTCGCCGGGCTCTCGCGCCACACCGCGCGCATCGCCTGTATCGCCTCGTCGGTCATCCGCCCGCGCTTGCTGAAATCCAGCCCCAGCGCGTCGAACTCCTCCTTGAGCCAGCCGCTCCCGATTCCCAGGATCATGCGGCCTTTCGATAGCACGTCGACCGTCGCGACCTCCTTTGCCGTGTACAGCGGATGGCGTTGCGGCAGGATCAGGATTCCGGTCGCAAGCTTCACCTTTTTCGTCAGCGCCGCCGCGTAGGCGAGCGGTATCAACGGATCGGGGATGTCCGAATTCTCCTCGCCCGGAATCCGTCCGGTCTTCGAATACGGATACTTCGATTCGTAGTTGTGCGGTATCACCACGTGCTCGACCGACCAGAGCGATTCCACGCCGACCCGCTCGGCCGTGACCGCAAGATGGCCGAACAAGTCCGGCCGGGCATAATATCCGGAATTGACGAACAGCAATCCGACTTTCATGGCGTGCGAATCTCCTCACGATCGATTTCCGCCTTTGTAGCGCGCCTTCGCTATCGGCGTAAACCACTCGCTCTTTCAGCCCGCACGCGCACCGCCGCCGATCCGCCCGTCTGTACACCCGATCGAAATCGGACTATTTGACGGTTCGATAGTTGCCCTATCCATTCAGAGGGCAATCTCGAAAGGAGTCCACGATGCTTCCCGTTGGATATCTCCCCTGCACGCAGGACCCGCCCGACGCCACGAACATGGGCCGCCTGATGGACGAAATATTCGCCGAGGCCGCCGCCGCCGAGGCCTCCGGATGGGACGGATGCTTCATCACCGAGCATCATCAGCAGCCCGACGGCTACCTCCCGTCGCCACTCCTGATGGCCGCGATGATCGGCGCCCGCACCCGCCGCCTCAAGGTCGGCACCTGCGTCCTCCTGATGCCGCTGCATCACCCCGTCCACGTCGCCGAGGATTGCGCGATCATCGATCTCGCGACCAAAGGGCGTCTCGTCCTCAGCCTCGGCGTCGGCTATCAGCCGCCCGATTTCGCCGCCTTCGGCGTCCCCGTCGAGGAGCGCGCCGCCCGCACCAACGAATCGATCGATATCATCCGCCACGCCTGGACCGGCGAGCGCTTCAGCTTCACCGGCAAGCATTTCCAGCTCAAAGACGCTCTCATCAGGCCCCGCCCGGCTCGCCCCGCCGGACCGCCAATCTGGATGGCTTCGTGGACACCGCCCGGACTGCGCCGTGCCGGCCGTCTCGCCGACGGATGGATCGCCGACCCCGTTCAGTCCCTCCCCGTTATCAAACAGTTCGCCGAGGGCTATCGGCAGGCCGCCGCCAAACACGGCCGCAAGCCCTTCATCTGCCTGATGCGCGACGCTGTTATCGCGCCTAGCTTCGCCGCCGCCGAAGCCATGAGCGGTCCCACGATGGTCACCCATCGCTTCTACTTCGAATACAAGGCCTACGTCCCGGACGAATACTTGAAGGACGTCAAGCGCCCCGAAGATTTGACTTTCGCCAAGGCCGCGAAGGACAGGCTAATCGTTGGCTCGCCCGATCAATGCCTCGAGCAGCTTCAGATGTGGCGCGAAGCGATCAAGCCTGACTATCTAATCGTCCGCTTCCGCCAGCCCGGCGGCCCGTCCCATCAGGAGACGCTCGAAGCGATCCGCCTGTTCGGCGAAAAGGTCATCCCGCGCCTGTAACTCCGCTCTCGCTCCGGCTCCGCCGTCTCATCTGCCGCGGCGGCGGAGCCGAACTCTTCGCCGGATGCCGCCCCGCTATATCGCTGGCGGGCAGACGTTCCCGGGGAGCGTCCGGTAGGTCACATTCGAGATCTTATTATTGCCCAGCACCTTGTTGCCGGTCCCGGTTCCGAGCAGAATCCCTGCGCATGCCCCGTTGATCCTGTTGCCGCCAACAAAATTGTCGCTGCCCGTGCCCCCGCAGATTACGCTGTTATCAAGATGGATTCCCGACTCCGAACTCTGCTTGATCGTATTATTCGACGCGACATTGTTGTTCGAGCAAAGGTCTATTCCATCGAACAGAACTGTATTTGTGATAGTATTGCTGTTGACTAGGGCGCCGTCGGCACTGAGGTCGCTCGGAGCGACTATCACTCCGAACTGGTTCTCATCGATCTTATTATTGCTCACCTGGACTTTCGGCGCGCCGTATATCAGCACTCCGCTCGCGGCGTTGAGCGGATCGCTGATCGTATCGGGCTCCCAGATATTCTCGGATATCGAATTTCCGGAGATATTGCCAGTCGCTCCCTCGTAAAACGTGACTCCCGACTCGCCCGCGCCCAGCGTCGATCCCTGGCCGGTGATGGTGTTATTCGTCACATTGAGTACGGTCCCGGTCTCCGCTCCGTATACTCCGTTCACCTGGTACTGCTGTATCGTGCTGTTCGTTACCTTGAGCGTCGAGGTGCCCGAATTGCCGCTCTCGGCCATGATACCTATGCCGCTGATACAACCCTCGAGTAGAGTTGTCAGTTTCTGATTCTGGGCTATGATATTAAATATTGCCCCTGACGCATTCTGGAACATGATTCCGACCAGCCCCGGCGCGCATCCGGTTATTCCGTTGCCGGTGCCGTCCACCGTCAGGTCGGTTATCTTTACGCCGCTGGTGTTGATTATCAGCAACTCCGGCGCCGCCAGCAGCGGCGACAACGCGAAGCTCGCGACCGTGGCGAGCCCTGTCGCCGGCGGCACTATCACCGTCGCACTCGGTTGCGTCTGCCCCGCGAGCGTCAGCGGCTTGTCGATCGTGACCTGCTCAGCGTAGGTGCCCGGGCAGACGCTGACCGTCCCTCCGCTCGGAACATTGTCCACTCCGTCCTGAATCGTGGCGTACGTCGCGCCGTTGCACGTCCCCACGATCACCTTGTTGGCCGCAAGGGCTGGACCGGCAAGCGCAAAGCCGAGGAGCGCGACCAGCGCTCCGGTTAACACGGACCAACCTGATCGTTCCATTTGCATTCTCCCCCGCTAGTGATGGCGTGAAACTGAGAGCATTCAGTAGCATAATTGGGTTTCAAGGGCCAAATGCAATTCGTAGAACGCTTGAGGTGCCTTCCGGCGCGGCTCAGGTCCATCTGTTCTCAAGAGCGAATTCTCTTGGCCCAGATGGCTGCAAAGGCTCTTAGCCGGGTGTTGAGAAGGTACGACCACCGAAAACTCTCCATCCCTTGTCGGGAAAGGGTCTCCGAAGGCCTGAATGGGATAGCGCCGTGAAGGCGCCGCGTGAGAAAGCGCACGCGACAGCGAGTCGATATATGATTCGTATTAACGCATGCCGGGCCGCAGCGTCATACGCGATCTGCCTTTTTCGCCCAGTCCCGATACGATTGCGATACAGCGCGGTGATTCCGAATAGTGAATTCGATTATCGATAGCCACTGTCATCTGGCGGACCTGCGGCTTCGCGACGATGTGAACGGTATGATCGGGCGGGCGCGCGCGGCGGGCGTCGATTCGATAATCGCAATCGGCGCGATTGGCCCGATTGATACCGACCGGCTGACGGTCGAGATTGCGGAGCACAATCCCGGCGTCTACGCGGTGATCGGAGTCCATCCGCACGACGCGCGCGAACTCGACGACGCGCGGCTTGCAGCGCTCCGTGAGCTTGCGCGAAGCGATCGGGTGGTCGCGATCGGCGAGACCGGCCTCGACTTTCACTACCTGCATTCGACGGCCGAGGCGCAGGAGCGCTCGCTGCGGGCGCATCTTCGGCTTGCGGCGGAACTTGACCGTCCGGTCGTGATCCACTGCCGCGCGGCGGAGCGCGAGCTTTGCCGGATCGTGCGCGAGGCCGGGATGCCGCCGGCGGGCGGCGTGATTCACTGCTTCAGCAGCGACGCGGCGGCGGCGCGCGAATTTCTCGCGCTGGGATTCCATATTTCGTTTTCCGGGATTCTGACCTTCAAGAGTGCCGTGGAAGTGCGCGAAGCGGCTCGGACCGTTCCCGAGGATCGGATTATGGTCGAGACCGACGCGCCCTATCTCGCGCCAGAGCCGTATCGTGGGCGGCGCAATGAGCCTGCCTATGTGAGGCGGACGCTCGAGGTGCTGGCCGAGGTGCGCGGCGACGATGCGGCCGCGCTGGCCGATCGCACGGCCGCCAACACCCGCCGCCTGTTCCGGCTCCGGTCTACGCCATAGTAGTTCGGTGGTGTCCTTCGCGGTGCGTCAGCCGAGGGGGTGGCCGCCGAAGAGCATCGGATGGAACGCGATGAGCACGATCGTGACGGCCGCGCCGATCGCGATTGCCCGCCACGGCGTATCCGCGCTGGTCCATCGCTGGCGCCCGCTAAGCAGTGCCGCGCCGGGAAAGAACGAAGTCGCCGCGACGAATCGGCGGTAGGGCTCGCCCAGCGTCCGCGCCTTGCGGGCGTCCTGATGAAATCCGCCGAGGATTCCGAGGATTGGAAAGGTGGCGAAAAAGAGCAGGTCGCCAGCCCATCCGTTCATGATCATGTGTGCAAGACCGAAGAGGGTGAAGGCGACGAAGCCGGGATGACGCGTGAGCTTCAGTTCGCCGCGCGGCACGAGTTCGGCCGCGGCGCCGGCCATCCCGGCGGGGCTTGGCGTTATCAATCCGGCGGTGAAGAGGATCAGCGCGGCCAGCATCATGAGCCATACGAGCGATCGCAACGGGGGAACATCGCGCAAATACCAGAGCATCGCGCCCGCGTGCTTGTGGCGGGCGAACTCGACGCACAGCGGGATGAAAGTGCCGAGTGCGACGGCGGAGTAAATTCCCCGGAAGGGCCATTCGCCGACGGCGGCGATCAGTTTTGGGCGAATCGGTTCGGACGAGAGGATGAAGTGCGAGACGAGGAAGGCGGCCGACCAGAATCCGATGATCACGACCGGGTCCATAGGGCACCAATCCTTTCAGAGCGCGGGCCGAATCGCTCCGCGTGCGTTCAAACCTGGAAGATCAGAGGTAGCATGCGCGGGCCGCACTGCCTACGCGAAGGATTCGGATTGAAGAACGGGCGGCGGAAGCGGATTGGCTCCGCCGCCCGAAAGCTAAGCTGTTATTCGGTGGGGGGTGATTCGCTGCCTTGACTCTGTTGCAGTTGCTCGATCTGCTGCTTCTGCTGTTCGATCTGCTGCTGTTGCTGTTGGAGCTGGGTCTGGGTCTGCGAGGTGGCAGTCTCGTTGTTCTGCATCGCGTTGCCGACGGCAAACCCGCCGAGACCGCCCAGTGCGCCGCCGATAGCGGCTCCGATGCCGGGCGCGCCCACCGCAGCGCCGATAATCGCACCGGTGCCGGCGCCCAGGACGCCACCGCCCAGGGTTCCCTCCTCACGGGTGCTGAGCGGCTGCCCGGAGCATCCAGCGACCGCCAAAGACGCCGCGATCGCAAGCACGACGGTTGCGGCGACGCTCGCGCGCGATGATTTACAACGGAGCATAAAACCTCTCCTTGCTTCGATCACTCTGTACCTTGCTGTTGTTGCAATTGTTGGATTTGCTGGCGCTGCTGCTCGATCTGCTGCTGTTGCTGCTGAATCTGGCTTTGAGTCTGGGTGTTGGCTGCTTCCGTATTCTGCATCGAATTTCCAACCGCGAAACCGCCGACACCACCCAGCGCACCGCCGATTGCGGCCCCCGCACCCGGAGCACCGACCGCCGCTCCGATAATCGCGCCTGTCGCGGCGCCGAGGCCGCCGCCGAGGAGCGTCCCCTTTTCGCGCGTGCTCAACGGCTGCCCGGAGCATCCCGAGACGGCGAGTACGGCGACCAGTGCGATCATCGCGGTAGCTATAACCCCTTACGCATGGCGACTCCTCCCGTTTCCATAGTTCAGTTATTCGGTTTCCTTGTTCTGTTGGAGCTGCTGAATCCGCCGCTCCGTCCGCCGCTGCTGTCGGCGAGCGCGACGCCACAATAGCAGCGGCCGGAAATCGTCAAAAGCCCGCACCCTTTACGTATCCTAATCCTTCCCCTGGGAAGCAGCCTTTATGCCGCATCCCGCCTATCAACAGCCTCTACTCTAATGGTTTTTTCGCATGTCGCCACTCTACCTTTCGGTGTCCGATATCCCAATTCGGGCACGCGCAGGGGAGCGGATCGGAGGCGCTAGGGAAGAATCGCAAAGATACGGGTCGGGGCGCCGGTTCCCTTGCCGATCTTCATCGGGATGCAAAAGAGAGTGGCGCCGGCGGGCGGCAGCTTGTCGGCGTTGGCGAGATTCTCGAAGCCGGGATGATCGGCGCCGAGCCACAGGCGATGGACCGGGAAATCCTTCGAGTCGCCGGGGTCCATGCTGGGCGTATCGATAGCGATCGCGATGACGCTGCGATGGTCGAGCAGGAACTTGACGGCGTCGGCCGAAAAGCCCGGAAAATGGAGATTCGCGACATCGCCGGGCTTGTCGGTACCGAGATAGCGCTTCTTGTCGGGCCAGTAGCGGCCCCACCCGGAACGTGCCACGACGATTGCGCCGTCAGGGATTTTTCCGTGCGCGGCTTCGTAGGCGGTGATATCGGCGACGCTCAGGGTGGCATTGGGATCGCGGCTTGTGCGCGCCGAAAAGTCGATTACCGTGGCGGGACCTATCATGGCGCTTAATGGCACCTGGTCAACGCTCATGCCGTCGCGATTGAAGTGGAGCGGCGCGTCCATGTGGGTGCCGCCGTGCTCGGGCGCGGCGAACTTCGCGGCGGCATAGAAGTAACCGCCGGGCTGTTCGATCCCGAAGTGCTCGAACTGATGGACGAAGGGCTTCTCGGTCGGCCAATAGACGGTAGCCGAGTCGAACGTATAGGTGAGGTCGATAATCTTGTGGGCCTCGGCGGTCGGCCCCACGCGGACCGGATTTGTCATCTGCGCATGTCCGAAGGAGGGCGCCGCGAAGGCGAGGACGAAGAGGATCGCGAACGCCGCCGCGGCCGATTTCAGCTCACCTCGCATCACCATCCTATCACCTGCGCCGCCATCACAGAGGCCGCCTGTCCGCGCGGGTCGGCGCCGCCGTATAAGAGGCCGCGCTTCGGATCGACGGAGACGGCCAGCACGTAGCCTTCGCACCAGGGCGGGCGGGTATCGACCAGATGTCCGCGGGCGGCGAGCGATTCGCGCACGTTGGGGTCGATACGGCTTTCGGCGGCGAGGTATCCGGGCCGGGCGGCGTGGGGATAGAAGGACGAAGGAAAGTGGCCGCTCGAAAATCTCGGCGCCTCGATAGCCTCCTGCAGATTCATCCCGAAGTCGACGACATTGAGGAAGAACTGGAGGGTCCATTGATCTTGCTGGTCGCCGCCCGGGGTTCCGAAGGCGAGGTAGGGATCGCCGCCACGCGTCGCGAGCGAGGGCGTCAGCGTGGTACGGGGTCGCTTGCGCGGCACGAGTGCGTTGGGATGGCGCTCGTCAAGGTAGAAGGTCTGAAGCCGGGTGCCGAGCGGAAAGCCGAGTGCGTCGATCACGGGGGAGCTGGGAATCCATCCGCCGCTCGGGGTTATGGCAATCATGTTGCCGGCGCCGTCGGCCGCCGTTACATGGACGGTGCCGCCGCCCCATGAACGAGCGTGGGCGAGGGGCTCTCCGAGCGCTCGCGGCGTCCGCGGATCGCCGGGGCGATAGTCGAGCGAAGCATGGGCGGGATCGACCAGCGCGCGGCGGAGCGCAGTGTAAGAGTCCGAGAGGAGGCCGTCGAGCGGCACGTCGATGAATTCCGGGTCGCCGTAAAAGGCCTCGCGGGCGGCGAAGGCGAGCTTGGCGGCCTCGACTACGGTGTGGATGTAATCGGCGGAGTTATGGCCCATTTTGCGGAGGTCGAAGCCTTCGAGAATGCGTAACTGCTGTAGGAATACGGGGCCTTGCGACCAGGGAGCGCATTTGAAGACCGACACGCCGCGGTAACCGGCGGTTATCGGCGTCTCGGTGCGAGTGGTGAAGGCGGCGAGGTCTTCAAGCGCGAGCAGGCCGCCATGGGCGTCGCTATGGGCGACGATATCGCGGGCGATATCGCCACGGTAGAAGCGATCGGCGGCGGCGCGTAATCCGGCCTCGCGCCCGGAATGCGCGGCGCTGGCCTCGGAGTCGAGCAGGCGGCGGAAGAAATCCGCCAGCGCAGGATTGTCGATTATATCTGCGGGGCGCGGGACGCGGCCGTTGGGCTTGTAGACGCGTGCCGAGGAGGGCCATCGGGTGGCAAATTTTTCCGCGTTGCCGGAAATCGACGTGCCGGCCGCGGCCATGTTGCCCGGCTCGTCAGAGGACGAGCTTAGGCCGCTTAGGCCGGCGTGCATCGGAAAGCCGTTGGTGCAGAGTTGGAGGGCGGGTTCGGCAACTTCGGCGAGCGAGCGCGTGCCGAAGTGCTCGAGCGCGTGCAGGAACGCCCCTGGGGCGGCTGGCGGTCCGGCGGCGAGCAGACCCTGGCCCGGTACGAGATCCAGTCCGCGCGCGCGAAACTCAGCGATTGTGGCGCGGGCCGGAGCGGCGGTATTGCCGTTGATCGCAACCACCCGCTTCGTCGCGGCCGTATATATGAGCATCGGAGCCTCGCCGCCGATGGTGTGCATGTGTGGGTTTACGATGCCCTCGACGAGGGCGGCGGCCACAGCGGCGTCGACGTGATTGCCGCCGCGGGCGAAAATGCGGGCGCCAGCCGCGGCCGAGAGATAATGCTCGGTAGCGATCATCGCCTGGCGTCCCATGACTTGCGGATAGAGCGTTGGCATATGCGTAGAACCTGAGTTTGCTGCGGTCGGCCAGAGATCGCGGGCGGCCGCGTCCGTTAGGCTAATTTATGAAGCGTCGGCGGCTAATGTATAACCAATGTATAACCTCGGAATCCTCTACCGCGATGCGAGCGGCTCCGGAGCGTCCACCAAAGCTGTGGACATCAATAAAATGGCTCCGGATATCGTCTAACATCATAGGCGCGATGATTGCTACACTTAGGCGCGATACATGTCTTTCGCTAAGCGGGAGTGGACGAAAAAGGAAGGCGTGACAGTTATGGAAAGCACGAGTGCTGAGGGGATTGCGGGGCGGCGTTGTCGACTACTCAGGCCGGTCAGAGATCATGAAGGCCTTAATCGATTCAGCGAACAACCACGCATAATGCGAGAAGTCGAGAATCTTGGACGTCGGATGTACCTGGTGCAGTTCGACGACGGGGCGACAACGTTTCTGTTTCCTGACGAAGTCCTGGTTATGAACTGAGAGGGATTTTGGCCCGGTCGGCGAATTCTTGCCGCGTCCGATAATCCGCAACGGCAATAATTCGCCATTGTTTCGTGAACAGCGCCCTTGAGCGCCCGGCAGTCTTTACCCTGACATTGCCGGTTTGATCAGTTTCAGGAAGTCGTCCTCGACTTCGAGGTCGCCACGTGATTTGGGCAGCGCGGTCCGACCGACCTGAAGCTTCGCATATCGCTAAGGCATCTGGTCGGGATGCCGATCGGGATGCCGATACCGTCGGTGGCTGGCATGGCAAAACGGCGCCTGAAGAGGCAGCAGTAAATCGAGCCGGAATCGGTCTCGTGCGATGCGGGGCGACGCTCGGCAAACGAGTATCGGTGATTGCGCCGGACCAATCGGTCCGTTGATCACGGCGACGGCTCGGTCCGCCGATCACGGCGACGCGGTTGGGATTGATCCACCCGTTTTCGCAGGGCACTGTTCGAGCGGGCGGGGTTCGAGCTGACGAGAATAGTGCCCACGCAGCCGGGGACAGCGCCTGGGGTCAGCCTGATCGAGAGAGTACCTCGACCGGTGTGAAATCGGGGAAGAGCAAGCAATCGCGGATAGGTGCGGCCAATACGCCCGGCGAATCGCCGCATCGGTCGCCGCATCAGAAGTCTTAACCAAATCGACGCGATCGAGAAAATCTCCGCCGACCCGCGGGTAACTGTCCGCATGGAAGGACCGCCGAATCATGCCGGGCGGTGCGTGCTCTACTGGATGCGCCGCTCGCAGCGGGCGTTCGATAATCCGGCGCTGGAAGCCGCGATAGCGGCAGCCAATGCGCTGCGCAAGCCGGTCGTGGTCTTCTTTTGTCTGATGCGCAATCTGCCCGGGACCAATGCACGCAACGCTTCGTTCATGCTCGAGGGGATCACGGACACGGCGCGGCGGCTCGAGCGGCGGCGAATCGGTTTCGTAATCCGAATCGCCGAAGCGGCGCAGATTGCGGCGGAATTCGCGAGCGTGGGCGCCGAGCTTCGGCCGGCGCTCGTGGTGATCGACGAGAATCCGTTGCGGCGTGGAAATTCGTCGGCCATGCTCGAAGCGGCGCGCGCGCCCTTATGGGGCATCGATGCGGATGTGATCGTCCCATCGGCGATGCTCGCGAAAGAGCAATATGCGGCGCGGACAATTCGGCCGCGGATTCATGCGCAGCTTGGGCGCTTTTTGGTGCCGGTGGGAAATCGCGCGGTGACGGTTCCGTGGGACGCGCGCAACTCGCCGCGATCGCTGGAGGCGTCGGCGGGCAAGCTGATGGTGGCGTTCAACCCCGATCGCGCGGTCTCGGCGGTGGCGGAGTTTCGCGGCGGCACGACGGAGGCGCTCGGGGCGCTGAAAGACTTCGTCCGCGAGCGGCTCGGCGGCTATGCGGAGCGGCGCAACCGTCCCGAAGCGGCGGGCACGAGCCGGCTTTCGCCTTACCTTCATTTTGGCCAGATTGGACCGCATACGGTGGCGCTGGCGGCGCGCGCGGCGAACGGCGCTTCGCAGGCGAGTCGCGACGCGTTTCTCGAGGAGCTGATCGTGCGGCGCGAGCTGGCGATCAATTTCGTCCGCTTCAATCCTCGCTATGCGCGGCTGGATTCGTGCGAGCCGTGGGCGCTTCGCTCGCTCGAAGCGCATCGGAACGATCCGCGGCCGTATCGCTACTCGGAGCGGCAACTGGAAGACGCCGAGACGCATGATCCGCTGTGGAATGCCGCGCAGCGGCAGATGGTGCTTTCGGGCTGGATGCACGGGTACATGCGGATGTACTGGGCGAAGAAAATTCTCGAATGGAGCCCCTCGGCCGCCGAAGCTTACGAGATCGCGGCGCGACTCAATGATCGTTACGAACTCGACGGGCGCGATCCCAACGGCTACGCGGGGATTGCATGGGCGATTGGCGGGAAGCATGACCGTCCGTGGGCGCCGCAGCGGCCGATCTTCGGAATGGTACGGTACATGTCCTACGACAGCACGCGGCGGAAGTTCGACTCGCGCGCCTATATCGAGCGATGGACGGGCGCGGAAGCGGATCTCTTCCGGCGCTGATTTCGCCGTCTCCAAAACGCGTCGATTGTTTCGAGGAAGTCGCATGCGAAAGGAGTAGAATCCTTTCGAAATGGCACGACGGGCACAGGACGGCGAAGCTTCGCGCACAGGTTCGCGCGAGAGTGAAAGTGGAGTTGGTTCGGGCGCCGCGATTCCGATATCGCCCTGGGCTTCAGCGGTGAACCCGATCCGGATTGGCGTTTCGGCCTGCCTGCTTGGGCAGCAGGTCCGCTTTGACGGCGGCCACAAGCGCAACGATTTCCTGGCCGGGACGTTTGGCAAGTTCGTCGAATTCGTACCGTTCTGTCCCGAGATGGCGCTGGGCCTGGGAGTGCCGCGCGAGAGCCTGCGGCTAGTGCGCGATGAATCAGCGCCCAGCGAGCGATCGTCGAGCGGTTCCGCGGTCAGCGCGCGGATGATTGGTAATCGCAGCGGCGCCGACATGACTGATGCGATGCGTGCGCTCGCGAACAAGCGCGTCGAGGAGTTCTCGCACGCGGGCTTGAGCGGATACGTGCTCAAGAAGGATTCGCCAAGCTGCGGGATGGAGCGGGTGCGCGTCTATGCGGCGGACGGCATGCCGGCGCGCGACGGGCGGGGGCTCTTCGCCGAGGCGTTGATCGCGGCGATGCCGAATCTGCCGGTCGAGGAGGAGGGCAGGCTTTCCGATGCGCGGCTGCGCGAGAACTTTATCGAGCGCGTCTTCGCATACTATCGGATGAGCGCGTTTTTCGATGCGGGCTGGAAGATCGGCGGGCTGGTCGCGTTCCATACCGTTCACAAGCTGACGCTGATGGCGCATTCGCCGCGCGCTTACGCCGAGATGGGGCGGCTGGTCGCGGAGGCGAAGCGGATTGGGGCGGCCGAGATGCGCGAGCGCTACGAGTCGGAGTTCATGGCGGCGATGCGCAAGCTTGCGACGCCGGCGCGCCACGCAAATGTGATGCATCATATGGCCGGTTATCTGCGCGAGTATCTGGATGCCGACGGGCGGCGCGAGGTGCTTGGCCTTATCGAAGACTATCGCGCGGGGCTGGTGCCGCTGATCGTGCCGCTGACGCTGATTGGCCATCATGTGCGCCGGTTCGATATCGCATATCTGAAGGCGCAGACCTATCTCGAACCGCATCCGAAGGAGCTGATGCTGCGCAATCACGTTTAGCGCGTGCGCCGGCGCGCTTGTCAGGGGCGGCGGATGCGTAGTAATCGGTCTTTTGCGCCCGCGAACTTCGGCCGGCGCATCGAGGAGCGGCGACCATGAAAATCGGACTATTCGCACTTTCGGGACGCGCGCCCGGAATGGGGATGCTCAAGGCGCTCGGCAGCAACGCGGAACGGCTCGGCTTCGGAACAATCTGGGCGCCCGAGCATGTCGTACTGATTGACCAGTATGCCTCGCGCTATCCGTATCGCGACGACGGATCGCTGCCCGGACCGACCGACATGCCGATTCTCGATCCGTTCATGGCGCTATGCACGGTCGCGGCGGCGACCTCGAAAATCCGGCTCGCGACAGGAATCTGCCTGGTGCCGGAACACAACCCGGTGGTGCTCGCGAAAGTGATCGCGTCGCTCGACAGTTTGAGCGAGGGGCGGTTTGCGCTGGGCGTGGGAATCGGCTGGCTGGAGGAGGAGTTCAAGGCGATCGGAATTCCGTGGGAGCGGCGGGCGAATCGGACGCGCGAATGTATCGAGGCGATGCGCGCGCTGTGGCGCGACACGCAGAGCAGCTATCGCGGCGAGTTTCTGAACTTCGAGGGCGTGCGGAGTTATCCGAAGCCGGTGCGCGGCGATATCCCGGTGCTTTTCGGCGGCGAGAGCGGTCCGGCGCTCAAGCGTGTGGCGGAATACGGCAACGGATGGTGCGGATTCAACCTGACTCCCGATGAAGCGGCGGCGAAGATTCGCCGGCTCGAGGAATTGCTCAAGGCCAACGGGCGCAAGCTTTCCGAGATCGAGTTGGTGGTGTCGCCCTATTCCAAGCCGGTCAAGCCCGACGATCTCAAGCGCTACCGCGACCTGGGCGTATCGGAAGTGGTGCTGGTCAACATGCGGCCGGCAAAGAACGAGACGGAACTTACGTCGCGGCTGGAGGAATTCGCGCGGACGTGGGTCGAGCCGGCGGCGAAACTCTAACGGCGAGTGCGTTTGCGCCAAAGCCTGAGATAAGGAAAAAGATCGATGCCGCTACTCTATGAGAAGCAGGGACATATCGGGATTCTGACTCTGAGCCGGCCCGAGGCGCGCAACGCCTGGTGCGAGGAGTTCAATGCCGGATTGCAGGAGCGGCTTCCGGAACTCGAAGACGATCGCGATATACGCTGCGTAATCCTTACGGGCGACGACAAGGGCGGAGCGTTCAGCGCCGGGGCCGATCTCAAGAATCCGCGGACGCACACGGAGAGTTCAGCCGCGCACTTTCTCGAAGGGATACCGAAGCGGCGGCGCCTGAGTCCAATCAGCATGCTCGCGGATTTCGCCAAGCCGATCGTCGCGGCGGTCAATGGCTATGCGGTTGGTATCGGTTGTATCACTACGTTCTGCTGCGACTTGATAGTCGCGTCCGAGCGCGCCGAGTGGCGGCTGCCGCAGGTCGCACTGGGAATCATGCCGGCGCAGGCGGGCGCGGTGCGGGCGGCGCGATGGATCGGGAAGGGGCTGGCGATGCGCCTGGCGATGGGATTTCCGCTCGGCGCGGATGAGGCCTATCGGATCGGGCTAGCGCAATGGCTGGTTCCGCACGCGGAATTGTTCGCGCAGGCGATGAGCGTCGCGGAACATATCAGTTCGCTCTCGCCGCTCGCGGCGCGAGTGGCGAAAGAGTCGCTGAATCGGGGGCTTGACGTTCCGCTCGGCGAAGCGGCGCTCAGCGATTTGTATCGCTTCATGGCGCTGGAGCTGACCGAGGACAAAACCGAAGGCCATCGCGCGTGGCGCGAGCGGCGCAAGCCGGATTTCAAGGGCCACTGAGCAGCGTGACGTGTCGCGACCGAACGTGAGGCGGCGGCTCTGAGTAATGCGACCAATACTCAGTGAGATGCTTGAAAGTTCCCGAGCGTGTGCATCAGGATGCGGAACGCGGCGGGATCGAGCGTCTCGAAGCGATTCATAATTTCGATCAGATGCTCGGTCTGAGGCTCGCTGAAGACGGTCCGTAGACAGTTGCGGACCTTGACTCCATGTTGCTCATCTGAAATGGGCGCGCCCCATGCTCCGGCGGGCTTTGCGCACTTTGCCGTAATGCGCTCGCCGCTTTCGAGTTCGACCGTGATCTCGACCCACATGCTGTCCAACGACGCGGGAATGTCAGAAGATTGAACGAAGCGCACTTTCGCGAGCATCGATAGCATGTCGGCACTGGCGCATCGTTGGTCACTAAAAGAATCGATGCCGATTGCATTATCGAGCAGAGCGCATGCGGCGGCGAACTGGAAACTGAACTTCGCGTCGAGACCGCTGGTTGGCCGCGGCCGATCGACGTAGGGCATTATCGGTCCGACGATCTCGACGGATTTTATCGCGCGCGGACTGGGTATTTGCGCGCGCGCATCGAGCGCGGCAAGGATCACGAAATGAGTCGCGTACTGGCTCGGCAACATCTTGACTGCGTATCCCGGCTTGACGATTCCAAGCGGCGCGCCGCTGACGACTAATGCGTCCGGGTCCCAGTTGGCGGCGAAGAAGCCCGCCGCAAAGCCGTTGGGCGCTTCGATGATGTCCGGGTTGGCGGTAAAGCCGCGCCGCGCCATCAGGGCCGCGTCGAGTCCCATCGCAGCGGCCATGCCGCAATGCGTGCTCTTCGCCATCGTGCCGATGTTGCCGATAAGAGAGCCGGCGCGCGAAGCGGCGAGACCGACGGCGTTACGGGTCTCGGTGAGATCGAGACCGAAAAGACAGCCAGTGGCAATCGCGCTGCCAATTACACCGGTCACTCCGGGCGGATGGAAGGTCAGAGAGCGCGGTTCGTATTGGCGCGACGCGACGCGTAATCGGCCCTGAGCTTCGACGCCGCGGATAAGCGCAATGAGCATCTGATGGCCGTCCGCGCCGAGCATCTCGCCGGCCGCAAGCACGGCCGCGAGCGTAGTGGATGTGGCGTGATTGGGCGGATTCCACATCGGTTCGTAATCCAGCACATGCATCGCGGCGCCGTTGAGATACGCCGCGGAGACGGCGGAAGTGCGGAAGCCGAAGTTGATCGCGGTCGCCTGATCGGCGCCGCCCATCGCGCGCAGATGATCGGCGAGGATGCGCGGCGCGCGTTCGCGAGTGCCTGCGACGCCCACGGCGATGCCGTCGAGGACGAGGCGGCGCGCCGCGGCGAGCGCATCGCCGGGAATGGTATCAGCCGTTATATCGGCGAGCGCGCGGCAGAACTGTTCGGTGACGCCTATCGACATGATGCCAAGAGTACCGCACTGAGATTACAAGTGACTAGCTCTCGAAGTTCAGTTTAAGGCCGAGGCTGGCGAGGCGTTCACGCACCTGTTCGATATGTTCGGGGCCGCGGGTTTCGAGCTCGATTGTCACGCGCGCGCCGCCGATGGGCACGTCGCGCCGGCTACGGTCGTGCTGGATCGCGCGCACGTTGGCTCCTGCAGCGGCCAGCGTGGCGAGCAGGCGGCCCAGCTCGCCCGGCCGATCGCGCATCTCAACCGCGACGCGCATCAGGCGGCCGGCCTTCGAGAGTCCCTGGCCGATAATGCGATCGAGCAAGTTGACGTCGATATTGCCGCCGCTGACACAGATGACGACGCGAAGGCCGGTGAGGTCGCGGCGGATCTTGAGCGCGCCCGCCAAGGCCGCGGCGCCCGCGCCCTCGGCAAGGAGTTTCATTCGCTCGAGCATCAGGAGCACCGCCTCGCCGATCTCAGAATCGTCGACGGTAACGACGCGATCGATTCGATTGCGGATGATCTCGAAGGGGAGGTTGCCGATGCGTCCGGTCGCAAGGCCGTCGGCGATAGTGTCGACGGGCGTGACGATCGGCGCGGGCGCGCCGGCGGCGAGGCTCAAACTGAGTTGCGGTGAGCCGGCGGCTTCGACCGCGATAATCCGGGTCGATGGAAGACGCGCTTTGATCGCGAGCGCGACGCCCGCGATGAGGCCGCCGCCGCCCACTGGCACGACAACGGCGTCGGGCGCCATCTCGTCCGCGATTTCGAGTCCGACGGTTCCCTGGCCCGCGATCACGAAGGGATCGTCGTAGGCGTCGACAAAGATGGCGCCGGTGCGTTGACAGATTTCGGCCGCGGCCGCGCGCGCGGCGGGATAGTCGGCGCCTTCGAGCACGACGTTGGGGCCGTAGCCGCGGGTGGCGTCGACCTTGGCGATTGCGGCAGTGGCAGGCATCACGATGGTCGCTGCGATTCCGGCGCGGGCCGCGGCGCTCGCGAGGGCCTGGCCGTGATTGCCGGCCGAAGCGGCAATCACTCCGCGGGCAGCCTCGGCGGCGGACAGGGCGGCGATCCGGTTGGCGGCGCCGCGAATTTTGAAGGAGCCGGTCTTCTGGAGATTTTCGGGCTTGATAAAAATGTCGGCGCCGGCGATACGGCTCAGCGTGGCGCTCGGGATGAGTGGCGTCGGCT
>VFSW01000441.1_pt1 | contig 60893 bp, 52 predicted proteins | sample 5358111 | NCBI WGS metagenome assembly VFSW01 (sample SAMN11554181, study PRJNA540505) | mine drainage metagenome | isolation source: sediment from site ElyBrook_90M | place: USA: Ely Copper Mine, Vershire, VT | collected 2017
GATTTTGTCTGTGGGGTTTTTTTTTTTTTATATTATACTGTTTTTTTCTTGCATCCGCTACCAACCCAGGGGTTTCCGGAAACCCCTGGGTTGCTTCGTCGCTTTGCTCCTCGCAATGACGGATGACGGATTGTGGCGGTAGTTTTAGTTCCATAATATATCTTATGCGAATTCTGGACGCGGGCTCTGGCTTTGCAGACGCAGGCATGGAGCCTTCGACAGTTCGTTCTGTGCCGATGCGGGCCTGTTAAGCGCGCCGGCCTGATTTCGGGCGCTTGTAAAATGGGTAACAGGCGCGCCCGCGCCCTGTCCCGCGGATTTCCGTTTCAGCAGCTTTGCGCCCGAAGGCTTCGACGTTCTGGCGCCATAAATTTTTTTGAATCGCCCTGAAAATCATTGGCGCAATCGGAAAAAGCCTGCTAGAAAGTTGATTGCACATTCATGCGCGCGACGTGTATCTGCGGTCTGGCGTCGAGCGAACCGGTTTCCGGACGTGTGCGGGCGTGGCTTTGGATATCTGGGGATTTTCCTGCAGGTCATGGGTTGCGTTGGGCAAGGCTGGCTGAACTGGTGAATAGCAGGACTGAAATGAGCAAAGGCAGAGACTTCCGTGGGCCGAAGAAACGCGGATTTGATGATGATGGGCCTTCGCCCTACGAGCCTCGGGCGGCTCGTTCGCCGCGCAGCGCTTACGGCGGTGGTGGTGATTTCGGCGGTGGAGCGGCTGCACCAGCTCCGGCTATGAGCAACGCTCCGGCAGTGGACGCCATTGTAAAATGGTTCAAGGGCGACAAGGGTTTCGGCTTTGTCGAGCTGAGTGGCGGCGGCGGCGATGCGTTCCTGCATATCCATGCCCTGCAATCGGCCGGCTACGAGACGGTGCCTCCGGGTGCCAAGCTGAAAGTCACCGTGGGAACCGGCTTGAAGGGCGCGCAGGTCACGCGCGTTCTTGAAGTTGATACGGCTGGTGCCGCCGAGCGCGCACCGCAGCAACCCCGCACAAGTGACGGTCCGCGCACCAACCGCCGCGACTATGATGCGTCAACGGCCGTGACGCTGTCAGGCAAGGTCAAGTGGTTCAACGACGAGAAGGGCTTCGGCTTCGTCCAGTGCAATGATGGCGGCAAGGATGTGTTTGTGCACATTTCCGTCCTCGGCAATGCTGGCATCAATCACCTTGCCGAAGGGCAGGCCGTGTCGATGCAGGTCGTCGAAACGCAGAAGGGCCGCGAAGCCAAGTCGCTCGCGCTCGAATAAAGGCATCCGCCCATTTTCCGACAATCAGAAGGCGTGCAGCACCCCTGCCCGCCTTTTTTCTTATGGAACGCCCTTGAGGGCCCATGCCTATGGAGCGCCAATGCCTGATGACTTGAAACCCGCGCGCGACATGGACCGGTTGCTGGAGATCATGGCGGCCCTGCGCACGCCGGGCACCGGTTGTCCGTGGGATTTGCGCCAGAACTTCGCCAGCATCGCCCCCTATACGATTGAGGAGGCCTATGAGGTCGCTGATGCCATCGAGCGCGGCGATATGGCTGACCTTGCCGATGAATTGGGCGATCTCTTGCTGCAGGTAGTGTTTCATGCCCGCATGGCCGAGGAACAGGGGGCTTTTGCCTTCGGCGATGTGGTTCACGCCATCACCTCCAAGATGATCCGCCGCCATCCGCATGTGTTTGGCCACGAGAAGGGCCACAGCGACGAGGCCAGCGTCCAGCGCAACTGGCAGGTGATCAAGGCTGAAGAACATGCCGCCCGAGAGAAAGCCGGCAAAGCGCCGCGCCCATCGTGGCTGGACCGCGTGCCCACCGCCCTGCCCGGCCTGACCCGCGCCGTCAAATTGCAATCCCGCGCCAGCGAGGTCGGCTTTGACTGGCACGATGTCCGCGCGGTCCTGGACAAGATCCGCGAGGAAACCGACGAGATCGAGCAGGCCCTGGCCATCGGGGCCCCCCGTGATGAAGTGGCCGCTGAAATCGGTGATTTACTGTTTTCGGTCGGCAATCTCGCCCGGCACCTTGACGTTGATCCAGAAGCCGCGACACGCATGACCAATGCCAAGTTCGTCGCCCGCTTCAGCCATATCGAGCGCACTTTGGCAGCCGAGGGGCGCAAACTTGACGAGGCCGATCTCGATGAGATGGAAGCCCTCTGGAGGCAAGCGAAGGGGCTTGAGGCGGGGTGATGAGGCAGGATGCCGCCGTCGCCCTATTGCAATGTGACGTCGATGGCGATTTGATGTCTATGCCGATTTGACGGGCAAAATCTGGCTGAGGATTATAATCCTCACCCCTGCGCCATCCGGGCGTTGAAGCGGGCCTCGGCCTCTTTCGACATGCGCACTTCGAGGCGCACCATGCCATCGTCGTCGTTGGAACGAGCCAGCACCTCGCCATTGCGGTAAAGCCAGGTCAGATTGGCCCCGTCATCGGGCTTCAACTCCAGATGGCACAAGGCGTAATCGGCGGCCAGCATCGCCTCGATGCGCTCCAGCAACTGTGGGCACCCCTGCCCGTCCAGGGCTGACACGGCGATGGGGCCGTCAGGTCCGCCAGTCTGCAACAGCGCCTCGCGGCGCTCTGGGGTCAACAGATCAATCTTGTTCAGGACTTCCAGACGCAGCGGCCCCTCGGCCCGCGTCAGGCCGAGTTCCGCCAGCACCGCCTCGACATCAGCCTCCTGCATGGCGCTGTCCGGCGAGGCGATATCGCGTACATGCAGGATGATGTCGGCATTCAGCACCTCTTCCAGCGTGGCGCGGAAGGCGGAAATCAGCCCGGTCGGCAGTTCCGAAATGAAGCCGACCGTATCCGACAGAATGACCCTGCCGCCATGAGGCAGGCGCATTTGCCGCATGGTCGGATCGAGGGTCGCAAACAATTGGTCAGCGGCGACCACATCAGCAGCGGTCAGCCGGTTGAACAGCGTCGATTTGCCGGCATTGGTATAACCCACAAGCGCCACGATGGGATAAGGCACCTCGCGTCGCGCCGCCCGGTGCAGGGCGCGGGTGCGCTTCACCGCCTCAAGATCACGCTCGATGCGGCTCATCCGATCCTGAATCAAGCGCCGATCGGTCTCGATCTGTGTTTCGCCGGGGCCACCCAGAAAGCCAAAGCCGCCGCGCTGGCGCTCAAGATGCGTCCAGGAACGCACAAGCCGCGATTTTTGATAGGCCAGATGCGCCAGTTCCACTTGCAGCACGCCCTCGCGGGTGCGGGCGCGCTGGCCAAAAATCTCCAGAATCAATCCCGTTCGGTCAATCACCTTGGCATTGAGCGCCTTTTCCAGATTGCGCTGCTGCACGGGTGACAGCGCGCAATCCATGATCACCAGAGTGATCTCTTCAGCCTCGATCAGTGCCGCCAATTCAGCCATCTTGCCGGTGCCAAGGTAGCTCGCCGGGCGGATGTCATGAAGATTGATCCGCATGGTCGCGATGATGGCAAGGTTGAGCGCCCGCGCCAGACTGACCGCCTCGGCAAACCGATCATCAAGCTCGCGCCTGGGCGCATAGGCCCCGGCCTTTTTGCCGGAGCCTGCCTGATAGGGCCCAATCACCAGGGCGCGGGTATTCGCCGCGATTTTGCGCGCAACTTCAAGATTGAACGATGCGGGTTCCTGAAGGCCGCCAGTCTCGCCCTTGCCGGTCTCGCCTTTAACGCTCAATCTTCTCGGCCTCGTCGGCAGGATCGAACATTTGGATCGGATGTCCGGGCATGATCGTGGAGATGGCGTGCTTGTAAACAAGCTGCGATATGCCGTCACGGCGCAGCAGCACGCAGAAATTGTCAAACCACGTGACAACCCCTTGTAATTTCACCCCGTTCACCAAAAAAATCGTGAGCGGGATTTTGTTTTTCCGAACAAAGTTGAGGAATGAATCCTGGAGGTTTTGTTGTTTTTCCATAGCGGTTATAATCCGATTTCGTGTTGTTTGTTAGGTTACCCAAAAAACCAGTCGTCAGTTGCGGCACGAGAAAAATGACACCGACCGCTCTTTTACACTACTGCTTTTAGTGAGCCCGCTTTATTATACATTGCCTGTGGGCAAGAGCAATGCAGAAATAGCGTAACTGATTTGCACATTTGTGCGGATCCGAGCCGCTTTGGCCTATTCGATGTTCAGCGATTTCATTTTGCGGTGCAGGGCGGAGCGCTCCATGCCGATAAATTCGGAAGTTTTTGAGACATTGCCGCCAAAGCGGCTGATCTGCGCAATCAGATATTCGCGCTCGAATAACTCGCGCGCCTCGCGCAGCGGCAGGCTCATCAGGCGTTCGCCGCCTGCGCCGCCAGGCAGAACCGGCACCAGCGCCCCCACCTCCTGCGGCAACATCGCCGCCGTGATCTCGCTTTCATCGCCGGTTCCGGATGTGAGGATCAGCAACCGTTCGATGTTGTTGCGCAACTGCCGGATATTGCCTGGCCAGTCGTGCGACTGCAGGACAGCAAGGGCATCTTCGCTGATACGGCGGCTGGGCAAGCCATGCGTGCTGGCGAGCTGCTCCATGAAAAAATTGATCAGTTCGGGGATATCCTCGCGCCGCTCGGCCAGGGAGGGCACCCTCAGCGGCACCACGGCGAGGCGATGGAACAGATCTTCACGAAACGCGCCGTTGGCCATGGCCTGCGCCAGATCGCGGCTGGTGGATGAAATGATACGGACATCGACATGCACCCTGGTCGCGCCATTGACGCGCTGAAAATTCTGGTCGACGAGCACCCGAAGGATTTTTCCCTGGGTCTCGCGCGGCATATCCGCCACTTCATCAAGATAAAGCGTGCCGCCATGCGCCTCTTCCAGCGCTCCAACCTTGCGCAATTCGCCGGTGCTCTCAACGCCGAAGAGTTCACTCTCCATCACGTCCGGCCCGATGGTCGCGGCATTGATGGCAATAAACGGGCCACTGACGCGCTGCGACAAGGCATGCAGGCTGCGCGCCGCCAATTCCTTGCCGGTGCCCGGCGCCCCGGTGATAAGAATGCGGGAATTGGTCGGGCCGATGCGCTCGATCATCTGGCGCAATTGCCCGGTCAGTGCTGACGTGCCGATAATCTTGTCGGCGACGCCCGAGCGGGCGCGCAACTCGCTGACCTCGCGTTTCAGGCGCGAGGCTTCCAGCGCCCGCTCGGCCACCAGCAGCAGCCGGTCAGCCTTGAACGGCTTTTCGATGAAATCATAAGCCCCGAGCTTGATAGCCGCGACGGCCGTCTCGATGTTGCCGTGTCCGGAAATCATCACAACCGGCAGGGCGGGATGCTGTTCCTTGATCAGGGTCAGGAGTTGCAGCCCATCGAGTCTGGAGCCTTGCAACCAGATATCGAGGAAAACCAGCTGCGGTCGCCGCGCCGCGACAGCCGCCAATGCCTCGTCAGAATTGCGGGCGACCCGCGTGCCATGGCCTTCGTCTGACAGGATGCCGGCAACGATGTCGCGGATGTCGGCTTCGTCATCAATGATCAGGATATCAGTTGACATTGCAGCTCACGGTTTGAAATCAGGCGGGATGGTCGAGGTGATCAGGCTGGGTGGTTGTTTCGGGCCTGTCCGCCGGTGCGGTGGCCGGCAGGAACAGCGCAACATGCGCGCCGGGGCCCTTGGGAGCGTCGAGCAGTTCAATGCCGCCGCCATGGTCTTCCATGATTTTGGCGACAATCGGCAACCCGAGTCCGGTGCCTTCGGCGCGGGTGGTGACATAAGGCTCCAGCAGGCTGTTGCGATTATCGGGCGGAAACCCGATGCCATTGTCGATGACATCCAACCAGACCATGTCGGCGGTTCCCCGGTGCACGCGCACGCCAATGCGCGGCGTGCGGTCAAGCTGGCCCTGCTCGCGGGCGCTGGCGAGGCCCTCGATGGCATTTTTGATGACATTGGTCAGCGCCTGGGCGATGAGGCGGCGATCAAAATGACAGATGATCGGCTCGTCGGGAATATCTGCCGCGATTGCGATGTCCGGATTGCCATTGCGCATCAAGAACACCGCCTGTGCCACGGTGCTGTTGATCTCGCCGACCTCAAGGCGCGGCTTGGGCATGCGCGCAAATGACGAAAATTCGTCGACCATGCGTTTGATGTCATCGACCTGCCGGATAATCGTGTCGGTGCATTGGTCGAAAATCTCGCGGTCGGCGACGATCAGGCGCCCGTACTTGCGCTTCAGCCTTTCGGCGGAAAGCTGGATCGGCGTCAGCGGATTTTTGATTTCGTGGGCGATCCTGCGCGCAACATCGGCCCATGCGGCCGTGCGCTGGGCGCTCACGAGATCGGTAATATCATCGAGGGTCACCACCATGCGGCGCATCTGCCCGACGCGCCCGCCAATGTGAATATTGAGCTTGCGCTCATGGCCGCCGCGCATCATCTGCACCTGGCCCCGCACCAGCCGCGCCGTCGTGGCATCTGCGGTCTCCAGCAGCGGCTTGAGTTCAGGTATGATGGCGGTGATCGGCTGGCCCACGGCCTGGCTCGAATCAATCTTGAGCATTTTCAATGCCGAATCGTTGACGACATTCACAAGGCCGCCATCATCAACACCCATGATCGCGGTCGGCACGCCCGCCAGCACTGCCTCGATGAATTGCCGGCGGTCATCAAGGCTCTGGCTCGCCGCCAGCAACCGGTTCTGCTGCACCCGCAATTCGGAGGTCATTTTATTGAAAGTCTGGCCGAGATGGCCGAGATCGCCATCAGCCTTGCGCACCGGCACCTGCACGTAAAGATTGCCGCTGGCCACCTGATCGGTCGCGGCAATCAGTCGGCGAATCGGCGCAACCAACTGATTGGCAAAGGCAAGACCTATCCACGTGGCCGAGAGCAGCATGATCAGCGCGAGCAGGCCAAACAATATGGCAAAGGCCAGCTGGATCTGGCTCTTTGACGCTTCAAAAATCTGGAACAGCCGCTGCAACGCCTGGGATTCCTGCGGAAAGCTCACCGCCAGCGGGCTGATGGGCCGCGCCGTATAGAGATACACCCCCTTGAACGCCTTCAACGGACTGAGTGCGACATACACATCGCCATTGTCGAGCAGCAGGCATGAGGGATCATTCTTGGCGGCATCGGCAAAATCGGCGGCCTCCGGCGTCACGGCGGGTCGTGCACCTGGAGCATCGCCGTGCGCAACAATCTCGCCATCGGTCTTCATCATGACAGCGGTGGCGAAGTCCAGAAACCGCGCCCGCGAGGCGAAATACTCGTGAAACACCTGCGGGTCTTTGTCGAACAGCGTCTTGCCGCGATCAAGATCAGCGGCGGTGAGGCGCGTCTCCCGAATGAGCGAGCGACATTCGGAATCCTGTACCAGCTTGGCGGCAATGCCGGTATTTTGAATGGCCGTGCTGACATCCTGCATATAACCAGGATTAAGACTGCGATGCAGCGTGATGGTGCCAACCATCACCATCAGCAAGGCTGGCGTGGCGGCCACAATCGTGAACAGCGCCACAATGCGCAGATGCAGTTTGGCTCCCGCCGCGTGCGCCCGCCATTGCCGATAAAGCCGGTAGGCCTCGACAAGAACCAGCAGCAGCAAGGCCAGAATCATCAACAAATTGGCAATGATCAGCCATTGCACATTGCCATTGTTGGGCGGCACCGGCGTCAGGCCCGAAAACACCAGAAATGTGAACAAGGCCACAGCCAGCGCCACAAGCACCAGGGCAAGACCGCGCCACGAAAATGTGCGTGGCATCACCAACTGCCGCCCCGTTTCAGGGGTGCGGATTGGCGCCACCGGCTTGGTCGTGGCAGAACCAGGCAATTTGGACAAGTCACCCATGGTCACAGAATTTCGGCCCGAAACAGTGAGCGGGCCTTCGGAGATTCCCAAATCACCGCGCCGCAAATGTTGTATTTATATCACTGTGTTGCCGAATTGCGACATTTTTGCGCCTGGCCTGGTGAAGCTGCCTTCAGCTTTGGCTCATTTGGGCAGGCGCATTGGTTGAATCTCCAGATCACGTACCTTTTTGCGCAGCGTGTTGCGGTTGAGACCGAGCAGGTCAGCCGCCCGGATCTGGTTGCCGCGCGTTGCGCCCAGGGCTGCGGCAATCAGCGGCCCCTCGATCTCGCGCAGCACACGATGATACAGCCCCGGCAAGGGCAATTGCCCCTCGGGGAGTTTGAAAAGCCTGGCCAGATGCCGCTCCAGGGCCAATTGCAGGCTGGAGTCTTCAAGGGCAGCCTCGCTGGGCCTGTTGTGCTCCCCGGCCGTCAGGTGCGTTTCGCCGGGCGTTGGCGGCCGCTCGAAATCAATCTCGGCCTCGATCAGTTCTGCGCCGATCACCTCTTGCGGATAGAGCGCGGCCAGGCGGCGCGTCAGATTTTCCAGCTCGCGCACATTGCCCGGAAAACGATAGCGCTTCAGCCGTTCTGCGCCGTCGCGATCCAGCCGCTTCAACGGCAGGCCTTCATTGGCCGCAATATGGAAGAAATGACTGGCCAGATCAGGGATATCCTCGCTGCGCTCGCGCAAGGGCGGCAAACGCAGCGGCACAACGTTAAGCCTGAAAAACAAATCCTCGCGAAACAGCCCCTGCTGGATGAGCTGACGCAAATCCTTGTTGGTGGCGGCGACAATGCGCACATTGGTCTTGATCGGCTGGCGACCGCCGACGCTGGTATATTCGCCCTGCTGCAGCACCCGCAGCAGGCGGGTCTGCGCCTCCATCGGCATATCGCCGATCTCATCCAGGAACAGCGTGCCGAGTTCGGCTTGCTCAAAGCGGCCCACAGCACGGGCGTTGGCCCCGGTGAAAGCGCCCTTCTCATGGCCAAACAACTCGCTTTCGATCAGTTCGCGCGGGATTGCCGCCATGTTGATCGCCACAAACGGCCCGTTCTTGCGTCGGCCGTAATGATGCCGCGCGCGCGCCAGCAATTCCTTGCCGGTGCCGGCTTCGCCGGGGATCATCACCGTCAGGTCGGTCTGCATCAAGCGTGCCAGCGCCCGGTAGATTTCCTGCATGGCCGGCGAGCGCCCGACCAGCGGCATGCCCTCCAGCGTCGGCGCATCATGATCATGCGGCTTGCCGCGCGGCGTGGCCAGCGCCCTTCCGACAATGGCCACCAGTTCGCGCAAGTCGAAAGGCTTGGGCAGATAATCATAGGCCCCGCGCTCGGAGGCCTTGATGGCCGTCATAAAGGTGTTCTGCGCGCTCATGACGATGATCGGCAATTCTGGGCGCTGCTTTTTGATGCGCGGCAAAAGATCGAAGGCATTTTCGTCCGGCATCACCACATCGGTGATGATCAAATCGCCCTCGCCCGCCTCCACCCAGCGCCATAATTGCGCGGCATTGGCGCAAGCCCGCACGCCATAACCGGCCCGGCTCAGCGCCTGGGTGAGAATAGTGCGGATCGACGTGTCATCATCCGCAACGAGGATCATTTCACCGCTCATGCGGGCCTCCTCCGGCAAAGGCAGGGCGAAGTGGGGCGCTGGCTACAGGCAGAAGCACACGAAAGAGGGTTTGGCGTGGCTGTGATTCGCACTCGACAATGCCTCCATGGTCACCGATCAACTTAGCTACCAGTGCAAGTCCGAGGCCAGTTCCGCTCGGCTTGGAGGTGACAAAGGGATCAAACAGCGTGGTGGCGATTTCTGGAGGCACCCCGGGGCCATTGTCTTTGATGATAATCTCCAGCGGCAGGCTGGTCGGGGCCGTGCTGCCGGGCGAGCGGATCCGCACACCGGGGCGAAAGGCGGTCGAAAGCTCGATGGTGCCGTCAATGGCATCCTCGCCAATCGCCTCGGCGGCGTTTTTCACCAGATTGAGAAACACCTGCACCAATTGGTCAAAATCCCCTGCGACGGCTGGCAGCGAGGGGTCATAATGTTCCAGCAGCCGGATATGTCGGGCAAAACCGGCCGTGGCACTGCTGCGCACCCGGTCAAGAACCTCGTGGATATTGACCTCGCTGCGCGCCACGGGACGCGCATCGGAAAACACCTCCATCCGGTCAACCAGTTTGACGATACGATCGGTCTCGGCGCAGATCAGCCGGGTGAGCAGACGATCATCCTCGCCCAGCCCGCCTTCCAGCAACTGCGCTGCGCCGCGAATGCCGGCAAGCGGGTTCTTGATCTCGTGCGCCAGCATCGCCGCCATGGCTGAGACCGACCGCGCTGCTCCGCGATGCGTCAGTTGCCTGTCTATTTTATCAGCAATTGTGCGTTCCTGCATCACAATGGCGATTTGGCGGGCAGCATTGCGCAGCGGCATGACCTGAATATCGACAATGCGCTCAATGCCGATACGCGGCGTGCCAAGATCAACCCGATATTCCTGAATCGGCGCGTCGCGGGTGATCACGTCGTCAATCAGCGCCTTCAATGGCGAATCATAGGGGATGAGGCCAGAAATGGTCTGGCGCGCCAGCAGGGCCCGCGACATCGAGAAGAACTGCTCGGCGGCCTGATTGGCGTGGATGATCGCGCCATCCAGCGCCAGCACCAGCACCGGATTGGCCAGCGCATGTACGAGGAGCCGAGCCATGTCGGCTTCATCTACTGGTGTGGTTTCTCCATCACGCGCCATCAGTTCACGCGACATGGGCAAGCCCTTTGGTAAAAACTTCTTCGGTAATGACTTCTTCCGTAAAAACTTCGCCCAACAGCCGCAGGGCGACATCGGCTTGTGTCGTTGCCACCAAAGCAAGACGCAGCGTTTCGGGTGCACCGGCATGGCGGGCATAGGCCGCCAGATGCTTGCGTGCGTGGAGCAAACCCTTCAGCCTTCCCATGCTCGAAAGCAGCCCCTCAAGGTGCTGTCGCGCCGCAGCACAGCGTGCCGCAGCGCTCGGCAGGCGCGGCCTATGTCCGGCCAGCCCCTGCCCGATCAGGCCCGGCAGCCAGGGCTGGCCCATCGCGGCGCGGCCAACCATGACGGCATCGGCCCCCGAGAGCGCCACCATGGCGCGTGCCGAGGCAATGTCGATGCAATCGCCATTGGCGATCACCGGCAGGCTGACCGCGGCCCGCACCCGGCTGATAGCCGACCAATCGGCATGGCCCTTGTAAAATTGCACCCGTGTGCGGCCATGCACGGAAATCAGCTTGACGCCGAAGCTTTCAGCGTCGCGCGCCAGTTCATCGCCATTGAGGCTCCGCTCATCCCAGCCCAGCCGCATTTTCAGCGATACCGGCACTTTCACCGCCCCCGTCACAGCGCCAATCAGGCGCCGCGCCAAAGGCAAATCACGCATCAGTGCCGAACCGGCGTAACCGCCGGTGACGCGCTTGGCCGGACAGCCCATGTTGATGTCGATCATTTGCGCGCCGGAGGCCTCCGCCAGCCGCGCCGCCTCGCCCATCCAATGGGGATCACACCCCGCAAGCTGCACGACATGCGGCGTGACGCCGGTGCCTTCGGCACGCAGGCGCGCTTCATGGGCGCCGCTGGCGTAATCATCGCTTGCCACCATCTCGGTAAAGGCGAGGCCAGCACCAAATTGCAAAGCGATGCGACGCATTGCGGCATCACTCACGCCCGACATCGGCGCAAGGCAGCCGGTGGAGGCGAGGCCCGGCAAAGGCAAAGGGCGCAAAGGCGTCGTGTTGCCTAAAGATTGTGCAGATATATCCATGCCTTAATTGTAATCAATTTATGACGCGGCGTAAACCGCCCTTGCAGCCTCCGCAGGATCATGCTCAGTGCGCGGCAACTTCCTTGCTATGGTCGCCATGTCCGAAACATCGCTCCGGCCCGCCCTCCTTATTGTTGCTGCCGGTCGCGGCACGCGCTTTGGCGCGGGCCTGCCCAAGCAATATCGCAGCTTTGGCGGTGCACCTTTGCTGGCGGCGACGATCACGGCCTGTCATCGGGCACTGCCCGATGCCGAGTTCCTCGTGGTCATCAACGGGGACGATGCAAGCCTGTTTCAGGACGTGGCGCGCCATTGCGCCGGCATCGCGCTGCGTGCGGTGACGGGCGGAGCGACCCGGCAGGAGAGTGTCTGGCATGGCTTGCAAGCCTTGCAGGCCCAAGCGCCCGATCTGGTGCTGATCCATGACGGCGTGCGCCCGTTTGCGACCTCTGAGCTGTTTCAGCGGGTTATCAGCGCTGCTTGTGCCAGCGGCGCGGCCATTCCCGGCCTGGCCTTGACCGACACCATCAAGCAAATCGATGCGGCGGGCACCATCACCGGGTCGCTGGATCGCACCCGGGTGATGCGCGTGCAGACGCCGCAGGCCTTCGCGTTCCCACTGATTTTTGCGGCCCACGCCAGCCTTGCAGCAGCGGGGCGGTTTGATCTCACCGATGATGCCGCCGTAATGGCCGAAGCCGGGCACGCCGTGCAGGTGGTGACGGGTGAAGCTGGCAATCTTAAAGTGACCTTTCCGGAGGATTTATCCGTGCAGCCCCAATTGACCGACACCCGCACCGGCCAGGGCTATGATGTCCACGCCTTTGGGCCGGGCGATCATGTTGTGCTCGGCGGCGTGCGCATTTCCCATAGCGCCGGGCTCGTCGGCCATTCTGATGCCGATGTGCTGCTCCATGCCCTCACTGATGCGCTTTATGGCGCTTTGGCCGATGGCGATATCGGCCAGCATTTTCCGCCTTCCGATCCGCAATGGCGCGGGCAGGCTTCCGACCTGTTCTTCAGCCACGCCCTGGCGCGCCTTGCCTCCCGCCAGGGTCGTTTGGTGCATCTCGATGCGACGCTGATTTGCGAAGCGCCAAAAATTGGCCCGCACGCTTTGGCCATCCGCCAGAATATCGCGAGACTCGCGGGCATCAGCCTCGACCGGGTGGCGCTCAAGGCCACCACGTCGGAAAAGCTCGGATTTACCGGGCGCGGCGAAGGCATGGCGGCGCTGGCCCTTGCCACCATCCGCCTGCCGGAGACAAATGATGTTTGACGCGCCAATGATCGCCGACATGCAGGACCTGGTTCAGGTCGCGACCCTGCGCCGCCTGACCCTCGCCACGGCGGAATCATGCACCGGCGGCCTGCTGGCAGCGCTCATCACCCACATTCCCGGCGCATCCCTGGTGTTCGACCGGGGCTTCGTGACCTATTCCAACGAAGCGAAAGCCGAGTTGCTTGGTGTCGATCCTGCCCTCATCGCCGCCGAAGGTGCGGTCAGTGCCGCCACGGCAGCGGCCATGGTGCGCGGTGTGCTCGCCCATAGCAGGGCCGATTTTGCGCTGTCGATCACCGGCATTGCCGGGCCGGGCGGCGGCAGTGCGGAGAAGCCCGAAGGGCTGGTATGGTTTGCCTGCCAGCAGCGCGGGCACGACGCCCACTGCTTCGAGCGGCGGTTTGGAGCTTTGGGCCGCGCCGAAGTGCGCGCCGCCGCCCTCGCCACCGCCGTCATGATCCTGCGCGATGCGCTGGGCTTGAACCCCAAATCCTAACCCAGCTTTCGCGCATAAAGCCATAGATGGGCGAGGCGCGACAGCGGCGACAGCGGGCCTGGCCGACGGCGCTGCCAGCGCTTCAAACGAGCCTTGACGAGACCAAGACCAACAAAACCCGCGCGGGCTTCGGGGGCGAGCGTGCCGAGCCCGGCTTCAGCCGTTTTGAGATGGGCTGTCGCCTGTTCCAGCGGTTGCCCAACGTGTTGCAAAGCCGCCATGCCAAAGCGCTCCGCGACCCGCAAAATGCCCGAGGCCATACCGGCATGGCCGCAGACATCGGCCCCGCCCGGATCACGGCCCTGCGCCAGCACCAGCGTCGTCAGGCGCAGCAAGGCGGCATCGGTGGCTCCGCAATAGGCCTCCAGCGCCGCCTGATCCGCAAATGCCTCGCCATAAAGATCATGGGCATAAGCGTCGATCATCGCCTCCAGCGCGCTCACCGGCAGGCGTGCCTGCCCCATGCATTGCAACAGCGCCGCCGCCAGCGGTGTGGCCGCATCGGTGCTCTCGGGCCTGGCCAGCACATCGCGCCACCATTGCAGACGGATTTCACCCGCCAAAGTCTGCGTGACTTTGGCGGAAATTCCCCGCAGTTCATGGGCAAAGGCCGCCAACGCCTGCACCTGCGGGCGCACGATGGCGGGCGCATAAAGGCTGATGAGCCAGGCTTCCGGATCATCGCGCCGCAAGGCCTGCTCGAGGAAAGCCGCGCCCTCGCTCATGACCGGCCCTCACGCAACCGCAATGAGGCAGGCCGACACCTTGCGGCCTTCGGCCAGCAGCACATTATAAGTGCGCGTTGCCGCCCCGGTGCTCATCACCTCGAAGGACAGTCCGTGTTCCCGCAGTTGGCGGGCCAAGGCCGGTGGCAGGAACACTTGCTCCGCGCCGGTGCCGATCAGGCAGATGCCCAACTCGTCCGGTGGCAGGTCCAGCAGCGGTTGCAGCGTGGCCAGCGTGATCCCGGAGGCCTGCGACACAGGCCAGGCCCGAATGCCGGTGGGCAGAAGCAACAGCGAGCCGCGATGCGACATGCCGCCAAACAGGAAACCGCCGCGCCCATAACCTTCAACCGCATGAAGCCCTGGCAGAAACTGCGGAGCTTGCGCCGGGGGCGGCTCGCTCACGCCAGCGCCTTGGTGCCGCCATTGACCTGCGCGCCAGTGGTAGCGGGCTGCGAGGGTGCGACTTCAGCCTCTTGCTTGCCATAGCGGTTTTCGGAGCGCAGCCCGAGATAGATCAGCACGGGCGCAGCAATGAAAATCGAGGAATAGGTGCCGATCACCACGCCAAACATCATCGCCAGCGAAAACGAGCGGATCACATGCCCGCCGAGACCGACCAGCGCCACCAGCGCCAGGAACGTGGTCATCGACGTCATGACCGTGCGCGACAGTGTGGTGTTGATCGAGATATCGAGCAGTTCAGACGTCGGCATCTTCTTGTATTTCTTCATCATTTCCCGGATTCGGTCGAGCACGACAACCGTATCGTTGAGCGAATAGCCGACAATTGTGAGGATGGCGGCAATCGACGTCATATCGAATTCAAGCCGCGTGAAGGCGAAAAAACCGATGGTCAGCACCAGGTCATGCAAAGTCGCAATCACCGCGCCAATGGCAAACTGCCATTCAAACCGGAACCACAGGTAGACCAGCACGGCGATCACAGAGGCGACAATGCCGAGCGTGCCTGATTGCACCAATTCGCCCGAAACACGCGGGCCCACGACATTGACCGAGCGGTAGGTGTAGGTTGCACCCAGCGCCTCCTTGATTTTGGCAACCGCAGCTTCCTGCCCCTGCCCGCCGCCGGGCTGCAGGCCAACGCGAACCGCGACATCTGATGGTTTGCCAAAGCCCTGCACTTCGACATCGCCCAGATGCAGGCCTTCGAGGGTTGAACGCAATTTGGCAAGATCAGCCGTGCCCGAGGTCGCACGCAGTTCCATCGCCGTGCCGCCACGAAAATCAATGCCGAAATTCATGCCGAAGGACAAAAACAGCACCACCGAAATCACGGACAACAGCGCCGAGAACGGAAAGCTCAAGCGCCGGAAGCGCATAAAGCCAAAACTGGTTCCGTCGGGGATGATTCGTAGCAGTTTCACGTAACTATCCAGCTTTCTTCATTCAGATTGGCAAGACTTTCAGATGGGCAAGACCTTGGGCTTGGCAAAGCGATACCACATGGCGATCATCAACCGCGTCATGGTGACGGCGGTGAAGATGGTCGTCATGATGCCCAGCGCCAACGTCACCGCGAAACCCTTGACCGGCCCCGAGCCGAGCAGAAACAGGATCACCGCTGCAATCAACATCGTGACATTTGAGTCGACAATTGTCGCAAATGCGCGGTTGAAGCCCGCATCCAGCGCCGAGATCAGGGCGCGGCCCTGCTTGAATTCCTCGCGGATGCGCTCATAGATCAGCACGTTGGAATCCACCGCCATGCCGATGGTCAGCACAATGCCGGCAATGCCGGGCATCGTCAGTGTTGAACCCAGCAGCACCATCAGCGCGAAAATCAACGTGACGTGAACGGCAAGCGCGACATTGGCGAAAACCCCGAAGAGGCCATAGGTCACCAGCATGAACGCCACAACCAGAGCCGTGCCGAGATAGGCGGCGCGTTTGCCCGCCGCAATCGAATCAGCGCCAAGTCCTGGCCCGACAGTGCGCTCTTCGGCGACCGTCAATTTGGCGGGCAGCGCGCCCGCCCGCAGCAGCACCGCCAGTCGCTCGGTCTGGGCCTGGGTAAACCTGCCGGAAATTTGCCCCTGACCACCGGTGATGGGGCCCAGAATGCGCGGCGCGGAAATCACCACATTGTCGAGCACAATGGCAAACAGCTTGCCGACATTGGCGCTGGTGGCCTCGCCAAAGCGTTGGCCGCCGCGCAGGTTGAAGCTGAAATTCACCACCGGTTCGCCATTGGTCTGGCTGAACCCGGCCTGCGCATCGGACAAATCCTCGCCCTGGACCATCACCTGTTTCATCACAGGCAATTTTTGGCCATTTTCCTGATCGGGCAGCATTTGATAATCATTGGGGTCGGCACCTGGATCAGCGACCATGCGGAATTCCAGCTTGGCGGTCTTGCCCAGCAGTTTTTTCAATTCATGCGGGTCTTGCAGGCCGGGCACCTCGATGACGATCCGGTCGATCCCCTCACGCTGGATGCTGGCTTCCTTGGTGCCAACGCCATCAATGCGCTTTTTCAGCACTTCGATGGATTGATCGACCGCATGGGTCAGATAATTGTTCAACCCGGCATCGGTCATGGTGTAGGCGATTTCGCCATTCGGCCCTTGCGTCATGGTGTAGGTGGAGCCACCGCTGCCGAGCAGAATGTTGCCAATCGGCGCTTGCAACGCCGCCAGCTTGGGCAAGGCGCGGGCTCTGGCGGCTGCATCGGGAATGTGCACCCGCACGCCCATGGGCGTGATGCCAATGCCGCCGACAATCGGGATTTTTTCTTCCTGCAACACACGGCGCACATCATCGCGCAGGTTTTGTACCTGGGTATTGATGACGTCCTTGCGGTCAACCTGCATCAGGAGATAGGAGCCGCCCTGCAGATCGAGCCCCAGCGTGATGGCGCGGGCCGGGACCCAGGTGGGCAGATGGGCAATCAGGGCGTCACGGGTTGGCACCGGCAACAGGCTCGGCACCACCATCAGCGCCGCAAACAATGTGGCGAGCAGAATCGAAACGATTTTCCAGGTGGCAAAGCGGAGCATGGTCAATCCATCTCGAAATCAGTCAGGAGGCAGCACCGGCGACTTCAGCCGCCTTGCCGCCCTTGCCACGCACGTCAGTGATCGCATCGCGCTGGATGCGCACCCGAACATTGCTGGCAATCTCGACCTCAACCTCGTTGGGATCAGAATCCTTGGTGACCTTGCCGATCAGGCCACCCGAGGTGACCACAACATCACCGCGCTTCACGGCGCTGATCATCGCTTGTAGCGCCTTGGTCCGCTGCTGCTGCGGCCGAAGCATGAAAAAATACATGATAACAACCACAAACACCAGCGGCACCAGTGTCGTTACCATATCAAACGAACCGCCCGCAGCGGCCCCGGCGGCCTGTGCATAGGCCGGGGAAATAAAATACATGGGCGACCCGATCTCCGTTCGCGCCTCACGGCGCGTCTTGGCTGAATTTTGCGCGGACTATAGCCAAAATGCCGCTGATTGCAACGCCAGGATTTTACGCTCCAGCGTTTCGCGGCTTGGCAAAGACCTTTCCGACGTCGTCGGCCTGCAGCAACTGCCATTGGCCTGCCGCCAGTGAGGCCGGCAGGACCAAACCACCGATGCGGTGGCGATGCAGGGCCGTGACATGGTTGCCGAGCGCCGCAAACATGCGCCGCGCCTGATGGTAGCGGCCTTCATAAAGCGTCAGATCGCCGCTGCGGGGGCCGTCGGCCACGAAGGCGGCTGGCTTCAGCGGAACTGTCTCGCTCTCCAGCATCAGCCCTCCCGCCGCAAACACCGCGGCCTCGCTGCCCTCCAGCGGGCGCGCCAAAGTGACATGGTAGGTTTTGCCAATGCCCGCCTTTGGCGAAATAATGCGATGCAGCAAGATGCCGTCATCGGTGAGCAGCAGCAGGCCGGAGGTGTCCTTGTCGAGCCGCCCAACGGTTGAAAGCGCCGGATCGCGGTGCCGCCAGCGCTCGGGCAGCAGCGACAGCACCAGTGGACCAGCCTCCTTGTGGGAACAGGTGACGCCAGGCGGCTTGTTCAACATCAAGACCATGCCCGGCAGCGGATCAAGCCGCTCCCCATCGACTTCCAGTCCGTTTTGCAAGTCCGGGCCAGGCCGCACCTTGATGTCGGCGGCAGTTACATCGACACCATCCAGTGTGATCGCACCAAGCTCGACAAGGCGCGCAATGTCGCGGCGCGAGCCATAGCCCATGTGGGCGAGCAGCTTGTCGAGCCGCAGGACTGGGCTTTTGGAGTTCATTTCGTTGCCGTCATGATTTTGAAGCCATCCTTTGCGGCAATTTCCGTGAATTTGCCAAAGCTCGCGGCCAGCGTCGCCTCATAAGGCAGATGCCGGTTGGCGACGCACCAGAATTGCCCGCCCTTGCGCAATCCACGGGCCGCAGCCGCGATGAAGGCGATGCCCAGCGCCCGGCTTTCCTGGCCCTGCGCATGAAACGGCGGATTGGCGACGACAAAATCGAGCGGCGCGGCAAAGCGATGGGTGGCAACGTCGGCATGGACAAATGCGGCACGGGAATCAACGATGTTGCGCCGCGCTGCCGCCAGTGCCCGTGCGTCATTGTCGATCAGCCAAAGATGCGTGACGGCAGGCCGTTGCAAAACATCGCGCGCCAGGACGCCAAGCCCGCAGCCAAAATCCGCACCCTGCCCCGCCAGCGCAGGCAGGTGCGCGACAAGCAGAGCCGTGCCAGCATCGATTCTGTCCCAGGCGAACAGGCCCGGCTGCGTCCAGAGGCCGAGCGCATCGTCAAAGCGCAAGGCACCTGCCCTGATCGCCTCATCAAGCCCGATGACTGTCTCAGGGCGCACCGCATGGCACATGCGCGCATGATGGCCAGAGTGCTCATCGACCTTGCAGCCGAATCCTTCCAGCTCCCGGCGCAGGCGCAGGCCACCGCGATTGCGGTTCGCGGACACTTTCAGCGCGCCGCCAGGCTTCAGCGCCCGCAGCGCCAGCGCCAGCAGGTGCTGGCGCTCCAGTGTCGTGGCGGGCGCTGCCAGCACGATCTCGTCCAGCGAAGCGGGACTGGCTGCCTGCAAGGCGGCTTCGCTGGCCAAAAGGCCGGCACCCGGCGCAACGTCGGCACAATCCATTGTTGCTGCGCCAGGCATGTTGGAGCTCATTTTCATGATTGATTCACTCTGTCTTACAGAAAGCCTGTGCCTCAGTGTTGTTTAGCGCGATTTGCCGCTTACCGGCAGAACGGCTTTTCACAAAATTTACATTTGAAGCGCTGGCATACCTCTCCAATCGAAAAAAGGGTGCGGTCTTACAACTGAAACGCGAAAGCGGGCTGCGATTGCAATGCTAAACAGGCCTTTTTGTGCATTTTTTAGGGTTGATTTAACCCACCGGCGCTCGCGTGAGAGCTTTTTGCATCACGAAGGCGGCAATTTTGCCATTCTCTTCGCCGTGTTTGGCACTGCTGCGGCGTTGATGTTCGGGGTGGCAATTTCCTTTGCTGGAATGGTCGCCGCCCGCTCCGAGCTTATCGGCGATGCAGATTCCGCCGTGCTCGCCGCCGTTTCGCGAAACGCCATGCAAGCTGGCGCCTCTACCGCAACGCAAATAGCCGCCAGCACCACCATCGCCCAGAATATGTTCAAAGGGGGCACCATGCCTTCCGGTACGGTTGTGGCACCGCCCGTTATCAGCGTGACGGAAGCATCGGGTGTGTACACGGCCAGCCTTACGACGACCGCGCAATATTCCCTGCCCTTCGGCGCCTTGCTTGGCTTTGCATCGCTGCCCGTTCATATCAAGGCCGCAGCTACCTCCCAGGCAGCCGGAGCGGCACCGCGCTACATTGATATTTATGTACTTGTCGATGCGTCCGCGTCCATGGGCATTGGCGCGACGACAAACGATATCAACCTGATGGATTCAACCTCCGGCATGGATGGCGGTAGCGGCACTTGTTCTGTGGCCTGCCATGCGGTTGGCACCGATACTGTAGCCCATAATGCTGGCGCGACATTGCGTTTTGATATCGTCAAGAATGCCGTGCTGCAAATTGCCAACAGCGCTCAAAGCCTGAATTCTACCGGCCCGCTGGTTATTCGCATGGGACTTTATTCCTTTGCGACCGGCTTCACGACGCTGCAGGACATCACGTCCAACATTGGCGATGTCATCACTGCTGCCAACGGCATGACGCTGCAGGGCTACGATGCGGGCACCAATGCGGCAACGGCACTGCAACAACTGCAAGAAAAGATCAGTTCCGGTGACCCGGTAGCAGGCAATGGCAGCAGCGCCGCCTCACCACAGGTTTTCGCCATTCTGGCCACAGACGCGATCAGCAACAGCACCGACAATCAATCGCCTTCCACCTGGATCATCAGCCCGACCTTCGTCCCTTTCAGTCCGAATGCCATTCCCGATCCCGTAAGCAATAGTGTCATGGATCTTGAAGGTCTCGATCCAAGCCAATGCAGCCCGATCAAGGCAGCCGGCGTCAACATGATGACGCTGGAGACAGCCTATCTGATCAATCCCGCCGATATGGTAGCAGGCCAGTCGGGAGCCCTGCGTTACAACTACATCAATTCCACGCTGCTCGGCTCGACAACCAGCAATATGCAGGCTTGCGCCTCAAGCCCGGCTTTTGCGCTGACGGCGAGTGCGCCGCAGGACATCATGAATGCCATGCAGCGCCTGTTCGACACGGCCACGCAGACCGAACCGCGACTGACCCAGTGATTCAGCCGACGATTTCGTTGCCAGCGAAAAACTGGGCGATTTCAACCGCAGCGGTTTCCGGCGCATCGGAGCCATGCACCGAGTTCTCGCCCATCGACAAGGCAAACTCCTTGCGAATTGTGCCCGGCACCGCATTGGCCGGGTTGGTGGCACCCATCACATCGCGGTAGCGGGCAATGGCATTGTCACCTTCCAGCACCTGAACCACGACCGGCGCGGCGCTCATCATCTGGGTGAGTTCGCCAAAGAACGGGCGCGCCCGGTGCACGCCATAAAAGGTCTCGGCTTCGGCAAGCGACATATGAACCCGCTTTTGCGCGACGATCCGCAGGCCAGCAGCCTCGATCTTGGCATTGACCGCGCCGGTGAGATTGCGGCGGGTCACATCGGGCTTGAGGATCGAAAACGTACGTTGCAGGGCCATGTCAGAAAATCTTTCCAGTTTTGGGGAACGTTGCCGGTTCTATAAAGTGCGGCCGAACCTTGGGCAAGTGCCTAGCTCCAGATGCCCATCACCGAAGCATAGACCGCAAAAATCGTTGTCACCAGAATGATCGCGGCAACAATGGTGCCACGCTGCCCCTGCAACCGCCAAGGCTCTGGCAGGCGGCGGGCCAGGAAATACAAAAAGCCCAGCACGAAAGGCAGCATCAGCGCATTCATGACCTGCACGCCGATCGACAGGCTGACGAGATTGACGCCCGACGTCACGACCAGCGCCGCCAGAACCAGCGCACCTGAAAAAATCGTGTAAAACAGCGGCGCTTCGCGCGGGTGGTCATTCAGCGAATGGCGCACGCCCATCACCTCGCCAAAGGTGCGGGCCGCCGTCAGCGTCACCACAATCGCCGCCGTGATGGCGCAGCCTGACACACCCAGCGCAAAGGCGAGCTTGCCCCAGGTCGCGCCCAGAACCGGCGTGATCGCGCCCGCAATGTCCTGCACGGTATTCAGGGCCGGTCCGGTGCCATCGGCCTTGCCCGTGCTCAGCGCCGCCGCGGCCGCAATCAGAATGGCCGCCATAATGACTTGCGTCACCACCGCGCCCACCGCCGTGTCGAAGCGCGCGGCGGGCAGATCATCCGGGCCAAGGCCCTTCTCGACGACCGCCGATTGCTGGAAAAATACCATCCACGGCATGATCACCGCGCCAATGTTGGCGGCAACGAGATAGAGATATTGCGGATTGGTCGCCGGAATGCTGATGGTTTGGTGCACGAGCACGCTCATGCCGGGATGCGCCACCAGAGCCACACCCAGGAACGCCAGTTCAAAGGCCCCGATCGCCATGGCGATGCGCTCGACCGAGCGATAGGAGCCGGTTACCGCCATGATGATGAGCGCCCCGACCACCAGCACCATGCTGAGGCTGGTGGGAACGCCATAAAGCAGGCCGACGCCCGCAAGCCCGGAAAGTTCGGTCAGCAGCGCCCCAACGCAGGCCACGCCGAGCGTGATGACCGAGACCCAGGCCCAGGCCTTGCCAAAATGTTCGGCAATCAACGCCGCATGGCCTTTGCCGGTCACCGTGCCCAGCCGGACGGTAAGTTCCTGCACCACGTAAAGAATCGGGATCAGCGCAAATTGCAGCGCCAGCAGCCGGTAGCCCCATTGCGCGCCGCTCTGCGCCGCCGTGACGACACTGCCGGCGTCTGTATCGGCCAGCATGACGACGAGGCCAGGGCCCGCGACGCGCATCAAAATCGACAGGCTCACACGCGAGCGCCGTGCAACCGCCGGATGATCGTTCATGCTTCTGATAGTCCCAGATCCCTTGGCTAGAAAGGACTATCTCAGCCCTCGCACTGCTATGGATTAAAATTCAGCCAAATGTCTAAGGACGCCGTGATGTAAAGTCCAGAGGCGCGGTCAAGATCGGAATCATTCCAAACTGTTGCGATCGTGCGGCAGAGCGCGCGTAAACCTGGAATGAAACCAGACTGCACGTGAAAATATGCTGCGTGAACGGCTGTTGATGCCTTTGCGCATGATCTTCCGGCGACGAGGCCGGTTCGCGGGGACTGCCTCCTGCCTCAGGCGCGGCGAATTGGCGCGCCAGATCGGCTCGCGTCCCGGCCCGCCGAAGCCGCATGGCTTGCGCGCGGGCGATTGTTTCGCCATTAGACATGCCATCATGATGAACATCGAGCAATTGACCTTCAGGCTGGGTTCCCGCCTGCTTTTTGACATGGCCGGCGCTGCCCTGCCCCCGCGTGGCCGCATTGGGTTTGTCGGGCGCAATGGCACTGGCAAAACCACGCTGTTCCGGCTGGTCTGCGGCGAACTTTCGCCAGAGACCGGCGAGATCAACCTGCCGCGCCTGGCGCGGATAGGCCGCGTCGAGCAGGAAGCGCCGGGCGGGCCACAGAGCCTGATTGATTTCGTGCTCGAAGCCGACACCGAGCGCGCCGAGCTTCTGGCTGCGGCAGAAAAGCACGACGCAGGCACCGATATTGCGGCCATTCACACAAGGCTTGCTGATATTGACGCCCATAGCGCCCCGGCGCGCGCCGCCACGATTCTGGCCGGGCTCGGCTTTGATGAAGCTGCCCAGCAACGCCCACTGTCGAGTTTTTCAGGCGGCTGGCGGATGCGCGTGGCGCTGGCGGCGGTGCTGTTCGTCAAGCCGGACATGCTGCTGCTCGATGAGCCGACCAATTATCTCGATCTTGAAGGCACGCTCTGGCTGACCGAGCATCTGCGCTCTTATCCCGCGACCGTGCTGCTGATCAGCCACGACCGCGAATTGCTTGATGATGTCACAACCCACATTTTGCATCTGGAAAACGCCAAGCTGAAATTATGGACTGGCAATTACACCTCCTTTGCCCACCAGCGCGCTGAAGCGCGACGCCTGAACGCCAAGGCGGTGAAAAAGCAGGATGCGCATCGCGCCCATTTGCAGGCCTTTGTCGATCGCTTCCGCGCGTCGGCGACCAAGGCTCGCCAGGCGCAATCCCGCCTGAAAATGCTCGCCAAAATGCAGGACATTGCCGCTGACGATGAAACCGACGTCATCGCCTTTCATTTCCCCTCGCCCGAAAAGCCGCTGGCTCCGCCCATGCTGGTGATGGAGGACGTCAGCGTTGGCTATGATGGCAAGGCGGTGCTGAAGGGCCTGAACCTGTCACTGCAACCCGATGACCGGATCGGGCTGCTTGGCGCCAATGGCAATGGCAAATCAACCTTCGCGCGCCTGCTGGCCGGGCGCATGGAGCCCATGGGTGGCAACTTGCGCCGGGCGGCGCGGCTCAGCGCCGGATTTTTTGCCCAGCACCAGATGGATGATCTTGATGCGAGCGCCACCCCGCAACAGGTTATGGCCCGGCTGATGCCCGGCGCGGGCGAGGCCAAAACCCGCGGTGCGGCAGCGCGCCTCGGTTTTGCCAATGTGCGGGCCAATACCCGTATCGAGCTGTTGTCGGGCGGCGAGAAGGCGCGGTTGCTGCTGGGGCTCGCCACCTTTCATGGCCCGCACCTGCTCATTCTCGACGAGCCGACCAACCACCTTGATATTGACAGCCGCGCCGCACTGGCTGAAGCCATCAATGAATTTCAGGGCGCGGTGATCCTGATTTCCCATGACAGCTTTCTGCTGGAAGCCTGCGCCGAGCGGCTGTGGCTGGTGGAAGATGGCAGCGTCAGCGCGTTTGAGGGCGACATCGGCGATTACCGCCGCCGCGTGCTCGGCACACCGCCGCCGAAAGCCGTTGCGAGCGACCGTCGCCAAAGCGAGGCCGCAAATGGCAAGGTCGCGGCACTGCCTGCGGCCAAAACGCGCGGGCTCAATGAGTTGCGCCGCGCCAGTGACGCGGTGCTGGCCCGCATCGAGAAATTCACGGCGCTTTTGGCCAAGGTCGATGCGGTGCTGGCCGAACCGCAAACTTATACGCCACGCGAAAGGACGCAGGCCCGAAGCGCCGTCGAACTCGCCAGCCAAAGGGCCGACCTTGCCGCAGCGCTGGCCAGATGCGAGCATGAATGGCTGACCCTGAATGACGAAATCGAGGCGCGGGCGGGACGTTGAAGGGCGAGGTGAGTTTCAGGCGCTGGCCAAGTTAATCAAGCGCCAAGTGATCCAAGCTGCCCCTATATGCGTAGGAGATCTAAACTGAGAGGCTATTTGTGATTTCCGATATGTCAACCACACCGCGCGACGCGCTGCTGGCCTCGTACGCGGCGGGAAACCTGTCACCGGCCTTTCAGGCTCTGGTGGCAGCGCACTTGAGTCTGAAAGCCGACAACCGCGCTTTTGTGGCGGCGCTCGATGATGAAATGGGCGCGCTGATGGAGGGCGCGGCAGTGGCAACAGACGCGCATCGTGACGCGCAGCTGGACAGAATTTTCGCTTCCCCGGCTCCCGTGGCGCCGCACACAGGCAACAAAGCAGTGTTCCCCCCGCCCTTGCGGGCATATCTGGGCTTTGATGCGGAGGCTGTGCGGTGGCGCTTCCTGCTTCCAGGCATCAAAAGCCATGTTGTGACGCGCGAAGCGGGTGGCGAAGCCACGCTCTATAAAATTCAGCCAGGTCGCAGAATTCCGCTCCACACCCATGATGGCATTGAAGTGACGCTGGTGCTGCGCGGCTCGTTTTCGGACAGTCTCGGCACCTACAGGATGGGCGATCTGGCTTTTGCTAACCCGCAGGTCAATCATCGCCCCGTCACGGGCGTTGACGAGGAGTGCCTGTGCTTTGCCGTGACGGATGCGCCCTTGCGGCTCACCGGGCGCGTCGGGCGCATCGTCGAGACGCTGCTGCATCGTCATCACTGAGGCAAGTGCCGCGCTGCTTCAGGATTTCGTGCCCAGCAGCCCGGCGGGCCGGAACATGATCACCAGAACCAGCACGCTGTCGATCATCAAATCGCGGTAGCCGCCAGAGAAATAGCCCGTCCAGAAGCTTTCGAGCAGCGCGATCAGCGCGCCGCCGACGAAGGCGCCGGGAATGGAGCCAATGCCGCCGACGACTGCCGCCACCAGCGCCCGCAGATCAAGCGTGATCGTGCCATCATAGCCCAATGTACCGTAATTCATCGCAATCAGCGCGCCAGTAAGCCCGGCCAGGGCGCAGGCCAGCATGAGTGTGCGCGTCAGAATGCCCGCCGGCGAGACGCCAAACATAGCGGCGGCGAGATTATCATCGGCGCAGGCGCGCCAATCACGCCCAAAGGCGCTGAAGCGCATCAACAGCATGAGGGCAATGCCCAGCGCTGCAGACAGCGGCATGACCAGCAGCGCCGTTGGCGTGATGGTGATCGCAAAGGCAGAGCCAGCGGTCAGATGCCATGCAGCGCCAAACAGGCTTGGCAGCCAATGGGCATTGGTGCCTTGCGCCAGCCGCAAATATTCCTGCAGGAACAGCGACAGGCCGAGCGTCGCCACCAGCACTTGCTGGCCGCTGGCCCGCGCCATCGGCAAAAAAACCGCGCGGGTGATGACAAACCCATGCAAGGCCCCGACGATCGCGGCCGCTGCAAGCGCCAAAGCAACGCCAGTCATGACGCCCAGGACTCGTTCATGCGCAAGGGGAGCCATGACAAGGAAAGCCACCGCCGCGCCCAGCACGGCCAAAGCGCCAAACGCCAGATTGATGCGACCAATCAGCCCATAAATCAGGGAATAGGTCGCGGCCAGCAGCCCGTAAATCATCGCGGGCACCAGGCCATTCAGGGCGATTTGCAGGAAATATTGCCAGGCGGTTGCCTTGCCCGGCGAAGCCGTGCCGCTCTGTCGCGCGCCGGGGTCGGCCAGCGCCGCATCGGGCGTATCGAGCCAAATCTTGCGCAGCAGAAACAGCGAGCTGGGGCCGAGCCTGGTGCCATCGTCAATGACTGCGGTCAGGTCGCGCTCGGGCGAGGGGCCAAAACGACATTCCAGTGTTTTGGCATGGCTGAGGCCGGCAGAGCCCGTGGCAACGTAAGACAAAAGAACGCGCCGCCCGCTATCGCCCGCCAGAACTGCCAGACGGGAAAACCGCGTCTTGTCCGGGTTCAGCGCTGGCAACAGTTCGCGGCACTGGGCCATCTGCCGGTTGAAGCCCGACGTCTGGCAGCCCGCAACCAGCAGACAAAGGCCCATGACGAGAAATAACCAGCGCATGACCGCAAACTAGCGCCGGGCCAGGGCAGCGTGCAAGGGGCAGATTAACCGCCGGTGACGCTCATGTGGCGATGAACCGCCGGGGCGGCATGGTCGCGGTCGATGATGAAATCATGACCCTTGGGCTTGCGTGCAATCGCTGCCTCCAGCGCGGCCATCAAAGGCGCGTCGTCCGGGCTGGCCCGCAGCGGCGCGCGCAAATCTGCCGCGTCTTCCTGCCCCAGGCACATGTACAGCGTGCCGGTGCAGGTGACGCGCACCCGGTTGCAGCTTTCGCAGAAATTGTGTGACAGCGGTGTGATGAAACCGACGAGGCCGCCAGTTTCAGCGAGCCGCGCATAACGCGCCGGGCCGCCGGTGCGGTGGCCGCTATCGACAAGTGTGAAGTCACGGGCAAGATTTTGGCGCACGTCGCGCAGCGAAAGATACTGGTCTTCGCGTGCCGTGGTGATCTCGCCGAGCGGCATCACCTCGATGAAGGTCACATCCATGCCGCGCTGGTGGGCATAGCGGATAATGGCGGGAAATTCGTCATCATTGACGCCCTTCAGCGCCACAACATTGAGCTTGACCTTCAGCCCCGCCTTTTGCGCGGCCTCCATGCCCTTTTCCACCTGGGCAAAATCACCCCAACGGGTGATGGCCTTGAATTTGGCAGGATCGAGCGTATCGAGCGACAGATTGACCCGCTTGACCCCGCAAGCGGCCAGATCATCCGCAAAGCGCGCCAATTGCGAACCATTGGTGGTCAGCGTCAGTTCTTCGAGCGCGCCGCTCTCAAGATGGCGCGACAGGCTGCGGAACAGCGACATGATGTCACGACGCACCAAAGGCTCGCCACCGGTGATCCGCAGCTTGCGGGTGCCTCGCGCGATGAAGGCGGTGCAGAGCCGGTCAAGCTCCTCAAGCGAGAGCAGGTCCCGCTTGGGCAAAAAGCTCATGTTCTCGGACATGCAATAGACGCAGCGGAAATCGCACCGGTCAGTCACCGAAACGCGCACATAGGTGATGGCCCGGCCAAATGGGTCGATCAGCGGGCGCTCAAGGGTCTCGGCTTGCTCCATGAGCGCTATATAGGCCAAAACAGCGCGATGCGCCATGCACTTGACGCTCAACCTTTGGTGAGTGGTGCGGTGCCAGCTGGCGGGGTTGCGAATCTGGCCGGCCTCGCGCGGCCAAGGCGCTGCCGCCGCTCTCTTGCCACCGCCGCCTCGCGCCACCAGAGCCAGCCTCAAAAAAGAGGCGGGTCAGTTGCCTGACCCGCCCGCTTCAGCCCCGACGTAACTCTTGAAACTCAGCGCAAGACATGCACCGTCGCGCCAACTTTGACGCGGTTGTAGAAATCCTTGATATCGGCATTGGTCATGCGGATGCAGCCTGATGACATGGCATGGCCGATGGTTTCCGGCTCATTGGAGCCGTGAATGCGGTATTCCGTGCCGCTGAGATACATGGCGCGTGCTCCAAGCGGGTTGTTCGGCCCGCCTTTGACAAAATGCGGCAGATGCGGGCGGCGGCGCAGCATCGAGGCTGGCGGCGTCCAGCCCGGCCATTTCTTCTTGGCGGAAATATGCACGGTGCCGCTCCAGCCAAAGCCCGGACGCCCGACGCCAACGCCATATTTCATGGCCTTGTGGCCCGGCAGCACCAGATAAAGCCGCCGCTCGGAGGAAACCACCACCACGGTCCCTGCCGGATAGGGGCCGTTGTAATCCACGATCTCACGCGGAATAGCCGAATAGGGCGCGCTGGCCGGTGCGCCATTAGGTGAAGGATGCATCCGCATCACATTCAGCATCTCGGCATCAAGGGCATAGGCCGGTTGCCCGAGCAACTGACCAGCGCCAATCACTCCCAAGCACAACATGGCAGAGGCTAGAAAAATGCGGCGCATGAAGTTTCCCGGCAAACACACATGAATCTGTCAGAGACCAAACTTTATCGCGCGGTGAAAAGCAACATGCTTGCCCGCACTGCAAGCCGATTGTGGCTTGATGTTGCATTCGCGCAACAAAAGTGCGTCCTGAGGCCCGCGCCTTGGCTCTTGACTTCGCAGGCGCACTTGCGCCACTAGGAACCCATTCGGGCGCGTAGCTCAGCGGTAGAGCACTCCCTTCACACGGGAGGGGTCACAGGTTCAATCCCTGTCGCGCCCACCATGTCTTAGAAACATCTGGCTCACGCCTTGCTTTCTTCGGCACAATGTCAGCATGCGATGGCTCGATCCCTTCAAGGGTGACTGGCGCGGCGTGCCATGTCGCGGCATTGGGCCACGCCGATATCGGCAACCTTATCGTTTCAACCTTGGGGCATCACGTGCTAAGGCAAGCCGACGCCAAGGAATGCCACCATGAACCGTTTGCTTCCCCCCCTGCCCGGCCTGATCATGCGACCGCGCCGCAACCGCCGCACGGACTGGTCGCGGCGGATGGTGCGCGAAAACAGGCTCAGCGTTGATGATCTGATCCTGCCGCTGTTCATTGTCGATGGCAAAGGCGTTGAAGAACCGGTGACCTCGATGCCCGGTGTCATGCGCTACAGCGTTGACAAGGTGGTCAAAGTCGCGACGCGGGCGGCACGCCTTGGCATCCCGGCTCTGGCGCTGTTTCCCAACACCCTGCCCTCCCTGCGCGATCCTGAAGGCAGCGAGGCGCTCAACCCCGACAATCTGGTTTGCCAGGCCTGTCGCGCGATCCGTGCCCATGTGCCGACCATCGGCATCATCACCGATGTCGCGCTCGATCCCTATACCAGCCATGGCCACGATGGCCTGATGGCCGGCGACCAGATTCTCAATGATGAAACCGTCGATGTCCTGGTGCGCCAGGCCATCAACCAGGCCCGTGCCGGGGCTGATATCATCGCGCCGTCGGACATGATGGACGGGCGGGTGGGCGCAATTCGCGCCGGGCTTGACGCGCAGGGCCTGACCCACGTCCAGATCATGAGCTATGCTGCCAAATACGCGTCGGCGTTTTACGGGCCGTTCCGTGATGCGGTCGGCACCAATGCCACGCTGGTGGGTGACAAGCGCACCTATCAGATGGATCCGGCCAACAGCGACGAGGCCTTGATGGAAGTCTCGCTCGATCTTGAACAAGGCGCTGACATGGTCATGGCCAAGCCCGGCATGCCCTATCTCGACATCATCCAGCGTGTTGCCTCGACCTTCGGACGCCCGACCTTCGCTTACCAGGTCTCGGGCGAGTACGCGATGATCATGGCGGCGGCGGGTCACGGCTGGATTGATGGCGACAAGGCGATGATGGAAAGCCTGATGGCCTTCAAACGGGCTGGGTGCCGTGGCGTCCTCACCTATTTTGCGCTCCGTGCCGCTGAAATGCTGCAAAAGGCCGCGCCCTGAGAGGCTGACACGGAGGGTTCGACATGGTCGCGCGACAGGCCGCCGCATCGCGCGAGGTCAATCGGCACGGGATGCGCGCCATCATTGCGGCGCAGATGCTGTTTTCGATCAGCGACACGCTGGTCAAGCTTGCAGCTCCGCTCTTGCCCTCTGGCGAGTTGATCGCCCTGCGCGGCATCATCGGCACCAGCATCCTTTATGGGCTGGCGCGGCGCGAGGGATTGAGCTTTGTCGGCCACATGCACCCGGTTGTCGTGCTGCGCGCCGTGCTGGAAGGCGTGATTTCCCTACTGTTTCTTGCCGCCATCAACGGCCTGCCCATTGGCAATTACACGGCGATCATGCTGTCGAGCCCGCTGATGATCACAGCGCTGGCGGTGGTGGTTCTCGGCCAGGTGGTTGGCCTGCGCCGCTGGCTGGCCATCGCCATCGGCTTTACCGGCGTGCTGCTGGTCGCCCAGCCCAGCGCTTCCGGCTTTTCATCCGCCGCCTGGTTCGCCATTGCCTGCGCGTCGCTTGTGGCGGTGCGCGACATTGTCACCCGCTTTGTGCCCGGCGACATGCCCTCGATGGTGGTGACCTTGACCACCAGCCTCGTCACCACGCTGATGGGTGGCGGCCTTGCAGTCGCGCAGGGTATCATTGCCCCTTCACCCAGCGCCTGGGTGCTGGTGGTGCTGGCGGCTCTGGCCATAAGCGGGGCCAATCTTGGCTTGATCACCGGCAGCCGCAAGGCCGATATCGGGGCCATTGCACCGCTGCGCTACATTGGCATGCCCCTGGCGCTGCTGTCGGGCTGGCTGATCTGGAACAACATTCCCAATCTCGCCGCGATGATCGGTATCACGCTGATTGTCGGCTCAGGCCTCTATGCCCTCCACCGCGAGCGGCTCAGGGCCTGACAAACCTGTCAGGACTGCCTCGCGACCGATCAGCCGCGCGAGTTGGCGCAGGCGTCCCGCCAGCCGATCCGAGCCCAGCGGCGCGAATTTCGGCGGCAGACTAAGCGTGAGCTGCGTGCGCGAGCAGGTCATCGGCACTTGCGGCAAAATCCCCGCCATGGCGGTCGAGACAATATAGGCCACCCGCAAGGCCGCCCCCAGCAGCCGGGCCCGGTCAAGCAGGCGCGCGCTGGCCAGTGCCCGGAGCTGCGGGCTGACATCGGCATCAATGCCCTCGTGGCGGAACGCCGAAACCAGCGCCAGAAAGGCCCGCCCCGCGTGATCAATTCCTGAAAATGACGCATGAGCAATGAGATTCATGCTCTGCTCACCGCGATAATCAGGATGGGCACGCCAGCCAATATCGGCCAGCAGGCAGGAAGCATGACGCAGCCTGACCTCTTCAACCGTTTCCTCAAGGTGGCTGGTGCGGATGAATTCGTCCGTCCAGGCGCAGAGATCGAAGCCATGCGCGGGATCACGGGCCCGCAGCCGGTTCAAATCCGCCGCGGCCAGCAACAGAGGGTCCTGGCGGCGTTCCTCCTCGCTGATCTGGCTGAACAGCAGCCCCTCGCGCACACCCGCTGCCGAAAGCACAATATCGCGCGGGTTGGCGATGCGGATGATTTCATCCAGCACAATCGCACCATAGGCCAGCAGCGGACGCCGCGATGTCGCCACCGCGCCGATCGACATCAGCGCGTCGCTGTCAACCCGCTCGATCAGGCTGGTGAAATCCAGAGCGTCACGCGCCGGGATCACATAATTATGCATCACCTTCAGCGGATAATTACGCTGGCGCATATGCAGCTTGGCGAGTGCCCGCCACGTGCCGCCCACCGCATAAAATGAGCGGTTATTGAGCTTTTTCAGTAATTTGACGCTTGTGAGCGCATCGCGCGCAATTTTCACCGCAGCCTTGGCCGAGCCTTTGGAGGCATCGGCCAGCGCAAGGCCACCCAGCGGCAGGCTGACCCCCTTGCCGGGACGATCCAGTTTGACATTCACGAGTTCAAGCGAGCCGCCGCCAAGATCACCGGCAACACCATCAGCTTCATGAATGCCAGAAATCACGCCGAGCGCCGACATGCGCGCTTCCTCGATGCCCGAAAGCAGTCGAATCGGGCAGCCAATGGCCGCCTCAGCCAGAATCAGAAATTCAGCGCCATTCCTCGCGTCACGCACGGCGGCCGTTGCCAGCACATGCAACGAGGCGACGTGCATGTTTTCAGTCAAAACCCGAAAGCGCGCCAGCGCCTGCAAAGCCTTGCGCATCGCATCGGCGGGCAATTGTCCGCTGGTCACGACACCGCGCCCAAGGCCACACAAGACCTTTTCATTAAAAATCGGCGTCGGCGCGCGCGATAGCGCATCATAGGCGACGAGGCGCACGGAATTTGAGCCGATGTCGACAATCGCCACCGGTTGATGCGCCGCCAAATTGGCAGATTCGGGCCAGCCTTTGGTCAAATTTACAAATCCTCTAAAGCACTTTCTTCTGGCGCTTATACAAAATCTGCGGGCTGGAGTCTTTCAGCGCCTTGCCGCGCCCTGAAAGGCTGGGATTGGTCATGAAATATTCATGGGCATTGAACAAGGCCTCGCCCGGCGCTGGTTCAATGCGTCGGCTGGAGCCATCAGGCAGGACGCTGTAGCTCTGCAGATTGTCGATCATGTTGGCGACCATGATCTGATCCAGCACCTGCTCGTGCACGGTCGGGTTGAGGATGGGCAGCAGCACTTCCACGCGGCGCTCAAGATTGCGCGGCATCAGATCGGCTGATGAAATATAAACATGCGCCTTGGCATGGGGCAGCCCAAACCCGTTGCCAAAGCAATAAATGCGGGCATGTTCCAGAAAGCGCCCAACGATGGATTTAACCCTGATATTATCCGACAGGCCGGGCACACCGGGCCGCAGGCAGCAAATGCCACGCACGACAAAATCAATCTCGACGCCAGCCTGGCTCGCCTGATAGAGCGCATCAATGATGGTGGGATCGACCAGGGCGTTGCATTTGCCCCAGATCGCCGCGGGCTTGCCAGCCCGCGCAAAGGCGATTTCCGCTTCAATTTCGTCGATCAGTCGCCGCTTCAGCGACATCGGCGAAACAGCCAGCAGTTCCAGCCCCTGCGGCTCGGCGTAACCGGTGATGAAATTGAAGATGCGGCTGACATCGCGGCCAATCGCCGGATCGGCGGTAAAAAACGAAATGTCGGTGTAGGTCTTGGCGGTCTGGGGATGATAATTGCCACTGCCGATATGGCAATAGATCGCCAGATTGCCCGCCTCGCGCCGCACCACCATCGAGAGCTTGGCGTGGGTTTTCAGCTCGATGAAGCCGAACACCACCTGCGCCCCGGCCCGCTCCAGGTCGCGGGCCCAGCGGATATTGGCTTCTTCGTCAAAGCGGGCCTTGAGTTCCACCAGCGCGGTGACGGTCTTGCCCGCCTCCGCCGCCTCGATCAGGGCTTTGACAATCGGGCTGTCCGCCGAGGTGCGATAGAGGGTTTGCTTGATCGCCACGACATTGGGATCACGTGCCGCCTGCGCCAAAAACTGCACCACGACGTCAAACGATTCATAAGGGTGATGCACGGCCAGGTCTTTTTGCCGGATGGCGGCAAAGCAATCGCCGCCATTCTCACGCACACGCTCGGGATAGCGCGGCGTATAGGGCTTGAATTTGAGGTCGGGCCGTTCGACGCCAATCAGTTCGGCGGTCTCGGTCAGGGCCAGCATGCCATCGACCAAAAACACTTCGTCGGGGGCAACACCCAATTCATCGGCGACAAAATCACGCAATGCCACGGGCATCAGCGCGTCAATTTCGAGCCTGATGACCGTGCCACGCCGACGGCGCTTCAGCGCGCTTTCAAACAGCAGCACCAGATCTTCAGCTTCTTCCTCAATTTCAAGATCAGAATCGCGGATGACCCGGAACGAACCGCAGCCTGTGAGCGTGTAGCCGGGAAACAACCGGCCGATGAACATGGCGATCAGCGTTTCAATGGGGATGAAGCGCACCGCGCCGCCACTCTGGCTCTCGGGCAGGCGGATGAAGCGGTTCATTTTGGCGGGGATGCGCAGCAGCGCCTGCATCTTGCTGCCATCACGGCCAAGCGCCAGTTCCAGCGCCATGCTGAAGCCAAGGTTGGGAATAAACGGAAACGGATGGGCCGGATCGACCGCAAGCGGTGTCAGAATAGGAAACACATGCAGCAGGAAATGATCTTCGAGCCAGGCCAGTTCCAGCGTCGACAATTCGCCTGAATCAACGAGGCAGATACCGTTCTCGCGCAAGGCCCCCCGCAGTATGTGCCAACGCTCCTGCTGGGCACTGGCGAGCTTCACGACGCTGGCGGCAATCTGCTGCAATTGTTCTTGTGGGGTCAACCCGTCTTCGGAGGCTGTTGTCACACCCTCGCGTACCTGGCCATAAAGCCCGGCAACGCGCACCATGAAGAATTCATCGAGGTTATTGGCCGAGATCGACAGGAAGCGCAATTGCTCCAGCACCGGATGGCGGCTGTTGGAGGCTTCTTCAAGCACGCGGCGATTGAATTCCAGCCACGACAATTCGCGGTTGATGAAGCGCTGCGGCGCTGTGGCCAGTTCGGAAACCGAGGCCAGCGCCGAAAGGCGCGGATTGGCGGTCTCCCTGGCACCGGAGCGGGCCGCGCGCTGTGTTATCTTCTTGTCCATCGGGTCAGGCTCGCGGGATCACGTGGAGGCCAGTCTAGTCTTCTGGCACGGGAAAATCATCCCCTGGCTCAGCAAATAGGCTGGGTTCGCTCAAATCATCGACAACGGCCTGCACCAAAGCGCGGGTAATCGGGCGCTGGCGCTCCAAAGACAAAAGGTCAAGCCGCTCGATCGCGCAGCGCAACGCCGGGATCGAGCGTTCCAGCCTTGTCAGCAGCACTTCGACCAGGCCCGGCTCAAAGGCAAGTTGGCGCTCGGCGATGAGCTTGGTCAGCACGGCGCGCAGCACCATCTCATCAGGCAGCGGCAGATCAACCATCAGCGCCAACCGCAGTCGCGACAGGAGATCGGGCGTCGCCAGGCCCCAGAATTGCGGCGGGCGCCGCGCGGTCATCAACAGGCGCGATTGCGTGCCGCGCACGTGGTTCAACAGGTGAAACAGCCCAACTTCAAATTCCGGGCCGATATTTTGGTCGGCATTGTCCAGAACCAGGCTTGATGCGGTCACCGGCAGGCCCAGATGTTCAGCGGCGTTCAAAAATATCGCGCCCTGTTCATCGGCGAAAATCCGCGCCAGATGGGTTTTGCCTGCGCCTTCGGGCCCGGTGAGCAGCAACACCGGATCAGGCCAGCTTGCCGGCGCGCTGATCAAATCCAGTGCCCGCTGATGCTCCGGGGCCGCGAAAAAATCAGCCCGGCCCTGCCGCTCGGCCACCGGCCAACTGAGCACCAGTTGCTTTGCGTCGCTTTTGCGGAGTCTCGCCATCGCCTTCAAGGCTCGGAAGGTGCCGGAAGCGCCACACTTGTGGTCTCGCCGAGATAAAGCGGGCTTTCGCGGTAACGCTGCACGCCAAACCGGAACAGCACGCCCATGGCAGCGGCCACCGGCACGGCGATCATCAGGCCGGTAAAGCCGAGCACCGAGCCAAAAGCCACCAGCGCAAACATCAGCCAGACCGGATGCAGGCCGATGGATTTGCCCACGAGCCTGGGGCCAAGCACGTTGGCCTCAAGGGTTTGCCCCACCGCGACCACGGCCAGCGCCATAAGAAACAAGCTCCAGTGCGGCCATCCCTGCACCAGCGCCACGCTGGCCCCGACAATCAGCGCGGTGAGCGAACCGACATAGGGAATGAAGCTGAGAAACCCGGCGCTGATACCAATCAGAAAGCCGTAATTCAGGCCAATCAGCGACAGGCCGATACCATACCACAGGCCCAGAAACAGGCAGACCAGCGACTGACCGCGTAAGAAACCACCCAGCGCCTGATCAATCTGCCTGACGAGCGCATGCACATCATCGCGCTGATGCAAGGGGATCAGGCTGTCCAGAGTTTCAATCAGCCGCGCCCAGTCCAGCACGAAATAAAACGCCACCACAGGCGTGATCACCAGCAGCGAGGCGATGGAAACCAGCATGCTGCCACCGCTCCAGAGTGATTTCGCCAAAGTCGCAATGGTTTGCGCGCCCTGCCCGGCGATGGTTCCAAGCGATTTTGGCAACTCACCCGACGCAGCCTGCCCGGAAAGACCGAGGCTTTTCCAGTCAAACGCACCGAGCCCCAATTTATCGAGGCCAAATTTGGCAGCAAGGCCGCCGCCATAGGTATTGGCCCAGAGGTCGGCCTGCGTGGTCACCAAAGTTTCCAGACGATTGATATTGTCCGGCAGGCTCACGACAAAGGCAGCCAACTGCCGCCCCAGCACAGGCGCGACCAGGATAAACGTCAGTCCGACCGCAAGAATAAATATGATCAAGATCAGCAGGGCCGCGCCGAGCCGGTTCAGACCAGCGCGCTCCAGCCGGTTGGCGACCGGGTTGAGCAGATAGCCCAGCACCATGCCCGCGATGAAAGGCATCATCACCGCGCTGAGCAGGTGCACCAAAAAAATGACAACAATCAGCAGGCCCGCCCAAAATGCCATGCGCCAATCAAAGCCACTGCTGCCTTGTGTCCTGTCAGAACCGTTGTCGCCCAAGGATTTAGCCTCTCACAAACTCATGTGCTGGAACCATTGGCGCAAATAGGCACCCAATGATGCCAGTGTTAGCACAACCACGACGCCGATCAGCAGTCCGCGCACGATCGACAATTCAAGTCCTCCCGCTTTGCTGGCCAGGACAAACCCGACCAGCAGAATTTGCGCGGTCGTATTGGCCTTCGAAATCAGCAACGGCCGAATTTCCATGCCACGCCCCATCAGCAGCGCCAAAACCACGGCACTGACAATCATCAGATCGCGCGACACCACCAATATGGTCAGCCACAAGGGCAGCAGCATGACCGCCGTGAGCGAAATAAACAGGCTGACCAGCAAAGCCTTGTCGGCGAGCGGATCAAGCCATGCCCCCAATTCGGTTTTCATGTCAAAATGCTTGGCCACGAAACCATCAAGGGCGTCTGACAACCCGGCCAAAGCAAACATCGCGAAAGCCAAAGGCCATTGCCCGCTCAAAATCAGCCAGACGCTGACGGGCACCAGGCAAAGCCGCCCCAGCGTCAGCATGTTGGGAATCTGCTTCAACATCGCCTGATGATGACTTTCTGTCCGACAACCCCCGACATCAACGCCCCGCTCCTTGCTTTGGCACGCAGCTTGCGCCCAAAAGCCAAGCCAAAGAGCTAAGCAATCTTCGTGCGTGGCGCAAGGGCGGCGCTGCCTTGCATCAAACTTACAACACTAACACTTTTTTAAGGGCCATGGCCCCAATGTGGCACCATTGAGAAGTTTGATCGGGCAATGGGATCTGGATCAGGCGGGCCGTCCCTGGAATTGAGGCCAGGCGTCGGGAGAATTTGGCACACCGCCCGCCTGCTTGCATGATGCGAATCGGGTTTCCGATCTCTGCACAAGGCGGGGAAGCGCGCAATTATCGGTGACCCGATAGGCTTCCAAGCCCGATATCAATGGGGACATGTCCATGAATATGCTGTTTGATTCGGGCAAAGCCGCCGCCGCTGCGGCACCGGACCGGCGAGAGGCCGAAAACCCCTCCAATCGCATCATCGGTCGCTTGATCCTGTGCAACGGCTCACGCGCCATTATTTCGGCCTCCGCCACCGAAATCACCGGCTTCAACGCCGACACCTGGGCCATCGGCCGCCTGATTTCCATCAAGGGCGAAAAGGGCCGCATTGTCGGAATCGTCTACGAGATGAACACCACCAGCGAACTTTGGAAAGACGAATCGCACAACGTCATTTACATCAAGGTCGAATTGGTCGGCGAGGTGACAGATTCGCCCGAAGGCCCGGCTTTTCGCAGTGGTATCGGCACCTACCCGGCGCTGGGTTCCATTGCCCACCGCATCCGCCACGCTGACTTGCAGTCGATCTATCGGGCCGGGCACGGCACAATCATCGAGATTGGCACCCTGTCGCAGGACGCGACCATCAAGGCGCATGTCAATGTTGACATGATGCTGTCGCGCCATTTCGCGGTGATGGGCACAACCGGTGTCGGCAAATCCAGCGCTGTCTCCATATTGCTCCGCCACGCCACCGCAGCAAAGCCCAATCTGCGCGTGCTGATTCTTGATCCGCACAATGAATACACCAAAGCCTTCACCGATATTTCGCTGACCATTGATGCGGCGACGCTCGAACTGCCCTTCTGGCTGTTTCGCATTGACGAATTTGTCGACGTGATTTTCCGGGGATCAAAGGCAGATGAGAACGAAGTCGAAATCCTGCGTGAAATGGTGACGCAGGCGAAGATCCGCTACAATGTGGCTCCTGCGCAAAGCGCCACGCCATCCTTGATAAAAAAAGCCACCAACATCGATACGAGCGGGCTCAATGCCGATACGCCGGTGCCTTACCGCATGTCGGATTTGATGAAACTCATCGAAGAGGAGATGGGCAAGCTCGAATCCAAACATGCGCGGCCCGATATGCGGGCGCTGATGCATCGTTTGCAGACGCTCAATCACGAACCGCGATTCCGCTTCATGTTTTCGCGCTCGACCATTGACGACAATATGGACGCCATTCTTTCGCGCATTTTCCGTATTCCCATCGACAACAAGCCGATCGCCGTGTTCCAACTGGCAGGCCTGCCTTCCGAAGTGGTGAATTCGGTGGCCTCGGTCTTGTCACGCATGGCTTTTGAAATCGCCATGTGGAGCGAGGGAACCTACGAAATCCTGCTGCTCTGCGAGGAAGCCCACCGCTATGTGCCCGCCGACGCGACACAAAGCTTCGGTCCGACCCGCGCCGCCATCGCCCGCATCGCCAAGGAGGGCCGCAAATATGGGGCCTATCTCGGCATTGTCACACAGCGCCCCGGCGAGCTTGATCCCACCATCCTGTCGCAGTGTTCGACGATTTTTGCGATGCGCCTCTCGAACGAGCGCGATCAGGAGATCGTCCGGTCAGCGATTTCCGATTCCTCCGCCAGCACGATCAGTTTCCTGTCATCGATCGGCAACCGCGAGGCCATCACCTTCGGTGAGGCGGTCGGAACACCGATGCGCATCAAGTTTATGACGCAGGAGACTCACTATCTGCCAAAAGCGGCTTCCGGCAGCAGCGAGATCGACCGCACCAACGCCCGCCAGGAAGTCTCGACGCGGCTGGTGATCAACCGGATGCGCGGACAGTAATCAAGGGCTTGCATTCAGGCGCAGGCCAGGCAGAGTGGGCGTTGCCTCTTGCCTCCGGGTTTTTCATGCGCCACTTGCTGCCCACTCTCGTCCTTGCCTTGTCCTGCGCACTGGCCGTCAACGCCCAGGCGTTGGATGCCACCGCTCCCGCTTTCCCCCTCGATGCCGGCTCGGCCCGCAATCTGCCCGTGCTGGCGCAGCACGGCATGGTCGTTGCTCAGGAGCGCCGGGCTGCCCGCATTGGCCGCGATATTCTGCGACAGGGCGGCAATGCGGTGGATGCGGCGGTGGCGGTGGGATTTGCCCTGGCCGTCACCTTGCCGCAGGCCGGCAACGTTGGTGGCGGCGGCTTCATGCTGGTGCATTTGGCCAAAGGCAACCGCACCATTGCAATCGATTATCGCGAAATGGCCCCGGTCAACACGGCAACGACGGTGTTTCTCGACGCCAACGGCAATTTTGACCCCAAACTCAGCCAGCAATCGGTGCTTGGCACCGGCGTTCCAGGCACTGTTGCGGGGCTCGCTTTGGCCGAGCACAACTATGGCTCTGGCCATTTTACCCTGGCGCAACTTGTCGCCCCGGCGATCAAGCTCGCGCACGACGGATTCAAGGTCGATGATGGCCTTGCGCTGTCATTGCATTATGGCGCGGCGCGGCTGCGGCGCTACCCTTCTTCCGCCGCCATTTTCCTGCATCCCGATGGCACGCCGCTGGTGGCGGGTGATCGCCTGGTCGAACGCGACCTCGCCACCACCCTGCAGGCCATAGCGGACAAAGGCCCCGATGGCTTTTACAGGGGGCCCGTGGCGGAAAAGCTGGTGGCGGCGATCCGCGCTGGCGGCGGGCACATGAGCCTTGATGATCTTGGCAGCTACAAAGCTATTGTCCGTGCACCGGTCACCGGCACTTATCGCGGCCACACCATCGTCGCCATGCCACCTCCCTCCTCGGGCGGGGTGCATATCGTGCAAATCCTCAACATTCTTGAGGGTTATAATCTGGCTTCCTATGGCGCGCAATCGGCCAAAACCATTCATCTGATGGCCGAGGCGATGAAGCTCGCCTATGCCGACCGGTCGAAATACCTCGGCGATCCGGATTTCTTCCATGTGCCGGTCGCGGGCCTAACTTCGAAACTCTATGCCGCGAAGCTGCGCGCCAACATCGATCCCGACCACGCCCGCCCTGCCCTCGATATCGCACCCGGCCATCCAGCGCCTTATGAAAGCCCGCAAACGACGCATTTTGATGTGGTCGATGCTGAAGGCAATGCCGTTTCCAACACCTATACGCTGAATTTCTTTTATGGCCTCGGCGAAGTCGCGCCCGGCACCGGCGTGCTGCTCAACAATGAACTCGATGATTTCGCCGCCAGGCCCGGCGTTGCCAATGCCTTCGGTCTGGTTGGCGGTGCAGCCAATGCCCCCGGCCCGCGTAAAAGGCCGCTGTCGTCCATGGCTCCGACCATGGTGTTTGATTCCGAGGGCCATCTCGAACTGGTGACCGGCACGCCCGGCGGTTCGCGTATCATCACCATGATCGTTGAAATCATCAGCGATATGATTGACTTCCACATGAATATTCAAGAAGCGGTGGAAGCTCCGCGCTTCCATGATCAATGGCTGCCGGACATTCTTTTCTGCGAGCGCGGCTTTTCCCCCGACACCCTCAACTTGCTCAGCGCCATGGGCCACCATGTCAAAATCGTGCCAGCTTTCGGGTCAGCCGAAAGCATTGCGGTGGAGGGCAGCGAGCTGCAAGGCGCTACCGATCCACGCCAGCGCGGCACCTGGGCGGCCGGCTATTGAGCGAAGCCTTCAGACCGCCCGCCATAGGTGACGTGCCAGGATTGGAACAATTGGAGTTCCGGGATCGGTGTGTCCCAACACTCCGTCATGGCGAGCTCAGCAAGCTATTCGATCAGCCGCTCCGCCCGCATCACCCCTCAAACGCCACCACGCGCTGCGCCTGGCGTCCGAGGTGCTCGATGCCGAGTGACAGCGTGTCGCCCGCCTTGAGATATTTTGGCGGCTTCATGCCGAGGCCGACGCCGGGCGGCGTGCCCGTGGTGATGATGTCGCCGGGATCAAGCGTCATGAAGCGCGAAATGTAGCTGACCAGTTCCACCACGCTGAAAATCATGGTCGCTGTCGAGCCACGCTGGCAGCGCTCGCCATTGACGTCGAGCCACATATCGAGCTTCTGTACATCCTTGATCTCATCAGGCGTCACCAGCCAGGGGCCAAGCGGCCCGAAGGTCGGGGCTGACTTGCCCTTCATCCATTGTCCGCCGCGCTCGGCCTGAAACTCGCGCTCGGACACATCATTGCAGATGCAAAAACCCGCGATATGCGACATGGCATCAGCTTCGGAAACATAGGAAGCGCTGGTGCCAATGACGATGGCAAGTTCCACTTCCCAATCGGTCTTGACCGAGCCTTTGGGCAGCATCACGTCATCATAGGGGCCGACAACGCAATTGGGGGCCTTGTTGAACAGAATCGGTTCCTTGGGGATGGCGGCCCCCGTTTCGGCGGCGTGGTCGGCATAATTCAACCCGACCGCAATGAAATTGCCCGGTCGCATCACGCAGGAGCCCAAGCGCGGCGATCCCTTGACCAGGGACAGCTTGTGCTCTTTCAGCCGCGCAATCTTCGCGAGGGATTTGGGCGACAGCGATGCACCATCCCAATCATCCACATGCTCTGAGAGATCACGGATTTTGCCATCCGAATCGATCAGGCCGGGCCGTTCCTTGCCAGCTTTGCCAAAGCGCACCAGTTTCATGTGTTGCCCCCCAAAATATAGCCACTTTTAAACAAAGCGCGGGCCTTGTGCGCCCGCGCCCTGCCGTCGAATTATTTTGCGGCAGGCGCCGCAGGTGCGGCCGGTGCCGGTGTTGCGCCCGCTGCCGGTGTTGCGCCGGGCTTGGCTTCAAGCTGCTGGCGCTCCTGCTCGGCCTTCTTCATCAGCGCGGCGCGCATGTCGTCGGCCTTTTTTTGCGCGGCGGCCAGCACCTTGGGATCGGTCGCCGGGCCCGTGAAAGCCTTGGCAAAGCCTTCGGTCGGGGCGTTGAATGTGACAATCTTGCCATCCATCCGCTGCACTGACACATGCAATTCCTTGCTCTTGGTCAGCTTTTCAAGGGCGGGAGCGGGCAGACTGCCGCGGCTGAAGCAGCCGTTGGGCAGGCAATAATCAAAACCGCCCGGCTCGGCCGCGCTGCTATCAATGGCGATACGGTAGCCAGGACGCAGCAGCAGCCCGGTCGGCAGGTTGAGATTCAGGACGGCGTCCTTTTTTCCGACGGCCTGATAAACGGCGATGATCATCACAGGTGGCTGGTTGGCGAGGCCAAAGGCCCGCTCGGTCATGCACAATTGGCCGCCGCCCTGCGGATTCTTGCCGCAAATCTTCACCCACGGACTGTTGCCGACCAGATCGGCCTGCACGATTTTCATCGGTGCCGTTGCGGCTTTGGCCGGTTCCGGCTTCTTTTCCGGCTTTTTCTTGGCCTTGGCGGCATCCGCATGGGTGGCAACCGCGAAGGCAGCCAGCACGATCACCGGCAGATGGAGTAGTTTCATGTTCATCAATCTCATGTTCATGGCGTTCGACACCTCAGTTGGCCAACCGTTTCCGGGCCGACAGGCCAGGATCATTCGAATTGTTGCGCTTTTGCCACCAAGCCGCCCAATGAGCAAGTGTTTCACCAAACTCAGGTTCGGATTGGTCCAGATGGCCCTGTTGTTCCTCGCTGGATTTTGTGGGTATTTTACGGCATGGCGTGACAGGCGCGGCAAGCGGCTTTAAGAAACAGCGATGAACAAGGCCATGATTCGCGTCGCGAGAAGCGCATTCGCCAGCGTCCTGGGCTCATTTGCCACGGTCCTCATGGTTGGCGTGCTCCTGGTTGGCGCGCCCTGTGCCGGGGCGCAAACCCCCGCCTCCACACCTGCGACCTTGCCCACCTATGGCATTGCCATTCGCGGCCTGCCGGCCTTGCCCGCCAATTTCACACATTTGCCCTATGCCAATCCCGATGCGCCCAAAGGCGGCACGCTTGACCTCGGCTTTCATGGCACGTTCGACAGCCTGAATTCTTTCAATCTGCGCGCGGGCTCAACCGCGCAGGGCCTCACCGGCAATGTCTATCAGACGCTGATGTATCGCAGCCGCGATGAGCCCTTCACGCTCTATGGCCTGATCGCTCAGAGCATCGAGACCGATGCGGCGCGCGATTATGTCACCTTCCATCTCAATCCCGCCGCGCATTTTTCTGATGGCTCCCCCATCACATCGCGCGATGTCCTGTTTACGTTCAACCTGTTGAGAGCCAAAGGCACGCCGCAGGAGCGCATCACTTTTGGCCGCGTGAAAGCTGCCATTGCGCCTGATGCCGAAACTGTGCGCTTTGATCTTGCGGGGCTCAATGATCGCGAAATGCCGATGATTCTCGGGCTGATGCCCGTGCTCTCGCACACGACCGACATTACGCATTTTGATGATCCGAGCCTCAAACCCTTGCTGGGTTCAGGGCCTTACAAGGTGGTCGAGGTCAATCCGGGGCGGCGTCTGGTGCTGGAGCGCGACCCGCATTATTGGGCGCGGCATCTGCCGGTGATGCAGGGCCTCTATAATTTTGACCGCATCAACATCGTCTATTACCGCGACGATGCCAGCATGTTCGAGGCTTTCAAGGCCGGGTTGATCGATTACCGCGAGGAGAATGACCCCACTCTCTGGATGACCGGCTATGATTTTCCGGCACTGCGCGAGGGCAAAGTTTTTCGCCAGTCCCTGCCCGTGGGTGGACCCAAAGGCATGAAGGGATTTGTCTTCAACCTGCGCCGCAAGCCTTTTCAGGATGTGCGGGTGCGCGAGGCCCTGAGCGAGCTTTTCGATTTCAACTGGATCAACAAGACACTGTTTTATGGGCTCTATACCCATACCGATTCGTTCTTTGCCGATAGCGAACTGTCGTGCATTTCGCGCCCCGCTGATGCCCGCGAGCGCGCTTTGCTGGCACCCTGGCCGGGCCTGGTCAGGCCATCCATCATGGCCGGCACCTGGCATCCGCCAGCATCCAGTGGCACGGGGTATAATCGCGCCAACGAGGCACATGCCTTCAGGCTCCTGCAAGCGGCAGGTTACCGGCCGGTCAATGGCGTGATGACCAGGGACGGCAAGGCGCTCGCCCCGGAAATTCTGGTTGATGGCCGCGCCGAGGAGCGCATGGCGCTGATTTATGCCGCGGCGATGCAGCGCCTCGGTATTGATGCGCATGTGCGGCTGGTCGATGATGTGCAATTCCAGCGCCGCCGCCAGACTTTCGATTTTGACATGATGATCAGCGAATGGATCGCGTCGGCCTCGCCAGGCAACGAACAGCGCGGACGCTGGAGTTCGGCCAGTGCGGATCAGCCCGGCTCGTTCAATGTGGCGGGCCTCAAATCACCTGCGGTTGATGCCCTGATCAATGACATGCTAGCCGCCAGCACCAATGCGGAATTCACCGATGATGTGCGCGCCTATGACCGGGTGCTGCTCTCGGGCTTTTATGTCGTGCCGCTCTTTCAACGCGCAAAAGCGTGGATAGCCGCCTCAAGCCGCCTTGCCCATCCGCAACGGCTTCCCCATTATGCTAAACCTCTGTTTGGCGCGACGCTGAGCAATTGGTGGATGAAACGCCCGTGATCGCCAACCTCGACATGACCCACCTTGATCCGTCGAGCCCTGGCGCGTCCCATCCGGCACGTCATCCGCTGGCGGGTTACTCGATCGCCTCGCTGCTCGAAGGCGCCGCACAATTGCGGCCCGCCGCGCTGGCTCTGCACAGCGCGGGCGAGGGTCAGGACATCACGCTGGCGTCTTTGCTGCTTCAGGTCGAGGCTCAGGCCCTGCGGCTTTACGAAACCGGTCTGAACCCCGGCGATACGGCAGCCCTGATTGCCATTCCGACGCCAGCCACCATCGTATCGCTGATCGCTGCCTGCCGTCTGGGCCTCAATCTGCTCCTGCTGCCGCCAGCGATGGCCCGCGCCACCCGCCTTGAAACCACCGGCGCGCTCGGGGCCAACGCGATTTTGAGCCCGGAGACTTTTGCGGGGATCGATCTTGCCGACGAGGCGCTGGCCAGCGCACTGGCCAATGAAACCGTGCGACTGATCGCCATGACGCAGGGCGAAGCGCCCGATGGCGCGGTAACCCTGGCTGACTCCGCCACCGGCACCATGACGCTGGCCTTGCCGCGTGAGCCGCGCGGCGTCGACATGGCCCGGCTGATCACCTTTGAAATGACGCCCGATGGGCGGGCCATGCCGGTCGTGCAGGAGCAGGCAACGCTGATCGCCGCCGCCATGGCGTTCATCGAGGCCACCCGCCTCGGGCCAGGTCATCGCCTCGTCACGTGCCTGCCGCCAGCCAGCCACGCCGGGCTCGCCACCGGGCCGGTGGCGATGCTGCTTTGCGGCATGGGGTTGCACTATGTGTCGGAATTTTCGCGCCAGGGGCTGGCGCGCGCTGGCCGGGCAACGCCGCCCGCGACACTGCTGTTGCCCGCCCGTGTCATGGCAGCTTTGGCGGCAGAACCTGAGGCCGCGAAAGGTTGGCAATCCTTGCTGGCCCTCTCACGCTGGCCTGCCGACGCCAGTTCCTATGCGCCGCCGCACGCGCTCACCATGCCCGCACCTTTGGCTGATATCCATGCTTTTGGTGAACGCGCCACAGTCTGTATCCCGCGCGATGCGCAGGGCCGCGCCCAGGCGCTGCCGCAAGCCCCGATCAGCATTGCCCTCAACGGCGCTCGCTTCACCGCCCTATCCATCGGGGAGAGCGCAACGGGCACCATTGCGCTCGCCGGGGCGGCGGTGAGCGGCCTGCATCAGCAGGGCCGCGCTACACCCTGAGCGGCCTGGATGCGCCTATTCTTCCAGCGGCTTGAACAATTCTTCGCGTGTGACGGCGCGGTCAGTCACCTTCGCCTGGCGGATAATGTGATCGACAACTTTATCCTCAAAGATCGGGGCGCGCAGCTCGGCCATCGCCTGTTCGTTCTTCATGTAATAGTCGATGACTTCGCGTTCCTGGCCGGGGAATGATCGGGCGCGGCGGAACAAGGCCTCACGCAGTTCTTCTTCCGTGATCTCGACCTTGGTCTTTTCGCCGACATCAGCCAGCACCAGGCCAAGCCGCACACGGCGCTCGGCGATCTTGTGATATTCCGCCTTGGCGGCCTCCTCAGTGGTGTCGTCATCGGCATAGCTGCGGCCAGACGCCTTCTGCTCGGCCTCCGCCTGACGCCAGATGTTGGAAAATTCAGCCTCGACCAGACCTTCCGGCAGTTCGAAGGAATATTGCTTGTCGAGCACATCGAGCAGCGCGCGCTTCAATTTGTCGCGGCCCATATTGTCATGGTCGCGCTGCAAATTCTCGCGCACCGAGGTTTTCAGCTCGGCCAATCCCTCAAAACCAAAAGTCTTGGCGAAGGCATCGTCCATTTCGAAAGGCTCGGGGGCAGCAATCGCAAAAGCCTTGACGTCGAAGGTCACGGCCTGACCAGCCAGCTTGGCCACGGTATAGGCTTCAGGGAATGTTACATTGAGAACGCGCTCCTCATCGGCCTTGATGCCGACAAGCTGCTGCTCGAAGCCGGGGATGAACTGATCGGAACCGATCACAACATCGACGCTGTCGCTGCTGCCGCCCTCAAAAGCCTCGCCATTGAGTTTGCCACTGAAGCTGATCGTCACCTTGTCGCCATCTGCCGCCGCGCCGTCCTTGGGCGCATAGGTGCGGCTGCGCAGGGCAAGACGCTGCAAGGCGCTCTCAAGGTCACTGTCTTCCACCGGTGCCACCAGGCGTTCCAGCTCGATCGCCTCGAAACCGCCAGCCTCGAAAGTCGGCAGTGCTTCCATATTGATGGTGAAGCTCAGGTCGCCCTTGGCTTCCAGCACGCGCTCAATTTCGTCCCGATCTTCGGGCAGCGCGATTTTCGGCTCCATGGCGGCGCGCAGGCCGTGGTCTTGCAGGATTTTCTGGTTGGCCTCGCCAACCGCCTGCTGGATCACATCGCTCATGATGCTCTTGCCATAAAGGCGACGCAGATGCGCGGTCGGCACCTTGCCGGGGCGGAAGCCGTTGATGCGAACTTTGCCCTTCATCTCATCGAGTTGCTCGTCCAGACGCTTCGCCAGGTCACCGGCTGCCATCACCACCTTGAATTCGCGCTTCAGGCCATGGGAGGCCGTCTCGGTTACCTGCATGTCACAATCCACCTTGCCTGATCGGCCTGCTTCATAGGGGCAGGCACTCTATTGGAAACCAAAAAACTCGTATTGGTGCGGGCGAAGGGACTCGAACCCCCACGATTTTCATCACCGGAACCTAAATCCGGCGCGTCTACCAGTTCCGCCACGCCCGCCACTTTGCGCGTGTTGGCGCGCATCTCGCGGCGCTCTATAGCAATGCCTGCACCATTGCGCAGCAAAAAAATGATGGTTTGCCCAAACCAAGTGCCAGCTTGCGCATGACAGCGCCTTGTATCTATGGCGAGGGCATCAATTTCAGCGAGGACAACATGAAATCACCGCGCGCCTATTTTGCTCCGCTCGCTTTGGGTGCACCAGCGCCCTTGCGCGAAATGCCCGCCCGCGTCGAGCGCATGATCCATTTTGTGCCACCCCATAATGACAAGCTGCGTGCCAGAGTGGGTGAGTTGATCGGCAGCGTTGACGTCATTCTCGGCAATCTCGAAGATGCCGTTCCGGTCGATGCCAAGATCGCCGCGCGTCAGGGCTTCATCGCCATGGCCCGCGACAATGATTTTGGCGCGACCGGCCTGTGGACGCGGGTCAATGCCCTGAATTCACCCTGGCTGCTCGATGATATCACGGAAATCGTTGCCGCCGTCGGCGACAAGCTCGATGTCATCATGCTGCCCAAGGTCGAGGGTGCCTGGGACATTCATTATCTCGACCAGCTTTTGGCGCAGCTCGAAGCGCGCCACCATTTAGCGAAGCCGATCCTTATCCACGCGATCCTGGAAACCGCCGAAGGGGTCAATAATGTTGTCGATATTGCCCGCGCCTCGCCGCGCATGCAGGGCATGAGTCTGGGGCCGGCCGATCTTGCCGCATCAAGGGCGATGAAAACCACACGGGTGGGCGGCGGCCATCCTGATTACCGTGTGCTGGCCGATTCTGCGGGCACCGAGCCACGCGCCCATTACCAGCAGGATCTCTGGCATTACACCATCGCCAAAATGGTCGATGCCTGCGCCGCGCAGGGCATCAAGCCTTTCTATGGCCCCTTCGGCGATTTTTCCGACCTTGCCGCCTGCGAGGTGCAGTTTCGCAATGCCTTTCTGATGGGCTGCGCGGGAGCCTGGACGCTGCATCCGAGCCAGATTGCCATAGCCAAACGGGTGTTTTCGCCCGATCCTGCCGAAGTCGCCTTCGCGCGGCGCATTCTCGCGGCCATGCCGGATGGCTCGGGGGCGGTGATGATCGACGGCAAGATGCAGGATGATGCGACCTGGAAACAAGCCAAAGTGATGATTGATCTGGCTGACGAAGTGGCACGACGCGACCCTGATCTCGCCAGGCTTTATCAACCGGCTTGAGCGGGCGGTTAAGCTTCACGAGCCTTTGATGTGGCATTAGGCTCCAAGGCTGATAAAATACGGTGGAAAAGGTGATGAGCGCATGAAACAGCGAATGGCGAAATTTGGGATAGGCGCGGTGGTGCGACACCGAAAATATCAGTTTCGCGGCGTGATTTTCGACGTCGATCCAGTATTCTCCAATACCGAGGAATGGTGGTTGTCGATCCCCGAGGACGTACGTCCACGCAAGGACCAGCCATTTTATCATCTCTTCGCCGAGAATGCCGAAACTGAATATGTCGCCTATGTTTCGGAACAGAACCTGCTGCCAGACCTCTCCGGCGAGCCGCTGCGCCATGCGCAGGTGGAGGAATTGTTCACCCGCAACCCTGACGGCACCTATGCGGTGCGTGCCAGCCTGCGCAATTAGCCTGACATTATTGAGCGTAACCGGGGCGCAGTGAGCCTTGAAATGCCGTTTCGGCGGGCGTGGCGGGGTGGCATGTGGCGCTCGGGACGCATCCATCGAGGTTGCGCGAGCCCCCCTGATTGCCAAACACCCGCCATGGCCTTATCAAACCGCGTTCACGCATCCGGATACGCTTAGCCCATGCCCTCCTCCTCGCTCGACCTCCGCAAAGCTGATCCAAGAAAGTTCATTCCCGGCGCGTCCGGTGATTGGGAGATCATCTGCGGCCTTGAGATTCACGCGCAGGTGTCCTCGCATTCGAAACTGTTTTCGGGGGCCTCGACCGGCTTTGGCGCCGAGGCCAACAGCCATGTTTCGCTGGTCGATGCCGCCATGCCCGGCATGTTGCCGGTGCTCAATGAGGAATGCGTCAAGCAGGCGGTGCGCACCGGGCTTGGCCTGAAGGCCGAGATCAACCAGCGCTCGACCTTCGACCGCAAGAATTACTTTTATCCCGATCTGCCGCAGGGTTATCAGATTTCGCAGTATAAAAGCCCCATCGTCGGCGAGGGCGAGGTTGTGGTGGATGTCACCCCCTCCGAGCAGATCGTTGTGCGCATCGAGCGCCTGCATCTGGAGCAGGACGCCGGCAAATCCCTGCACGACCAGAGCCCGACGCTCAGCTATGTCGATCTCAACCGCTCCGGCGTCGCCTTGATGGAAATTGTCTCGAAGCCCGACATCCGCTCGGCCGAGGAAGCCCGTGCCTATGTCACCAAGCTGCGCACCATCATGCGCTATCTGGGCACGTGCGATGGCAATATGGAGGAAGGCTCGCTGCGCGCCGATGTCAATGTGTCGGTGCGCCGCCCCGGCGAGGAACTGGGCACGCGCTGCGAAATCAAGAACGTCAATTCCATTCGCTTCATTGGCCAGGCGATTGATGCCGAAGCCCGCCGCCAGATCGCCATTCTGGAAGATGGTGGCGCGATTGCGCAGGAAACCCGCCTCTTTGACCCCGCCAAAGGCGAAACGAGGGCCATGCGCTCGAAGGAAGAGGCGCATGACTACCGCTATTTCCCCGATCCCGACCTGCTGCCGCTGGAATTTGACGCGGATTTCATCGAGGCGCTGCGCGCAAAACTGCCCGAATTGCCCGACGCCAAAAAGGCCCGGTTCATGCAGGCCTATGGCCTGGCGTCCTATGACGCCGGCGTGCTGGTGATGGAGCGCGAAGCGGCGGATTATTTTGAAAACGTCGCCAGGGGCCGCGATGGCAAGCTTGCCGCCAATTGGGTGATCAACGAACTTTTTGGCCGTCTCAACAAGGAAGGGCTCGATGTGACGCGCGCGCCGGTGAGCGCCGCGCAACTGGGCGCGATCATTGATCTCATCGGCTCTGGCGCCATCTCCGGCAAGATTGCCAAAGACTTGTTCGAGATCGTCTGGACGGAGGGCGGCGACCCCGCCGCCATCGTCGCGGAGCGCGGCTTGCGGCAGGTCACCGATACCGGCGCAATTGAAGCTGCCGTCGATGCCATCATCGCCGCCAACCCTGACAAAGTGGCGCAGGCTCAGGCCAAGCCAACGATGCTTGGCTGGTTTGTCGGCCAGGTGATGAAAGAGACCGCCGGCAAGGCCAACCCGCAGGCCGTCAATGACATGCTGAAGCAGAAGCTGGGGATTTAGCGCACCAGCCGCAACAGCCTCCGCAAAGCGCGACCCCGAAATACAATGTTCGCGGCGCTGGCATTGGCGAACCTCGTGCTTATATAGGCTCTACCCGCTGGAGGCCTCGCGCCTTTCAGCGCCCCTCGCATCCTTGCCAACACCACAGGACAATCCATGACATCGCTCTTTGATTCCGCCACTTTTGGTGCGCTGCACCTCAAGAACCGCATTTTCATGGCTCCCTTGACCCGCTGCCGGGCTGGCGAGGGCCGGGTACCGACTGATTTGATGGGCGATTATTACGTGCAGCGCGCCTCTGCCGGGCTGATTTTCAGCGAAGCCACATCAGTGACGCCCATGGGTGTCGGCTATCCCGATACGCCGGGCATCTGGAGCGACGCGCAGGTTGCCGGGTGGCGCAGGATCACTGACCGCGTTCATGCGGCGGGCGGCACGATGGTGCTGCAATTGTGGCATGTCGGGCGCATTTCTGATCCTGAATTCCTCGATGGCGCGCTGCCAGTCGCCCCCTCGGCTCTGGCACCCCAAGGGCATGTCGCGCTGCTGCGCCCCAAGCGGCCCTTTGGCACGCCGCGCGCGCTGGCTCTCGATGAAATCCCCGGCGTGATTGCCGCTTTCGCGCAAGGCGCTGAAAATGCCCGCAAGGCCGGGTTCGATGGCGTCGAGATTCACGGCGCGAACGGCTATCTTCTCGATCAGTTCCTGCATGACAGCGCCAACAAGCGCACCGATAATTATGGCGGCTCGATCGAAAACCGCGCCCGGTTGCTGCTGGAAGTGACCGATGCCGTGGTCGGAGTCTGGGGCGCGCCGCGCGTCGGGATGCACCTGAATTTGATGTCAAATTCCAATGATGTCGCCGACAGCAACCCGGCGGCGCTGTTTGGCCATGTCGCCGAAGAGCTTGGCCGCCGCAAGCTCGCCTTCCTGTTTGGCCGCGATGATGTGGCAAAATCAACCCTTGGCGCGGGCGTGCGCAAGGCTTTTGGCGGCAATTATATCGCCAATGACAGCCTTGATCCGGCGCTGGCCGCAGCGGTCGTGGCCGATGGCCGGGCTGATGGCGTGGCTTTCGGACGGCTTTTCATCGCCAACCCTGATCTGGTCGCCCGCATCGGCGCGCACGCGCCGCTCAATCCGCTCAATTCCGCGCGCATCTACGGCGGCGGCGGTGATGGCTATACTGATTACCCGGTGCTGGAAGCTGTTTCAGCTTGAGATTTGATCCTGCCGCTTAGCCTGCTTATCTTGGCGCGGCGGCAGATTTCCTGTATGGCCTGACGTCTGGGATTCTTCGGGCAGATGCCTTCCCCAGCCGATTTGAAATGTTGTCCTGGTGCTACGGAGCGTTCCCATGCGAAACAAATCCAACCGCACCGCGATTTTGAGCGGCGTCAGCATCATTGTGCTGGCGCTGGCAGGCGGTGGCACCTGGGGCGTCAAGCACCAGGTCACCGCGATGATTGCCGGGGTGCCTGGCCTTAAAGTTGGCGCATGGTCGATTGACCCGGCCTCGATGCAGCTCAAAATCAGTCATCTCAAACTGGCGCAGCCCGGCCTGACGCTGGCTGCCGATGCGGTGAATATCCCCATGTCGCTCGGCAATCTCTGGGCCATGGCCCGCGCCCGTGCGGCGGGTGGCGAGGCCAGCGCCGACAATGTGGTGATCACAACGCCGGAGTATAGCCTGAACATCCCGCATATCAGCGCCACCAATGCCAGCTTCGACAATGCCGCGCTGGCCAGGATGCTCGACCCGAAAGACCCGATGCCCGTGGCGCAGCGGCTGGCAGGCTTCAGCGCGGGCAGCATTTCCATCCCCGCCATGAGCCTGACGCAGCAGATAGTGAGCAGCCATTGGGTTGCCAACTACCACGACATCGCCCTCACCGGAGTCGATCACGGCGTGATCGCCCATGCCACATTGGGCAAGACCGATGCGACCTTCGATTCCAAGCCAGCAAAAGGCCCGTCCGTGAAGGGCACGGAGGCGCTTGACAGCATGTCGTTCGACCAACTCAGCCTGCCGGTTTACCTGCATTGGATGCTTGATGCGCGCCAAAATAATCAGGAAGCGCGGCAGGTGGCGGTTGGCGATCAAAAAATCACCGGCGTGGCCATGCACGTGGTGGCCCCCACGCCAAAAGGCCTGGTTTCCTGGGATATCGCCGTCAAATCTGGCGAATTGACCAATATGCAACTCCGCAGCATGGCGGTGCCTTTGATCAAATTCGCTGCCGCCCTGCCACATCCAACGCCCGGCCAACCTGCCGATCCGCAAGAAGTGTCGAAAATGCTGGCGCTGGAAGGCGATCTGCTGTCATCAGCGAGCTTTGACCATTTCATTGCTCAGGACATTGTGATTTCCACCACGCCGGGCCAGCCCCCTGCGGCCACAAAGGTCAAGCCGGTGACGGTGACTCTGGATGCGCTCAAGTTTGCCGAAACCTCGGTGCCGACCGCTCCGCCCACGAGCTATGCCCTTAACCTTGACCATCTGAAAATCGATCTCGATCAATTGCCTGATAGCCCCGGCCTGACCAAATTCAAGACCGATTTCTATCATCAGCTTGATCTATCTTTGTCGAATGCCATGTCGTGGGATCTCGCGAATGGCGTTATCGAGGTGAAAGACCTGACCGTAAAAGGTGCCGGAGTTGGCGCGGCGACGCTGGGGCTCAAGGTCACCGATGTCGGCAAGACATTGCTCGGCGGCAATATGGCGGCGACAGAGGCCGCGCTGCTTCCGGCCAAAGCCACATTGCTGCATCTGCACATTGACAATCAGGGCGTCGTGCAAAAATACCTGAGCGCCGAAGCCGCCACCTCCAGCGAGACCCCGCAGCAATTCACCCAGCAGCTGATTGCGGGCGCTGGCACCATGGTTCCGGCCGTGCTCGGCCCCAGCGCCGGAAGCAAGGACATAGCTGCGGCACTGGCCAAATTTTTGGGCGATCCAAAAAATATCGACATCCTCGCCACCAGCACTGAAGGGATTGGTGCCGCCGACGCGATGGCCGCCAAGATGGCCGGCCCGGCGGAGCTGATGAGCAAAATTACGGTCAAAGCCAGCGCCAACCAATAGATGCGTGAGGATGCAACTGTCCTCTTGGTTGGTTATGGTGTTAGGCCAGCAAATCCGTCATTGCGCGCGCATCTTGGCTGCGCTCCTCGCCATGACGGCGTTTTGCTGATCTGAAACTGCTGATTCCCGCCGCTACGCCGCCAGCGTCAACAGCCGGTAGGTCAGCGAATCCACCAAAGCCTGGAACGAGGCGTCGATGATGTTGGCGGAGACGCCAACGGTGGACCAGCGCGCGCCCTTGCTGTCTCCAAATTCGATCAGCACCCGCGTTACCGCGTCGGTGCCGCCCTGAAACACCCGGACGCGATAATCTCGCAGCTTCACATCGTCGATGAAGCGCTGGTATTTGCCGAGATCCTTGCGCAGCGCCACATCCAGCGCATTGACCGGGCCATTGCCTTCTGCCGCCGAAATCAGCGTTTCGCCGTCGATGTTGAGCTTGACTATGGCCTCGGCCATGGTCGCCAGTTCGCCAAGGGCATTGTGCCGACGCTCGACGTTGACGCGGTAATGCTCGACCTCGAAAAAGTGCGGCACCTCCCCCAGCACCCGGCGCGCCAGCAGCGTGAACGAAGCATCCGCCCCCTCATAGGCATAGCCCTGGGCTTCCTGCTCCTTGACCTCCTCAAGCAGCCGGTTGACGCGCGGATCATCCTTGTGGACGGCGATGCCAAGCCGCTCCAATTCGCTGAGAATATTGGATTTGCCGCCCTGGTCAGAAATCAGCACACGCCGCTGGTTGCCGACCATGCCGGGGTCAATATGCTCGTAGGTGCGCGGATCCTTCAGCACGGCGGAGGCGTGAATGCCGGCCTTGGTGGCAAAGGCGCTTGAACCGACATAAGGCGCATGGCGGTTGGGCGCGCGGTTGAGCAATTCATCGAGCGTATGGCTGATCTTGCTGAGATGGGTCAGCGATTCAAGGCTGATCCCGGTCTCGAAGCGGGCGGCCAGTTCCGGCTTCAGCAGCAGGCTGGGGATCAGCGAGGTCAGGTTGGCATTGCCGCAGCGCTCGCCAAGCCCGTTGAGCGTGCCCTGGACCTGGCAGCATCCGGCTTCAATCCCGGCCAGGGAATTGGCAACGGCGTTTTCGGTGTCATTGTGGGCGTGGATGCCAAGCCATGCACCGGGGATGGTTTGGGTCACCTCGCGGACGATGCGGCTGATTTCATCGGGCAAGGTGCCGCCATTGGTATCGCAGAGCACCACCCAACGCGCCCCGGCCGCCCGCGCCGCGCTGGCGCATTGCAGCGCATAGGCCGGATTGGCCTTGTAGCCATCAAAGAAATGCTCGCAATCAAACACCACCTCGCGGCCCTGGCTCACCGCAAATGCCACGGATTGGGTGATGCTCGCCAGGTTTTCGTCGAGCGTGATGCCCAGCGCCACCTTGACCTGATAATCCCAGGCCTTGGCGACAAAGGTGATGACGTCGGCCTTCGCTTCCAGCAAGCCCGCAACGCCGGGATCATTGCCGACCGAACGCCCTGCCCGCTTGGTCATGCCAAAGGCGCAGAACTTCGCCTTGCTGACCGGTTTGACGCTGAAAAACTCGGTATCGAGCGGGTTGGCGCCTGGATAGCCGCCCTCGACATAATCAAGGCCAAGCTCGTCCAGCAGCCCCGCAATGCGGCGCTTGTCATCAAGCGAAAAGTCAACGCCGGTCGTCTGCGCGCCATCGCGCAGCGTGGTGTCGAAGAGATAGAGCCGCGTGCGCGGCATGGTCATGTGTCCTTGTTCTGCGGCGTGAAGCGCATGGAAAGCTCACGCAATTGCCTGGGCGTTGCGGGTGCGGGAGCGCCCATCAAAATATCCTCGGCGCGCTGGTTCATCGGGAACAGGGCGACCTCCCGCAAGTTCTGCTCGCCGGCCAGCAGCATGACGATGCGGTCAACGCCCGCCGCCATGCCGCCATGCGGCGGCGCGCCATATTGGAAGGCGCGATACATGCCACCAAAGCGCTCGATCACCGTCTCCTCGCCATAACCGGCAATCTCGAAGGCTTTCACCATGGCTTCGGGCCGGTGGTTGCGGATGCCGCCCGAGGCCAGCTCAAAGCCGTTGCAGGCAATGTCATACTGGAAAGCCTTCAGCGCCAGCGGGTCGCCACCCATGAGCGCCTCAAGTCCGCCCTGCGGCATCGAGAACGGGTTGTGCGAAAAGTCGATTTTCTTCTCGTCCTCGTTATATTCATACATCGGGAAATCGACGATCCAGGCGAATTCAAAGCGCTCCTTGTCGATGAGGTTCAAATCCTCGCCAGCCTTGGTGCGCGCCATGCCCGCAAAGCGGGCGAATTTAGCGGGATCACCCGCCGCAAACAAAGCCGCATCGCCCGCCTTGAGGCCAAGCTGCACGCGGATCGCCTCGGCCCGCTCCGGGCCAATATTGTTGGCAATGGGGCCAGCCGGGCCATCCTCGCGCCAGAAAATATAGCCCATGCCGGGCTGGCCTTCGCCCTGCGCCCAGGAATTCATCTTGTCGCAGAAGGTGCGCTGGCCGCCGCCGGGTGCGGGCACGGCCCAGACGCGGTTGGCGGGCGCCTCCAGCATCCGCGCGAACACCTTGAAATTCGAGCCACGGAAATGCTCGGACACGTCCTGCATCACCAGCGGGTTACGCAGATCGGGCTTGTCGGTGCCGAATTTCCGCATCGCTTCGTCATAGGGGATGCGCGGCCAGTTTTTGGTCACCGGCCGCCCGCCGCCAAATTCCTCGAAAATGCCGGAAATCACCGGTTCCATCGTCGCAAACACATCGTCTTGCGTGACAAAGCTCATTTCGACGTCGAGCTGGTAAAACTCGCCGGGCAACCGGTCAGCGCGCGGATCTTCGTCACGAAAGCACGGCGCAATCTGAAAATAGCGGTCGAAGCCCGCCATCATCAAAAGCTGCTTGTATTGCTGGGGGGCTTGCGGGAGCGCGTAAACCTTGCCGGGATGGATGCGCGAGGGCACCAGAAAATCGCGCGCACCTTCCGGCGAGGACGCGGTGAGGATCGGTGTCGCAAATTCACTGAAGCCCGACTGCTTCATGCGCTGGCGCATCGAATCAACCACGCGGGTGCGCAGCATGATGTTTTTATGCAACCGCTCGCGGCGCAAATCGAGAAAGCGGTATTTCAGGCGGGTTTCTTCCGGGTAATCCTGATCGCCAAACACCGGCAGCGGCAAATCCGCTGCCTGGCCGAGCACTTCGATGTGGCGAACATAAAGCTCGATATCGCCAGTTGCCATTTCGGAATTATGCGTGCCTTCCGGGCGGATCCGCACGGTGCCATCCAGCCGCACCACCCACTCGGCCCGCAGGGTTTCGGCAATCTTGAAGGCGGGCGATTCCGGGTCAACCACGCATTGGGTGAGGCCGTAATGGTCACGCAAATCGAGGAACAGCACCCCGCCATGGTCGCGCACGCGATGACACCAGCCTGACAGGCGCGCAGGCTTGTCGGCGTCTTCGGCACGAAGCGCGCCGCAGGTATGGGAACGATAGGGGTGCATGGGCGTCAAAACTCGAATTTGAAAGAAGTATCTGGTGTTGTCTTCCACACGCCGCGCTTGATGATGTCAAGTGCAGGCACCACGATGCTGCTTGGTTCGTTGCGGGCACTTGTCCAGAATCCGAACATTTTCCGCAAGCTTTGCTTAACACTTCGGCAAGGTCGTTGTGGCACCATCTGCCTGAAATTCATTGGGTTCTGGAGTCCGCCATGCGTACGAAATCCTTCACGTCGGCCCTGCTCGCCTCGGCTTTGGTGGCCACAGCCGCGCTCGCGGTCGCAACGCCCGCCAGGGCTGATGACCATGGTGGCGGCGCTCTGCTCGGCGGGCTTGCGGCTGGCCTTGTCGGCGGCGCGATCCTTGACCACACGCTCAACCAGCCGCGCCGCGTCTATGTCGAGCCGCGTCCGGTCTATGTCGCCCCCGCACAGCCGGTTTATGTGGCGCGCGATCCGTATTTTGACCGCCTGCATGACCTTAAACGCCAATGCGACCGTGGCGACCGCAATGACTGCATCCGCTTTGGCATGCTGATCGGCCAGCACCGCGAGCGCATCGCCGCATGGCGTCGGCAAGACCCTGACATGTTCCAATGGGATAATGACTGACCCTTGCCAAAGCCGGTTTGCTCCTGACGCGCCGCCCCTCCACAGGGCGGCGCGTTTGGTTTCCGGGGTGCTATGTGCGAAAGAGGCTTGCGGCCAAGCCCCTGTTGCGGCTACCAGAACTTTCACACCTTTAGGGAGCAACATTGATGGCAGAGGCCCGACGCGCGGCATATCACCCCCACCAAGTCGCTGGCGCGCGGTTTTTGATCATCGAGGCCCGGTTTTATGACGCCATTGGCACGCTGTTGCTGCAGGGCGCGGAAGCGGCCCTGAAAGAGGCCGGGGCTACATGGGACATCATCAGCGTGCCCGGCGCGCTGGAAATCCCGATTGCCGCCAGCATTGCCCTTGCCGCCAGGCCGGATATCGCTGGCGTAGTGGCGCTGGGCTGCATCATTCGCGGTGAGACCTACCATTTCGAGACCGTCGCCAATGAAAGCGCGCGGGGGTTGATGGACGTCGCGACGCGCCACCGTCTGCCGCTCGGCAATGGCATCCTCTCGGTGGAGAATGAGGCGCAGGCTTTGGTGAGGGCCGATCCGCAGCTTGGCAACAAGGGCGCGGATGCAGCCCGCGCCGCCATCAGCCTCCATGTCCTCAAACATAACAAAGCGGTCTGATCGCCATGTCACGCGCCGAACACCGCACCGCCGCCCGCCTTGCCGCCTGTCAGGCGCTGTATCAGATGGATGTCACCGGACGTGGCATCAACGAATGTCTGGCGGAGTTTGAATCGCACTGGATCGGCCAGGAAGTTGAAGGCGACCAATACAAGCCCGCCGAAATTGCCTTTTTCCGCGACATTCTCCTCGGCGTGCTCGCCGATCAGATCGCCCTTGACCGGCTGATTGATCTGCGGCTGGAAAAAACCTGGCCGCTCGCCCGGCTGGAAGCGCTGATGCGGGCGATTTTACGGGCAGGCACCTATGAGCTGAAAAAGCGTCTCGATGTTCCCGCCCGCGTCGTCATTACCGAATATGTCGATGTCGCGGGGGCGTTTTACGGCAGCGATGAAGCGGGCATGATCAATGCCGTGCTGGATACGCTCGCCCATGAATTGCGGCTGGATGAATTTGCCAGCCGAAGCTGAGCCATGCGGGGTTGAATGATGCCAACCTCACGCGAACACGACCTCATCGCCCGCTATTTCGCGCCGTTGGCCGGGCCCGAGGGCCTGGGGCTGCTGGATGATGCCGCGCTGCTGACACCGACGCCGGGGCATGAATGGGTGGTCACCGCCGATGCGCTGGTGGCGGGCGTGCATTTCTTCGCCCATGATCCGGCGGGCCGGATCGCCGCCAAGGCGCTGCGGGTCAACCTCTCCGATCTGGCCGCCAAGGCGGCTAGACCGCGCGGCTTCACGCTCTGCCTGGCTTTGCCGCCGGCCACCCCTGCCCGCTGGATCAAGGCTTTCGCCAAAGGGCTTGGCGAGGACATGGCGCGCCATGGCATGGCGCTGATCGGCGGCGATACGGTTGCGACGCCGGGGCCGCTCTGCATTGCCATCACCGCCTTTGGCGAGGTGGCGAGGGGCCGCATGGTGAAGCGCAGCGGCGCCAAGACCGGCGATGCGATTTATGTCACGGGCACCATTGGCGATTCGGCGCTTGGCTTGAAGTGCTTGATGAACACGCTTGCGCGACCCTCGGCCGCGTCACATCGCCGTTATCTGGTATCGCGCTACCTGCTTCCCGAACCGCGCCTGGCGTTGCGGGACGCGCTCGAAGCCTATGCCAGTGCGGGCATGGATGTATCGGACGGGTTGGTTGGTGATCTGGCCAAAATGCTGGCGGCATCGGGCTGCGGCGGCGCGGTGAAGCTTGATGCCATTCCTATGTCACCTGCCGCCCGCGCTGCGGTGGCGCTTGATGCCGGTGCCCTTGCCACAGCGCTCACCGGCGGCGATGATTACGAAATCCTCGCCACCGTGCCGCCCGAAGCCTGCGCCGCCTTCGAGCAGGCCAGCGCCATAGCAGGCGTCAGCGTGACGCGCATTGGCGTTGTACGGGCACGGGCGGGCGTGGACTGGCGTGCCGGGGATGGCACGCGGATCACCTTCAGGCACGGTGCCTACAGCCATTTTTAGAGTGTGCGGCTGGAGGGCCGGGTTGTCCCCCGGCAGCGACGTTGCCGCCTCCCGGCGCACTGTATTGGAGGGTGATGATGAGAGGTTGAAACGGTTGAATTTCCACAAGCGGCATGGCCCGGATATTCGACCAGGCAATCTGTGAATAAGCAACGATGTGGAACCACCCCCTGAAGGCGGTCCAGCTATTGAATTTTCTAGACAAATCTCATTTCGACGGGGTTCAGACCGATCCTGAGCGTGCCCTGCCGAAATTTGACAATGGCCCTGCAATTGGGCCTGTTGTCGCTGTCAGGTGCGTTGAGCCGCAGGGCACTGCGGTGACCTGACTGATGCTGGTTGAGGGAGGTTGAGCCATGCCGAAAGCCTATTGGGT
>VFSW01000442.1_pt1 | contig 60724 bp, 105 predicted proteins | sample 5358111 | NCBI WGS metagenome assembly VFSW01 (sample SAMN11554181, study PRJNA540505) | mine drainage metagenome | isolation source: sediment from site ElyBrook_90M | place: USA: Ely Copper Mine, Vershire, VT | collected 2017
GGGTAGGAGGGGTCTATTTCACTTCTTTCGTATTCTTCGCATAGTCTTGAAAAAATAAATAAATTAAAGAAAGTGAAATAGACCCCTCCAACCCAGAACAAAAACATCCGAAAGTATTACTTTTTGAGTGAGGTGCTTAAAAAGTAGGCAGGGCAGTCAAGCAGTGTGGTATAAAAGCAACACTTGAGCGCCGGCAAAACTTTTTGTAAAAAATTTGAGGGGTCGACCTTGCACCCCGGGATTTTGTAAAAAACTTGCTCTTTGTTGGGGCCCCCCGCCCCGCTGGATGGATGGGACCCTAAATGGGTGTATGCCTTTTAAAAGAGGCCGCCCTGCCGTAATGATAACGATTCTCATTTGCATCCGGCCCCACACAGGCAAGCAAGAACCGTGCCAGTCTGCCTACTGACCAGCGAGTCAGTAAGCAAAGCCTAAGCAAGATCCGTGCCAACCTACCCACACCAGCACACTGGCACGTTGCTTGCTAATAGCAAGAAGCATGCCAACGTGGCAGGCTGGCAGTGTGGCATAGATCTTGCTAGGCAAGCAAGGACCGTGCCAACGTGGGCAGGCATGACTCTTGCTAATAGCAAGGACCGTGCCAACGTGGTGTGGTGGCCACACTGGCATGGTAGTTGCTTAGCATGCAAGGACTGTGCCAAGTTGGTGCACGCACGCACGAAGGCAGGCTGGCAGAGTAGCGTCATAATTACTAATTCAGTATTACTGACCAGCCAGTCAGTAACTGAGGCTGACCAAAGTACCCCCAGATGACCAATGTAGTATCAGCAACCAAACCTAAGAGGCAGACCATGAAAGACTACACCATCCAAGACCTGATTCACATCGTCAACATGGTGCGCAAGTATGCGCATCGGTGGCACGTCGAGGAACCATCAGCCCGCATGTATGGCTGGGTGGACCGCATCAACGACTACAAACGCGAGCAACCAGAGCTCTGGGCGCGCTACTGTTGCGTGCACAACGACGGCTTCACCAGCTGGGACGCATACGACCTGCTGGCCTAAGTACCCCCAGATGACCAATGTAGTATCAACAGGAGAACACACCATGGCAAACACCATCACAGGCAGCGGCAACAGCTGGTACGTAGTCGACGCGGCCAACGGCCTGATCAAGTCAGAGCACACATCACGCGACGCGGCACTGGCCGCGCTGGGCGTCAAGCCAGCGGCACCAGCACCACGCGGCTGCTACCGCATCACCCGCGGCATGGCCACCAATGGCGTGACCGTGTGGACGGCAGAGTACATCACCCACAGTGGTGAAGTGCGCTACATGATGCACGCGGCCATAATCGACCCAGTGCGTGCACTGATCAACCAACTGACAGGAAAGTAAACCATGTACCCAGCAATCAAGCACACGACAGACCGCATCGCGCAACAAGCCTTTGAGCAGTGGTTGCAAGGTGGGGACCACACAGCCACCATCGACAAGCTGTGCCAAGATCACAATGTGACAGATTGGGTGTCCACAGTGCGCCAAACCCTGACCCAACTAATCAACGACCACCACTTCAACAGCAAATTATCATGACAACATCCAACCACATCACATCACTGGCCATCATGGCCGCGGTCCGACTCGCACTGTACGCAGGCATCGCGGCACTGATCATCCAATGCCTGCCATGACACTCAGACAACAGCGTGCCATCGAGGACTTCATTCGAGTGGCACAGACCAACGGCCTGCACAACTTGTGGGCCGCACTGCCAAGGACGCACGCACTGGTGCGCACCAACCAAGTCGCACAGATCAGGCTAACACGCACAGTGCTGGCCAGCGGCATCGACGAGCTGGGCAACAGCATCACTCTGGGCACTGACTTGAGAGTGACTCAGAGCTAAGTACCCCCAGATGACCAATGTAGTATCAGCAACCAATTAGGAGAACACACCATGTTTGCACCGACACGTAGTAACGCAATCACTTACCTGTACTTTTGCACGCTGGGTGGCTTGGCCAACCCGCGCGTGTGCAAGGTCGAGCACCACAATGGCTCGCATGTTTACTACACCTATCACCTAATCACAGTCCGATAACCCAACAGGAGAACACACCATGGCAAAACCAACCGGATACGTAATCTACAACGGCCCCTCACTGATCGACGGGTCACCCATTGTGGCCATCGCACTGATGGGGTCGAGCAATCGCAAGACCGGCAACATGGTGCAAACCTACATCTTGCGCACTGACATGCGCCCAGTGGCCGCAGTGCAGTCCGGTGCTGACGTGGCCATCTGTGGCAACTGCAAGCACCGACCAGCCAATGGTGGCGCGTGCTATGTGGTCGTGGCGCAGGGTCCTACAGTGGTCTTCAAGACCAACGAGGCAGGCAAGTACCCAACAGCTGCAGCAGCTGACGTGGGCACCATGGTGGCCGGTCGCATGGTGCGACTTGGCACGTACGGTGACCCAGCGGCAGTGCCTGCCCAAGTGTGGGAGGAGCTCACAGCCATGGCCGCGGGCCGCACTGGTTACACCCACCAGTGGGACAACCCAGCACTCACAGCAGACCAGCGCTCACGCATCACAGCACTGTGCATGGCCAGCGCTGACAACGAGGCAGAGGCAACCCAAGCCCGCGCCAGTGGCCTGCGCTACTTTCGCATCCGTGTGGCCACCGAGGCACTGGGTCCACGTGAATTCGTGTGCCCTGCCAGCGACGAAGGTGGCAAGCGTAAGCTGTGCGACACGTGTGGCGCGTGCAATGGCACGACCAAGTCGACCGGCGCCAGCCCCGTGATCATTGTGCACGGCACCAAGAAGAGCAAATTTGCAACCCAACGCGCAGAGGCGACAGCATGAAAAAATTCGAGGCAACATTCATCACAACCGGTGGCCAGTACATCGGCCAAGACTACAACACTGCCGAGGAGGCAACCAAGGCAGTCGAGGCAAATGGCCGCGGCCAAGTGGTCAAGTACCACGGCCAGCCCAACATGCCGCACTGCCTGCCTGAGACCGTGTGGTCCAGCTGTGGGCTGTGGACCCTGACCGAGAAGGGTTGGCAACAGCACTCACTTTACGACGGGTATGGCCGCGCGTTTGAGCAAAGTACCCCCAGATGACCAACGTAGTATCAGCAACAAACCAAGGAGCAAACCATGTACACCATCTACATCATTGACCGCGCAAACCAATTTCACGTTGAGCACCATGCCACCCAAGAGCAGGCAGATGGCGCCAGCGACCGCTGGGAGGCTGGTGGCCACGACGTATACACTGACGCCCAACGTGCCGCACTGGCACGCGACCGCTTTGCTCGTCGCATGATGCGCACTGGCCACTTAATTCACATCACCGTAGGGGCATAACATGCACAACACACCAGAGCAAAACGAAGCATTTAGACGCGCATGGGACGCCACCAACGCACGATGGAAAGCCCAGCAAACACCAACACCCAAGGAGCAGGCAAAATGAACACAGCAGAACAGACAGCATTCGTCGAGGCATACAGTCGCAACGTGGGCACAGTTAAGCCACGCGAAGTGCTCGACTTTGTGCGCCGATACGCGGCAGGGGAGGACATGGACTACACCCACAACTACACCAGCATCATGGACGCACTGATGATGTGGCACTCAGCCTGCAGGTGGCAGATCATCCAAAACACCCCCAGATGACCAATGTAGTATCAGCAACAAACCAAGGACCCAACACCATGCAACTACAACCCAGCGACACATGGCAGACCCAAGCCCACGGCACACACGACCAGCGGTATCAGGTATATCTTGCCTGCGCAGACGACGGCCACGGTGGCGATATCACCAACAACGGCAAACCCCTCAAAACCTTTGAAGAATGGATGGCATCATGAAAATCAAACACAGCGACACAGCAGACGTCAACGGCACCAGCCTGCAGGGATACCTTGACGCATCGTACGCAGACCTATGCAAGGCATTTGGCACACCGTGCGAGGGCGACGGCCACAAGATCGACGCAGAGTGGTGTCTGGCATTCCCAGACGGCACGGTGGCCACTGTCTACAACTGGAAAAACGGCACCAACTACAACGGTGACGAGGGTACACCAACAGACAAAATTCGTGACTGGCACATCGGTGGCCACAGCGAGGCGGCAGTAAGAACAGTGGTCCAAGCATTCAAGGAGCAATCAGTATGACACTCAAAGCAATCGACACCAAGACCCAAGCCCTGATCATCAAAAACGTGTTGGCCGCGTGCGGCAACATCGACAAGTTGAACAAACGCGGGTACGACTTCCTGTACCAAGCCAGCGGGTTTATTGCCCACTATGACATTAACGGGTTCAAGGCATACTACAGCGAGCACTCACTGGTGCAAGACATTGAGGCAAACTACCTGCAAAACCAGTGGCGCAACTTCCGCACTGGTGAACCAAACGCAGAGTACTACCACAGCAAACGCGAAATTTACAATGCCATACTGGGCAACCTGTTGGCCGTCGAATTGTCAGGAGCATAACCCATGAGCACCAAAGCAAACCGAGACCGTGCCAACGACGCACGAGTGACACTTAACCCCTTCACCATCACTGCCGACGGCATGGACGTGGCCATCATCGACCAGCTGGCCAACATCATGCACCTGTGCGCCCAAAACAATTTGGATTTTGATATACTGGCTGACGTGGCAGACAAGCACTTCAAAGAGGAGACCAAGGTATGACCGACCCTGTCCAAACACTGACCCAGCACCGTGACGACCTACTGGCGGCCATCGAGCGCGAGAAGGGTATCCTGCGCGGCCACAACACGGTACTGCGCACCGAGCACGGCCTATACCTGCGCCATGGTGGCGGGTTCTTTGCCCCACGTGGCGTGCTGATGGCCAGCATGTACACACCCGAGGACGCGCTGGTGCTGGCCGCAGAGATCGAGTCGCCAGAAGGCGATTCACCCACACCGGTGCTCTACCAAGACGCCTTACTGCACGAGCTGAGGGAAGTCAGCGACTCTTTGGATTATTTCACATTATGAAAACCATCATCCATGTGAACCAGCACGTCATCAAGTCAAACCGCAAGGATGGCAAGGAGGACCCAGTGCTGACGGTGAAGACCTACAAGTCAAACACGTACGCCAGCGAAGTGGCCATCCACGGACCCAGCCAAGTGGTGTATAGTCCCAACAAGCCACTGTCGTGCGGCGCACACGTGTGGATTGAAACCCAATCAGAAGTGGAGATCATCAAATGAAAAAGACCATCATGACGACCGACCGACTAGACGACGACTCTGTCGTGGTCAACTTCGACCAGTACGACACAGCCGTGGGTGACGTGGTTGCGCAATCAGGCTATGTGCATGTGCGGCAGGAAACCACACACTACATGGTGACCATATACAACACTGCCGGTGACGTGGTATCTGAAACCGGCATACCATTCAACTTTCAAACACTATGACATGGCCATTCCCACCCCCCAACGGACCAACCCCGTGGACACCCAAACAACAAAAAGAGTACGCAGAGCAACAGCGTGCCAAACTGCCCCCATCACCACTGTAATACTAAAGGACTACCAATGAGTACACCCATCATGCAATCATACGTCTATCATGGCGACAAGGCGTTTTTCGTAAGTACCATCAACCGCCAGTCGTCGAGCATGGAGCCGCACACTTACGCCGAGACCATGGTGTGGGAGTGGCACCCAGCGACCCGCGAGCGCGGCGCATTCGTCGGCCAAGGCGAAGGCAGTACAGACAGCATCCACACACATCAAAGCATGTGCTACAAACTTTTCAACAACGGCACTTTGGAGTAATCATGGAAAACTTAGACAGCATCATTGAGTCATCAAACGGCAAAATCGTGAGTGTGACATTCATCAAGGCAGACGGCTCCCTGCGCGTCATGACGTGCCGACTGGGTGTGACCAAGCACCTGAGAGGTGGCGAGTCGACACTGGACGGGGCCAAGTACCTGACAGTGTTCGACATGGCCAAGAAGGGTTACCGCGCAATCAATCGCGAGACCATCCAATCAGTGCGCCTGAGCGGTGAGGAGTTCACAGCATGACACTATCCCCCGAAGACGTTGATATCATCCACGCACTGGTGTACAGCGGCCAAATTGAAGAGGCCCGCAGGTACATCCTAGACCAAGCAAACGACATTTTCCAACCAACCACGAGGCCCCTATGAACAACGCACCATCCATCGTATTCCCCACCACACCAGTAACCAGCCCAGAGTTTGAGTACCGCAACGCGTCGCAGACCGACGTGACACTCACGTGGCGCAAGTTTGGCTGGACCCCCAAGCACGAAGAGACCCAACCAACCGAAGAGGCGACAGCATGATGATTTGGCTCAAAAAGTACGACCGTATCAACCCGCACCGCGAGTACACCACGGGGCAGGCAGTGGCCCGCTGGGTGAGTGAAGACAACAGCGAGTACAACCGCGGTGCCATCGAGACCGTGGAGGACAAGCTGGACCGCGTGATCGAGGTGGTGGCCAAGATGGTGGACGCCCTACCGGCAGACATGCAGACGGCCATCATGACGGACATTGTCCAAGGTTTCAAGGAGGCACCATGACCGAGTACGCATTCCCAGACCCCCACCTGACCCACATCAAGGGCATGAGCCTGCGCGACTACTTTGCTGCCAAGGCAATGCAGGGGCTTTACGCATCAAGTTACTACAAGGAAAGCTACGCCACAATCTCAGAAATGGCGTACAAACAAGCAGACGCAATGATGAAGGAGAGAGAAAATGACACGAGCACACGTTGAATACAACAAACTGGCAGAGGCGTGGACCCTAACCACCAGCACGGGGCGCGTGTTCTTTGGCGCGTCGAGGGCAGACGCCATCGACCAAGCCATCGAGTCCATGCCCAAGGGTGGCACACTTAGGTTGTACTTTTAATGCTGTACGTCCTTCTTGGAGGGTTGGCGTTCCTGTACGCCATCCGCAAACCAAGGTGGTCCCTAGTGTTTATAGTACTTTTGTGTCTATTAGACGAAATGATACTGTGACACTAGGGTTTACCCTAGTACGTTATTTCATGATGTAAAATTTGTTCTGGGTAGTACTGGTCTATTCTATTCTTTTAGATTTTTTACGTGAGAGATCAAAAGAGAAATTTATTGAAGAAAGTGAAATAGACCAGTACTACCCAGAACAAATTTCACATCATGAAAAATGGTTGACAACCGACCAACAAAAGTTCTACAATCCCCCACCACTGGAGGTATTGAATGACACGACGCCAACTTCTCACAGCCGAACAAGAGATCGAGCTGTCTACCAAGATCAGGGACCACAACGATCAGGAGGCCTTTGAGGCCATGGTCAAGGCCAACCTAGGGTTAGCTATCTACGTGGTCCAAAAGATGCCTGCATGGCACCTTGCTGGGGCCCTAGACCACGACGACCTAGTGCAGGAGGCCAACATCGCACTGATGCAGGCTGTGCGCACATGGAAACCGCAGGGGTACCGGTTTGCCTCATACGCCCGTAAGCTGATTCACAGCCGAGTCATGCGGGCGATTGAGAACACCGGCAACCTGATCAAGATACCGGTGCCGATTCAGGAAGACATTCGCAAGATCAAGAAGGCAGAGAAGGAGCTGACCCAGCAACTGGGCAGGGAGCCCACACTGGTGGAGCTCTCAGAGAAAACAAAAATGTCCAAGGACTTGGTGCGCGACCGGTTGATCGTCAACCAGCGCCAGCCCGTGTCATTGGACGCCTACCATCACGAACCGGACCACGACTATGACTAAAATTTCAGACATACTGCATTGCGCAGCAGACAAGCACTTGGCCGTCGACAGCAGAGAGTACGAACGCGTCATGACCAAACACTCATTCTCATGCGTGGCCATCGAGGAGGCGTGCGAGACCCTGACGGGCTTTGACTACTGGAACAGCGGCCTGCACGACCAAATCATTGCAGGCTTGGAGGCCATGGGCTTGGACACAAGCTCAGGGTACGCGTTCAAGCCGTGGTACAAAATCAACAGCCCAGAGATGCAGGGGGCAAGATACTTTTGGCTAAAATGGGCCGCACTGATGGCCGAGGAGCAGGGACAATGATCAACCACACACCCAGACTGCGCTTTGTCGAGCGCACACAAGAGTACAGCATCGACCCCATGGGCAACAAGACCACCCGCACCATCCGTGTGCTGCAACAGTGGTTTGCTTACGACATTCAGTACCCCATGACGAAGGGCGAGTGGCGCGACGTGCCACTTGAAAAAGAATGACAGACGAAGAGTTGGCCAAAGCGTACTACGCAGCCGCGATGGACGCGCAAATTTACGGCACGGGTTTCATCAAGGTATACGTAGATCAAAACGGTAAATTAGCGGTCAACGTTGTTGACCCAAGGGAGGGCAAACCATGGGTGGCTGGCGCAAACGAGGAAAAGGAACCAACATGTTCAAAGAGCTAAACATTGCAGACATTTTTGTACTGCGCTACAACAAGACCGCGGAGGGCAAATACCAGCAGACGTACACACCGGAGGAGTTCGACCAGATGCAAGAGTGGTTGGACCGCGCACTGGGCGAGCACACCCAGAGCATGGAGGTGGAGAACAACATGCTGCGTGCCCGCAACGAGCGACTGGAGAAAACACTAGCCCAGCAAGAGCAGGGCGAGCCTGTTGCAGAGGTTAAACGAAATTCGTCTGGTCAAATTTACATTGAGTGGCGTGATGGTGAGTTTGCAATCGCAAATCTTGTTGACGCAAAACTCTACACCACACCACAACCAGCACAGAAGCAAGAGCAATATGAGCCTGTACAAGTAACCATCAGAGATTTTGTCAACGCCGTTGAAGGCGAAGAAGACTTGGTGGGGCGTCCTGTGTACTGGGCGCAATGGCCTAATGAGGAGAAAAACACATGAGCCTAGACGTCACACTGACAGAGAGCGTGTACAGCGCAAACATTACCCACAACCTTGGTAAGATGGCCGCAGAGGCAGGCATCTATCAGGCACTGTGGCGACCAGAGGAGGAAGGGTACTACACTGCCAGCGACCTAATCGAGCCATTGTCCAAGGGGCTGGCGCTACTGATCAACGACCCTGAGCGGTTTAAGGCATTCAACAGCCCCAACGGGTGGGGCATGTATGAAAACTTCGTGCCCTTTGTGGCACAATACTTAGCAGCCTGTGTGGCACATCCAAACGCAGGCGTCAACGCAAACCGGTAAGGAACCAACATGACAAACGAACAAATTTCCGCATTCGCAGCCTTTGGCCTCATGGTGGCCGACAGAGACAACATGCCATCACTGCTTGAGCACCTGTCCATGAAGGACCTGAAACAATTGGCCGCAGACGCAGACAAATACTTGAGTCCTTTAGTAGGAGATTCAGACGACATGGTGTCCCCCGTGGTGGCGGTCCTGCGCGAAGCCATCCAACAAGCAAAAGAAACGAAGGCACGCAAATGACCAAGACAACACTTGCACCAAACGCACCATGGCCGTACAATGCACCCAAAGTGCCAAAGGTACGGTCAAAGCCCGAGGCCACAGACGCCAAGTTTGAGGCGTGGTTGAAGAGCATCACACCAGTTAAGGGGAAGAAATGAACGACGTATTTTTTATGCTCGGCGGCGTACTGACAATCGGCGTTATTGCCATCCTTGTGTCCATCATCGAGTCGTACGGCAAGTGCACGCACTTGTGGGGCGAGTGGTCCTACAAAGAAGACAGCGCGTGCTTCATTCAGAAGCGCCAGTGCGTCAAGTGCCAATACACCGAGTTCCAACAAATCCGAAAGGTATCCAATGCGCCCGAACAGTTATAAGCTAATCGAGTTGTGCGTCGAGAACGGCGCACTGATGGGGTGGGCGCGTGCGCACAAGCACACCGACACACCTAACGGCAATCAGGTGCAAGCAGCCATGGTCGAGGCCATCATGCTGGAGATCAGCACGTGGTTCGACTTCGAGGAAATCAAATGACCAACCAAGACATTGAGGACTTCATCAAACACACCCGCACCGGCTTTGTGCCGCTGGCGGCCATGTTTGGGGGCGACTACCTGATGGCTGCCATCGAGGTGGCCGAGGAGCTGCAGGCGTGCCGCAAGATCATCATTGACCACCAAATCGGCGAGCTGTCAGCACGGTACGCCATCGAAGACGAGGACGACAAATGACAACAGGCGTATGGTACCTACTGGTGTTGCAAGCCACCACAATGCACTCTTCCAACATCTACGCAGGCTGGACCAACTTGGCACAGTTCCGAAGCCAGCAAGCCTGCGCCAAGGCGTCGGAGGAGCTGACCGCACTCTCAAACCAATACAACAAAACCGGATGGTACGAGCCCAAGAACGGGGCCGCGCGATTCGTTTGCATTAAGGACATGACATGAAAAAACTCACAGACGCCTACGACGGCATTAACGTATTCCACCCAGACTTCATGAAGACGTTCTACCCAGACATGTGGAAGGACCACATCATCTCTTCGCGGGGGAGCATCGCCATGTCCAACTACGTGGCAAAGAAGCGCCTCACCACACCATCCCATGGCACGGTGTTCGGCATCTCTGACAAGGCCGTGTGCAAGGCCCCTTTACAAAGCATGCGAAAATGAGTAAAATATGGGTAGACCCACCGTCAGGGTGGAAGTATGGTTTCCCAAAACTTTGGGACCCAGAGAAAGACAAAGATTCATTAAAATGGCTGATGGCCAACGGGTACCCCGAACATGAAATCGAAAAATGCGGCAAACACTTCTACACCAGACAATGGGAGGCCAAAGATGGAGAAAGTTAAGACAATGAACGGGGTCCTGCGCCACCTAGGCGCAACGGCCAAGGTTACAATCGGGACAGCATGGTACTGTGTCAAGTGCGACAAGTACTACACAACAATGGAGCACACCTGTGGACAAAAAACAACAAGCAATTGAGCTGGCGCGTGAGTGCGGTGGCATGCCGGTATTCGACCACGCTGGCGGCGCGGTACAGGTGCAGGGCATGGACCTACACAAGTTCGCCACACTGTGGGAGATTTTCGTGCGCGGCATCGTGGCCAGTGAGGTCGAGTCACTCGACGAAGACGAGCCGCATGAAACACTTATCAGTATGATCAAGTACGGGGAGCTGTCATGATCTTTACGTTCGGTGCCATCGCGGCCATCTTTGGCTGGGTGGTTTTAAACTTCATGGGTGCACCCATGGATACATTGTCGCCGGAAGACGTGATTGGCGTCATTCTGATACTGTGCGGCATTGCCGGCATGTTGTCTTCATTGTTGGTGCTGGCATGGCAACACCTACCGTAAACTCGCGCAAAGCGTTTGAGGAGTGGGTGGCCAGCACTGACTGGCCGTCACTCAACCAACACGCCTACGAGCCGTTTGTGGCGGGGTACAAGGCTGGGTGGGCCGACGCGGCACAGTACGTGCAGCAGGTGCAGATGATGATACACATACCCGCGGAAGGGGGCATACAATGAGCGGATGGCTAATCGCCTTGACGGGCGTCATTTATACCTACGTGGCGGTGGACATGGGCCGCGAAGGTAACTGGGGGATGGCAATCGCGTACACTGGGTATGCCTTTGCCAACATTGGTTTGTACTTACTAGCGGAGAAGTGATCATGAAAATGTCAAAAGTAAACGACAAAATCGACAAGCTGGTTTCCAGTCTGATGGACGAGGGCGCCACACTGCCGGAAATCTACGGCGGCATTTGTGTCATGAAGCGCACGCTGGACACGCTGCTGTCTGTCAACGCGCTGGAGACGCTGGATCGTTTGCGCGAAGAGCGTTTTGGGGAAGTACAATGAGCGGCATCGGACCCATCGACATTCAGGACTGGGACTACGTGCACGTGGAAACCATCAAGGAGAACCAAGACGGCTCCACGGATTGCCAAATCAGCATGGGCCCCATCGCGACCAAATATCTGTTAAACTTCGCGTTTGTAACAGCCCTAAAAGGCATCGTCGCCGAAGGCAAACTGTACACACCCACAGAGGAGAAACCAGAATGAGTTTAGTCGACGCACTCTACAACGTGATTGACGAGCAGCGCGGGCTGCTCGTCAACGTGCCGCAGGTCAAGCCTGTCGTGTTGGCGTACGCGCCACTGTACATGACGTTCCGGTACTACCAAGAGAAAATGCCTAACGTCAACTTGGTGTTTGTAAACAGCCCCGAGAAGTTGATGGGCCAACAACGCGGACTGCCGGTGTTGTTTCTTGGCAAGATGTACGAGACAGAAGCCAACGAGCAAATGCGACAAACCGCAGTGTCCCGCGGCATGCCTGTTTTAAACGTGATGGAGATCAACTGATGACCAACGAAGAACACGCACAGTGGCAGAGCAACAAGCGCTGGCTCAAGCCGGAGCAGGCAGAGCAGTGGACCCTAGAGGTCAGGGAGGCGTGGCTCAAGATGCGCCAGACCCACGAGGCGTGGCAGCGCACGCACACCCCACCCACGGACATGATGGGATCCATAAAGGACTCAGGCTCGCGGGCACCTTTATGGATCCCCAATGACGAGTGGAACAAGTACCAAGAAGCCGTGCAGGCGTACCGCAAGGTGCAGCCTGCCTACATAGCAAACGACCGAGCAACATATCAAGAGGAAGAGGCATGAAGACACCACATAAGCATGCAGAACTAATCAAAGCGTGGGCCGACGGCGCAGAGATCGAGTTTTATGACCGACGTTTCAATGAGCATCGTTGGAAGCTATGCGGCGAACACCCAGTTTGGATTGATGACGTGGAGTACCGCCTCAAAGCAAAACCCGACGTGGTGATGTGCCGTCAAATCAAGGTAACACGGTTTCCTGATGCGGGGAGCTCCACTGGTTTTATTGCGTGCACCACAGAGCTGCCAGCCAACGTGGAAATGGTGTTTGATGGCGAGACAGGTGAACTAAAGGAAATTGAGCTGCTATGAAAAAACTTATTTACGGTATCTACTTACTTGGCGCGGCTGTGGCCGTGCTCTCTGCCACATACCTCGACCCCGCAACTGCCGTAGTAACTTTATTATTACTGCCTGCGGTGATATTAGAGCTTTCGGTTATGTCCGGTCGTGTGCGGTTCCATGAGGGCCATCCCGACGAGGTGCTGGACCAGCAGGACGCACAGCGCTTCCCTGCCATGGCGGAGGCGGACGCCAAGGACATGACAGACGTTGAGGCGATTGACAAGTTTGGCCAACAGCTGGTCAACGAGATGTCACTCATGATCACCGAGAAAGAGGCAGAGCTCAACGAGATGCGCTCAGTGCGCGACGAGTTCTATGACCGAGTCCGAGGAGTTAAAAAATGAAAATCAAAATCGTTACAGAGTTCAGCGTACCCGACATGGACCACAAGGTACGTCGAGAATATTTCTTTCCGTCTTTACGTTCCGCTGCACTTGTGCTAGGATGTAACCCCCGCCATTTAAGTGACCAACTAAAAGGTCGCAGGCCAGAAACATTGTCAGAAGTCGGATTAGTCATCACCATTGAGGCACATCATGAGCACACAGAAACCAACAGCACTGCCAGTGCAATTCGAGAATATTCCCCTGAGCCTGAAAAAGATACCACGCTGGGTTCTCTGGCGATTGGTCGAGGTTGGGGACGAGTCGAACAAGCGGTGGAGCAAATTGCCGCTGCAGGTAAATGGCTCGTCCGCAAGTTCTACAAACCCAAGCACGTGGAGTGATTTTCTCCATGCACAAGAAGCGTACGAGACCGGCCGTTTTGACGGCGTTGGCTTTGTGTTTGACGGCAGTGATGGCATTGTCGGCGTCGATCTGGACGACTGCGTCGACCCATCCGTGGGCATCGACTCTCTTTCTGCACAAGCGCAACAAATCAAGGAAACCGTCGAGGGGTACTGTGAAATAAGCCCCAGCGGCACTGGCATCAAAATCTTCACACGCGCCCAACTCAGCGCGGCTCACGTCGACCACGACAAGGGCTTGGAGATCTACCCCAAGGGTCGTTACTTCACGGTGACCGGACACTATGTCAGCGGTCAGATCCCCGACGAAGAGCAGGACCTGACGTCGCACATCCCCGCGCGTCAGAGCTACCGCTCAGGCGACGAGTTCGCCGACTACACACCCCCACTGGAGGGGTGGGACCTGTCGCGCGTCGAGACCGAGCTCTTGGCCGACATGGACCCAGACTGCGGGTACACCGACTGGCTGCAAGTGGGCATGGCCCTGCACCACCAGTTCGGCGGTGACATCGAGGGCTTGGAGCTGTGGGAGCGTTGGTCCTACGCGGACGGCAACTGCAGCGCCTACGCGGCAGGCGAGTGCTCACGCAAGTGGGACTCGTTCCACGGCACCAGTGGCACCACCCTGCGCAGTCTGGTGTTCAAGGTCAGCAAGAAGCGTGAGGCTGAGGTGATCGCCAACGGGGAGAAAATCCTCAACGGCGGTCCGCTCAACCACGCACGTGAGTTCTTGGCCAGCGCGTTCACCTGCGAAGAGGGCACCACACTGACGTCGTTCGGTGGTGACATGTACCAGTTCAAGGGCACGCACTACGAGGACATCGAAGAGGCGACGGTGCGCTCCATGCTGTACAACTTCTTGGACAAGTGCAAGAAGTACGACAAGAAGTTCAACCTGATCCCATTCAACCCAGCGCCAGCCAGTGTGTCGGGCATCCTTGACGCAGTGGCCGCTGTGACGCACTTGCCCAACAAGGCAAACACACGCCCACCGGTGTGGTTGAACGGCTACGGCAGTGACCGTCCTGACCCCAGCAAGCTGGTGTCGTTGGAAAATGGGTTATTCCACACAGAGCAGAACGTTTTGATTCCCCACTCGTTGGGTTTCTTCACACTCAACTCTTTGCCGTTTGCCTACGACCCAGACGCCAAGTGCCCAACGTGGGACGCGTTCCTGCAAGACATTTGGGGCGACGACCCAGAGAGCATTGATTGCCTGCAAGAGATGTTTGGTTACATCCTGAGCGGTGACTCAAGCCAACAGAAGTTCTTTAACATCATCGGCCCACGCCGGTCAGGTAAGGGCACGATCAACAAGGTGTTGGTGACCTTGCTTGGCCAACACAACACGGTGGCCCCACAACTGGACGAGCTATGCGACACATTCGGATTACAGCCATGGATTGGAAAGCTGTTAGCGTCTTACACGGACGCGAGAGCACCGGAGCGCAACCGTGGGGCAGTGGTGAGTCAATTGCTGCGCATCGTTGGTGGCGATACCGTGACTGTGAACCGCAAGAACAAAGAGGCGTGGTCTGGGTACTTGCCGACGAGGATTGTGATTTACTCAAACGAGGCACTGCAGCTGACGGAAAACTCTAACGCGTTGACTGGCCGCATGATGGTGTTGAAAATGAGTAACAGCTTCTACGGCAAGGAGGACGTCAATTTGTCTGACAAGTTGGCCAAGGAGCTGCCTGCAATTTTCAACTGGGCCATCGCTGGCCAGCAACGTCGAGTGGCACGTGAGGGTGGACGATTCATCCAACCAACGACTGGCCGCGAGCTGTTGGAGTTGATGGAGGAGTTGGGCAACCCGATTGGATCCTTCGTGACTGACGCCATGGTGTACGACCCAGAGTCATACATCAACAAGGACGACGCATTCATGTGTTGGAAAAAGTGGGCGTCTGCGAAGAACATCCCAGCGGGTACCGACTTGGCGTTCAAGCGCCGATTCTTGGCGGCCACTCAGGACCATCGTGTCGTGGCGGACCGTCAGCGTGTCAACGGGGACCTGCACTACGTGTACCGCGGTGTCAAGCTCAACGAGAAGGCACAGAAGTATGTGGACAGCCAAACAGCGTTTGATCGCGAGGAGATTTTCGGATGAAGTATCGTAAAAAGCCGGTGGTGATCGAGGCCACCCAGTGGTTCAAGATGGGCGACCATCCTGCGGTAACTGCATTTTGGGCAAATGATCCTGAAGGTCTTGGGCATGGGTGGATCAAAACACTTGAGGGTGGACACATCGTCACGCCCGGTGATTACATCATCACGGGCGTTGTTGGTGAAACATACCCCTGCAAGCCCGACATCTTTGAATTGATGTATGAGGCCATGGAATGAAGTTCCCATACTTCCACGTGGACGTGGGGTTCTTCCCCACGAACGTAAAGCTGTGCTTTACAACGAAGGCGTTCTACCAAGTCCTGCGCGACCACGAGATCGTGCTAGAGCAGGACCCCAAGCCGCTGGAGTTGGGCACCGCGGAGACGCACTATTTTGATCACACAAAAGAAGCGTTGATCGTGATTGTGTTCAACCTTGTGTCATGTGGTGACGACCCAGTCTACTTGGCCGGCATTGTTGCGCACGAGTGCAACCACGCGGTTGAGAGGATCATGGAGCACATTGGGGAGAAGCGTGAGGAGATGGGAGAGGAGACCCGCTCATACCTTATGCAACACCTCATGCAGCAGATATTCAAGGCGTGCTCACTGGAGATAGCAAAAAATGCAAGACGAAAAGAAGGTCGAACAACGACTGGTGCGAAAGGTAAAAGAGCAGGGGGGCCTGTGCTTGAAGTGGGTAGCGCCGGGGACAACGGGCGTGCCAGACAGATTGGTATTTTTGAGAGGACAGGTACACCTTGTGGAGTTGAAGGACCCCAAGGGGGTTTTATCACCACGACAACGACTAATGATCAAGGAGCTGTCGAAGCTGGGGGTCACGGTGTCGGTCCTGTCGTCGGTTGAAGAGGTAGACGCATTCATGGAGACAATATGACACAAGATGAAATCATTGAGATGGCTAAAACAGTTCGGTCTTCAGGCTACTGGGATGCCTTTGACTTGATTAACTTTGCCAAGCTGGTGGCAGCTAAAGAGCGTGAATTTTGGATTGAACAATTAAACGTTGACATTGAAGAAGCAATCCGTGATGAGCGTGAGGCGTGTGCAGAGTTGCGCAAAACTTTGTCAGCCATTCCAAATGGCCATGTTCCACAATTACAACCAGCAGTTGAGTCTGCGCTTGATTTTTATGCAGAACGAATCCGAGCAAGAGGTGAAGCATGAACAAACGCGACCACGTGGCCAAGATCTTGGCGCTGTCAAAGATTCGCGCAGGCAGACAAAAGCTCGCGATCAACCTGACACTCGACTACCTATTCACCATCGCGCCAGACAACTGCCCTGTGTTCAAGCAGCCGCTGAAGTGGGGCACGCACAACGAAGCACTCTCACCGGTGCTGGACCGCGTGCAGCCTGACAAGGGCTACGTCAAAGGCAACGTGGTGTGGATTAGTGCGCGTGCCAGCACAGTCAAAGCGTTCGCTGACACCCAAGAGATGTACGCGGTGGCGGACTGGACGCAAGAAGTCACCAAACAAATTGAAAAATACGGAGGCGTGTTACCGCCAGCATACGATGATCCAGCATTCACCCATACCGCCAAACCATCCAATTTCGTCATTGATACAGCGTTGGATACAAGGCAAAGAGGAGGCTATTGACTTAATACCTCGGATGATTGAAAAACCACCGGAAGAAAAGCCACCGGAAAATGGGTAATTAGTTGTAGAGGGGGCCTGATCCGCCCAGCCATTGCTCCAACAGTGGCACCTCTTCAACTAGCCTTGGAGGGCCCATCAAATGAAAACCTGCGCAAAGTGCAGCGTCAGCAAATCCCCGTCCGGATTTAACAAAAACAAAGCTCGTAAAGACGGCCTTTCAGGGTACTGCCGAGAATGTATGCAAAAAATTATTTTGGCGTACAAGCAGAAACACAGAGAGAAAATACGAAAACAAGGTCTTGAATATTACTATGCTAATACCGAGGCTTTTAAAGTTCGTAAAAAACTTTGGCGTGAATCTTACCCAGAAAAACACAACGCAATTGAGGCCAGACGCCGAGCAAATAAATTGCAAGCGACACCGCCGTGGCTTTCTTCCGAACACCACGCTGAGATGGCACTGTGTTACGAAGAGGCTTTTGCGTTGAAGCTCTACACAGGACAAGAGTATCACGTGGACCACGTAGTGCCCCTGCAAGGTAAAAACGTTTGCGGGCTGCATGTGCCATGGAATTTGCAAGTTATACTTGCGCGAGACAATTTAAGCAAAGGCAACAAACATGTTGACGATTGAAAATTTACACCCCTACCAAAAACGGATTATTGAATTAAGTCAAACAAATCCTTGCTTGGGTCTGTTCATGGATATGGGGTTGGGCAAGAGTATTACCGGATTAACCATCATAAGCAAAAGCGAAGGCCCCACACTAATAATTGGGCCAAAAGCGGTAGTCAAAAACGTATGGCAACAGGAGGCCAAAAAATGGGAACACACCCAACACTTAACATTTTCGCTGCTGGTGGGGACACCAGCGGAAAGGATCAAAGCACTGAAGACGAAAGCGGACGTGTACTTGATCAACTGCGAGAACGTGCCTTGGCTCTTCGAGCAGAAGTCGACTCCATCTTGGCAGACATTGATCGTCGACGAAAGCAGCAGGTTCAAAAACCCATCGTCGAAACGGTGGAAAGCATTGAAAGGGCAATTAAAGAATTTCAAGCGAAGGTACATCCTGACGGGAACACCTACACCGAAGTCATATCTCGACCTCTGGTGTCAAATAGGCATATTGGATTTGGGCCAACGACTAGAGAGATCGATGACTTCATTCAAACAGAAGTTCTTCGAGCCGGACGCCCGCGACCGCAGGACGGGTGTGGTGTGGTCTTGGAAAATGCTTCCAGATTCCAAAGAGAAGATCGACCAACTGATAGGTGATATCTGCGTTTCTTTAAAAGCGGAGGACTACCTCACCATGCCCGAGCGCCAAGACATCACGCACACCATTGCGTGGGACAAGCGCGGCAAAGAGGTGTACGACGCCATGCGCAAGGAGGCCGTGGCCGAGGTCGACGGGGACACCCTGACCGCAGCGTCGGCTGGTGTGCTCACGGGCAAGTTGCTGCAGCTGACCAGCGGGGAGATTTACAACGAGGACGGCGGCATCACAGCGGTGCACACCGAGAAGATGGACTACATGGTCGACATGGTGGACGAGGACACCCCTACCATCGTGTTCTACAACTTCAAACACTCGTTGACGCGCCTCAAAGCCGCGTTCCCCAAGGCCGTGGTGATGGACCCCAACGACACCACGATGATCAAGCGCTGGAATGACGGTGAGATCAGCATGCTGCTGTGCCACCCCAAGAGCGCGGGCATCGGTTTGAACCTGCAGTGTAACGTAAGCGACACGGCTCAGGTGGTTTGGTTTGACCTACCATGGTCAAGCGAAGACTACCTGCAAGCCAACGCGCGACTGTTCCGCCAAGGACAAACCAAGCCGGTAATGATTCACCACCTTTGTATGTCCTCGTCTATTGACAATCAGGTGATGGATGTATTAAAATTAAAGATCTCAATTCAAGACGCTTTAATGGCCGCACTAAAACTATGACTAAAATGAATGCCACGATTCGACGACTTTCGGATGAAGAGCCGGACCCGTTGGAGCATGAGGACACATCCTCGGAGCCCGGTGCCGACAGTGGCTGGGCCCCGTGGGGTCCTGACACCATCCAAGACGTTTACAACATCGTGGCAGAGCGGTTGAATGAGAAGCAGCGGGAAATCATCGAGGCGCACCTGTCTGGGTACAACCACCATGACCTGCAAGTAACCGAAAAGTATTGGCGGTACCACTATGCCGCTGCAATCCAAAAGATACGCAAGGAGTTGAAGGTATGAACGGATTCATCGTAGAGTACGTGGAGCAGGGGTGGCCCACCATGGAGATCCAGCTGGACGCCACGGCGGCCAACATTGACGAATCGAAGGAAGTTCTTTCGGTTTGGGAGTTTTCAACCGCGGAGGAGTGCGACCTAATCATTCGCGACCTGCGCAAATTTCGCAACCAGCAAGCAAAGGAGATAGCATGAACGAAGCACAGAACATTTTGGCCGGCTTAGGGGCCAAGTCAATCGACCAAAAACGCATGGAGATGGCGGGCGCAATCACCCGCATGATCTACAACGAGGCCATGACAGACGCCAAAAAGCGTGCTGCCATCCGTGACGCGGCCACAGCAGCACCCACGCCGCCAGCCGCTACAGGGGGCGAAACACCCAGCCAAAATGGGTAATTCTCTATAGGAGAGATTATTCACCATGGCAACAGCAAAGAAAAAAGGCGAGGGCACAGCCACTCGCTACCAGTACGACCCCAAGATGTGCGAAGAGCTAATCGAGATGGGGAAGACAGGCGCGTCCCAAAAAATGATGTTCGCGCACATCGGAATCAGTTCCGGCGCGGCACAGACATTTCGGAAGAACCACCCAGAATTTGCTGATGCCTTGGATATGGCCGTCACCCACTCCCAAGCATTTTGGGAGCGTGAGATCCTAGCCAACGTGAACAACAAGGCGTTCAATAGCCGCCTTGCTGAAATCGCGTTGCGCGGCCAATTTAAGGGCGACTACGGCGATGACCGCAACCAAAAGGTGGACCTAAAAGCCACCGTGGAGGTGGATTTTGGCAGCGCTGTAGCCGACCTTATCACAGCACTCAAAAAAGCAAGTTGACAAATCGTCGGTAGTTGTTCATAATTACCGAGGTTTTGTAACGTTTTGGTTTGTATAAACCATTGAAAGGCAAGTATGGCAGCACACGCCCTACTCAGCGCATCGGGGTCCAAACGTTGGATGTCCTGTACGCCGAGTGCTCGACTGGAATCAGTCCTCCCCGAACGACCGCGCAAGGCGGGAGCGTTCAGCGCCAGTGAAGAGGGCACCACAGCCCACACACTAGGCGAAGCCAAACTGCGCCGTCATTACGGCCAGATCACCGCCAAAGAGTATACAGATATGCTCAACGAGGTGAAGGCCACAGAGTACTACAACGAAGAGTTTGAGAAGTATGTCGACGACTACGTTCTCTACGTGCGTTCGCAAATTGGTGAGGGTGACACCCCTTACTTTGAGCAGCGCGTGGACTTCTCCGAGTGGGTGCCTGACGGCTTTGGCACTGCCGACGTGGTGATCTTGAGCGAGCACAAGGTGCGCGTGATTGACCTTAAGTTTGGCAAAGGTGTAGCCGTCAGTGCGGAAGACAACCCCCAGCTGCGTATTTACGCGTTGGGTGGCTGGTACAAGTACAAAGAGGCTCACCCCAACATCTCCATGGTGGAGTACACCATTCACCAACCACGGCTCGACAGCATCACCACGGAAGAGGTGACTCTGGACAGCTTGCTGGATTGGGCGGAGCACGTAATGAAACCCAAGGCCAAGAAAGCGTATGCTGGCCAAGGTGACTTCGTGCCGGGCGACCACTGCCTGTTTTGTAAGGCCAAATCACAGTGCCGCGCACGCGCGGATTTCGCTGACATGGCCGCAGCAGCGGATTTCAAAGAGCCCGCATTGCTGAGTGACGGTGAATTAACTAAAGTACTACAGACTGCATCTAAGACCCGTGCGTGGCTAAAAGATGTTGAAGAGTACTTGTTGAATCGCGCAATCAGTGATAACATTATCCTGCCCGGATACACCATCGGTAAGACGGCTAAGAACCGTAAGATCGATGACGTTGAAACGGCGGCAGATAAACTCAAGGCGTTCGGTGAAGATATCTTCGAGCCACGCGCGTTGAAATCTGTGGCACAATTGGAGAAGCTGGTCGGTAAGAACCCACTGCAAGAGCTGTTGGGTGAGCTTATCGTCAGACCTGAAGGAGAGCCTAAGTTGGTTCCATCAAAAGTGCAGGAAGATTTTTCGTAAGTGTGATACACTTGCAAAACTGGCACCGACAGCCCGCCAGACCAAAGGGCTGTTTTAACGTAAAAAAGGAAAGACAAGATGTCTAAAGTTGCTGAAAAAGTGGTTACCGGTAAAGTTCGTTTCTCATTCGTGCACGTGTTCACACCGGGCAAGTCCATGGACGAAGGTAAGGCTGGTAAGTACAGTGTGTCCGTGATCATTCCAAAGAGTGACAAGGCCACCATCGATAAACTCAACGCGGCGTTTGAGAAAGTCAAAAATGGCAACGCTGCCACGTTTGGCGGTACAGTGCCAAAGATGGTCAAGGGTGGTTTGCGTGACGGTGATCTTGAGAAGGATGACCCAGCGTACAAAGGTGCAATGTTCTTCAATGCCAGCTCGGCCCAAAAGCCCGGCGTCGTTGACGCAGACATGAACCCCATCATCGACCCAGAAGAGTTCTACAGCGGTTGCTTCGGTCGCGTGTCTGTGAACCTGTATGCGTACAACGCAAACGGTTCTAAGGGCGTGGCGTTTGGTTTGAACAACGTGCAAAAGCTGGAAGACGGCGAGAAGCTCGGTGGCGGTACTTCTGCTGCTGAGGACTTCGCGGTCTAAAGAGATAGGGGGAAAGCGGATGCTGGTGGATACCATCACGACTTGAAATCGTGGGCAATGGTTGTAACGCCACTAGACGCAGCGAGTACCCCAACAGCGGAGGTAGTTTAATGGTAGAACATTATCCTTCCAAGTTAATGGCACGGGTTCGATTCCCGTTCTCCGCTCCACCCAAATAGGAAACACAATGATTACACTCACATTCCCCGTTGAACAAGTCAACGCACTCTTGCAAATGCTTGGTGGCTTGCCTTTCGCGCAAGTCAACGGCATGATCCAAGAGATCGTCACCCAAGGTCAGCCACAAGCTGACGCGTTGGACGCTGCTGCCAAAGCCGAAGCAGAAGCCGCAGAAGCCACAGCAGCTGCCGAGTAATCCTCGGTAGCTCAAAATCCCGCCCCGACTGGCCTCGGGGCTTTTTTGTCACTAAAATCATCATGAATCAATACCAAGAATATATCCATAAAAGTCGGTACGCAAAATTCAAACCTGAACAAGGTCGTCGCGAAGATTGGCCAGAGACAGTCGCACGATACGTAGACTATGTCTTCTCAAGCAACGACAAACTTGATCAGTCCCAAAAACAAGACGTGTTCAACGCCATCGCTGGGCACCACATCATGCCGTCTATGCGAGCCGTGATGACCGCTGGAAAGGCCGCAGACCGTGATAACACTTGTGTTTATAATTGCTCTTATCTACCTGTGGACGACGTTAAGTCGTTTGACGAAGCTATGTTTATCTTGCTTTGCGGTACTGGTGTGGGTTTCTCTGTGGAATCAAAATACACCAACAAATTGCCCGAAGTTCCCGACCGCCTGTTCGACTCGGACCACGTGATCACTGTGCACGACAGCAAAGAAGGTTGGGCCAAATCCTACCGTCTCTTGTTGGCACACCTGTACGCTGGCGAGATCCCAAAGTGGGACGTCAGCAAGGTGCGTGCGGCCGGCACACCATTGAAGACCTTTGGTGGCCGTGCGTCTGGCCCTGAGCCATTGGAAGACCTGTTCCGCTTCACCATCAAGACATTCAAGGGCGCAGCTGGTCGCAAACTGCACACGCTGGAGTGCCACGACATGATGTGCAAGATCGGTGAGGTTGTTGTGGTCGGTGGCGTGCGCCGCTCTGCCATGATCTCTTTGAGCGACTTGAACGACGAGCGCATTCGCCACTGCAAGTCAGGCAACTGGTGGGAGACACACCCACACCGCGCACTGGCAAACAACAGCGCCGTGTACGACACCAAGCCAACGGTGGGCACCTTCTTGGAAGAGTGGACCTCGTTGTACAACAGCCACTCAGGCGAGCGCGGTATCTTCAACCGTGAGGCGGCTAAGAAAATGGCAGCCAAGTACGGCAAGCGTGACGAGTCGTATGACTTCGGCACAAACCCATGCAGCGAGATCATCTTGCGTCCCTACCAGTTCTGTAACTTGACAGAGGTGATGGTGCGTCCTGACGACACACTGGACAGCCTCAAACAGAAAGTGCGCATGGCCGCGATTCTGGGCACCATCCAAGCCACGTTTACGCACTTCCCATACCTGCGTAAGGTGTGGCAGCGAAACACCGAGGAAGAGCGTTTGTTGGGTGTGTCGTTGACCGGCATCTATGACCACGCGATCATGGGCGACGAAAAGAAGGCAACCCAGTGGTTGGAATACTTGCGCGTTGTGGCCAACGAGGCAAACGAGGAGTACGCCGACCTGTTGGGTATCCCACGTTCGACAGCCATCACGGCGGTCAAGCCAAGCGGCACAGTGAGCCAGTTGACTGACACGGCCAGCGGCATCCACCCACGTCACGCACCATACTACGTGCGTCGTGTGCGCGGTGACAACAAGGACCCGTTGACTCAGTTCTTGGTTGCGCAGGGCATCCCAGCTGAGGCGTGTGTGATGAAGCCAAACACCACCACGGTGTTCAGCTTCCCACAAAAAGCTCCAGAGGGTTTGGTGACGCGCGACGACGTGGACGCAATCGCCCACCTGAAGTTGTGGTTGACATATCAGCGCAGCTGGTGCGAACACAAACCTTCTGTGACCATCTCGGTCAAGGAAGAGGAGTGGCCAAAGGTCGGCGCGTTTGTGTGGGAGTTCTTTGACGAGATGTCTGGCGTTTCGTTCCTGCCACACGACGGCGGCTCATATCGCCAAGCCCCCTACGAGGAGTGCACCAAGGAGCAGTACGAGAAGTTGTTGGCTGAATTGCCAACAATCAACTGGTCTGCGTTCTCGGAGCAAACTGACAACGTGGAAGGCGCCCAAATGCTCGCCTGCACAGCAGGTGGTTGCGAAATCTAAACGACTGCCTGCACCACCGAAAACAGGATGGCCTCCGGGCCTCTTGCAAGACGACTCTAGCGAGTTGTCTAGGTGGTTTGCAAGCCGCATCGATGCGAGAGAAACCATTCGCAGAGTATTTAGAAAGGAACCAGAATTGGAAACCATTGTTTACAGTAAACACAATTGCCCAGCATGTGATACACTCAAGGCGCAGTACAAGCAAGAAGGCCGAGAGTTCGTTGAAATGATCATCGGTGAGGATATCACAGTGACTGCGTTTAGGGAGCAGTTCCCTAACGTGCGTACCGTCCCGTACGTGGTTAATAAGGAGTGAGTTATGTTTGGAATGTTAGAGTCTTTAGCCAAGGCGGCAGTGTCCGTCGTTGAAGTTCCATTGGCTGTCGCAGCCGATGTGGTTACCTTGGGTGGTGTTGCGACGGATCGTGACACACCGTACACAGCCACGGCGGTTGAGCACCTCGTTGAAAACGTGCAAAACGCAGCCGACCCAAAGAAGTGAGGATAATATGGATTTTGGACAAGCAATCAGAGCCTTGAAAGAAGGCAAACGCGTATCCCGCGAGGGTTGGAATGGTAAGAACATGTGGCTCTCACTGTCTGGCCGGGACGCATCAACCAAAGAAATCACATCAGATTGTTTTTGGTCAGACAACAACGCCAATTACGCCGATGTCAACGGCGGCACAGCCAAGGTATTGCCTTGCATCACGATGAAAACCGCGACCGGTGAAATCTTAATGGGTTGGCTTGCAAGTCAAACTGACATGCTGGCGGAAGATTGGGGGGTGCTATGAACAGTAAAGCCACAAAAGAAATTTTGAACATGGTGTGGGATGGCTTTGCCATTGCACTAGGTTTTGCGTTTGCGGCATTCTGGGTGTCTGTGGGCCTCGGCCTCACAATCCACTTAGTTAAATTCGCTTGGAGCGCATTCTGATGGAGGGGGTAAAATACGACGGCGCTAAACTGCGCTGGTCGCTTTTACCCCTGCGTGCCGTTGAGGACGTCGTCAAGGTGTTGGAGTTCGGCGCACAAAAGTACGCCCCCGACAACTGGATGAAAGTGCCCAACGCGCGAGAGCGCTACTGGGACGCAGCAATGCGCCACTTGATTGAATGGAAAGCAGGCGACAAGAAGGATGGGGAGACTGGGGTATCCCACCTAGCCCATGCTATTTGTTGCTTGCTCTTCATGCTCTGGTTTGACCAGCAAGATGCCTTCCATGAAAAAGTTGACAAACTTATAAAGGACCAAGGCTATGAGTGATGGCGGCAAAGGGGACAAGCAGCGCCCCACTGACAAAAAGAAGTACGACGATAACTTCGACAAGATTTTTGGCAAGAAGAAACCTGAGCCAAAAAAGTGATACAATTTGTTTTCGTGTGTGATGACATGGTGGGTTCGTAAGAACCTTTTCGGTGAGGGGCCACGGCCTCTCACCACTTTTTAAATGGGATACGTCCCTTAGCCTAGGAGCTTGATATGATTCTCTCAATTGACTTTGAAACACGCAGCCGCATCGACCTTAAAGACCGCGGACTCGACGTGTATTCCAAAGACCCCAGCACAGAAATTCTCTGCCTCGCCGCTGGATTTACCCCCGAAGATGTGCAAGTGTGGCCAGCCAACGAAGTGCCACAGTGGGTCCTTGACCACGTGACAGGTGGAGGCATGATCTCCGCGTGGAATGCCTCATTCGAGTGGCATATCTGGAACAACGTAGGCAAGCGCCTAGGGTGGGGTTTCCTCGCCTTGGACCAGTGCATCGACTCCATGGCCGTATCGGCAGCCAACAACCTGCCCCAAGACTTGGACACGGCCGGTGAGGTAACGAGCGCAGAGTTCCAAAAAGACAAGACAGGCAAGAAGCTGATCCAGCTTCTGTGCAAGCCAAAGAAAGACGGTACGTTCAATGACAGCCCTGAGCTCATGGCCCAGCTGCTTGAGTACTGCAAACGCGACGTGCAAACTGAAATTGCCATCGTCGGAAAGTTACGCAAACTGACACCTTCCGAGCAGGCAGTGTGGGTGCTCACACAGAAGATCAACCTCCGTGGCGTTCCAGTGGACCCCAAAGAGCTTGACAACGTGTGTGGCGTGGTGGCCAAGGAGCTGGACAGCATCAACGAAGAGATCACCCAGCTGACTGGCGGCATTGAAGTCACCAAGCGTGCCCAACTGCTGCAGTGGTTCAATGACCACGGCGTGGCGATCACAGACATGCAGGCTGAGACAATCGCAGTCGAGGCCAAGAAAGACCATGCTGACAGTAAGGTTGATCGTGTGCTCAAGTTGCGCTCAGAGGGCGCGAAGACGTCGGTGACCAAGTTCACCAAGATGGCCGAGGTGCAGGTCGACGGCCGCATCCGCAACGGGCTGGTGTTCCATGGTGCCTCCACGGGCCGATGGGCCAGCCGCGGCATCAACCTGCAAAACATCGCGCGTCCCGCACTGTGGATGAAGGACAAGGACATTGGCGACGCGGTGGAGATGGCACTCGTTCAGGGCAGCCACGAGAACATGCGTGCACGCTTTGGTGACAACGTGATGGACGCGTGCTCTTCCATTGTGCGCAACGCCATCAAGGCACCAGACGGATACATCTTTGTGGACGCCGACCTGAGCTCCATCGAGAACCGTGTGGCGTCGTGGATCGCTGGCCAGAATGACAAGGTGGAGCTGTTCCGCCAAGGTTTGGACGAGTACAAGACCTTTGCCTCCACGGCGCTCTACAACGTGCCGTACGCGGAGGTGACCAAGGACATGCGTCAGGTCAGCAAGTCGGCTGTGCTGGGCTGCATGTTTGGCCAAGGGGCCAAGGGCTTGGTGGCGTACGCTGAGGGGATGGGTGTGATGATCGACCTAGGGCAGGCCGAGAATGCCGTGCAGGCATATAGGCTCGCTTACGCGAAGGTGAAGAATTGCTGGTACCTGATGGGTCAGGCTGCCATCGACGCGGTTAAGAACCCACTCAAACCGTTTGCTGCCGGTAAGGTCAAGTTCAAGTGCGCCAAGGGTGTGCTGTGGATGCAGTTACCCAGCGGCAGACTGATCGCGTGGCAACGCCCCGAGGTCGTTCAGGAGTACACCCCATGGGGTAAGTTGGCCGACGTCATCTACGTCATGGGTCAGAATACCTACACGCGTAAATGGGGTCGCAACAAACTCATTGGGTCCAGTATCTTCCAGTCGTCGGTACAAGGGACCGCTCGGGATTTTCTGTCCGAGGCTGCGACCACGTTGGACACTGAAGGTGTAATGGTGATAAACCTCATCCATGACGAAATCCTTTCGTTGTGCAAGATAGAAGACGCCAAGTACACCGAGGACCGAATGATGGCAGCGCTCACCACGCCACCGTCATGGGCTACGGGCTTTCCCCTTGCCGCTGAGGCTTGGGCGGACACCCGCTACCGTAAATAAGGTGGGGGCCGGTCTTAGTGCCGGCTTGCTTCCCCTTTAATATCCGAGTGACTTGAGCAGTTTGTCGTCGATGACGCCACCGTATGGCTTCATCTGAAGGGCACGCAGGTCAGCTGCATTGGGCGCCATTACATCTGACATGCCACGGCGCAACGCGTCCTGTGGCAGCATTTGGTACACTTGCAACTCGCGATCCAGTCGACCCAGTCCCTCGCCGGGGACGCCAAACGGGTACGACTCATGGCCTGATTGAGCGATCATAGGTTTACCAGTAAACACTCTGCCAACGTTCATCAGGCCGCCTTCGGGCGCGGCTACTTGCTTGGGGTCAGCAACAGCCAAACGCGCCTCGCCTAATCCCAAACCACCCACTTCTCTAAAATCACGGTCCATGAGGGCCTTGGCAGCCTTGCGAGCATTCGCTGGTGCCGCTGCAAACAAGTCCATGCTGTCTGGGTGATCGATACCCTGCCAGTTAGGGATGATGCTACTCAGCTGCTTATCCAACGCGCGTTTCTGGGTCTTGCCCAAAGCGCCTTCGGCCTGAGCCAACATGGCTTGACCCGTCATGTGCGCAAAGTCACCACCGGATGGTGCCATGCGCCATGGAAGATACAAAGGGTCTTTGCCAGTGAAGTCGCGCATTGCCGAAGCAGAGCGCATGATCATGCCAGAAGGACCCTTGGCCGAAGCCCAAACTTGGCCGGGGTTGTTGAACATGTAGTCCTGACCGCCTTTGAGGGCGACAGGGCGTTTGAACGTCACGTCATTGACACCCAGCAAGTTGCTGCCTGCCGCTGTGCGGTCCGACATGCTGGTGATGAAGGGATAGCCCTCATAATCAGCCAAGGACACCGTAGGCACATTCTGGTTGCCTGTGTGCTCAACTTGTGAGCGCATGTTGGCCAGTTTGGCTTGCTCTTTTACACGTGTGTCAAAGCGTGGATCGAATACCGAGTGTGCGTACTCGGCAATCTTATTTCCGGCTGCGCTTAGGGGACCCTCTGCGGCCCCCAGTAACTTTTTTACTACACCGCCTTTGTCGAAGGTTTGCACTGGAGCAGGTGCGGCTTGCTTCTTTTCTTGACTGCCGCGGATCATGTCGTACAGTGACTCCAGTCCTGCAGCACCGGCCGCAACACCACCACCAATCAACTTGTTTTTCCAACCGGGCGCTGTGGCCATGGCGGCACCTGCGCCGCTTACGGCAGACAAACCTCCACCAACGTAGTCACCAGACTGTGCACGCTGAAGCGCATCGTTAAGCTGCATACCAGCCACCCCACCACCGATGATGTTGGCACCGTGGCCAGCGGCAGAGCCGAAATTCATTTTTGGTGTTGGCGCAATCGGTGCAGCAACAGGCGCTGGAGCGGGCGCGGGCATTACTTTTTGTCCGCCACCAACTTGGTTGGGGACGTACAACATGGACTCGGGGCCTGCTTGCTGCATGCCGGGGAACATCTGTTGTGCGCGTTGGTGACGAGCCTCAAGCACAGGGGCTAATTTACCCGCGGCTTCTTGGCTTGGTGCATCGCGCATCAAGGTGCGTGCAATAGGTTCAGAGTACTGATTTGCCGCCCAGTTGTCTTTGCCAGATCCAAAATTTTGGGGTTTTACTTGTGCGTTGCGTGCAGCCTCTTGACGAGCCAAATCAAGTTTTTGATTGGCAATCTCGATTCGCATCTGTTCCAGCTCTCGGTGCTTGGACTGTTTGTCGGCACCAAACTTGCCACCAGCTACAGCGCCAGCGCCTGCGGCCAGAACGTCTGTGATGTCGCGCTGACGTCCAGCTGCGTTTGCTGGGGCAGCGCCTGCACCACCGTGCAAGTATTCGCTTTCAAGTGGTTCAACATCATCAGCGTCAATGTTAAACTGCGAAGTTGATTTCGTTGCTGAAGGTGTTGCCATACCAGCGTATCCTTTTACTTTTTGAATATGATTTGCGGCCGCGGGACTCATTTCGCCGCCTTTGAAGAATGCGCTGTTTGGGCCGTCATGGTACGCAACCAGCGCCTTGTCTACATCGCCACCGTGCTGTTTCAGCAGGGTCTTCATGTACTTGACGCCACCTTCAATGTTTTGATCTTCATTGAATCGGTTCTTAATTCCCATGTCCTTGGCGGCTGCTTTGCCGAGCATCATGACACCAACAGGGCCCGTGCCCGAGGCTTTGTTTTGTGTCAGCGTGCTTTCTTGCATCGCCATGGCAAGCGCCAGATCTTCTGGGATGCCATGTCGCTGCGCAGCGGCCTTGACCTTTTCGGCCGTGGCACGCTGTTGAGGGCTAAGTTTGTCAAAAACTGACATTACTGTTTCTCGGTAATGTATGGCGGAGGATTCTCAATACCAAAGGTCTTTGCCGTTTTATAGTATTGGTTCTTCTGCAGTTCAGCCAAGTCAGGACTGCGGCGGAATTGCTGCCACGAATATCCGGCGTCTTTCATTTGTTTCCACAAACGATCTTGCGCCGCACTGTTGCGTGCCTCAATTTCGGCAGCCTTAGCCATGCGCATCAAGTTCTCTTTGGATGTGTATGTCACGTCACCCACGGCATTTGCAATCAGCTTGCGCTCGTTCTCTGTGATAGAGCCTTGCTTCTCCATAACCTTGCGGGTGTATTCCAGCTTGATCTGTTCCACGTTCTTGGCAAGACGTGTGTACGCATCCATCTTGGCTGGGTCTTTCGACTCAGGATCAAAACGCACCAACGCGTCCTTAAATCCTGCCATGTTGACGGAGCCTAATTGTCCTGCGGAAATACCTTGGTCGACCACAGACAAGAAGCCGTTCAACATGCCACCGCCTGCCAACTGACCGACCAAACCGCCAGCGGTCTTAATGTCGCGTTGCATCTCTTGGGAGCGTGACAGATTGGAAGCCGCTTGACGGGCTTCAGTCTCAAACTTGATTCGGTCTTCGGCAGATGCCTTAGCAACCGTCTCAGCTTCTGTTTTGGCCTCTGCTGCACGTACGTCCAAGTCCTCTTTGCTGCCGAGATCCATCCCTGTGTTGGTGGTTGCGGGAGGGATATTACCTTGAGGTGATACTGGTGCAATATTACCTTGAGGTGATACTTGCGGCGCAGCAACTGGACCTGCAGGTTGTGTTGGAGGCACGCCCGCGGCAGCAACTGGCGCACGTTGCGCACCACCCACAACCTGACCCGCTGCTTGCAAGGGAGTTTGTTGTTTTGTGCCGCCGGCTGTACGCACATCGTGTGGAGCGAATGCGCCTGCGCCTGCGACCTTCAATGTCAACATGGCGTTGTACTCTGGGGTGCCCGGAGTATACCCAGCGGCTTGCAATTGACGCTCGGCCTCACTGGCGCGTTGCAATTCAATTTTCTTTGTGATCGCGGCTTGTGGGTTGATTGGGTACAGTCGAGCCAAGTCAGACTGTTGTGCGGGCGTAAGCAAAGGAGCTGCCTGCGGCGCTGCAACGGGCAATCCACCAGCTTGGGGTTGTGCTGCACCACCAGCTTGGGGTTGTGCTGCACCGCCGGGCAACGCACCACCGCCAGCTTGAGGCTGTTGTGGTTTGGGCTGCATTGTTTGAGGATTGGTTTGAGCCAGCGAGCTAAAGAAGTCCTGTTGGCTTTGTGCAGTCTGCTGTGCCAAACGCTCGTTGGTGTTCATTTGCGCCAACTGGGTGCGCATGTCAAACGTGTCAGCCTCGCGCTTTGCCACATCAGTCAGGTAGTTGCGACGGTTTGTAACGAAGTCCTCTGGGCGACCGCCGTAGCTTTGCATGTGACCAAGCCATGCGTCGAAGCCACCTTTTTGTGCCTCGCGTGCTGCAATCATCTCTTGCAGTTTTTCACGGATAGACGCGCTGTCATCACCCGCCAGCTTGACGCCTTTGAGGCCGCCGAGCTGCATGCCGGGGTCCTTAACTGCGCCAGTGCCTGCAACTACCGGCAGAGCTAATCCGCCCGTTGATTCTGTTGTATCTTCCATGTCTTTACCTTAACGAATTGATGGGCCAGAAGCGCCGCCGTAATCACCTGTGTCGACTGTTCCGACTTGAGTGCCTGCGGTGTCCACAGTGTACGGGTTGGTAAGCGTGTCAAACGTGTTGCTTGTGATGTTCTTCAACCAATCCAAACCACCGCCGCCAGCTTTAGTAATCGCGTCGATTGTGCTTTGGTTTGCACCACCTTGGCCAAACAATACGCCGAGGGTCTTCATGGCGTTGTCGTACGAGCTGCCTTGTGTCGTCTCTGTTGCAGTCTTAGGCATTGTGGTGCCCAACTGGTTAAGGATATCAGCGTACTTGGCGTTTGCGGTGAGGTCACCCAACATTTGAATGTTGCTTGTGTTGTTGGCTGTTGTGCCATATTGCGAACCAACGTTGCCAACACCCAGTGCTGCGTTTGTGGCTTGCGTCTGTGCGTTCAACGCGGCTTGGTTTTGCTGTTCAGCCAACGTGGTCAACGCACCAGCGCGTGCTGTGTTGGTTGCTGTCTGTCCACGCAATGAACCAAAGTTACCACCGCCGATGCCCGCAGCACCCTCTTTGGCAATTACCTGCGGGAGGATCTGATCCAACTTGGCGTTTTGCGCAGAGAACAAACCACCCAACGCAGTGTTGGTGTTAGGCGTGCCGTTCGCGTTCCAAGGATTGGCTGCACCAGAGGCCACGGTTTGCAACGTGCCCATGGCAGTTGTGAACGGGTTTGTGGTGGCACCCAACTGGTTAGACGCCATGTCAGCCGTCGCTGTGTCACTGTAGGGTGTAGCGCCGGTCAATGCACCCTCTGCACCGACCTGAAGATTTTTCTGAGCGTCGGTAAACCACGACGGCAGCGAAGTACTGGTGGTTTTGGTTGAATCAAATACTGACATTATGCGTGCCCTTTCTTCATGGCGCTAGATAGATATTCCAACGGGCCCTTGCTCTGAGGAGGCAATTCGTTGGGTTGATTTGAGTGTTTATGCTGACGGATAGCTTCGACAAATTGATCAAGCACGGATGCGCCTGCCTCGCTAGAACCATTACCCAAAGATGATACCACATCTGCGGGCAAGACAAACTCGTCTTTGGCCACCATGGCAGGCACACTGTCTGACGTTCCGTCGCCGTCGCCTTGCACGTGCATGTTGCCCAAACCGCCTTGGGAGAAAAACTGAGGCTCACCCATGGGGTGCATGCCTGTGAGGCCGCCTTGAGCGTATGCAGGTACCACTTGTTCGGGCTGCTCTGTAGAGTCCGGCGCGGGTGTCGACCCATCGCCATCGTTGCGTGCAACTGGTGCATACGACGATGCTGGCTGTTCTTGCGTAGGTGTGGGGGCGAATAGGATATCTGCTAATGAGGGCATTGTTTTCTTTGTCTCTTCTTTGGCGTTGATTTGCTCTTCCAATGTGCCCTTGAGTGGGCCAACACCAGCCAAGGCAAACAACGTTGGGTTGAGGGGTTTAAAGTCCTCGCTGATTTTCTTAAACTTACCTGCCTCTGGCGGCAAGAATGTGCCGGAAGCGCTCAAAGGGATTGCGCCACCACCCATGCCTTTTGATGTTTTAGCAGCAGCTGCAGATGTTGAGGGCTTAGTTGCGGGCGTGGTTGTAGTCGGCGTTGTAGGTGTAAGTGTTGAACCCCCGCCACTGCCGTCTACAACACTATCAACCACGTTTGAATCTGTGTTTGTATTTGTATTTGTGACAGTATTCGTGTCAGTGTTTGTCTTTGTATTCGTTGCAGCGTTGGTGGCAATGTTTGTTGCCACGTTGGTATTCACGCCCGCGTTCACGGCAGCATTCACCGCAGCGTTGATCGCTGTGTTGACGTCTGTGCCAGCTTTGATCGCTGCTGTAACACTTGAGTCGATTGACGTGTGAATGTCGACGTTTGAGTTGGCCGCAGAGTTGATCGCCGCTGTGATCGTGGTTGCTGCGTCAGCGCCTGAGTTGATTGCCGCGCTAACTGTTGTGCTGATTGCCGAACCAGAGTCCACGTTGTTTGTGATGGCCGAACCAATCGCTGTGTCCACCGTGGCGTTGACGTCAGCACCACCAGCAATTGCTGAAGTGACGGCAGAAGACACCACCGAAGGACCGCTCTCGCCGCTCTTGATGGCTGTGCTAATCGATGTGTCGATGGTTGCGCCCAAGTCTTTGCCCGAAGACAAACCCGTGGTCACAGAGTTGCTGACCGATGCAATGTTTGTCACTGGCGTGCTGTCAAGCGCGTTGGCTGTGCCTTCACCCGCGGTGATAGCGCCAGAGGTTTTACCTCCAACCAGTTGGCCAATCACGCCTTGGGTTGTCGCTGCATTCCAATCGATCTTGCCAGTGGTCAAGTACTGGGTTGCCAATGCGGTTGCGGTCTCTTCGACGTTCTCAGACACACCCTCTTTGAGTGTTGTCTTGGCGGCCATTGCCCCAACGGAGCTGTTGGCTTCACGCATGATGCTCTTAACCACTGCGGCGTCTGCAATGCCAGACGTAACGGCAGTGATCGCACCTGCTGCCAAACCAACGCGCGTTGCTGCAGCGTCTGCTTGATCCGCAGGCACGCCTTTGTCTGTCAACGCTTTGTATGTGTCGTTGTAGACCCCGCCCATTGACTCCGCAGCGTTCAACGCTGTGTCAACACCGGCAGCAGCAAACAGGCCAAACATCTTGGATGTTGCTTTGGCTGCACCAATTGGCAGCACCTCTTGCAAACCTTCGCGCGCGACTAAGTTAAAAGCCGCTCCGGGGTTCTCATATCCCGCCTTCAAACCAGCGAAGATTTTGCCGCCAATGCCTTCAGCTGCTGTGATTGAGTCGACAATGTTTTTGGTGCCTGCTTTGGATTCTTCAGTCTCAATCGTCTTGCCGAAATTTTCTGCTGATTGACCTGCTTTTACTAGGGTGTTGTTAGCACCAGCCAAACCAACCGTTGCGGCAGCGCCGCCAAATGACGCGAGTTGCTCACCGCCAGCTTGCGCAAGGTTCGACAAACCAGTTTGCACAGCTGTACCAACTGCCTTGTTGGAGTCAACCACCAAGCGGCCAAGTGCTGTCTTGTCGTCCGCCAAGTTAAGCGAACCCATGGTGACGTTACCCATCGGGTCATACTGTGCAGAGCCGTCACCGAAGTATGAGTCGATCTCTGCCTGTGTGGCACCCTTGTTGGGGTTCACGTTTGCTGCGCCCAAGGCTGCAGCTGCGGCATCGTAGTTGGCGTAAGACGCTGCAGAGCCACGGCCACCGCCTGCTGTGGCTGATGTTCCGATGTTGTTCAGGCGCGTCGCGTCTGACGCTGCAGCCAATGTAGGATTCTCTGTGCGGCTGTCTGTGCTGTATGTCTTGCCATTCCACTCAAAGGTCTTGCCGGGGCCGTATGCAGAGCGTGCTGCGTCATAGGCGTCGTTGAACGTTGGCGCTTTGGTGGGGATGGTTTTTTGATCTTCGATAGCCTTATCGAGATTGCCAAATTCTGTGTCAACCGTCGATGTTGCGGTCGTCGGAGTTGTGGTGCCCGCTGGAGTTGCTGTGGCGTTACCTTTGTTGTCAAAGGCAATGGTGTCACCCATCTTCAATGATGAAGTGTCGATCTTTGTGGGGCCAAACAACGCGTCTTTCAACGTAGTGGATGCTGCACCAGTGTTGGAGTTGATCGCAGACGCGAACTGCATGCCAGCTACTGCGATTGCAGCTTGATTGCCAGACTGTTGGGCTTGCAGAAGCCTTGTGGCAGCACCACCTAACTTCAAGTCAGGGCTGTTTGTCAGATTTCCTGCGGCGGACATAAGTCCTGCTGGGTCATTGGTGGCAATTGCGTTGGCTGCCGACAGCACGTTCATTGACGCAGCCACTTCTGGCATCTTGTTGATGCCCGCCACGTTGGCAGCAAGAGCCAATGCGGGGCCGTAATTGCCTTGATCCAACGCCATACCAGCGGACAATCCAGCCGCACCCAATTTGGCGTACTGTGCGTTCTGTGTCATCTGGACGGCAGGACTCACGCCATTGCCGATGTCAAGGCCGCTTGTGGCGTTCACGCTGCTAGGGTTCGTCAAGTCCGCTGCCGCAGCGTCTTGCATACCTGCGTAGCCAGCCGCCGCTTTTACTGCGGTGTTCAAGCCGACTTTACTTTGAGCAACATCAGCGCCGACGTCCACCAGATTCAATTCTGGATATACAATCTTGGCAACGGTCCAAATTGGGCCAAGGCTCTGAGTAAAGCCAGCAACATCACGACCAAGACCTTTCACAAAGCCCCCGCCGTCCGTATGACCACCATATGCAGCCGGAGTTCCGTCAGCATTCCATCTTGCGCCAATCCAATCTGGATCGCTTGTGTAGATGCGGTTCCTAGAGTCGTAACCCGTCAGATTCCCGTCTTTATCCCAATGCGCCGTGAGGTTTGCGTTACTGTCAAAATCTTTTGAGACAACAGGCTTTGAATACCCAGTTACTTCGCCAGTTTCAGGGTCCCGCTCAACAGTCAAACCTGTTGTATTTTTGGCTTCACCCGGCACAACTACTTGGTATTTATATTCTCCGCCTTCATCGGACCCTGTGCGAGTTTCCGTTCTTGATGGCGTCATCTCCAGTTTTTGGGGCGCTTGGCTGACTTCATTCTTGTCCAAGCCACCGAGCATTTTGTACATCCAATCATGCTCCACACCACCATAGTCTTTATTGACGGCGCGGCTAATGATACCTTTGATTTGGCTGTACGCTTCTGGATTTTGTAACTCAACACGGCCAGCGTAAGTGCTGCCCTTGTCGAGCAAAGCCTTAGCAGAATCTTCTGACAACACGCCACCAGATGCTGACGCCAAGTCCTTAGCTGTCAGTTTGTTTTCTTGTGCGTAGTCAATCAAGCCGACCGGATCTTCGAGGCGAGAAGTAATGTTTTGGCCAATGATGTTGCCACGAGAGCCAATTGCTTCGTTGACTTTATCAAGACCAAAACCAGTTACACGAGCAATGTCTTCAGGCTTAAAGCCATACTGGTTGTAATAATCATTGATCTGGTTTGCTTCTTCCCAAGAAACCTTGTTGTCCGCAAAAACATTGGTCAACCCAGTTTTCATTGAGTCGGCTTGTTGGCCCAGTTGATAGTTGTTGACGTACTGCGTGTACGCGTCATCAGGGTGGTCGGTCTTGTACTGACGCACCGCGTTGCCAAACACGTTGCTGAAGTCTTCGGGCTTGATACGCCCCGCGGCCAACTCGCCTTTCCAATAATCCAAACCTTCTTGGTCGATGTTGCTTGCCGCAGCACCAACGCCTGTGCGGCCAATTGTGCCGTAGGCGTCTGTTACAAGCTGGCTATAGTCTGGTGTGGGGGCTGGGGTTGGTGCAGGCGCTGTGGGGTCTGTGCGACCCTCGTTCACACCATACGTGGTGTAATGCTGCTGTGCAAACTGATCGGGCGTCATGCCGTTGCTGTTTGCTGCGTAAGCGGCTGCCACGTCGGGGTTGGCCGTAAAGTAGTTGTTGGACGCGGGGGCTGAAGTAGTGGGCAACCCGCCGGTGAGGCTATTGTACGCGTTTGTTACGGCGTTGGCGTCTATGCCGTAACGTTGGCCAATCATCCCAGCCAAATCTGGGTTGGCCGACAACCCACCGATGCTTTGTACGGCCGTAGCTATGTCCTGCTGCGACGCATTGGGATTGGTCGCAAACCAGTTGTTGACATCGTCTTGGGAAATGGCCATATTTGGGGTGTGTTAGGTGAGTGATTCCTATAGAGAATTACCCATTTTGAACCGTGATTACGCCCCGTTTACCACCACCGTAAGCGCTCTGGCCCAATCTTGCCAAGTGGCAAAGTCGAAGGGGGAAGGGACTGCGAATTTGTCGAAGACCGGGTTGGTGGTGACCGCGTTGGCCACCTCCGTCCACCGGTCCTCTGGGAGGTCGGGGAACTGCTGTTCAGCAAAGTAGTGAATCAGGTTCCCGTTCCACTCCGCCCAGCTGCTAAATTCGGGGTAGAACTCTAGCAGCATTATGGGCGCTCGTCACCCAATTCCGCGGTGATCATGATGCGGCCGGCTTCGTAGTCGCCGTCGATCACGTTGCTGCGGAAACGCAGGTTGGTAAGGCGGTTCTCAACGCGAAGGTCGATCTTGCCGGCAGTGTCAGGCCATTTGAATGGCGCTGACTCAGTTGTTTGAGACTGTGCAAATGGTCGACCAACAACCACCAGCTCCATCTCACCAACTTGGTTAAAGTCAGGCTCGATACGAGTGATGTGCATGCGTCGGTTGATCGCAATGGCAGAGTCTTCGGCGGGTGAACCGGCAATGAAGCCAAGGTCGCTGGTTTCAACAAACGAGTCAATGGCATACTCTTCAGTGGCCGTGATTTTGTTCTTACCAAACTCTTGTTCCCAAATCACGTATCCGCCAGTGGCCTGAGACATGACACTGCCTGTCACCACTGTGGGGTCCACAGGGTTCGCAAACGTGATCAGTGTAGTGCCGCCAGTTGTGCTGTTGGTGAACACGGCTGCGGTGATTTGATTGAGACTGTTGAAGTCGCTGTCAAAGTCATCGTTGAACACCATGTAGCTGCCAGCTGGGTTGGTGGTCAGGTCACCTGCAACAACCACTTGGTACGCTGTAGTGACTGGACTGGTACCATGGCTTGGGCCATACAACAACGTGTAGGATTGGCCAACAACACCGTCAAATTCCCAACCACACCAGATTGGACGAGGGAAAATTTCAGTCATGTAACCACATGAGCGGCGTGCGCCTTCAGCCTCACCGGCGTCGTACCACAGGTCGTCTTTGACGTTGTAGATGATCGCGTCGGTGCACTCTGTTGCAGTGCCGCGTGGGTAGAAGAACCAGATTTCGTTGTAGCGCGGAACCTTGGTGGCCCACACTTTTTGACGCGCATTCAGGTTGATGTTGTCAAACAGGTAGTTCACGTTCTTGTCGTTTGGCAAGACCTTGACCGAACCGTTGTACACGTAGAAACGGTCAACACCCATCCAGAAGAACGAGCCGTCCATGTCAACAATCGCGTTGGACGACATGACAGAGATCTGGTTGGCCACGATGTCGTAGCGCCAGTAGTATGGGTCCTGCGCGGTGAATGACACACGCACCAAAGAGTCCGTGGCCCAGAACAAACCCGAGGGCGACGCTGTACCACCACGGAACGGATAGCCACGCACAATCTTGCCCGCGGCCATGTTCACGTCGTTGGCCAGTGGGCCGTTCCAGTCGGTGAATGTTTGCTTGACTGCCGCACCCGAAGCAAACGCCACGTTGTTGTTGCGAATGCCGCCGAAGTTGCTGTACACAAACACGAACGGGTGCAACACCACAACACCACCACTTGCGTCGATAGGTTGGTATGTTGGCGTTGTGCCGGTGGAGTCCAACACCTGAGTGAGGACGTATTTGCCAGTTGTTGGGTCTGGTAAGAAGTCGCCTGCGTAGAGCGATGTCAACGCGCCGGAGTCAATGTTTGCAAGGTTCTTGCCGGGGTGCGCCAACAGCTTGGAGTTGCCGCTGCCGCTTGAGTCGTAAGCAATGTCAAACTGCCACAGGTACTCGTCGCTGGCTGTCAGGCCCGCGGGATCATAGATCTCAAACGGCACTGTAGAGGGCAACCCTGTTGCTGACGTCACGACCACTGCTGTGCGGTTGGTGCCGGAGTTGTACACTGGTGTGCCAGTGACAGTGTAGTTGGTGCGCACACCAGAGGTGTTGTACGCCCAAAACACGTGGCCTGATGCCAGTGTGGTTACTACGTTACCAACAACTGTCAGCGTGGTGCCCACGATGGTGACTACAACGTAAGTGTTGTTGAACTCCACGGGGAAAGGACCCACACCAACACCTTGGTCGGTGCCGGTATTGAACACCTCAATGCCTGAGTTGTTGCCGGTGTAGATGTAGTTGACACCGTTCAGCGGGTTAGTGATGATGCCACGGGGCACACCAGTAGGGGAGGCAAACATTTGGCGGTAGCCGCCCATCTTCTTTGCCTTGCCGCGCTGGAAACGTGCCCACATGCCACGACTGTATTGGTTGCCCTCAAAGTGTGTACCGTCCCGCTTGATGCCGGGTTTGGCTAACAGCGTAAAGATTTTTGAGGGTTCAGCCATTAAAACACCCCGCCAGAGATCAGGTCAGCTTGCATACGCCCAGTGATGGTTGTCACGTAGTTGCCAACGCCTCCAGTGGTGTCAAGCAGCACAACGTTTGTGCCGTTTGCCGAGAATCCAAGTTGACCGTTGTTTGGTGAGTACATGCCAGAGGCAGTGTCAGCCAAGAACGAGAACGATGGAGCTGCAGCAGAGCCACGGTTGTTCAACGTAGTGCCGGCGTTTGTTTGCAACAACGCATACAGGTTGTTACCGTCACTCAACACAATCGTTTGTGTGTTGGTGGGGATTGACAGAGGAGGCTGTGAGCTGCCCTGCACTTGGAAGTTGATGTTGTAACCGCTTTGGTTTGTGTCATTCAACAGGTAGTACACCTGTGTCACGGCAGGCAACTGCACCAACAACGATGTTGTACGTGTACCACTCAACGCGGTGTAGCGTTGGATGATTGGTGTGTTGGTGATCAAGCTGAGTGTTGCGCCAGAAACAGTATCTACGTCGTACGTGGCAGACGAGAATGTCAGGCTGTTTGGTCGTGCACGACCCACGGTAAAGAAGTCTTGTTTGGCTGTATCGCGGTTCACGCAGATAAAGCAAGAGTCGCCCAAGGGTAAAGTGATGCTTGACAGTCCGTCGATAGTGGAAGCCACTGAAGACGTGTTGAGAGTCAATGCTCCGGTGCCGTTGTTGCGCACCATGATAAACCAACCCTCAGACAATGTCGCCACAGCGGGCAACGTCCAAGTACCAGCGCCACCAGTCCACACCAAACAATTGCCACGGTTGCTGTCGCTAATTGTGATGGTTGTTTGGTATTCGTTAGTGACGAACGCGGTCTCCAGCTTGCCTAGGATGGCTGCTGTGCTGTGTCCTGCCAATGACGCTGCATCGGCAAACGATGTACCCGCACCGAAGGCGAGTGTATTCCAGAGACCAGCTTGCGTTGTGTTGTCCGTGATGTACGTGTACTGTGACTGACCCGCAGTCACAGTGAACGAGCCTGTGCCGTCAAAACGCTCAACAACAAAGTCCAACAACCCAAGGTTGCGAATCAAAATGTCTTGGCCGTCGGATGCCTGCGTAGCGTCCGGCAACGTGATCACCGAGCCAGAGGTTGACGCAATCACGTCCATGATTCGCGCGGCGACTTGCTGCGTCGAATTGATGTACTGTGGCCAGTACAACTGCACCGTGCCAGTGAGGGACAGTGCAGCGTAGCTGACGTCCGTCGGCTGGATTACGTTACCGGTAAACGGGGAGGTGTAGCTTGTCATTTAGGTTCCTGTCTGACCGCATTGCGATCAAGCATGCGTCGTTGGTCTTCGCCGCTCAGTGCTGCGATGGCATCGTCGTAGTAGCCCTTCCACACACCAATCTTGTCCAAGCTCTTCAAGTACCCTTGGGCTTGCAGCAATGTGCCATAGAGCAACGCCTGTGGCGCTTCGCGCGTCAGTAAGTTCTCTTGGTTGGTGTCATCCAACGGTTGGATGCGGCTGTAGTAGATGATTTCCACGGGGTATGACGCGCCAGCGATTGGTGCCAAGGCCCAATGGTCGTAGTCGTAGTCACCGTAGTAGAGAGGCTGACCTGCGTCTGACTCGTTTTGGTACTGCGTGACGTAGTCCATCGAACGATTCAGAATTGGCTGCCCATTGATCTTCATGCTGACCGTCTTGCGCCAGCGTGCTGGTTTTTGCAGAACGGCGTCGCCCAAGACAATGTTTGTCTCCACCACGTTGAGTTGCATCAAGGTTTTAATCTGTGATGCGATGCCTTGTTCAGTCATCATAATCAGGCGAGGGATTTGGGCTAAGAAGCCCGCGTCGTCTCGCTCTGAGTAGTTGATGACATCCTGCACAAGGCTGTCATAGGTCATGTTTTGGGCGGCCATGTTTTATTCCGCTGGGGGTGTCTCTTCAACCACAGGCGCAGTGAACTGGCCGGTCTCGGAATCGTATATCCAGCCGTGCTGAACTTCGTCACCACAACCGACCATGGCTTTCACCAAGTCTGGGTGGTAGCACTGGCCCAATACGAAACCGGGGATTGGCTGAATGATCTCAACCACTTTATTGTCTTGAAGTCTTGCGTATTTCATTTTTTTTTTTACCACTCCACAATAACCATACCGGGTGCGCCAGCAGCGCTCCAACCACCAGCGCCTCCGGGATAGCCTCCATTGCCACCAGTATGGCCACTTCCACCACCGCCGTTAATTCCCGGACCATTGCCGCCGCCACCGCCAGTACCAATAAAGTCGATTGAGAAAGTCCACAGTCCTGAAGTTGGTGTGGTGGGGCTTCCGCTAGTTGCGAAGTTTGACCCGCCTGACCCCATAATTCCATTTCCACCTGTGTAGCCACTGCCTGAGTACGCGCCGCCACCAGATGCACCGGACAAACCGTCCGCACCCGATGTGCCGCCACCATTACCAAAAATATTACCCACGCCTGCGCCGCCATAGTTACTTGATGCGCTGGAGGCTGTACCACCAGACGTATTAATGTCACCACCAACGCCTGAGCCACCAGCACATTGGGCACTAGCAGTGTATATCCCGCCCGTGGCCGAACAATAATTGCCAAAAGAAGAAGTTCCGCCAGATCCTGAAATAACGCCGCCACTGCCAACAATGACTGCCACACTTGTGACGCCAGTCAAGTCGTAAATGGTCTTCAAAGTGAAGCCTCCACCGCCACCGGCGGAACCAGCACCTGCGCCAAAACAGCGCACTCGACACTTGCCCACGCCTTGGGGTACATACCATGTCCCAGACGCGCCAAAGATTTGCATCTGGCCTGTGCCAAAAACCCCGGTAACGGGGTTAAAAATTTGAGATTGAACAGGGACTGCCATTATGAATTTCCTTGCAAGTTGATGTTTTTCCCGTTAAATGTTCCCTTAACGCCAGATACCGCTTGGCCTGTGTAATCAAACGCGCCAGTTGCAGTGCTTGTGTATGAGCTGCCCAGTTGCACTTGGCCGTTGGTAATCAACTGCCCTGTAGAGCCTGCTGATGCAGTCGTTGCTGCCACCCCCGCCAAGACACCCGCAATGTTGGTTGTGGTGTTGCCCATAGGCGAAACGGGGACCAATGCTGATGCAGTTGAGTTTGCACTGATGGTGGTGACCAAAGAATTATTTGTGGCGTTTACGATTGCAAAAGCGGGGTAATTGCTGGCGGTAAGGAATGTAATTACAACATTATTCCCCAGACCAGACGTGACCCTTGGCTGTGCATTGTTGCCTACAACGGAAGAAAGAATCGAGTACCCGTTTTTAGAGAACATGTTTCTGTTGGATGACCCCGTAATACTGTAGGCCAATGGTTGTCCAGTGCTCCAAGTCATTTGAGCTGGAACGCAAGCAATACCCAATGATGTACTGCCATAAGAGGTTGCCAATACCACTTGACCATTGCCAGTCAAGCCAAGCCCAAGCATTGGGTAGCTAGTTGGGCCATTGCCTGAACCAAGAGGCCAAGAAGACATTGACGCAGTGTATGGAACATCCGCATTACCACTATCGTTGAACATTACGTACTGTGGGTAGCTTGAGTCATTACTGGTCATAATGTATTGGCCAGACTGCGTACCGCACAACTGAGGGTTTTGCGTATAGGCTGAGTTACTCGTCATTGAACCAGTGCTGTATTGCGCCCAAGTGTTTGTGCCTGTGGGAACGAATGTACGACGATAGCCTTGTGGGCTACCTGAGTAGAATCCAGCAACTGAAAATCCCCCCCAAGGGTTTCCTGCTACGCACATGCTGTACGACATTTGCGGCCCAAGGTTGAAGTTTTGCAGCAACGTACAAGATGAACTGTAAGCATCCGCATAACCTTGAGATCCAGTGTAATTGTACGCAACGACAAATTTATTATCTTGCAGTCCAGCAACGTCAAAAATGATGGCTGAGCTAAACGCAGACGAAATAGAGAATGTAGTTGACGCGGATTGAACAAACGCTGACGAAAAAACAGACAAATTGATGGTGGTGTTGCTTGATCCCAACCAAGCAACGACAAATCCTCCGCCAGACAACGCCGCCACTTTCAAACAATAGTAGGTGTTTGCAGTCGCAATACCCGTACCTACCGTGACGGTTGTCACCAATGATCCTGATGCTGTGTATACGTTCGCGTAAACCGTCCAAGGACTTGCATTTAAGCGATACACCACTACGAATTGCCCGTTTGGTAAGGTGCAGCTTGCAACTGAATCAGTTGCGGCACTATTGACAACAGTTGGGGCCACCACTGTGCTTGGGGTGTTAGTCGAAATTACGGTTGTAGATGCTGTCGAATAGTACGACATTGCGCTAGGGCTAACAGTTGATGGAATTAACGCACCAGTAGCAGCCCCTGACACAGTTGTTGTGGTGCCCGTTGTGGACAAAAATGGAGTAATTGCATACGTGGTCGTATTGAGCTTGCAATAAACCTGCTGCACAGGCTTTTGATCTGGTTTGGAAGCAGACCAATAAGCATAGACCGAACCACTGGACTCAATCAAAGTGACGCCGTTCGACCATGCGCAATGCCCACCAGTAACCAATCGAGGGATGGTCCCGGTGGTGTTTGATCCACTGATGCAGGTGCCGGACGAGTTATAAAACGCGTACTGCATGTTCCCGTAACCATCAGAAAAGAAAACAATAAAGTTGTTGCTGCTCAAGCTCAATACGCTGATGTAGCCACCGGAGTAGCTGTACTGGTAAAACAAATTAGCTTCTGGAACACAGGCAATTTCACTGCCCAAAGTGTTGCTTGCGGGTAGCAAGCGAACGGCGGGGTAGTTGTAGCCAGTGCCAGAAGTGTTTGAGTAGAACGCAATAACAATAGTCGTCCCATCAGTTTGCACGGACGCACTGCATCCGCCAACCGCATTGCCTACAGTGCTGGCCGTACTAAAAGTGGCGGGGCCCACAGAAGCAGATCCTGCCGAACTGTATATTACGTATTTGTAAGAGCCAGTGGTGAGCATGTCGCAAATAAACACAGAGCTGTCACTACGGGAAGCAATAGCAAAAGACGCTATAACCGTGTATCCAACGAGTGTTGTGTTTTGGGTGGTATAAGCGCCCGTTCCCGTAGCGCCGTAAGACCTGAGATAGATTGCCCCACTGCTGTATTTAACTGCAATGGCAAACCCGCCGTTGGCAAGTTTTGTCATTTGAATTGGAGCGGAGGAGGCGCCCGCTGCAAAACTTGTATCCTGAGTCGCAGCAGTAACGACAGAGCCGGTGTTGCTGTAAATGGCGTAATTGGCAGAGTTGGCTGTGCCGCCAGCGCTATTGATCCAGCCAATAGCAAAACCGCCACCAGTCAAGGCGACAACACTCACGTTTGAATCAGCAGTTTGTGTGTAGGTTGTTGATACCACAGTTGGGCTGACAACTACAGTGCCACTTGAATCCACGACTCGAAAGTACACGCAATTGGGGTTGGTTGGCGTCGAAACGTGACTCGACCAAGCCTGCACGATATTGCCGTTTGTCAACACAGCCGCAAACTGTCGGCTAGTACCGCCACCAAAACCTGCTTGCATTTGCGCATAAGAAAAAGCAGGAGCGACAATTCCACCAGTACCAGTCGGGTAAATTGCTGCCTGTTCCACAATGTTGAAAGACACTGAGCTTGGTGGCGTCAGATTGGCTGGGCTCTTGTAATCACCATTCTGGAAATACACTGGATCACCGGCATTAAAACCAGTTGCGGTGTACACGGTGGTGGCATTTGGCGTGCCAGAGTTGCTTGGGAGTTGTAAAACGTTGCGTGTCATGTTTAACCTTCGTATCCGTAGACGTTGACGTTGACCCCGGCGATTGTGGAGTATGCGACAACCAATTTACCAGCGGTTGCGACGATGCCGCCGCGCTCAAGAACACCACCAGCGGGGATTAGCGTTTGATATTCAACATACTCTCCCGCCGCAGGCGTTGAAGTCGCTGAAATAGAAATATTGACCGCAGCCATATATCCCGAGGTGTTATCCACCGAAATATTGAAAACGGTCGGTGTAGCACCAACGGTGTAAACCGTTGTGTTTGTGTTTGCGGCCAGTGATGCCTGACCTAGTGTTCCTGATGCCATGTTGCTTCCTTAAAATTGGCCGAAGAAGTACAGCTTTGCATTTGATGTACCAATTGTTGATGGGTTAATCCAAGACGGCGCTGCAGAAGGGCCAGAACTTGCCAACAAAAATCCCGAGGTGCCTGTGCTGCCTGTGACTTTCAAAGGTGTTGCCAATGTCAGCTCGGTGGCTGTGAGCTGCATCTTGTATGCGCCCTTGGCTTGAGTGAACCCGCCAACGTACCATTGGTGCGCGTTGGTTGTGCCTGTGCTGTCTGTCGCGTATACCGCGTTACCACTCGTGCCTGAGCCTGTAGGCGCTGAGGCAAAGAAATATGACTCGTTAGGTCCTGTGACCGTGTACGTTGCATCTGCATAACCAGAGCTTGTGAAACCAACATCAGCCCAGCCGTGCGCGTCTGTGCTGTTGTCGCCGTACGCCACAAAGTCAGCCGATGCGCTTGTGCCGGCGTTGGCGTTGTAAATGTACGATTGCACGTACTGGTTGGTATTGCCTGTAGCCGCAAACGTTGGGTTGGTTGCGCCGGGCAACGGAGTAGTGTCTCCAACGCGGAGATACGTACCGTTGAACTGGAAGTTCGGGCTGAACTGTGTTGTGTTGGGTGCCGATTGGTAGGGCACTTGGAACGCAGCACCGCCAGCCAAGTTTGTTGCTGTTGTTGCCGCTGGTGCAGACACCCAACCAAAACCAGAGGATGGGCCTTGCCAACCCAACACCAGACCGGCTGTTGCAGGGGCTGGTACAAACGCGGTTGTGTTTGGTGCAGTTTGATATGGGAGCTGCCATTGCAAGCCTCCCGCCAAGTTTGTAGCGGAGCCCACAGAGTTGCCCCACGCTGGCGCTGCGCCAGTGTTGGCTGTCAATACTTGGCCGGTTGTGCCGTTTGCCAGATACGCTGTTACACCGGTAGCTGATTGATACACCAGCGTGCCAACACCGCCGCCGGGCAAGTTACCTGTGGCTGCGCCTTTGTCTGCGAGCTTCTGAACAACGCCTGCGTTGTCTTTGTAGTACAGCTTGCCGTCAACAACGTTGAGAGCCAACTCGCCAGCGGTCAGACGGCCGGCTAAGGGCACAGCTGCTGCTGTGGTGCTGTAGTACAGCTGGATGGGTGTGTAACCTATTTGGGCCATTCAATAACCTCTTATTTGGTGTAGTAGCTGATGTTGGGACGGAAGTAGATTGGCGACTTGTCGCGGTCTTCTTCTTCAGCTGTCAGCGTCATCTCAGCAGCGTCTTGCTTCAACATAGTGATCCGACCCGGATCGATGCCGGGCAGCAACTTGGCTGCGCGGTGTGAAAGTTGTGCTTGAATCGCTGGCACCCAACGGTCAGGGATAGCCACCTCGTTGGTCAACTTGCCAACGTCTTGGGGTTGCATCTCCAACACCAACATGAATGCTTGGAAAGCATTCTGAGGCACTGGCCACACGTTCATGATAGGCGTCACTTGACGATCAAACCAGTACTGCAGTGAGCGGTTGCTCAAGAAGTCTTTGTTTGGCAGGTTGAAGTAGTCGTTGCGGTTCAGACGCGCCAACGGAATGTCTTGTTGGACCGTAGCCAACGAGAGTGAGCGCACCGTGATCGGTGACGCTGAGTTGTTCTTAAAGCGCCAGAAGATCGCTTGTGGCGAACCGTCAATCTGCTTGTAGCCCCAGTTGTTGATCGTGCCGTTTGTCACATCACCCAACGACACCCATGTGATGTCGTCGTAGCTGTACTGGATCTCCAACGTGACGCCAGAGGTGTCAGAGTAGAATCCTGCGCTCAAGAAGCGATCAGCGGGGGTAAATGTTGCGTGTGCGTTGCCACCTGCAGCGATGACGTAGAAGTCATCCAAGGTGTTGTTGTTGAACACGCCGTTGGCTGTGTCCGACGTTGCGCTGGGCAATGTCATCAAACGGTAGTTGGCCTCACGCACGTCCACAGTGCCACGCGGCATTGTGTACTGGCGGGTCTGTGTCTCGCTGCCAAACACCACGTACTCCAACAACCAGAGGTTCACACCACGGTTGGAGAGGTTGATCAGGATGTACCACAGAGCCTGACGGATCGCGTTGATGTACTCTGGCGTCAATTCCTCAGACAACTTACCTGCCTCTTTGTAGGCGAACGAAATCAGCTGATCCACCGTGATGGTGGTCATTGCTGTCGTGTTAGAGGTGTTGTCGTAGTTGCTTGCCATTTACTTTTTCTTTTTCACGCGCTCTGGCAGTTTGCCTTTGGCCTTACCTGCGGCCACAAACTCTTTGCCAACGGACTGCTTGATGCCCACTTTCTTGGCAAACTCAGGGTTGTTTTTCACACCCTGCATCAAGCGCATTTGAGCTTTGGACTCAACCGGCATTACTTCTTGACCTTACCGCCGCCGCAGAATTTCTCTGTGCCGCCTTTAGGGCCTTTAGCAGCTGGCTGCTTGTCGATGCTCTTGGTGCCAATCAGGCCGCCTTCTTTGTAGCATCCAACCACGGTACCCTTATCTTTCTTGATACGGCCGCCTTTTTTGAGCTTGCTCAGGTCAGTCTTCTCACCCTCGTGTGACTGCTCGTCGTGCATCTTAAATGCCTTCTTGACGATCTTCTTGTCTTGCGCCATGTCAGCTGCTTCGGACTCGTAGTCCTTTTTGCTGTGGTCGATGCGGGGTTTGTACTTGGTTGCCATGTTGGGTTCTCCTATGAATAATTACCCATTTGGGCGAGGTTTTTCGCCCTTTAAGCCGTTAAAACTGCCAGTGCTTGCTCGGTATGGTGGATACGGTCCGCAAGACCAATGTCCCCGCCGTTGATGATCTTGGTGAGCTTCTTCCAGTCCTGAGCCTCCGCCAGCTCGTTGCACTTGTGGGTGGCCCAGAACCAGCCAGCTGTCATGGCCGCGTACTGGGGTGTGCGCACCAAGTCGGGCTGCATCACGAAGTCGACACCACACCCCTTGCCGGCGTGGTAGAAGTTGTCATGGCCAGTCAATTGGAGCCAACCGGACCCGCGGAAACGGTACCCGTCATCGGACTTCTCTTCACGGTTGCCCATGCGGCCGCCGTACACCTTGTTGGCCAGTGCCCTGCCATTGCGGGCGTAGGGTTGGGCTGACTCCATGGTGGGGAAGCGCTTTGGCCAGATTTTCATCAGGCGGTCAGCAGAGTAGCTCAGGCCCTCTTCCAACTTGGTGAAGTTGCCGCTCTCATGGCCACACTGGCCAATGAACGCAGCTTGCTGGATTGGTGTGCTGATGTTCCAACGGGCAAAGGTCTCGTTGAAGACGTCTGCCAGTGCCGGGTTGATTTTGAGCTTGCGTAGTTGTTCAGCGGTTACCACTTAGCGTCTCCCTTACTTGGTTGTACCGGTCGATGCAGGAGTTGAGCTCGATGATGGCGCGGTCTCCTTCGGCGACGAGCCGGATAAGGTCTTCAACAGTCTGTCCGTCAAGTTCGGCTCTCTCTTTACCATCGTTGCCGGGAGTGGTGGAACATCCACCCTTGGTGGTTGTGTTGACGAACAGCCTTGGACGACTAGCAATAACGCTAGACAACTTAGTTTCAAACTCTTGCTTAACTTCTGCATCTTTGGCATCCTGTTCATTCTTTTGATGGTTCATCACCGTGTTGAGTCGGGCGATCTCCATCTGATCCTCCGTCTCCTTTTGTACATAGCCAGCATGGTGGCCTGTTGTATAGACAATTAAAGCGGCAGCTATAGCCCCGAGGATCATCCAAGGATTGGGGAGTATCATGATCCAACCTGTTCTGCAACGGCTCGCTCATTTGCGATCTCCTCACGCTCTGGGTGCAGGTGGTCTGCGGGTGTTGTTGGGGGTGGTGGCGCACGCCACTCTTCGTCCAGTGGGGGATTTATGAATTTTGCAAAATCGAAAAAGGTGCCCGGAGGAGCCGTAGGTGCTGGGCTAATGCTAGGCGCTACGGCTACTTGTTGTGGGGGTGGTGTAGGCTGGGCGTTAGCCAGCTTCTCTGATACGCTTTGCACGCCTTTGCGGCTCATGACGCCACCGATGCCACCCACGACGAGCAACACGATGTCGTTGAGCATCTTGGCGAACGCTTGGTCCATGGGGGCCATGGTCTTGATTGGCTGCGTAATGAAGCCCAAGCTGTAAAGCATGTAAGCCACAATGCCTGCGAGGATCATCGTCACAACGACGACGACGAATCCCCAAATACGAATCTCAAACTCTTCAGCGGTCAGAAGACGCTGCGGATGCGGGTTGTTGAACAATTTGCTTCTCCAATACGGGGGCTACTAGGTAATCGGGGCAGTCCTGCGTGAACAGGCAGTCAGGGCGTTGGCAGCGTTTCTGTGACCAGTTTGCTGGATCCTGACAGTGATATCGGTAACGCTCTTCACAACCCGTCAATGTGACGAGTAAGAACGCAACGAAGATGATTAAGTACTTCACTTCTTTTCCTCTAAGTCTTTGAGCACGATCTCCACGCGCTCGCGCAATTTTTGGTTTTGCTTGACGTCTGCTTTGGTTTTTTCATGAATCATCATGGCATCAACCACAACAACAAACGCCAGATACAGCACGAGCGCAAGCACAGCCAAGACGGCCATGTGCGCTATGAATACTCCGTTGTTGCTTTTCTGAGTGCCCACCACAACCACCATAAATAAAATAAACCGAACACGGTAAGGCTTGCCTCCCATGCTTTTTCTTTTGCGTCGCGCACCATCTTGTCTTTGTTTGCCCGCTCCAACGCCTCTTCACGGTCTTGCTTTTCGCGCGCGACTCTTTGCTCTTCGGCAATCTGGTCTCTCATGGCCTCGAAGTCAGTCCACAGGGAGCCGAGCTCCGGGGGTGACTCGTAGATCATTTGATGCTTGATCTCTGCGTGCATCGTCATCAGTTTGTTTCGTATCAACAACCTGCGCAACGCCATACGTTTCAAAGACACGTCTTTGCTTTGTACCTTCTTTGCCTCCCTCTCTTGTTCCCAAAAGAGTTCTTCAATCCTGTCAAACGCGTCAAACATTGTCCCAAGGTCTTCGCCGATTTTGAACATCAGCTCGTCGGGGTTTGATTTCGCTACCTCCGCGACACGCGCCTTCTCTGCCTCAATTTTCTTAGCTTGTTCCGGAGAAACTTTCTTACCAGCAAACTGCCCAGAAATTTCATCATAGATTTGCTTTACGTTTCCCGCTACGCCCTTTACCTCTTTATAAAGAGCACAGCCTTCCTTTACTAATTGGAAGGCTGTTGTCGCTGCGAATAGTGCGGTACCAATTGGCACATCACTTGTCCTGCTTGTTGTCCAACTTGTCGAAGATCTGTTTCAACATCTCTTTGACGTCGCGCATGTCCGCGCGGTAGTCATCTTTTTGCACGTAGTCGTGCGGCAATTCGTTCATCTTGTCTTCAAGTTTTTGTAACTGTTTGGTCACAGTATTGAACACGTAGACGGCAAAAAAGGCCGCGACACTCACGACCATGTTGAAGAGTTGTTGATTGTCCATGGTCATAGCCCCTCGATATTGGGCGCGTTTGGAATTGGGATGCTCTTGCCGGGCAGAGCAATGGATACGTCGGGGCGAGGATGCCTTAGCGTAATGTTCTCTGTTTGCAGAGGAGCAAGACGCCAAGGATCAAACTCGTCCAAGTCTTGTGCACACACCCGAAGGCCGGGGGAGTTGGGGTCTGAATACAAAGCCCCATAGGGGAACTTCCGGCTGCAGCGATCACAGATCGCTACAGACAGAACCGCTTCGCCCCGAGTGTCAAGATAGACGGGCATAGTGCTTTAACGCACGCCGGCTTGGATGACGGTCAATGTGCCGCCGCCGGTCACTCGAATCGCCCGGATGGGGTCATCTTTGATCGGGCTGGTTGGTGCAGCGACCCATGTCATTGTTGGTGCGCCAGCTACTGGGTAGCCTTGAGCATTCAACGGAAATGGATCACTGTACGATACCTGTACTGTGCCTGACGACGCAACATAAGCTACGTTGATAGGCGTCAAGTACTGGTCGATTGGGACGAGAACGTCGGTCGCTGCAGTGATTTGACGCATATCAGTCCTTAGCTGTTAGTGTAGCCAGAGCCAGTTTGCGTGATTGAGCCGTCATAGTTACGCGCTGTGTACTGCACGTCAAAGGTACCGGCCAATGTGCCAGTGATGGCTGTGATCGCTGTTGCTGTGAACGTGATGGTTGCGTCAGTTGTGCCGACGTTAGCCAATACCGTTGCCACAGCAGCTGTGGATGTGAAAGTCACACCAATACGGCCGCCTGTTGTGGTTGGTGTCAATGTACCAACGTCCACACCGTTAATCGCCACGGTGATCACGCCGCCGGTGATGGCAGAGGGAGCAGTCGTTTCGTAGAAAAAGATGTGGTTGATGATCGAACCAGCGGGGACAACAAAAGGTGCCGCTGTGGTAGAACCAATTGCAAACGTGGGGATCGCGCCGGCGAGACGTGTTGCCGTGATGGGGGCAATGTACTCTTGCTGGGCAACTTGCACTGCGCCAGTGTTATCTGGGGCGATTGTGCCGTCGTTGGTTGGGTTATTACGCTTAAAAACGCGGATTGGACTATTAAAGGTCGTTGACATAGATTACTTCTCCATAGGAAGGGTTGGTAATACAGTCTCTATGGCGTCAAACCTGAGCTATTTGTTTGTCTGTATTACTTAGGTGCTCATACATAATCACCCATTTATGTCGGCCTAAACGCCCTCGTAGGTGTTCTTCTTGCGTATGTTGTCTTCGCCTCGGATGACGCGCATGTTTGAAGGCACATGCAAGCCACTCACGTTTTTGCCACGTAGTGGGATCACATGATCTACATGCCAAGGCTCCCCAGACTCGCGCGTACGCATGGCTGCAACTTGGTATAGACACTTGATGTGAAGATGGTCAGACTCAGTCAGCCAGTTTGGGGTGCGTTGGTCTTTGGCTGCACGATACATGGCTGTATCGGCTGTGGCGGCTGCGCGGTTGTTCTTTTTATGGCTGGATTGTATTTCCAGTCTACGAGAATGATTTTCTTCCACCCATATTTTTGCTTTATCGATGTACTTTTGTTTGTTGTCTCGGTAATGCTGTCGTCCATACGCGCGGCAACAATTTACACACCAAGGGTGTAAACCGTCTTTGGTATCTCTCTTATTCCTAAATTCTGATTTAGGTTTTTCAATATTGCAAGCTGCGCATGTTTTCATAAATGTGTCCTTCTCGTACATAGTAACACATTTTCGAAACGAAAAAAGCCCCGCTTTGTGGGCGGGGCTTTTAAGTCTGAGTTTCTTTACACTCAGAGCATCGGATTTTTAAAGTCCGATCGTGCCGTAGATGTTACGGGGATCATGCCAGCCAGTAGCGTAACGCTCTGTGGCCTTATAGCGCATGCTATCGGTCTCAAAATCGCCTTCTGTACTACGCTCCAAAGGACGGCGCATGACGAGCATGAGACCGTTCTCGGCGTTAGTCTGAATGAACCAAGCCTTGCTTGAAGACAAACGGGTCACAACGTGAGCGCCGTTTGGCAACATGCCAGTGGACTTGATAGGGTTCAGATCGTTGTCTGCGCCGCCTGAGCGGAGAACAGACTTCAAGATCACCTCAGCTTGGAACTCCAAAGCTGGAGGCACGACCAGCTGATCAGCCTTCAGGCGGATACGCTTGCCGTTGTTGTCCACCGCAGAGCGGATTTGGATCAACATTTGCTCCACAGAAGTCTGTGACATTGCAGCGGCTGTAGACAAGCTGTTGCTGAATGAACGACCTTGGGAGATGGGGTGTGCGCTGTTGACCAAAGTCACGCCGTCGCCGCCAACATAGCCGGCAGTGAACGCGAAGTTCAACAGGTTAGCACACAAGGTCTCTTTCGTCTCGACCATGGACTGAGCCAAGTGCTTCGAGAAGGTAGAGCCGATACGGATGTGATCGCCGTCTTCCATCAAGACTTTTGTCAAGGCGTATGCCAAGCCATAGATCTTGTAGATGAAACGGGTGATAAACAACGTGCCGCCTTGGTCATAAGACACTGGAGTGCCATCAGGCATCTCAGGGGCTGTGTTCATACCGAACAACATCACTTCTTCATGGTAGTTACGTGGGATACCGGTGATCTGGGTTACAAAACCTTTCCACTCGTCATCACGTTGCTGATAAACACCATCAAAGACTTCGTTCAGAATCGGTTCGACTACTGCACGAAAGTCTGAACTGCGCATAGGGGTTGCCATGTGCTACTTCCTTTCTTAATTATTCAACGTTCGGAGCGACAAAAGCGTCGTTCGCGAGCTTGACGTTTACGATGGTATAAGCATCGCCCCAAGCGTTATCAATTTCACGACCGAGACCGACCACTTGCAACTGGGCTTGTGTGCCAGTAGCAACTGCAGTAGTGTCGAGGGCTGCTGTAGAGGTACCCAAGCCACCGTTGCCGATGATTTGACCTGATGTTACAGCTGTGAAGTTGAACTCTTGACCGACTTGCGTGTTAGCAACCGCGCCGTTGGCTTGGATTTCATACACGATTTCGGGGTCTTGGAAGATCCACATGACTACGTCAGTAGCGGTGCCCAATGCGGGACCGAACCACTTGCTGACAGTACGACGGCCAGAGGCGTCGGTATACTCAACACCACCGAACACACCAGCCAAACGCATGTTTGCTGTAGGAGTGTTGCTGGCAACGATGAGAGTTGATACGCCTGCAGTCGTAGCTTCATCAAATGCGACAGGAGTACCGCTGTAGAACACAGCAGATGCGTTGTAAGCACCAGTGTAGTTCAAAGCGCGTACCAAACCGCTTGGATGATAGATAGGCTTCAGGCCAAAGGGAGCAGAAGTTGCGCTCATTTTTTGGTTCCTTAAATAGGTTGATTAAAATCTCACATTATGTGAGCCACGATTTGCTTCTCGTTCCATTTCCAGCATTCCGCCTTCCAAGATAGATCGTCCGCCTTTTCCGGCATCGGCAGCAGAGCGGACGTTCGCCGTCACGTTACGTTGGTGTTCCAACGGATCGTCAAGGTGCAACATACGCGCGACTTCTTGGAAGATGTCTTCTGGTAATTTAAAAAGAACCATCTCGTTACAGGATACACAACCTTCAAACTTGCCCGAACTCATCTTGCCAAGTGTTTCAAAACCTTTTCCTAATTCGGAGGTTTTCACTGGCTCATAGCCCAACGCCATACGTTTGTCGATTGAATCATACTGGTTGGTTGTGGACAACCAGCAGAGGTGCATTCCGGGGATTAAACCGTTCGGAATGTCCGGCAGTGCGTTGTTAGCCCATTTGTCTCGAAAAGCATCCAGCCTTTCACGACGCACTACTTCATCAGGCGAGAGATTTGACTCTGCTCGCGCTTTCACTTCGTCGACACGTCCTTGCAGACGGTCATCAATGTCACGGGAAATACGATTGTTTGTTGCCATGGTTTACTCCTTAGCGGTTGTTACGGTCAAATTCAGCATAGCGACGGATGGCTTTGGCACGCTTATCAGCATCGTCCCACATTCCAGCATCCTTCAACGCTTGCACTCGGTCGCGGCTCAGGGTAAAAGTGTTTTTACCAGCCGATGGGCTGCCACTTGTATCTGAGCGACCACTCGAAGTGCCGCTACGGCGGTTACGTTCCCCGCCAACTTTGCCCGCATACCGATGAGGTAGGCGCTCTTTCAATCGGTTATCCAACTCATCCCAATATTCAGGATCAGCTGGGTCCCAACCTTCGCTGGCCAATGCGTTGTCAACCACCTTAGCGATTCGACTGTCGGTATCACTACCGCTTGCATCGTACCAATTATTCTTCTTCAACCATGAAGTAGCATTGAGCTGGATTGTCTCGGCCGCTGGGTTTGGCACGTTGTTACGTGGACGCTTTGCGTCTTCCAAGTGGCGTTGCTTCAACAACTGCGCTTGCTCTAACTTCTTCTTGGCATCATGGAACTGGTCCATGTATTCCATTTGCGACGAGATGTCACCAGCTTGCGCTGCTTGAGCCATCTTCATCTTCACGTACTCGACGCGTGTCACTTCGTCTTCAATGAGACGGTCGACCTGCGCAAACTGGAACCCAGCTGCTGCATTCTCGACTTGTGCCAATCGGCGAGCCAAATCTTCGTTGCGACGCTCCAACGCACTGATCTTGTGCTTGGCGCTTACTTCGCGCTGTTTTACCAGCTCTTTCTTGAGCTTACGCTCTTCGCGTCGGGCGGCACGCAGGGCTTCACGATCTTCATCGGAATCACCTTCATCACCCTCATCACCTTCGTTGTCATCATGCGACGCTTTGTCGTCATCATGATCTTCGTCTTGGTGGTCTTCGGAGCCCTCAAAGGGATCCTTGTGATCATCCATGGCGGCCAATGCGGAACCATCTTCACGCTCTTTTACAGCGATATCTGCTTGAGCTTGCTGCTCTACTTTTTGATTAGGTTTCATACGAGACCTTTACTCCACAAATGCGGGGAACATTGTCCGCGCGACTTCAAAATTATCAATTCGGCCGATCACTTCGCGATCCTGCAGAACGATAAACACAACCTCACCGTCACCGTGTGGAACAGCCCAGCGGTCACCGCCGTACTTAATCACACGAACCAAGTCGCCGGGATCGGCCCATGAGCCTTCTGGCCATGGTTGCAATGTGTTGATGTCCTTGTAGGCCAATGGGCCATGGGAGATCACTTTTGCAATAACTTCGTTCCACTTCTCGGTGGCCTTGGTATCACCAATTAAGATGATGCCGCCTTGCGAGACGTCTTTGGCTTTCCTTAGTTGAACTAAGATTCGGTTGCCTTGGGGTTTAAACCCCGAATACACTTCAGGGAAACAATCGGCTTCACTCCGACCATCGACCTGATATTTACTTTCAGTGCTCACTGATGTCTTCCTCGTCCTCTTTCAGGACAACGTTGATAATATCCAATGCTTCTTGCAAGCCTTGGTTGCGTCCGACGAGTTGGTTGTATTTGTCCCAACTGTCGACTCCATTCAAAGCGGCGTATTCAAGATCCTTGATAGCCTCTTTGAGTTTGAAGATTGTTTCGTAAACCGGGTCTTTCATCAAAAACCCTCCTTCTTATAACCAAGTACACATTTTATTGTGTACTTCCGCCCTAATTACTTTTTAAGGCCGCGGCTATTTACTGGTGGCACTTGATACAAGGGTGCCTTGGGGGCCATCTTCGAGCCTGATGGGCCCTTCTCTACGGGGGAGCCGGGGCCGCCAGCGTAACCAGTGTGGCCTGTCTCTTTGTATGTTTGACGGAAGCCCAAGTCTTGGGGTGTTTTTTTAGCCATCATTATTCTCCTGTTGGGGATGGTTGGGGTTGAAGTGCTGCCTGTTGTTCTTGGGCAGCTTGCTGCGCACTTTGCATTGCTGCATCGTGTGCACGCTGTTGTTGTGCTTGCACCTCTTGCAGGCCATGCTTACGCAGGTCTGCGTGCGCTTGTGATTCTGCTTCGAGGGCAGTCATCTCTTGCGCGTGCTGTTGTTCCAGTTGTCCTTGGGTCAACGCTTGGTTGGCGCTGATCATCGCCACGCGCTCGCGTGATGCGTTGTTGATGTCGGCAATCGCCACCTTGGCTGCGTTGTCCTGAGCTGCGAGCTCTTGGTCGAGACCCAGCTTGGCCATGACTTCTGACATCTTGGCCTCCATGTCGCGCACCTTGTCAGCCATCTCGGCTTGCATCTTCTCGCGCTCCAACTGGAACTTGGCCTGTGCCTCTTCGCCCTTGCGCTTGGTCTCAGCCATTTGTGTCTGGATCAGTGCCTGAGCTGTTGGGTCCGCCGCTGCAGCTGCCTGCATCTTGGCCTGTTGAGCTTGTTGCATCTTCTGCACCAACTGGTTGATGATCGGCAAGACGGGAGCAAAGGATTGCTGTGAGTCTTGGTTCACCATCTGCGCGGCCATGGCCAACGCGTGTTGTGCGTCCGAATCCAGCTTACGCTCTTCGTGCAGCTTGAATGCGTCTTCGCCGCCTGCGGCATGAGACACGTAACCGCGCATCGATTGCAGGTAGTGCAACGTCATGTGCTGCTTGATGTGCTCAAGCATGATAGGCGTGAGGCCGGGGCCAATGATTGGGCTGCCACCGTAGGCGGGGTCCATCATGTAAGCCAAGTGGACCTTGATGTGCTCCAAGTGCTCTTGGTCGGGGAATGCGGCCGCGGGCTTGCCCATGGTCATTTGCACGTTCTCCAACGCTGGGTTGCTCTCGCTCGTGCCTTGTGGGTTTGGCAACACCTGATCGATGTTTGGTACCTTCAACAGCTTGAGCACACGCAAGTGAGCCTCGCGCACGTCGTACATTTGCGGGGCCTTCTCGGCCAGTTGCAACACGGACTGTGCTTGAGTGAGACGTTGGGTCTCGCTGAAGATGTTGGGGTCGGAAATTGGGCTGACGTCTGAGTTGCGCTCGAAGTCTGCCACTTCGATCTCTTGGCCAGACTGGTTGTCCATCTCTTCGAGGTACCAGTAATTCAGGCGGGAGAGGATCTGCAGTGACTTGGCTTGTGAGCGGTGCAGGCGTGCGTGGATGCTTGAGAACACCTTCGAGCCTTGCTCGATCAGTGCCTGAGTCGTGCCCACTGGCATGTTGCTGTTCGCATCTGCCACGCTGCTCTCGCTGGTCTTGACCACGCCCTTGGCTGCGTCGGTCAACCAACCCAGCAAGTTGTACAACACCGTTGATGGTGGGTTGAATGGCAATGGCATGGCCAACTTGCGCACGTCGTCCACGCCGGGCGAGCCTTCGATCTCCACAACCTGTGTGGGTTCGATGCGGTCGGTCTGACCACCAATGCGGCCGCCCTTCAACTTCAGCATTGTCTGGCTGTTGTTGACGTGGGCTGCGTCCATCAAAGCACGCAATGCGCCTGTCAGGGCTGCGGACAGACCCCCAATGAGGTGAGGCATGCCGATGCCGTAAGCGCCGCGCCATGGGATGAACTTGTATTCAACGATCCAATCGAGCTTCTTGCGCTTTGTGTCGCCGGCTTCCCAGTTACGGTACAAGGCCACGACCTCTTCACTGAGCTCGTCGATTGTCATGATGTAGGGTGCACGTGCGCCCTCAGTCAAAGGATCGTCAGCCAAACGCAGGTAACAAGTGATCTCGTACACACGGCGCAGGCCGTCCACGTTCTTGCTTGGGATCTCTTTGCCTTCGATCTTTTCGTTGGCTTTCTCAGCCTTGGTTTGATCGGGCTCAAGCTCCGCCTTGAAAATCTCAATGTCGCGGTACTCGCCGCTCTCAATACGCTGCTCGAATGTGTCTTGCGTAATGTCTTGCTGCTCAGTCACGCGCTGTGCTGAGTAGAAGTTGGTGGACGAGAAAGGCAACAGCAAGTTGTCAATCGGGATCCACTCTGGCACTGGACGGCCGAGGTCTTTGTCAAAGCGCCACTTCAGGTACTGGCTGCCACCCAACGGGAGTTGAGTGAACAACTGCTCCATCTCGTCGCGGTACTCTTCGATCTGGTTGGTCAACTGCCAGTTCAGGAAGTTGGCCTTGCGCATGGCCGTGTCCAACTTCTTCATGTCCGACACGCCTTGGATCTCTGTCTTCACCAAGCCGTCGGCTGGCAAGAGCTCCTTGCTGGCATTAGCAGCAAAGTCCACGCAGGCTTCGGCCATGATGGGGTGAACCACCTTAGACGCGCCAGTGAAGCTGGCACCGCCGGGGGCATCGTTGCCCAGACCGGTACGGCGCAAGCCTTCTTCGTATTGTTCGTCGCGCTTCTTGCGTGACTCGCGGTCCACCTCAATGAGGTCGATGTATTCCATCGCCAAGTCCATGAGGGTGCCGCTGTCGAGCTCTTCTGCCAAGTTGGCATAGAACTCTGGGTCCTCTGAGGGCTTCTTGGTGTTCTCGAAGTTGACGACTACCGAACCGTCTTCCAGTTCAATGATCTCTTGCTCGACTTCATCCGCGTCCAAGTCGAGCGCGTCGGCTAACGCCTCAACCTCTTCGTCCTTGTCCGGCTCTCCGGTCTTCTCGTTCTCAACGAAAGCCAAGGCGGACAAATTGCCGCCTTGCTGGATTGGTAGTTCTGGAATTTGTGCCATTATTGATTGAAGCCTTTAAATGCTCGATGGATCGGCCCCGCCGCGGGCAACATGCCCAGCGAGTTGAGTGCCGCGTCACCATAATTACCTTGTTGCAAACTGTGGCCCGTCTCTGCCGCGTAGAGTGGCGCCATGCCCACGGCGGCTGCCGGGGATGCAATTGTAGCCGCATCGCCGAGGCCAAAGCCGCCGGGTAATGCGCTGGATGGGCCGCCAATGAATGTGTCCGCAGCGCGGCGTGCGATCTGGCGGCGAATGCCTGCCTTCTCCAACAGCTCTTGGCTCAGTGACGAGATGCGTTGACGGGGGCTTGGCTCCCATGACTTGATGTCACCGCCGCCACTGTAGCCGCGCACCATCATCTCAGCCTGCATGTCGCGGGGGCTGATCATACCGCCGTCGGCCTTGTGCTGAATCTTGCGACGGTCGATTTGGTCTTCCAAATTCCAGTCCGCTGCAAAGGTGCCGCGGTTCTCTGG
>VFSW01000443.1_pt1 | contig 60641 bp, 51 predicted proteins | sample 5358111 | NCBI WGS metagenome assembly VFSW01 (sample SAMN11554181, study PRJNA540505) | mine drainage metagenome | isolation source: sediment from site ElyBrook_90M | place: USA: Ely Copper Mine, Vershire, VT | collected 2017
TGTCGGTGCCAGCTGACTTTCGTTGGTCAGCCATGCTCTGTCGGTCAACACCTAGTGATAATCCGTCACATCCACGTCATAGACATCGCCATCTCGCCACTCGAAGCAGATGCGCCATTGATCGTTGATGCGGATGCTGTGTTGCCGGGCGCGCGAGCCGGATAGTTTTTCCAAGTGATTCGCGGGCGGTATCCGCAGATCATTCAGCGACTGCGCGTTGTTCAGCATGCGTAACTTGCGCAGAGCCACTCGTTGAATCTCCGGCGACAAACGGCGTGAATGGAGACGCTGATAGAGGTTTTCCGTTTCTTTGTCGCGGAAGGATTTGATCACAATGTCATTCTATAACGCGAGGCGTTAAATGTCAAGGCACCAACGAACATTTGAGCACACGTGAGTTTCATGGTTGATTCACTTTCTGCTTGCATGAACCTTGAACAACTTGACGCGCTGGCCCACGGCATGAGCAACCGCTTCCGGCGTGATGTAACGCGAACGCGTACTGAGCACATTCAAGTTGCAATACGTCGCGAACGTCGTCAGCCCTTTTGGATCGGCGAAGAGACGCCAAAGGTAGGTCGCCGCGATGTTGGCGACCGTCACATTGATGGACGGCGATTGGTCGCCTATGAGCAACTGCTCGGCACACGAGACGTTGCCTTGGCTGGGTTGGGCGAGGTTTTCCTCTGGCTGCGTTTCGAGCAGGTCGGGATGTTGCAAATCAGGAGCGGGAAGATTCACACAGAAACCCTGGTCGGAGAAATACGGAAACGCAAACTGCAATTGACGAACGTTTCGCGCTGCGCCAAACAGCACTTGCCCGGTGTCTGCCCCATTGCCACAGTCAAGCCACCAAATCCTGGGTAATCCTTCCCCGCCTCGTAGTCGAGTTTCCTGATCGATCACGTCGGCGATTGAGCGTCGCGCGGCAGCATTGTCAACACAGCCGATCAGCACACCCAGGTCGCCGTATTCGAGTTGCAGCATCTCTCTGGCAAAGCGAGCAGTATGCACTTGAATGCTTTGCCCCCAAGCCGCGGCATACCGCAGCGCGAGTAACTCGGCTTTGTGACCGCCCACCTCTGCCTCGCCAAAGTTTTGGCGAAACACATTCTTCATCTCGACGACGTCGGGATCGACGAAAGTGAGATTAACTTTCATTTGCCTTGTCTCGCGGAGAAAACGGGCGAGGCGAACGAGGTGCGGCGCGAGCCACGAACCTGTCCCACCAGTGCCGACCAGGTAGAGCTTGAGCGCGTGCCCCAGGTCACCTTGGTGATAACGTTCGGGGAATGTGATTTTGAGCGGCGATGCGGTCTAGACCGCGTCGGTCGAGTAGCGATGGAATCCGCCGCCCAGCTGATCGTACATCCCGCCGCGCGCCATTTTGTCGAGCGTCTTTGTAATCATCTTGAACAAGCAACTCGTCGCGCGTCCGCGCGTAGACGCGCATCAGAAATTCCAACGCCATCGGCTGCGGGAATTTCGGCGCGCCGCCCCAGCCGCCTTCGCCCCAATCGAACGATGGCTGCATCTGACTGACCGCTTGTTCGAGTGTGCGTAGATCGAGCGGCGCGTCGTCGCCGCCCAGATCGACTTGCTCCAGCGCCTGCGCAACGCGCGCGCCGCCGCTGACCAACTCCGCACGCCGGTTCTTCCACGCTTCGGCAATTGCATTCAGCACATCTTTGAACGCGGGCATGTTGTAGTGGCGCGCGTTCGGAAAGTACGTGCCGCCGTAAAATGGCTTGCCGTCCGGCGTGAGGAACAGACTCATCGGCCAGCCGCCCTGCCCGGTCATCGCGACGACCGCGTTCATGTAGATCGAATCGAGGTCGGGGCGCTCTTCGCGGTCGACCTTGATCGCGACGAACGATGCGTTCAGTATCGCCGCGGTTTCGGCATCCTCGAACGACTCGTGCTCCATCACGTGGCACCAGTGGCACGCCGCGTAGCCGATGCTGAGAAAGATCGGCTTGTCTTCGGTTTGCGCTTTTTGCAACGCCTCCGCGCCCCACGGATACCAATCGACCGGATTGTGCGCGTGCTGCAACAGATATGGACTCGTTTCATCGATCAAACGATTAGGCATCGGACTCCTTTTGGGAATGTGCGACGCACCGGCAAAGCGCGTCGCACATCACGTTGTATAGCACAGTTGCAAATCGCTGGCAAGCCCCAGCCGCGCCAATCCGTGATATAATGGCGGCGCGAAACCAACCACGATGAGGGAAGAACTTATGGGCAACGAACCAGAACGCGTCTTGCTGGTCCTCGCGCACCCGGACGATCCGGAATTCTTTTGCGGCGCGACGCTCGCTCAATGGGCGCGCGCGGGCAAGGAAATTCGCTATCTGCTCCTGACCTGCGGCGATAAAGGCAGCGACGACCCGGCGATGACGCCGGAAATGCTTTGCGCGGATCGGCAAGTCGAGCAGCGCGCGGCAGCCAAGGTGATCGGCGCGCAGGATGTGGTGTTCCTGAGTTACCGCGATGGCGAACTGATGAACACGCTCGACGTGCGGCGCGCGATCGTGCGCGAGATTCGCCGCTTCAAGCCGCGCGTAATCGTCACCTGCGACCCGACGACGTACTTTCGCGGGACGGCGTATATCAACCACACCGATCATCGCACCGCCGGCGCGGCGACGCTGGACGCAGTCTTTCCCGCCGCCGGCAATCGGATGTACTTTCCCGAGTTGCTGCAAGAAGGGCTAGAGCCGCACGCGCCGAAAGAAGTCTGGATGAGCCAAACTCAGGAGCCGAACGTGTGGGTGCCGGTCAACGACACCATCGACGTCAAACTTGCCGCGCTGCGCGAGCACAAGAGCCAGATCAAAGACCCGGTCGAATTGGAAAAGCGTATCCGCGACCGGCTGCGCCGCCCGGAAATGGACGGCGAGGTTTACGCCGAGGGTTTCCGGGTTATTCGATTCTAGTAGGGATGCTGACCGCCGATAATTTTGCGGAGGCGGCGTAGCTTGGTAGACGTTGCACCCTGGCACTTGCGTTCCCGCCAGGGCAAGTGTGCAACGTCACTACAAAACCGGACAAAGAAACGCCGGCGAGACGAAATCTCGCCGGCGATTTGTATCTTCCGCGCCGAGTTTCCAGCGTTCGGAGGCGCGCCATGCGACGGACTGAATGCTGGTCGGCAATTCGCTGCGCGGCTGCGGCGCGGCGGGCGTTTTGGTCGGCGCGGGCGTCGCCGTTGGCTTGCGAGTCGGAGTGGCTTTTGGACGCGCCGGCACAGTCGAGGCAGGTGTGGGCGTCCGGAGGGGCGATACGCTCACCCGCGCTTTTGCCGACAGCGGCGCGGGCGCGAGCGCGGCGGCGTCCAGTCGCCCGGAAAAGATCAGCATTCCGAAACAGACGAGATTGAACGTGACAAAGATCGACCCTGCCTGCGCGAGCCAGCCGTTACCCCATAATCGACGCGACTTGTTCCAGCGCGCCAGCCCATCGTGTCCGGCGAGCAGCGCGCCGTGGTACAATCCGTAGACGAGATAGTACCACGCGGTGCCGTGCCACAAACCCATCAGCCCCATCGAAACGAAAAACCCAAGGTACGATGCGACGTACTTGTTCTTGAACCACTTGCCCTTGGTCGCCGCGTAGACGAATCGCGTGTAGACGTGATCGCGGAACCACCACGAGAGCGAAATGTGCCAGCGGTCCCAAAAATCGCGAATGTTGCGCGCGATAAAGGGTCGATTGAAATTCTCCGGCGAATGAATGCCCAGCAGATAACTCACGCCAATCGCGAACGCGCTGTAGCCGGCGAAATCGAAAAAGAGGTAGAACGTATAGGCGTACATATACGAGGCAATGCCGGCGATCTGCGCGCCGTGCGCGACCGGGTTCATCCAATACTGTTCGATGAGCGCGGCGAGGATGAACTTGTACAGAAATCCCTTGAAGATTCGATGCACCGCGCCGTCCACGTCCTGCCAAAACTCGGCGCGCGTGCGATGATGATTCCAGTCCTGCGCGAAACGGCGATAGCGATCGATGGGACCCGACGAGATCGTTGGGAAGAAGAGCAGGAACGCGAGGTACTGCGCCGGCGGCAGATTGCCGATCATGCCGTCCTGTACGCCGAAGATCACGTCGAGACTGCGGAAGGTGACGTACGAGATGCCGATGAATCCGACGATGTACTCCGGACTGACGAGCGGCACGAATTTGACGACCGCCAGCGGCAGCAGCGCGAGCGCAATCGCGCCGTAGAACATCCAGCGGTTCTTGACGCGCTGCCGCGCCGCCAAGAACGCGCGCGCGACGATGAACTGCGTCACGGCGTAACCGACGACCAGCGCAAGCTCGTTCACCGCCGCGCCGGGAAATACCAGCGCCGTCGTCCAGTATTGGAGAACAAGCATGATCGCCGTTGCCGCGACGATCCAGAACTTGGAGAGACGCAGACGCCCCGCCAACCCCGGCACGAAACTTGGCACGGCGATGTAGAGGAGCGCGCCAAAGTAGAGAAAATTCGCATATGGAATCACGCGAGCATCTCCGCGAGCTTTTTGCGATCGGCTTTGCCGTTGACCGTCATCGGGAACGCGCTGAGAAAATGAAACTTGCGCGGAATCATATACACCGGCAGCCGTTCTGCCATTCGATTTTTCAGCGCGCGGCTGATTTCAAATTCAGAATCAGCGGAGTGATCGTTCAGAATGACGAACGCCGCCAGCGAGTCCGGCGCACCGTCTTTCATCTTGACGAGCACGACGCCATCGCGTACGCCGGGCAGCGCTTGCAAATTCGCCTCTACGTCGCCCAGCTCGATCCGATGACCGTGCAACTTGACCTGCTGATCGCGGCGTCCTTCGTAGAACAACAGCCCATTCTGAAAATATCCCCAATCGCCGGTGTGGTACGCCGGCATGCCGTACAGCGTAAAGAATGCCTTCGCCGTCAGGTCGGGTCGGCTGATGTACCCGGGGCTGACATTCGGACCGGCGATGACAATCTCGCCGCGCTCGCCGTTGACCGCCACGCGCCCGTCTTCGTCCAGCACAACGACGCGGCTGTCCGGTTTGGCGTAGCCGACCGGCAGCGGACGATACCGCGTCAGCGTCTCGCCGTCGATGCGTACCGACGTGGTCGCCACCGTCGTTTCAGTGGGACCGTACGTGTTCCACACCTGCGCGTCCGGAAACCGGTCGAGCAGCGCAGCGGCGACCTCCGGCGCGAGCGTCTCGCCGCAAAAGAGGAATCGGCGCACGCGCGGCAGCATCGCGGCGGAAAATGTTTTTTCGACCAGACACATCTGCGCGAACGACGGCGTCGAGACCCAGACCGTCGCGTTCGAGTGCGTCAGCGCGCGGTACAACTGCGCGGGATTCGCAATATCGTCTTTGTCGATGCTGAAGAGCGTGCCGCCGGTCGCGAGCGACAGGTACGTATCCATCACCGATAGATCGAACGAGAAGGGCGCTTGATTCAGAAACGTCTCGCGTTGCTCCACGAGTCTCTGCTCGGCAAGCATCCAATCCAAGAAACTGGTCAGACACGCCAGCGTAATGACGACGCCCTTCGGCTCTCCCGTGCTACCGGAGGTGAAGATGATGTAAAAGGGATCATTCGCCGCGACGCGGTGCACGGGGTCCGGCGCGGCATCGCCGGCTTCTGCGACAATTGCCGCGACGCGCGCCGGCGTGAGCGTCAGCGGCGCGCGCGCTGTCGCGACGATGCGCTCGACGCGCGCCGGCGGCGTGGTCACGTCGATCGGGATGTAGGGATGCCCGGCTTTGACCGCGCCGAGAAACGCGATCAGCATTTCCGGTTCTTTGTGCCCCTGCACTGCAATCGGCGCGCGGTCGTCCGGCAGCGCGCGCAACAGCCATGCCGCCAGCGCGTCGGAGCGGCGCGCGAGTTCGCCGTAGGTGAGCGTGCGTTCGCGGCTGACGTGCGCCAGATGTTCTGGGGCGGCGCGTGCCCACTCGTCGATGCGTTCGATCAGATCCATCGTCAGAATCCTTGATAGATGAACGGCGGCGTGGAGAAATCGCCTTTGCCGTACATCCAGATCAATCCAAGAAGGATCGCCAGATAGTACAGCGTCAAGAGCAGACCGCTAATCCACCGGTGGTTTAAGAATGCCGTGATAGAAAGCGTCCATGGCTTGATCGACATATACCCATCCTTCTCGACTGGTGTGCGGCGCGGGATCGACGCCAAAGTACTTGTCCTGCGCGTGGTCTTGAAAATCCACCACCGGCACGTCGTAGCGCTGCGCGACCTGGTGAAGCTTGATGTAGAATTGCTGCTGCGCGCTTTCCGAGATGCCCACCGCCGAGTAATAATCGGCGTTCATTGGTCGCCCCAGGAGCAGCGGCTGCGCGCCCGCGTCCTTCAAGATTCGCAGCACGATGTCCAGGTCGGTCCATTCCGCCGAGTTTTCCATCGCGCTGAGGTAGCCCTTGTCCGCGCTGCCATTGGCTTTGATTCTGAAACCGGCGCGGATGCGATTCGACCAAACGGTGTTGTCAAAACCGAATGGGTTGTCGATCGAGTTGGGAATCTGTTCCTGCCGCGCCTTGAAGGCGAGCGCCTGCCAATCGATCCATGCGGGCTGGCGCGTGACGCTGGGATTCAGATTCTTTTGCGATTCGATGTACGTGAGCGTCTGCCACTGGTCCTGCAATTCCAGCACCAGCGTCTGCAGCTTGCCGAGCGGAAATACCGCATCGTACAGCAGTTGATGGAGCGGCGAACCATCGGCAAGTTGTTCCAGCGCGAATTGCAGCACCGGGTCTTGATTCAGCGTCTGGGGATATTGCAACATTCTCCGCGCGGCTTGTTGCTTGGTCGTCAGACTCAACACCGTGCTGAACGCGAGTTCGTTCGCGTGCAGGCGCGAGAACAAGCCGGCGTAGTTGGCTTCGCCGACCATCTTGGACGTGAACTGTGACGGTGTGTAGGAGATGACGATTTTCTTGCCGCGCAGATCGGGCGCGACCGCCGCGAGTTCCTCCGCGACGATGATGGAGGTGACGCCGCCTTTCGCCACTTCAAACGTCGTAAAGCCGGTCGGATACGTCGCAAAGAATTGCGAGGATTGATACGCCGACGGCTGATTCAACACTTCCGATGCGCCATAGACCGGCAGCAGATCGGGCTGTTGGAGCGCGGCGATTTGGAGCGCGCTGCCGGTGACGTTCAGCGGAACGTGCCGCGGCGCGAGCGCGTGCACGTACTCGCGTTCGACTGCCTGCGCGTAGAGTACGCCGCCGCCGAGCGCTGCCGCGATCAGCAGCATGGCTGCCAGCGCGGGGACGAGATGCCGGACTTTCATACGCGCACGCGTTTCTCCACAGAGGCGATGATCTGGCGCGGGGTCGCCCACTCGGACCGCTCGATCTCGGCAGGGAAGATTTCCACGCCGAACGCGTCCGACAGCGCGACGATCAGTTCGACCAGACCCAGCGAATCCAAAATGTTCTGCTCGAAGAGCGCGAGGTCAAGATCGCGCCGCACCTGATCGGTGCCGGTGATCTGTTCCAGAACGTCCAGCACCTTTGGCGCAATCGCTTGATTCTGCACGGTCGCAGACATTCAACCCATCCTTATCGTTTGAACGAAAGAACTTTTCACTACTTCAGAATACTCGACCGATGTAAAATCCCGGTAACCCACGCGTAAATGTTTATGAAATTCTATCTTCATCCAAAAAATCGTTTGACACGCGCCCGCGGCGATGCTACAATACGAACCATGACCGCACAAGAATTACTGAAACGATACAACGCGGGCGAACGCGATTTTTCTGCCGCCGATCTGCGCGGCGTCGATCTGCGCGAGGCGATGCTGCGCGGCATCATCCTGCGCGGCGCGAACCTGGAAAAGGCGAACCTCGGCTGGGCGAATCTGGAAGAATCGGATTTGTCCGGCGCGAACCTCAAGCAGGCGAAGGTAAATGCGACGCACCTGCGCGCGGCGAACCTATCGGGTGCGGATTTCTCCGAAGCGAATATGAAGAGCGCGGGGATGAAAGACGCCAACCTAAGCGGGACGATCCTGCGCGGCGCGGTGTTGGTCGGCGCGAAATTTCAGGGCGCTACCTTGCGCGGCGCGAACCTGTCCAAGAGCCATCTGGACGGCGCGGATTTCACCGGCGCGGACGCGACCGATATCGACATTACGTACGCGGAATTGACGAACGTGATTGGGCTGGCGATTCCCGAAAACAAAAAATCGTGGAAGGCAGTGGATAAAGAATAAAACGTGAAACGTAACAGTTACGTTTCACGTTTTACGTTTCATTGGAGAACCAATTCCTTCAGGATTTCGCGCGCCCCTTCCGTCGCCCGCGCCCGGTGGCTGATCCGGTTCTTCTCCTTGCTCGACAACTCCGCCATCGTCAGACCGCGCTCGGGAAACAAGAACACCGGATCGTAGCCAAAGCCGTTCGTCCCGCGCGGCGCAAATTCGATCACGCCCTCACACGCGCCGTCACATTCGCGTACCTCGCCGCGCGGCGAGGCAATCGCGATCGCGCAACGAAAGCGCGCGGCGCGCTGGTCGCGCGGCACACCACGCAGCTTGTCCAGCAAAAAAGCGATCCGTTGCGGGTCGCTTTTGTTTTCGCCGGCGTAACGCTTGGAGCGCACGCCCGGCTCGCCGCCCAGCGCGTCCACCTCCAGCCCGGAATCATCGGCGAGCGTCAGCAGACCGCTGCGCCGCGCGTACTCTACCGCCTTGACGCGCGCGTTCTCCGCGAACGTCGCGCCGGTTTCCGCAACGTCGTCGCGGATGTCGACGTCGTCCAGCGTCACGAGTTCCAGCGGCAAATCCGCGAGCATTTCCTGATATTCGATCAACTTGCCGCGATTGTGCGTGGCGATGAGAAGGCGCATTTTTCCAATCCTACACGCTAATCACTTTATCCGCGCTGCCCATCGCCGCGACAATGTCGCCCATGCCGCCAACGGTGCCGACGCGCGCCTTGTCGCGCAGCCCGTAGAATTCGAGACAGGTCTGGCAAATAACGAGCGTCGCGCCGTGCGCCGACAACGAGCGCAACTGATCGAGGACCGGCGAACCTTCACACGCCAACTTGACTCCCTCGCCATAGAACGCGATCACGCCGGGTGGAGTATCCTTGTCCATTAGATTCAAAAAGATGGTCGCGAGCTTCTGCCGCAATTCTGCCGGCGCATCGCCCATCCCATTTCGCGTGAAGAGAACCATCGTGTCCTTGTTCATCGATTGCTTCTCCTGCAACATCACATAACCTTGACGTTCACGCCGTCTCGCGCTACAATGCAGCCGGTTAATGGAAATCCCAAATCTTCACGCGGGGGCAAAGTGGAAATTCTCGTCTTGATCCTTCTCGTGCTCGTGCTTATCCTTGCGGTCTGGGTCGCGTTCGTCGAGTACCGCTACCAGAAGCTCGCGGGTTCGTTTCGCCTGTTGATGACGGGGCGCGGCGGCGCGGATCTGGAAGCCACCTTGATTGATTTCGTCGCGCGGATGGACCGCGTCGAGCAGTTGACGCACGGGATGGCGCAGCGCGTCGACGCGGTAGAGGTGCAGCAGCCGTACCACGTCCAGCACGTTGGCGTCGTTCGCTTCAACCCGTTCCAGGACAAGGGCGGCGACCAGAGCTTTGTGGTCGCGGTGCTCGACGCGCACGCCGACGGCGCAGTCATCACCGGTCTTTCCTCTCGCACCGACACGCGCATCTACGCCAAGCCCATCGTCGGTGGACAATCCACCTACACGCTCACGAGCGAAGAAAAAGAAGCGATCGCGCGCGCGATGAAACCGCGCGCGTAGGGGCGCACCGGCGTGTGCGCCCAGGGCAGACACATAGGTCTGCCCCTACGAGTTCGCCGCCGCGAGTTCCACCTCGCGCCGACGCGCCGGCAACGAGTGCCACAGACTCAGTGCGCCGGTAAAACCGAACCCCACCGCGTACAAAAGCAAGAACGGCATCGACCACCACAGTTGATTTTGCCACGCCATCGCCACGCCGACGAACGCATAGGCAGACAACGCCAACTCCCCAATCGATTCCCAACTGAACGGCAGCGTGTACCGTTTGGTGTTCCACGCGTCGCCCTCGCCCTCGACGCGAAACTTGGGCGTGCGGCGAAAAGTATTCCCCTGCCGCGTCACCGCTTCAAACACCGCAATCGAATTGTTCAGCGCGATGCCGGTACCGAGCAACACCAGCACGCCAAAATATCGATAGCGCGCGAGCCAATCCGGATACAGCGCGCGCTGTCCCAGCGCGTAGACGACGACGGGACCCACCATCGCCAGCCCAAAATACGTGACGACCTGCGGGAACTGCACGCCCAGCGCGATGAGCGGCACGAGCGTCAGCACCAGCAGCAGGATCAGCGGATTCATTATGTACCCCGAAAGGTGCAGCAACCCTTCGATCCGTTTGAACCGCGAGGCGTGCGGCGCAGCGGCGATGCGCGGCGCGAGTTTGATCAGGCACTGTGTCGATCCCTTCGCCCAGCGGAACTGCTGCCGCTTGAACGCGTGAATCTGCGGCGGAATCTCCGCCGGCGCAACCACCTCCGGCAGGAAAATCATTTTCCAGCCGTCCATCTGCGCGCGATAACTCAGGTCGAGGTCTTCGCTCAGCGTGTCGCCCTGCCAGCCGCCGGACTGCTCGATACACTCGCGCCGCCAAACGCCGGCAGTGCCGTTAAAGTTGAAGAAGAGACCGTTGCGCGAGCGCGCCGTCTGCTCGACGACGAAATGACCGTCGAGCGCGAGACTCTGCGCGCGCGTCAACGCCGAGTAGGTCGCGTTCAAATGTCCCCAGCGCGCCTGCACCAATCCCACCTCCGACGCGGCAAAGTACGGAATCGTCTTCTTGAGAAAGTCCGGCGGCGGCGCAAAGTCCGCGTCGAAGATGGCGATAAATTCGCCGGTCGCGCTCTGCAAGCCCGCTGCCAGCGCGCCGGCTTTGAAGCCGGACCGATCCGCGCGCCGGACCAACGCGATATCGATTCCGCGCCGGCGAAAGCAATCGACGCGCGCCTGCGCGATCGCGGTCGTCTCGTCGTCCGAATCGTCCAGCACCTGGATTTGCAGCCGGCCGCGCTGCCAATCGAGCGCGGCAGCAGCATCGATCAATCGCTCGACGACGTACAGCTCGTTGTAAATCGGCAGCTGCACCGTCACACGCGGCATCTCAGTGAGCGGCGGCTGGGGAATCGACGCGCGGCGCTTGCGCCAGAACAGAAACGCGATTAGGCAGGTGTTAAAGCCATAGACGGCTAGGCAAAAAGCGGCAAAAAGATAAATCAAGAAAAGAATCCCACTCACCAAACGATCCTCCCAATCTCGCGGAGCAAAAATGCAGCGGCGTCTTCTGGTCGAAGAACGTCGCTGCGCCGAGGGCTTCATTGTCCGAGCGTGATGCGGCGAGAGTATACCACCGAATGAGGATTTGGACAAGGTTTGTGATATAATATCCCCGTGCGCATTTCCCTGATCGTCACCGTGCTGAACGAAGCCCAGGCACTGCCGCGCCTGCTCGACTCGATGGCGATGCAGACCCGCGCGCCGGACGAGATCGTCATTGTGGACGGCGGTTCCACCGACGCGACGCTCGAAATCCTCCGCGCGCACGCGGCGCGCGTGCCGCTAAAAATCCTCTCGCAACCCGGCGCAAACATTTCCCAGGGGCGCAACGCGGCGATCCGCGCCGCCACCGGCGACGTCATTTGTTCGACGGACGCTGGCGTGTGGCTGGACGAGCGTTGGATGGAGGAAATTACGCGGCTCTTTGAAGACGGACGACGGACGACGGACGACGGGCGTCAATCAGCATCCGTCCTCCGTCCTCCGTCCTCCGTCGATGTTGTCTCGGGTTTCTTCCTCCCCGATCCACACGGTGCGTTCGAGACCGCGCTCGCAGCGACGACGCTCCCCGCGCTCGCGGACATCCGCCCAGACAAATTCCTGCCCTCCAGCCGCTCGATTGCATTTCGCAAATCCGCGTGGGAAAAAGTGGGCGGCTACCCGGAATGGCTCGACTTTTGCGAAGACTTGGTTTTCGATTTCGCGCTGCGCGCCGCGGGTTGCCGCTTTACGTTCGCGCCGCGCGCGATCATCCATTTCCGTCCGCGTCCGGATCTGCGCGCGTTCTGCAAGCAGTACTATCAGTACGCGCGCGGCGACGGCAAGGCGAATCTGTGGTTTACGCGGCACGTTATCCGCTACTTGACGTACCTCGTCGCACTGCCGGGCGTGATCGCGCTGACGATTGCCGCGCCGCTGCTCGCGCTGCCGCTCTGGTTGATCGGCGCGGCGTTCATGTCCTTCACGCCGTACAAGCGGCTCGCGCCCATGCTGCGCGGCATGTCGCTCATCGACAAACTGTGCGCGGTCGCGTGGGCACCGATCATCCGCGTCACGGGCGACATCGCGAAGATGATCGGCTATCCAGTGGGTGTCGCATGGCGGATGAGAAATAGGACACGGATTGCCGCGGACAAACGCGGATAAATCTTTCCTCGCCCTGGTCGAGAGAAGGTGGGGATGAGGGACGATCCCATAGCACACCGCCAAGATGGCGGAACAAAACTATGCGATGGTTTGGCATGGAGGAAACCGATGACCACGGCTTATCTCTACTCTCCTGTTTTTCTGGAACACCAAGAAGCAGAGCACCCTGAATCTCCGGATCGATTGCGGCGCATCCTGGACGTGCTGCAAGACACCGGCGTCCTGCCGCGTCTCGTCGCGCTCGATCCGATCCCGGCGACCGACGCGCAGATCGGCGCGGTGCACACCCCGCGGCACATCGAACGCGTCAAGCAGCTCGTCGCGAACGGCGGCGGGCATTTCGACCCGGACACGTACGCCAACATGCGCTCGCTGGACGCGGCGCGGCTAGCCGCCGGCGCGCTGGTGCGCGCGGTGGACGCGGTCATGACCGGCGAGGTGGACAACGCGTTCGCGCTCGTGCGCCCGCCGGGTCATCACGCGACGCGCGGTCACGCGATGGGTTTTTGCCTCTTCAACAACGTCGCCATTGGCGCGCAGCACGCGCTGGACGCGCATCACCTCGAACGCGTGCTCATCGTCGATTACGACGTACATCACGGGAACGGAACGCAGGACATTTTCTACAACACCTCGCGTGTGCTGTACTTTTCGACGCATCAGTATCCGTACTATCCCGGCACCGGCAGTTGGCGCGAGACCGGCGATGGCGAGGGCGTGGGCTTTACCGCCAACGTCCCACTGCCGCCGCGCGTCGGCGACGAGGGCTATTTGCGTATCTTTGAAGAGTTTCTCCTCCCGCTCGCGCGGCGTTACCAGCCGCAGCTGATCCTCGTCTCCGCCGGCTACGATGCGTACTGGGCGGACCCGCTGGCATTCGAGAATCTCTCGATTCGCGGCTACGCCGAACTCGCGCGCGTCGTGGTCGAGATGGCGCGCGAATTCGCTGGCGGTCGCGTCATTTACACGCTGGAAGGCGGGTACGACATCAACGCGCTGGGCTATGGCGTCGCCGCGACGTTCCAGGTGCTGCTCGGCGACGACGACATTCCCGATCCAATTGGTCCATCGCCGCGCGCCAGCGAAGACCTCGGCGATTACATCGAACAGCTGCGGCGCGTGCACCATCTGGACTAGCGATCAGCTCAACTTCCCGCAGGTTGTTCGGCTGAATCGACGCAAAACAATTGACTTTTGTCTGGCTTTAGGGCATAATACTTGCGGAGGTTCTCGTGAACGATCAAGTCACGCTCGAAGCATACGCGGACGAGAATCGCGCACTGATCCACAACAATCGCCACGACGAAGCGATTGCGATCTGCCGGCACGTTCTGCGCTACTACCCGAAGCACATCGATTCCTACCGGCAGATGGGCGAGGCATATCTCGAAAAAGGCGAACTGGAGAACGCGAAGGATATGTTTCGCCGCGTCCTCAGCGCCGATCCGGAAAACGTCATCGCCTACGTCGGACTGGCGACGATCTTCGAGCAGCAGCACCTCATCGACGAAGCGATCTGGCACCTGGAACGCGCCTACGAACTTGCGCCCGGCAATTTCGACATCAACAAGGAACTCGTTCGTCTGCACGGCGAAGCCAACCACCCGCGCCAGCGGATCAAGATGACGCCCGCCGGGCTGGCGCGTCTCTACAGCCAGGAGGGTCTCTTCTCGCAAGCGCTTCAGGAATTGCGCGCCGTCACGACCGCCGCGCCGTCGCGCTTTGACGCACGCGTCGCGCTGGCAGAAACGCTGTGGCGCGCCGGTCGCCTCCGCGAAGCCGCCGACGCCGCGCTAGCGCTCCTCACACCGTTGCCCTATTGTCTCAAAGCCAATCTGATTCTCGGCGCGGCGTGGAAGGAAAGCAGTCTGCCGGAGAGCGATGTCTACCTCAACCGCGCACAGGAACTAGACCCGACCAATAAAATCGCCGCGCGACTGTTGGGGACGCGCTCGCCGCTGCCGGTCGCGCAGATTTCCGTGCCGCGTCACATCGAAGGCGCAACACTGCCGCCGCCCGCTCCTCTGACGCCCGCCCCGATTGAAGAAACAGCCGTCCAAGCCGGCGAATCGACTGCCGAAGAACCGGTCGCCGAAGCGACGGATTTCTTTGTCGATATGAAACCGGCGCAAGCCGCGCCGGCGACCGAAACGTCGATTCCTGTCGAACCTCAAGGCGAGCCAGCCGCCAAACCCGATCTGCCGGCGTCGAACTTGCCGCCCTGGCTGCTTTCCGAATTTCCCGAAGCCGGCGCGAGCCAGCCGGAAACGGCAGAAGAAACATCGGCGGCGTTGCCTCACGCGCCGACGCCCATCGCGTCGGACGAGGAACTGCCGCCTTGGTTGACCGAACCCGGTCAAGCGCAAGCCATACAACCCGAAGCAGAGAAATCGCCGGCGGCAACTGAAGGCATCTTCGATTCCAACGCTGTTGTTTCGGAGGCGTTACCGAGCGAGTCTTCCGCGACAGAGGAACTGCCGGATTGGTTGCGCGCGCTGCAAGCTCAGTCCGCGCCGGCGGAAGCGGCAACGCCCGCGCCACCAGAAGAGACTCAGCCGGCGGAAGAATATGCCTTGCCGAGTTTTCTGACACAACCGCTGTCAGAAACTGCATCGGCGGTAGAACCCACGCCCGCACCTCAAGCGGAAGTCGCGCCGGTGGAAGAGCCGGTCGTACCGATTTTGGCAACGCAGCCGCCACAAGAAACGCCAATAGCGGAAGAAGCCGCGCCTGTGCCGCCAGCGCAAACCGCACAGGTGGAAGAGCCGGTCGTACCAATTTTGGTAACGCAGCCAACGGAAGAAACGCCAATAGCGGAAGAAGCCGCGCCTGTGCCGCCAGCGCAAGTCGCGCCACTGGAAGAACCGGTCGCTCCGATTTTATTGACGCCGACGCAAGAAACGCCGATAGCGGAAGAAGCCGCGCCTGTGCCGCCAGCGCAAGCCGCGCAACTGGAAGAGCCGGTGGCACCGATTTTATTGACGCCGACGCAAGAAACACCAAGGGCGGAAGAAGCCGCGCCTGTGCCGCCAGCGCAAGCCGCATCGGCAGAAGTGCCAGTCGCGCCGATTTTGGCAACACAACCACCGCCAGAAACGCCAATGGCGGAAGAACATCCCGCGCCGGAGGTACCTGAAGAAACGGCGCAAGAATTTCCGGTCGAGACGCCGCCCGCGCCGGCTACCGCTGACAACGTGCCGCCCATCGTCGTGGAAATGCCGGCTGCGCCCGCCGCCGAAATCACGCCGCAACCCAGCGCCGAAGCGCGCGCCGCGGCAGAACCGGTCGAGCCGATGCCCCAGCGCAAGCGGCAACCGAAGGGCTATTCGCATCTGGTCCTCGCACGCCAGTATCGCGATGCCAACCGCTTCGACGATGCGCTGGTCGAGTACGACTATTTGGTGCAGCACGCGCCGCGGCTCGTCGGCGAAGTGATCGACGATCTTGAAGTGCTCACCGCGCGCCGGGACGTGCCGCTGGAAGCGCACCGCATCCTGGGCGACGCCTATTCGCGCGCCGACCGACTGGCGGAGGCGTTACAGCGCTACCAGTTCGTGCTGGAACGAACGTCCAATTCCTGACCGAATCGGCTGGGGAATGTAATCGCTCTCCAGTCTTCAACCTCTAACTTCTAATTTCCAATTTTTCCGGAGGCATCTTTGCAGCAAACGCTTGTGATCGTCAAACCCGATGGAGTGCAGCGGGCACTCGTCGGCAAAATTCTCGCGCGGTTCGAAGAGCGCGGCCTGAAGATTACCGCGTTAAAAATGGTGCAGGTCAGCCGTGAGTTGGCAGAAAAGCACTATGCGGTACACCAAGGCAAGTTCTTTTACGATGGACTGGTCAGCTACATCAGCGCCAGCCCGGTCGTGGCGATGGTGCTGGAAGGGCACGAGGCGATCGGCGTGGTGCGCGCGATGGTCGGCGCGACGCGACCGTGGGAAGCCACGGCGGGCACAATTCGCGGCGATTATGCGATGATGGGCTTGCGCAACCTCATTCACGCGTCGGACGCGCCGGAGACCGCCACGAGTGAGATCGCGTTGTGGTTCCCGGAGGGCGTGATGGCGTACACGCGCGAAATTGACCGGTGGGTGAATGAATAGAAACCAGCAAACAGTGATTGGTGGTCAGTGAACAGAAAAACCGATGGGACAAACTTCCCATCGGTTTTTACGTTTCACGCTTTACGATCACTGCATTCGCACGACGACTGGCGCGTGCTCCCACAGTTTTTCGAGCCGATAATAATCGCGCATCCCCGGGCTGAACAGGTGCGCGATGACGCTCCCATAATCGAGCAAGACCCAGCCGGAATCCGGCTTGCCTTCGACGCCGAGCGGCAAAATGCGGTCTTTCTTCAACTGCTTTTGAATCTCGTCCGCGACGGCTTTGAGCTGGCGGTCGCTGGCGGCGGTCGCGATGACAAAATAATCGGAGATAAAAGACACGGCACGCGTGTCCAACAAAAGAATGTCTTCGCCTTTCTTGTCCGAAACAATATCCACGATCAAGCGCGCCAGGTCACCCGGTTCCAGAATTTCCGCCTCCTTGGGACGAATCTGGCTGGATAGTATCGCGGATTGGGGCGTGTGTCAAGTGGGTTGGCGCGCAACCCGCGGATTTCATTTGACCAAAACAACGTTCTGCATTAAAATAGCCCCACTGTGTTCGATAGTTTAACCGAGAAACTCAACGCGGTTTTCAAAAAGCTCAGCGGCAAAGGCAAATTGTCCGAAGCCGATGTCGACGCGGCGCTACGTGAGGTCCGCCTCGCGCTTTTGGAGGCGGATGTTAATTTCAAAGTCGTCAAAGACTTTCTCGCGCGCGTGCGCGAGCGCGCCGTCGGCGAAGAAGTGCTGCGCTCGCTCTCGCCCGCGCAGACGGTCATCAAGATCGTCAACGAAGAACTGGTCAAGACGCTCGGCGAGCCGGCGAAGATCGATCTCTCCGGCGAACCGCCGCACGTCGTCATGTTGATCGGCTTGCAAGGGTCGGGCAAGACAACGACCGCCGCCAAACTCGCGCTGCAACTGCGTAAGCATCAGCAAAAACCGCTGCTCGTCGCGGCGGACACGCGGCGACCTGCCGCGATCCAACAGCTCGAAACGCTCGGCAAGCAGCTCGATATACCGGTCCATTCGGAATCGAACACCGTTCCGCCCCCCAAGATATGCGCGAACGCGGTCCAGCGCGCGAGCGGCGGCGCGTACAGCGTGGTGATCCTCGACACCGCTGGACGCCTGCACATCGACGACGAGTTGATGCGCGAGCTGGAACAGGTCAAGGCGAAAACTCAGCCGCAAGAAGTGCTGCTCGTCGTGGACGCGATGACGGGGCAGGAAGCCGTGCGCGTCGCGGAGGAATTTCACAAGCGCATCGGATTGACCGGGTTAATCCTCACCAAGGTCGATGGCGATGCGCGCGGCGGCGCGGCGCTTTCGGTGCGCTCGGTTACCGGTGTGCCGATCAAGTACCTCGGCATCGGCGAAAAAGCGGACGCGCTGGAGCCATTCTTTCCGGACCGGCTTGCGTCGCGTATTCTCGGCATGGGCGATGTTCTGACGCTGATCGAAAAAGCGCAGGAGAATATCGATCAGGAGCAGGCGCAAAAAGCCGCGCAGAAACTGCTCAGCGCGCAGTTCAACTTTGAAGATTTCCTGGAGCAGTTGCAGGCGATCAAAAAGATGGGACCGCTGTCGCAGTTGCTCGGCATGGTGCCGGGCTTGAGCCAGGTCACGAAAGACCTGCCGTCCGATGTGACCGACAAGCAAATGAAGCGCATCGAAGCGATCATCAATTCGATGACGCGCGAAGAGCGGCAGCATCCCGATGTGCTGAACGGCTCGCGGCGCAAGCGGATTGCGCTCGGCAGCGGCACATCGGTGCAAGAAGTCAATCAGCTGATGAGTCAGTTCAAGCAAATGCAGCGAATGATGCAGCAAATGAAAAGCGGCAAAGGTCGCGGCATGTTCCCGGGTTTCCCCGGTTTGGGTATCTAAATTCACTAATCAGTAATCAGTATCCAGTGTTCAGAATTCAGTAATCAGCAATTTGTCTGTCGACTGAATACTGATTACTGAATACTGAACACGAGGAGTAAACGTGTCTGTCAAAATTCGTCTTTCTCGTTTCGGGGCAAAAAAGCAGCCGACGTACCGCATCGTCGTCGCGGAAGAGCGCAGCAAGCGCGACGGTCGCATCGTCGAGAAAATCGGTCACTTTGATCCGCGCACCGATCCGCCGACGATCGTGCTGAACGAAGAGCGCGCGCGTTACTGGCTCGGCGTGGGCGCGCGTCCGACCGACGCGCTCGGCGTGATCCTGCGCCGCGCCGGCATCAGCGATCAGTACGTCAAGGTGCACGCCGCGCGCAAATCGAAATCGGCGCAAGCCGCGGAACAAGCCGCCAAACCCGCTGCGCCAGCAGCCGCGCCTGCCGCCGAAACGCCTTCAGCCGCATAGTCGAGTGGTTTAGCGCACAGTCTTTGTGGTCGGGAGCGACCGAATAGTTTTGACGACGACACGCGGCGACCCAAAGACTATTGGGCGAAGAGGAGCCATTGTGAATCTCAAAGACCTGGTCGAATATATTGCGCGGACGCTGGTGGAAGACCCAAGCCAGGTTCAGGTCAATATGATCGAAAGCGCCAGTTCGGTGACGCTGGAATTGCGCGTTGCGCCCGATGATATGGGGCGCGTGATCGGCAAAAGCGGTCGCATCGCCAACGCGATCCGCACCGTCGTGCGCGTCGCCGCGATGCGGCAGGGCAAGCGCGCGACGCTGGAAATCGTTTAACGTTGGGACGAGCCGGCGGCTCGTCCCGATCACGTTTTGAAATGCCGGAATCCCCCAAATACCTCATCATCGGCCGCGTGCTCAAACCCTGGGGCGTACGCGGTGAAATGAAAATCGAAATCCTGACCGAGTTTCCTGAACGTTTCGCGTCGCTCCGTCAAGTCTTTCTCGGAGACGACGCGAAACCTTTTTCGGTCGCGCGCGCGCGCTTGCATGGCAACGCCGCGCTGCTCACGCTCAAAGGGATCGATTCGCCGGCAGCGGCGGCGAAATTGCGCGATCAGTTGGTCCAAGTCGCGCTGGAAGACGCGGTCAAACTGCCGAAAGGCAAGCACTATCTGTACCAACTGATCGGCTTGCGCGTCGTGACGGTCGACGGCGAAGCACTCGGGGAAATCACCGACGTGCTGGACACCGGGGCGAACGATGTCTACATCGTACATGACGGCGCGCGCGAAGTGCTGATTCCGGCGATAGAAGATGTCGTCAAAGAGATCAGTCTCGACCGCGGCGAGGTCGTGATAAAACTAATCGAAGGATTGGTCTGACGCGGGGCGCACGGTGGTGCGCCCCGTTAATTTTTTATTAGAACAACGCGCTTGCAACCGAGATTTATTTGCGCGATAATCTGCCCACTTGATTTTACAAAGGTTTGAAATGAGCACTGAAGTTGTATCGAACGTAACGCCTGACGCGCTCACCCCTATCCTCGCACGCTGGTCCCCGGTTGGTCGCTCCGGTCTGCTGCCCGCGTTAATCGAAGCGCAGGAAGCGTACGGCTGGCTCTCCGAAGAAACGCTTACCCGCATCGCCAATGGACTGGGCGTACCGCTCAGCGAAGCATTCGGCGTCGCCGATTTCTACGCGCACCTGTACACGCAGCCCGTGGGCAAAACGATCGTGCGCGTGTGCGACGATGTGCCGTGCTATCTCGCCGGCAGCGAGAAAATCTGCGCGATGGTCGAAAAGTATCTGCGAATTCGCGCAGGCGAGACGACGCCCGACGGCGCGTTCACGTACGAAATCGTTCCTTGCCTCGGTCACTGCGATCACGCGCCGGTCGTGATGGTCGGAAGCCAGGTTCATGAGAATGTAACCGAGGATCACGTCACCGACTTGTTAGGAAAATAAGCCGCAAAGAGCGCAAAGACTCCATAGATTTTCTTTGCGCTCTTTGCGTCCTTCACGGTTCAATTGAGTAATGGAATGGAAACGAAACTTGTAACAGCCAATCTTGGCGTCGTGAATCCCGAAAGCATCGACGATTACATCGCGCGCGGCGGCTATCGCGCGCTGGAAAAAGCCGCCAGCGACATGTCGTCGCCGCAGATGATCGACGCGCTCAAAACTGCCGGGCTGATCGGGCGCGGCGGCGCGGCGTTCCCGACCGCGCTCAAGCGCGAACTCGCGGTCAAAGCTGAAGTCACGCAGCCGTGGCCCGCGCCGGTGACTGTGCCCGCGCCGTACCGCCGCTCGTCCGCGTTCGTCATCTGCAACGCGGATGAATCGGAGACCGGCACCTTCAAAGATCGCTTGCTGATGGAAGGCGATCCATTCCGGATTCTCGAAGGCATGGCGATCACGGCGTTCGTCACTTGCGCGACGAATGGTTTCATCTATCTGCGCGGCGAATATCCGCTGGCGTACGAGCGGCTGTCGCGCGCAATCGACGCGGCGCGGCAGCGCGGTTTTCTCGGCGAAAGAATTCTGCGCGACGATTTCGATTTCGACGTAGAGATTCGGCGCGGCGCGGGCGCGTACATCTGCGGCGAAGAGACCGCGCTGTTCGAATCGATCGAGGGCAAGCGCGGCGAGCCGCGCACCAAGCCGCCTTTTCCGACGGACGCGGGATTGTTTCAGCGCCCGACGGTCATCAACAACGTCGAGACGTTCGCGAACATTCCGTTCATCGCGCTGGAGGGCGCGGACGCGTACCGCCAATACGGCACGGCGAAATCGCCGGGCACGCGCGTCGTCTGCGTCAGCGGTCAGGTGAAGAAACCCGGCGCGTACGAAATCGCGATGGGTACGCTGCTGCGCGAGGTGATCTACAATCTTGCCGGTGGGTTGCACGAGGGACGTACGCTGCAGGCGGTGTTGATCGGCGGCGCGGCAGGCGTGTTCCTGCGCCCAGACGAGATCGATATCGCGCTCGATTTCCAATCGCTCGCGGCGATCGGCGCGACGTTTGGCTCCGGCGCGATCATGGTGATGGACGACACGGCGAACGTGCGCGGCGTTCTGCGTCGCATCGCACGGTTCTTCAAGGATGAATCGTGCGGCAAGTGCTTTCCGTGTCAGATCGGCACACAGCGCCAGTACGAAATTATCACGCGCACGGTCGGGGCGTTTCATGAAACGCCTCTCCACGATCTCGGCGCGACGATGCGCGACGCGTCGTTGTGCGGGTTGGGACAGACCGCGTCGAGCGCGATCCTCAGCGCGATCGACAAAGGATTGGTGTAGTGTGAATAAGACCAAGTTGCTCGAACGCATTCAAACGGGACAAACGATTGCCGAACGCGCGTTCGCGGATTTGAGCGAAGCAGAACGGAATCAAGCCGGGACGCATGAACATTGGTCCGCCAAAGACACGCTCGCGCATATCACGGCGTGGCAAATGCGCTGGGTGGATTGGCTATCGCCGCTCGGCGAAGGCAAACCGCTCAACGCGGAGGGTCCCGCGCCAGTGGAAGATGACGACCGGGCGAATGCAAAAATCTTTGCGGCGAATCAACATCGTGCCTGGGCGCAGATTCACGCGGATTATCAGAACGCCTCGCGGCAGATCCTCAAACTCGCGGCGCTTCTTTCAGAAGAAGAGTTGAATAGCCCGCAGCATTTCGCCTGGCTCGAAGAACCAACCCTCGCGCGGCGATTTACCGGCACGTTCTATTGGCACCTTCAAGAACACCTGGCGCGCCTTTTCATCGAGCGCAAGAATCCGGCGCACGCGTTGGAAATTGCGGAGGAATTCTCGCGCCAAGTTGGCGCGGACGAACCTGCCGTCGATCGCGCCGTCGCGCTCTACAACCTCGCGTGCTATGCCGCGTTGATGGGGCGGCAGGAAATCGCGATTTCAAATCTCAAGACCGCGCTGTCACTCGATCCCGGACTAATCGGATGGTCGAAACAGGACACCGACCTCGATTCGCTGCGCGAGCATCCAGCGTTCAAGGCGATGTACGCTTCGCTGCCGGCATCATAGATTGTTCGAGGTAGAATGACGACACAGCTAGACATCAACAAGCCCGAATTTTGGGAAGAGATTTATCAAGGCGGGCGCGCCGGCTGGGACCTCGGCGGACCGACGCCGGCGTTTGTGCGGCTTTTGGAATCCGGCGAATTCGCGCCGGGGCGAATGCTCGTCACCTGCGCCGGGCGCGGGCACGACGCGCGCGAGTTCGCGCGGCATGGTTTTCAAGTCGATGCGGTCGAATTTGCCGCCGATCCAGTGCGCGATATGCGCGCGCTCGCCGACCCGCGCGCGCCGGTGCGCGTCTTTCAATCCGATCTCTTCACGCTGCCGCATGACCTCGATGGTCAGTACGATTATGTGCTGGAATACACCTGCTATTGTGCGATCAACCCCAAGCGCCGCGCAGAATACGCCGATCTGATCGCGCGGCTGCTCAAACCGCGCGGAGTTTTGATCGCGCTGATCTTTCCGACGACGGAACATACCGGCGGACCGCCGTTCTACGCGCCGATTCCCGAAGTCCTCGGTCTCTTTCAAAAGGGTGGATTCCAACTGATGCAGCGCGAAACGCCGGTCGACTCGGTCCCACAGCGTAAGGGATCGGAAGAACTGTTGATTTTCCAAAAGAGCCAATGATGACGATCGTGATCGCCTATCTCCTCGTCGCGTTTTTTGTTGTGTTTGAAGGACGCATTCGCCAGGGCGAGGAAGCGAAAACGCTCGACCGCGGCGAAGCCGATCGCGGCAGCACAATGTTGGTCGGGGCGTCGTTCGGTATCGCGTCGACTGTGCTGCTCGTCGCGGCGGCGCTCGATTACTGGCGCATCGGGTTGATCGATAACGCGCTGATCGGCTGGCTCGGAATTGCGATCATGGTCGCCGGCATCGCACTGCGCTTTTGGGCGAACCAAACGCTCGGTGAATTCTACACGCGGACGCTCAAGACGACCGCGCGCCAGCGCGTGGTGCAGCAAGGTCCGTACCGCGTCGTTCGCCATCCAGGTTATCTGGGAACGATCCTGCTCTGGCTTGGCGCCGGTATCGCGGCGGTGAACTGGATTGCCGCCGTGCTGATCATCGTTCTGATGTTTGGAGTTTACATCTATCGCATCCGTTCCGAAGAGGTGATGCTCAGAAATGCGTTGGGCGAAGAGTACCAAAAATATTCGGCGAGAACATGGCGATTGATTCCATTCGTTTACTGACCGAGGATTAACTATGAGTGACGTTACGCTGACCATAGACGATCAATCAATCACGGTGCCCGAAGGCACGACGATCTTGCAAGCCGCGCATCAAATCGACAAAGAGATTCCGACGATCTGCTACCATCCGCATTTCACCGCGCCGTCGCTCTGCCGCATGTGTGTGGTCGAAGTCGAGAAATCGCGCGTGCTGGTGCAGTCGTGCTCGCGCGCGTGCGAAAATGGGATGGTCGTGCGCACCGACACGCCGCGCGTCCAGCAAGCGCGCAAGACGATTCTCGAATTGCTGAACAGCGCGGTCGACGTGAGCGATGCACCGGACATTCAAGAGTACATGCGCCGGTACGGCGCGAACGCACAGCGTTTTGCAGATGGCGCGCGGCGCGAGTTGCCGCTGCATGATGACAATCCGTTCTACATTCGCGATTACAGCAAATGTATCTTGTGCTGGCGCTGCGTGCAGGCGTGCGGTGAAGACGTGCAGTGGACGTTCGCGATTCATCGCGCCGGGCGCGGCTTCGAGACGCGCATCGCCACGTTCTTCGAGAAGCCGATTCCGGAAAGCACGTGCGTCTACTGCGGCAACTGCGTGCAAGCGTGCCCGACCGGCGCGCTCAAAGCCAAGCGCGAATTCTGGATCGAGTCTGGGCGCGATGTGAGCGAACTGGTGCGGCATTCGCGATTGGAACGGAGACGCAAACGATAGCGCGATGGAGCAAAAGTGGCGAAACTCAAACTGGATTTGCACGACATCTATAATCGCGGCGGTCAGATCGACGCCGAACTGGATCGAATTGTGCAAGAGGCAGTCGACAAGAAGATCGATCTGGTCGAAATCATTCCCGGCAAAGGGAGCGGGCAACTCAAGAAAAAGGTGCTGCGCTTTTTGAATCAGTCTCACATCCGCCGACTGTACCATCGCGTTGAAAAGGACGACAAGAACTTTGGACGTATCTTTGTCCATTTCAAGCATTGATCGTTACGTTTTACGCTTTACGTTTTATTCTGAGGAGCAGCGATGCTTGCTGAAGACAAAGTGACCGCCACCACCTGTCCGTTTTGCGGCGTGGGGTGTCGGCTCAATTTGCATACGCAAGGTAACCAGATTCTGTCCGCGACGACCCCGTACGATCACGTCGTCAGTCGCGGCAATCTGTGCATCAAAGGTCGCTTCGGCTGGGATTTCATCTACCATCCCGACCGCGTATTAAAGCCCCTGATTCGCAAAGACATTGACGTAGGGGCGCCCCTTCGTGGTCGCCCTCTGCGTGAACGTCCTCGCACGCAAGCGGCACGCGACGACTGGCGCGAAGCAACCTGGGACGAGGCGCTCGAACTTGTCACGGATCGCTTCGCGGCGACGGTTAAGCAGCACGGACCTGACGCGACGGCAGTTTTTTGTTGCGCCAAGGCGACGAACGAGGACAACTACGCGCTGCAAAAAATGTTTCGCGCGGTCATCGGCACGAACAATATCGATCACTGCACGCGGCTGTGCCACGCCGGCAGCGTCGTCGCACTGCAACTCGCGCTCGGCTCCAGCGCGATGAGCAACACCGCGAGCGAGATCTACCAGAACGATGTCGCCATCATCACCGGCTCGAACACCGCGGAGACGCACCCGATCATCGCGCTGCAAATGAAGGACGCGGCGATGCATCACGGCACGCAGATCATCGTCGCCGACCCGCGCCGCGTCGAGATGGTGAACTTTGCCGCGCTGTGGCTGTGTCAGAAACCGGGCACCGACGTGCCGCTCTTTTCGGCGATGGCGCACGTGATTCTCGCGGAGAATCTGTACAACAAGCCATTCGTTGCCGAGCGCACGGAGAATTTCGATGCGTTCGCGAAATCGATGCAAGATTTCACGCCGGAATTTGCCGAACGCATCAGCGGCGTGCCGCGCGACGACATCGTGCGCGCGGCGCGGATGTACGCGACGGCGAAGCGCGGCGCGATCTATTGGGCGCTCGGCATCCCCGAGCACACGCACGGCACCGAGAACGCAATGGCGCTCATCCACCTCGCGCTGCTGACCGGGCATATCGGCAAAGAAGGCACCGGGCTGAATCCGCTCCGTGGGCAGAACAACGTGCAGGGCGCGTCGGACGCCGGCGCGATGCCGTGGGATTATCCCGGCTATCAGAAAGCCGACGACCCGGCAACCGTCGAAAAATTCCGCGCCGTGTGGCACCACGCGCCGCCGCCGCAACGCGGGCTGTCGACCACCGAGATCGCGGAAGCGTGGCAGACCGGCGCGGTCAAATCGATGTACGTCATGGGCGAGAACCCGCTGATGAGCGAACCGAACTTGCGCCACGCGCACCACGCGATCGAGAACCTGGAATTTCTCGTCTGCCAGGATTTGTTCATCAACGAGACGGGACGCTACGCGGATGTAATTCTGCCGGGCGCGAGCTGGGCGGAGAAGGACGGCACATTCACGAACACCGACCGCCGCGTGCAGCGCGTTCGCAAGGTGTTCGAGCCGTTCGGCGACGCGCGCGCGGACTGGCAAATTATCAGCGAGGTCGCGAAACGGCTGGAGAGAAAATTGGAGCGCACGCAAACCGCCTTCTGGGATTACAAACATCCGTCGGAGATTCTGGAAGAGATGGGACGACTTGTGCCGTCGTATGCCGGCATCACGTACGATCGCTTGGAAGGCGACGGCTTGCAGTGGCCCGTGCCGACGCGCGATCACCCCGGCACGCCGTTCCTGTTCGAGAAAACTTTTCCACGCGGGCGCGGCAAATTCTTCTCGCTTGTTTATGAAGTGAGCAAGGAGCAACCGGACGATGCGTATCCGTTTATCCTGACGACCGGGCGCGTGCTGTATCACTGGCACGGCGGCACGCTGACGCGGCATTCGCAACTCGATTTCGCGATGCCTGAGCCGCTGGTTGAGATCAATCCCGCCGATGCGCCGCGCGTTCCGTGCAAGGACGGCGACGCGGTGCGCGTCTCGTCGCGGCGCGGCTCCATCGTGCTGCGCGCGAAGGTGACGGAGAAAGCAGCGCGCGGCGTCGTCTTCATTCCGTTCCACTTTGCCGAAGCCGCCGCGAACGTGCTGACGATTGACGCGCTCGACCCACAGGCGAAAATCCCCGAGTACAAAATCTGCGCGGTGAAGATCGAGCCGGCAACGGCGGCGGAGTTGGAGCAGACACTGCAAGCGACGTGAGACGAAGGCGCGGAAAATCATTGACATGTAGAACAAGCGGTATTATACTGACAACCAGGTAAGGAGACAAGCGTTATGGCAATTGCGAATATCACAGTTCCAGTTGACGACCAGACTGCGCGGATATACACATCCGCGTCCGCCGAAGATAAGAAGAAATTGCGCCTGCTCCTGAGTTTGTGGCTGCGGGAGTTTGCTGTATCACCACCGCCACTCAACGTCATCATGGATGAGATCAGTGACAAGGCGCAAACGCGTGGACTAACGCCCGAGATACTCGAGTCGCTTCTCAATGCCGCCTGAGCTGCGCTTTATCTTCGACACCAATACTATCGTGAGCGCGGTATTGCTGAAGAGTTCGGTTCCGCGTCAAGCATTCGACCTAGCCATCCAACTCGGCAAGCTGCTAGTGTCGTCGGCAACGATCGAAGAACTGAATGAGGTGTTGCGGCGCAAGGGGTTTGATAAGTACGTGCTGGAAGAAGAAAGGATCGAATTTCTTACGGCTTTGGTGCGCGAAGCAATTTTGGTCGAGGTAACGGAGAACATAAACGAGTGTCGCGATCCGAAGGATGACAAGTTCTTGGAATTAGCCGTGAGCGGCAAAGCCGCATGCATTGTCAGTGGGGATGCTGATTTGATTTCGCTCCATCCATTTCGAGGAATACTTGTCTTGACGCCCCGCCAGTTCTTGGATTACTCCTGGGACGAGTTGGCTGACCGGACGCGGACGCGCGAATAGCCGGCGGACGAAAAGCGGCGTAAAACAGAAATGCGGACGAGATGTTCTCGTCCGCATTATTTTTTCTCCGCGAATCTCGCAAATCGGTTCGGAGGTGTCATTGCGAGCCGCGAAGCGGCGAAGCAATCTCATTGCCAATGTAGACGCTTCGCGGCTTCGTCGCACACCTGCCCTGGCGGGCGGTGCCAGGGAAAACCGCTTCTCGCAATGACACTTTTTTCGCGCGATTCGCGGACATCACTTTACCGCCAGCGCCGCCTTGACCGCCGCGTACGCGTCGACCACTCCGTAGCCAGTCGCGTCGTTCGGCACTTGACCATTCGAGCACGCATCTTTCGCCCCGGTGTACGGCTTGGCAGTCTCGATCAAAATCTTCTGCGTCTGATCGATGTCCCCGATCAATTTTGGATTTGCCGACCACATCAGCGCCACCGTGCCGACGACGTGTGGTCCTGCCATCGACGTGCCAGCTTCCGACGCGTAGGTGTTGCCGGGAAACGACGAGACGACATCTTCGCCGGGCGCGACAATGTCCGGCTTGATGCGATTACTGCCATCGTCCGTCACCGGACCGCGGCTGCTGAAGAACGACAGGTTGCCCTGTCGGTTGATCGCGCCGACGCTGAACACGCTGCCGTAAATCGCCAGCGGCTCGATCAGACTCGCGCAGCGCGGACCGTTGTTGCCCGCGCTCACGACGACGAAAATGCCTGCCGCGCGCAGCGCGTCCGCCGCCGGACGCAGCGAGTTCGGATCGCATCCTTCAATCGGCGGACAGCCCCACGAATCGTTGAGCACATCCGCCGCGCGCGTCGGATCGCCGTCGCGAAAAGCGTCGCCATTCTGCGGATACGGCGCGAGCATGAATTGCATACAGTCGAGGTAGAGTCCAGGATTGCCCAGGTTGCGCGCGAGGTTGACGCAGCCCATCCATTCCGCGCCCGGCGCAACGCCGATGCCGCCGCGTCCGAGAATCGTACCGAGCGTGTGCGTGCCATGTCCGCCGATGTCGGTTGGCGCGCGCGTACCGTACCACGGATCGAGCCAGTTGTAATCGTTGCCGCTATTTCGCCCGCGATAACCCGGCGCAAGCGCGGGGTGAGTGCCATCGACGCCAGAGTCCGACTGACCGACGACGATGCCCGCGCCGGTGACTCCCAAATCGCTCCACACGCGATCCGCGCCAATCGCCGTGATGTTCCACGGCGGCGCGGTCGGCGCGGGCAAATCGCCTTTGCTTTGCTCCAACGGCGCAGGCAACGGACGCAAGTGTGGACTGTCGAGCACGCGGTCCACTTCTGGCTGCGCGGCGAAATAGACACGCAGCAGCGGCTCGGCGTCCACTTCCATCGCGTTGACCAAATAGTACGGTCGATACTTGATGCCGAACTGATCCAGCGTCGCGCGCAAGCGCGCTTGTGTTTGATCGGCGTGCTGCGTCAACGTCGTGTAGACGTACCGCAATCGCGCGTCGCGGTTGACGATCGATTTTGCCGCGCTGACATCGGCTTGATCTTTCAGAATGACGAAAAACTGCTCGCCGAAAAAGCCGGGACGTCCGGCAAAAATGTAGAGCGCGATTGCCGCGAGCCAGACCACCGCGCCTCCGCCGAAGGCGAGCGCGCGCGGGATAGCGCGCGGACGGCGAAACACGATCAGCGCGATCAAGCCCACCACCAAGCCCAGCAACAGCGACAGCGCGGCGGCGCGCATCGCCCAGCTGAGCGTCTCGCCGCTGCTCTCCAAACCAAGTACCAGCGCGAGTTCGACCGGATCGAAGAACATCAGCGGCGCGGCGGCGACGAGTCCAACCAGCGCGGCAATCGGCAGCGCGACGCGCTCTGCGCCGGCGCGCCGCGCGATCCCCGCGATCAAAAACCCGAGCGGCGGCAGCACCGCGAGCAAAAGCAGCTGCGCGCCGGGCGCGCCAAACGCCGCCGCAAGAATGGTCAGCGCGACGCCGGCGGCGAATCCGCCAAAGAACGTCGTCGGTTTGGAGTCATCCGCCGCGAGTGGCTGGAACAGGAACGCGCTCAACAAAACACCGGCGAACGCGCCCAGCGCCACGCCCGCGAGCAGCGTAAGTAGCGTGTCAAAGATCGAGCCGAACGCGCCAAACGCGATCATCGGCGCGGCAATGATCGGCGCGGCAATCAGCGCGGCAAACGTTGCGCCGCCGTCCCGCGCCATCAAGTGATTGCGCTTGCGCGCGAACGCGGCAAGCGCACCTGCGCCGATCAAGGCGAGCACGGCGAATGCCAGCGACGAGGGCTGTAACTGCGAGGCGGAAAACACGCGCGCCAGCGCGACCAGCGCGGCGAAGGCGATGCACAGCGACCACGCTCGGTACGCGGTGCGGAATCGCGGCGTGCGAACGAAGATCGCGAGTGGTATGATGGGCAACGCGAGCAGCGCGGCGTGCGCCCACGAAATGAGGAGCCACGCGAACCAGGGAAGGTAGATGCTGGAGACCAGAAGAATCTGGTCGGTCAGCCACGCCAGAGTGTGAATCGACAGCGTGACGGCGATGACCCACGCGCTTGCTGCCGCGAAGAGAAGATAGTCAAGGCAGCCGGGGCGGGAAAGATCGGATGCAGCAACCTGCGTTGGAGTCTTCATTTCGGATTCCAGATTAACCGCAAAGAACGCAAAGAAAAACAAGGAACTTGACCTTTGCATTCTTCGCGGTGAGAACTGTGCTGTTACACTCGCCTGACCTTGACGCTTGCTACAAAGTACGTTGTCTCTAACCGCACCTTCCGCTCCGCGCTGGCATAATCGTCGCTCGTAAAGGTATACGGCATCACGAAGCTTTCATGCTGCTGCCCGAGGATCTTGAGATCGGTGACAAATGCCGTCGACGACACGGCAAAGCCGACGCCTTGCGGCACGATCAAGGTCACATCGTTGACGAATCCGAACAGCCGCAGCGTCGTCTCGCCGGCAGGAATGTCCGCGCGCGTCAGATCGAAAATCACATCGCCGACAAAGTTCCAGTGCTCCTCGTTGGCAACGCGCCACGCGCCCTCGCGCCGGACGCTGCCGAGCGGCGTCATGTTGACCGGCGTGTTCGGATTGAATTGCGGACGCAGCAAAATCCACACACCGAGCAGAATCAATCCGAGGGGCCAGCAGAACGCCCAAACATTGATGTTGAACAACGTGCCGATCAGAAACAGCAGCCCGAAGAAAATGAGCAGACTGCCGGCGAACAGTTGACCCTGGTTTCGCATCATCTCCTCCTCGAGATGAAAGATTAATCTCCGAAACAAATCCCCAGATCGCGCGCGGTCAGGATCGTGTCGCAGTCAAGCGGCACGGTCTTCATCCGGCGCGTCGCTTCGTCCAGCGGCACATAATTCACGTTCGGCGGATCGAGCGCGACCATGATGCCCGACTGCCCTTCTTCCAGCGCGCGCACCGCCGCCGCGCCGAACCGCAGGGCGGTCAAGCGATCCGAGTGCGTGGGGCTGCCGCCGCGCAAGAGATGACCGAGTACGACGACGCGCGTCTCTTTGCCGGTCAACGCATGCAGCTCCTGCGCCACCTTTTCGCCAATGCCGCCGAGGCGCTCCGCGTGTCCGATTTCCTTTTCGCGGACGGACACCGCACCGCCTTTCTGTGTCGCGCCTTCGGCGACCACGACGATCGTGAAATTCTGGCTCTGCGCATCGCGCTCCCGGATTTTATCGACGACCTGATGCAAATCGTACGGAATTTCCGGAATGAGGATCACGTCCGCCGATCCAGACACGCCGGCGTTCAGCGCGATCCAGCCGGCATAGCGCCCCATCACTTCGACGACCATCACGCGACCGTGCGACGCGGCGGTCGAATGTAATCGGTCCAGACATTCGGTCGCGAACGCAACCGCGGTGTCGAAACCAAACGTGACCACCGTCTTGTCGAGATCGTTGTCGATAGTCTTGGGCACACCGACGACGCGCAGACCTTTTTCCGCCAAGACCTTGGCAATCGTCATCGAACCGTCGCCGCCGACGGTGACGAGCGCGTCGAGATGATGCAGCGCGAACGCGCGCACCAATTCGTCCGTCCGGTCGATTTCCTTGATCGTGCCGTCCTTGTCCTTGATGGGGTAAGCCAGCGGATTGTTGCGATTCGTCGTGCCGATGATCGTCCCGCCCAGATGCGTGATGCCGCGCACGCGTTCGCGCGTCAAACGAACGATGCCGCCTTCGACGAACTGCTCTGGCAAAAGGAGTCCGTTGAAACCTTCGCGGATGCCGTAACATTCCCACCCGCGATTGAGCGCGGCGAGCACGACGGCGCGGATCACCGCGTTCAAGCCGGGCGCGTCGCCGCCGCCGGTGCTAATGGCAATTCGTTTGATGGGCACGCCAGACTTGGGCATTTTCGAATCTCCCGGTCTATCGGATGATCGAGTTTTCAATTCTATTATCCGCCCTCTCCGCAAAATTTACAAATCTCGACGTGTGGGTTCGATCGCTGCGGTTCAACGGTCGCGCCTTGAAAAACAAAACGACCTCGCTCGATTCGCTCAGGCGCAATTCATCGCATCGAGAGAAGGTCATTTCGTCAACCCGTGTCGCATGTAGAGACGACCCGGCGGGTCGTCTCTACGGCGTCCGTCCGTAAATCGCGGTCAGCTCCAACAGCCGCGCGGCAATCGCGTCGTTCAACGCGCCGGGCAGAACGCGCCAGCACCAGTTCGGCGGACCGACGGTGCTGGGCATATTCATCCGCGCGGCGTGCCCCAGCGCCAGCAAATCCTGCGCGGTCGTCATCGCCGTCTGCGCGACCGACGACCACGCCAGTCGGATCAAGTCCCATGCGATATCCGAACCGTCGCAGCGCATGTACTTGCGCGCGTAATCGCGCTCGCCTTCGGTCGACGAGACCTGGTACCAGCCGACCGCGGTATCGTTATCGTGCGTGCCGGTGTACGCGACGAAATCGCGCGTAAAGTTGTGCGGCAGGAATGGATCGCTGGGACCGGACGAAAAACCGAATTGCACCACCTTCATTCCGGGAAATCCAAATTCCGCTTGCAGCGCGTCTACGCCCGCGCGCGACTCGGCGTCAAAATCGCCCAGGTCTTCCGCGATGATCGTCAGCTCGCCAAGCGCGCCGGCAACCGCGCGAAACAAGTCTGCGCCCGGACCGCGCCGCCAGCGTCCCTTGACCGCGTTCGGTGCGCCTGCCGGCACCTCCCAGTAATTGTAAAACCCGCGAAAATGATCGATGCGCGCCACGTCGGCGTAGGCGAACGCGGCGCGAAACCGCGCGATCCACCACGCGTAGCCATCCTTCGCCATTTCCTTCCAGCGATAAAGCGGATGCCCCCACAACTGCCCCAACTTGCTGAAATAATCCGGCGGCACGCCGGAGACAACCGTCGGTCGCAAGTCGGCATCAAAATTGAAAAGATGGGTGTTTGCCCACACGTCCGCGCTGTCGTCCGAGACAAAAATCGGAATGTCGCCGATCAGGCGGATGCCGCGCGCGTTCGCGTATCGTTTGACCGCGAGCCATTGTTCCGCGAAAAGCCACTGCCAATACTTTTGCTTTTCGATTTCGTCTGCCAGCGATTTTCGCGCGCGGGTCAGCGCACGTTTCTGCCGCGTCGCGAGTTCGCGTTCCCACTCGTGCCAGGGGCGCAGCGCGTGCGCCTCTTTCAACGCCATGAACAGCGCGAAATCGTCGAGCCAAAACGCCTGCTCATCGCAAAACTGCGCGAACGCGGCGACTGCGCCGCGCGCGCGGAAATTCGCGAACGCGCGGTCGAGCAGCGCGGTTTTGTATCGAATCACCGGACCGAAATCGACGCGGTCGTTAGGAAAATTCGGCGCATCGCCCAGATCGCCTTCAGAGAGATAACCGCTTTCAACCAATTTCTCTGGGCTGATCAGCATTGGATTGCCGGCGAACGCGGAAAGCGTCTGGTACGGCGAATCGCCATAGCCGGTCGGACTGAGCGGCAGCATCTGCCAGTACGACTGCCGCGCGGCGGTTAGGAAATCGACAAAGCGGTACGCGGCGTCGCCCAAGTCGCCGATGCCAAAACGTCCGGGAAGCGAGGTTGGGTGCAGGAGCACTCCGCTGCGACGCGGGAATTTCATCTGTGAAATCTCCAGTGAGGCGTGTGACGGTATTATAACCGATTTTCGTTTTGTGACCATTTCACGGTAGGGAACGGAACGGCGTCCGTTCCCTACGCCGGCGGATTGTTGAACTGCGGCAGCGCGTCCGCGTGCGCGCTGAGCAATTCGTCGAGCAGTTTTTCTGCGTCCGCGTAACTCGTGATGAGCGGATCGAGGAGCAGCGCTTGCAGCGCGGCGTGCCGGTCGCCGTGCACCGCGGCTTGTACGACGCAGTCTTGAATCGCGGCTTGCTGATTCAGCATCGCTGTGATCGCCGGCGGCAGCGCGGGCACGCGTAGTGGCGTCACGCCGTTCGCGCTCACGACGCCCGGTACTTCGACGACCGCCCAGTCCGGCAAGCCGGGCAGCGCGCCGTGGTTCACGACATTCACCGTCACCTCATAACTGTGCCAGTCGTTGACGATGCCAGCAACGATACTCGCCGCGCGTTCGGCGGATTCCCAGTTCAGGAATTCTTTCAGCGCGTCCGAGTCCGTGATCGCGCGCTCGACGCGCGCGTCCAATGTCGCGCCTTCCGCCGCGTACTGGTCGTAATCGTACCCCTTCAAATCGCTCGTCTCGTATGCGTACGAAAAATATTCGCCGACATGCCCATCGCCGGTCGCCGGGAACAGCCCGAACGCCTTGTGCAGACGGCGCGACAACGGCTCGAAGGTCGGATCGAAGTTGAGCAGCCGCGCGCGAAAAGCCGGATAGAGGTCTTGCCCGGTCGCGCGCTCGCGGATCTCCTGAATCCACGTGACGTGATTCAGTCCCGCCGTCTGGAGATCGATCTTTTCTTTCAGCTCGCGCGCGAGCGCGGGCGGTGGAAAATGACTGGCGAGCCGCGGCGTCAGCCCCAGCACATACGCGACGATGTAATAGCCCTTGTTGACCTGATGGCATAAACCGATGCTTTTGAGCCGCGTGTAGCGCGTGACGGCGAGCATGACGCGCGCGAGCGGATTTGTAAAGTTAAGCAGGTACGCGTCTGGCGCGAGCCGCTCCACCTCGCGCGCGAGGTCGAGGACGAGCGGGATCGTTCGCAGCGCGTGCGACAACCCGCCCGGTCCGCCATTCTCGCCGAGGACGTGGCGGATGCCGTACTGGAGCGGAATCTGCCAATCGAGTTTCCAGTGTGCGATGCGATCGACCTCGACCGAGACGATCACAAATTCCGCGCCGGGTAAAACATCGCGGCAATCGGTCGCGCTGGAAATTTTGAAATCGGCGTCCGTCGCCGCGTTCATTTTTTCGGCAAGACGCGTGATGCGCGCGAGCCGCGCGCCATCGACATCGCACAGCGCCAGGTGGCTGCCGCGCAGATGCGCGCGCTGCGCGAACAGATCGGCGAGCGTATTCACGCCGAAACTCGCGCTGCCCGCGCCGATTAAAACGATTTTGGTTTGAGTCATCTGAAAACCTATGACGGATGACGAAAGACGGATGACGGAAACAGGTTCTTCCGTCCTTCGTCGTCCGTCCTCCGTCTGTTCTATTTTTCCATCCCCTTCGGCGTGCGCGCAAAACCGAGCGATGGCAGCATCGATTCGCCCGCGCTTCCCAGCACACTCGCGCCGTTCCATTGCTCGATCACGACGTGGCGCGGCGCGTTCGGACGCGCGAGGTACGCGCGCAGCGCGCGCTCGATGGCGCTGGCATCGCCGCGCGCGGTGATACGTTCGCCGTTGTCTTCCGCGACGAGAACCGGCTCGCCGCGCGACAGGACGATCTGCGTCGATGCCACGCGCGCGAATCGCGGCGGGTTGCCCACTTCGCCGCCTAAAATGTTCGCCGGGTCTGCCGCGTTGAGGACGATGAACAATTCGACGTGCGACGCACTTGGCAAGTGCGTCGCACCTTCTAGCGCGCGCAACTGCTCAACCGCGTCCGGCAGCGCGAACTGCGCGCCGCCCAGTCCTTCGATGAAATAACCGCGCCGAATCTCGCCGCGCATCTCCAGACGCTGAAAAACCGGGTAGACGCGCGCCCACTCGCTGGCGATGTCTTCGCGCTCCAGACTTTCGCGCGTGACGACGCCGTAGCGCGCGAGCAACACGCGCGCGAGTCTGTCTGCGCGTTCGTCGTCGCTGAACTGTCCCAGCACGGCGGCGCGATGAACGAGCGACCAGCGTCCCTGCCATTGGATCGATGGTGGTTCCGCGCGCAAGCGTTTGGCGACGCGGCGCTTGGCGTCGTAATATCGACTGCGCGTGAGCGAGCGCGGCGTTTGCGCGAGTCGCGCCGCAAGTTCGGATTCCAATTCCGTTTGTTCCGTAGAGACGACCCGGCGGGTCGTCTCTACCGCGGCGCGCATCGCGTCCAGCGTGTCGTTTGTGATGAGACCGGCGGCGACGAGTTCGATCAGCGCGGCGTGTAGGAACGTTCGTCCAAACGCCGATTCCAAATCTTGTGTGAACGACGCGCCTTCAGATTTCAAGAAGTCGTAAATATTGCGCGCGTCCGCGCTCAGCGCCGATTCGTCCGGCGCGGACAGGAACACCGCGCCTTCGCCGCGGAAGAAGAATCGCGCGCGGCTCTTTTGCGCGACCCAGACGAGTTCGCCGCTCTGGCACAGCGCGTTCAAATCGCCCGCGTCGAAATCGACCAGCCGCGCGGGCAAGACCTCGCGTTCCCAAATCGATTCCGGCAGTGCGACGCCGCGCAGTTGCTCCATCACGCCGCGCACTCCATTCGCGCCGGAGAGTCGATCGTGCAGATGCTGCCAGCGCGCGAGAAAATCGGCGTAGACAAATAACGAAACCGGCTGCACTTCTTTGCGGAGCAGCGTCAGCGTGCGGCGGTGGATCTGCGTCAAGTTCCGCGCGTCGCAGTATTCGTCAGGTGGTTCGGTGGTTTGGTCGTTGGGTGGTTCGGTGGCTGGGGTGAAATGACCTTTCGCGATTTCGTGCGACGCGACGAGCCGCGCGAGCGTTTCGTCAAGCCAGGATTCCGGAAAAGCGTAGCGGTCGAGAATCGCGTCGCGCGTCCGCGCGGCGGAGTTGAGCAGCCATCGCCGGAGAATCTGCTCCGCGGCTTGCGCGAATTCGGCGTACGACTTGGCGATGCCGAACGCGGCGCGGTATTCGTCGACCAATTCCGCCGGCGCCCAGCGCGCCGCGATGCCGCGCCGCGTCGGTATCAGCGTTTCAGCCACACGATTTTGCGCGGACAGTTGCGCCAGCCACGCTGCGCCGTCGCCGGCGCAGCGCGCGACAATTTCGTCAGCCGACAGATCGCCGAGGTCGCGCAGGATGACCGCGAGTTCTTCCGCGCTGCGCGCCTGGTAGCCCGGCGCGTTGTGCTGCGCGCGCTGTTCCATTTCCGCAATCGCTTCTGGCTTGAATAGATCGCGCAGTTCGACGCCTTGCAGCAAATCCTCCAGCACGTCGCGGCGAAGCGAGAGTTGCTGCAATTGTTTTTCGGCTTTTGGCGCGTCCCACTCGTACATATAGACGCTGACGAAATTGAACAGCAAGCCGGACGCGACCGGCGACGGCACGACGGTCTCGATCGGCGCGACGCGAATCTCGCCGGACTGGATGCGTGAGAGAAGCTCTTCGAGGTGCGGCAGATCGAACACATCGCGCAGCACATCGCGGTACGTTTCCGCGAGGATGGGAAAGTCGTCGTACGCGGAAACGGACGCGAGCAGGTCTTTGGCTTTGAGTCGCTGCAACCAGAACGGCGTGCGCTTTTTGCCGCGCGCTTTGGGTAGCAGCAGTGCGCGCGCCGCGTTCATTCGAAAGTGCGCGCCGAAGACTGCCGACCCGGGCAACTCGCGCAAAATTCTTTCGCGCGCGTCGGCGGGCGTCATCTTTTGGATGAGGTCAATCGGCGGCGCGGCGGTCTGCGGAAAACGAAACAGGATGCCATCGTCGTTCGTCTGTGTCTCGACCTCCGCACCGAAACGTTCGCGCAGCGCGCTGGAGAGCGCAAGCGCCCACGCGCCGTTGACGCGTCCGCCGAACGGCGAATGAATGACAAGGCGCGGCTCGCCAATCGCGTCCTGGAACGATTCGACGACAATGGTGGTGTCGGACGCCACGACGCCGGTCGCCTCGAACTGGCGTTGCACGTACTCGACCAGATTGCGCGCGGATTTTTCATCGAGCGCGTATTCGCGCTGGAGCCATGGTTCGATTTGTTGGGGCGATTCACGAATTGCCCCTACGCGTTCCGCGACCTCGCGCCGGAATTTGCCGATGCGCGCGCCCAGTTCGTACGGTCGCCACGGGTAATCGCCATTCCAGAACGGCATCCGCGGCGTCGCGCCCGCGGCGTCGTCGACGAGGATGCGGTCGTCTTTGATGTCGCGCACGCGCCAGACGTGACTGCCCAGCAGGAACGCGTCGCCGACGCGCGTCTCGAAAATAAATTCCTCGTCGAGCTCGCCGACTTTGGTCTTGTTGTCGCCGAGGTAAACACCGAACGCGCCGGCGTTGGAGATCGTGCCGGCGTTCATCGTCGCGAGCAGGCGCGTGCCCGGCAGCGCGGCGAGTTTGTTGTTGACGCGATCCCAGGAAATCTTGGCGCGCACGCGCTCGTACTTGCCGGACAACATTTCGAGCACACCATAAAACGACTCGCGCGACAAGTCGCGGTACGGGTACGCCTGCCGCACGAGATCGTACAGCGCGTCGACCGACCACGCTTCGCACGCGACCATCGCGACGATCTGCTGCGCCAGCACGTCGAGCGGGTTTTGCGGCGTGTACGTCGGCTCGACATCGCCGTCGAGCATCCCGCGCGCGATTGCCGCGGCTTCGACCAAATCTTCGCGGAACGTCGCGTAAATTCTGCCGACGCTTGTCTCGCCGACGATATGCCCGGACCGACCGACGCGCTGCAAGCCCTGTGCGACGCTCTTGGGCGATTGCAATTGCACGACCAAATCGACCGCGCCGATGTCGATGCCGAGTTCGAGCGAGCTGGTGCCGACGAGCGCGGGCAACTTGCCGGCTTTCAAGTCCTCTTCCGTCTTGCGCCGCGACTCTTTCGACATCGAACCGTGATGCGCGCGGAAGATTCCTTCCGCGCCAATCGCAAAGATGCCGCGATCGCGCGCGACGCCGCCGGGCGCGAGCGCCTCCGTCGAGCCGGGTTCGATTTCCTCCGATTGTTCGGCGGCGAACTGCGCGTTGAGCCGATCGGCGGTGCGTTCCGCGAGCCGACGATTATTGGTGAAGACGAGCGTCGTGTGATGCTGGCGGATGTCGTTGAGAACTTGCGGCACGATGAGGGGCCAAATCGTTTCGCCGGGCAGATTGCGAAAATCGTCGACGACGGTGACGACGCGCAGATCGAGCGGCTTTTTGTAGCCGGCGTTGACAATTGTCACAGGACGGTAGTTAGGTGGTTGGGTCGTTGGGTGGTTGGGCGCTGTTTGATCTGACGACTGTCCTCCCAGAAACCGCGCGGCTTCTTCCAGCGGCTGGATCGTCGCGGACAAGCCGATGCGCTGGACGCGGTCGGTTGCCAGATGCTCGAGGCGTTCGAGCGAAAGCGCGAGATGCGCGCCGCGCTTGTTGCCAACCAGTGTATGGATTTCGTCGACAATGACGGTATGCGTGGTGCGGAACATTTCGCGCGCGCGCGGACTGGTCAGCATCAGGTAGAGCGATTCCGGCGTGGTAATGAGAATGTGCGGCGGCGTTTTCAGCATCGCCGCGCGCGCGCTGGCGGGCGTATCGCCGGTGCGGACGGCGACGCGCAGCGCGGGCAGATGATCGCCGAGCCGTTCGGCGGTCGCGCGGATGCCGTCGAGCGGCGCGCGCAGGTTGCGTTCGATGTCGTTGTTCAATGCTTTGAGCGGAGAGACGTAAACTAGTCGCGTAGTCGCATGGTCGTGTAGTCGCGTGGTTGGTCTGTCGTCTGCGGTCTGTGATCTGACGTCTCTGTAGAGCGCGTCGATCCCCCACAGAAACGCGGCAAGCGTTTTGCCGGAGCCGGTCGGCGCGAGGATGAGCGTGTGCTCGCCGCGTTGAATCGGCAGCCAGCCCTGCGCCTGCGGCGGCGTTGGTTCGCCAAATGTTTCCTGAAACCAGGTTCGGACGGGCGGAGAAAACGAATCGAGTGGATGGGACATTCTGCGCCTCGCGCCCGATTGTAGTATGAGCGCAGAGGGATGTCAAATCGTTATTTGATTTTGCTTGGCGCGTGTGCTATACTCTGGCTGGTTCCGCTCCTAGAAAGTGAGACGGCAAAGATGCCCGACCACCCCGTATTATACAATTCATCCGATATGGACGCGCATCCATTGCCTTACCCACGCGATGATGCGGCGTTGACATACCCCTTCGATTTGCCGCGAGGCGTTGATGGCTTTAGCTAATCCATCGACGACTCGCTTCGCTCGCCTGGTCGCTTTACGCCGGTGGCTCATTCCGATCTTTCTCAGCGCGCTCGGTTTTGGATACACGCTCTGGGAAAATGTTTTGCGCGACGGCAGACCGCTCTGGTCTAGCCGCGTACTGATCGGGTTCGCGCTCCTCGGCGTGGCGGGACCGGCGCTGACCTTCCTCACGCTGACCTATGCGACACGCGCGGCGACCGCCCGCGAACACGCGGAGCAGGAACGCGAGCGCCAGCGCCAACAACTCATCGCCTTGAACACGATTGGCGAAGCGGTCAACCAATCGCTGGAATTGGAAGAGGTGCTGAACCGCACAATCGATTACGTGCTAGACACGATGCGCCTCGAGTCCGGCGAGGTCCGTTTGATCGAAAATGGGCAACTGGTGCTGCACACCTCCCGCGGCGTCTCGGCGGAGTTTGTCGCCACGGAATCGATTGTCCCGCTGGGGCAGTGCATTTGCGGCAAGGCGGCGCAGCGCGGTGAATTGATCGCGGTCGAAGACCTCGACCGCGTGCCGCGCCTGGAACGGGCGGCGTGCGCGTGCGAACAATTTCGCTCGGTGCTGAGCGTGCCGGTGCGGACGCACGAACGCGTCGTCGGCTCGATTCACGTCGCCAGCCGGCAGCCGCGCAAATTCGATGCCGCCGACCGTACGCTGCTCACCGCGATCGGCTACCAGGTTGGCGTCGCCATCGAAAAAGCCCGGCTGCACGCGCAGCTAAAAGCGCTGAACCAGCAACTGGAAGCGCGCGTGAGCGAGCGCACGCGTGAGCTGCTCTCGGCGAAAGAGGAACTGGTCAACAAGGCGGACGAACTGCAGCAGGTGCTCGTCGAAGAGCGACGCGTCGAGGAAAAGACCCGCGCGCGCATCGCGCACGATTTGCACGACGGCGTGCAGCAGCTCATCATCGGCGCGCTGTTCGAGACGCAAGCCGCGCGCGACGCGCTGATGACGCATCCGGAAACGAGCGCGGCGCGCCTCGCGGACGCGCAGGGACTTTTGCGGCAGATCGAATCCGAGATGCGCGGCGCGATCTACAACCTGCGCCCGGTCACGCTGGACACGCACGGGCTGGTGCCGGCGCTCCGCGAATGCGCGGCGAGCTTGCAGCGCGTGTCGAATATTCAGTGCGACCTGCGGATCGACGGCGCGCCGCAGCGGTTCAACCCCGACGCCGAGGTGGCGATCTTTCGCATCGCGCAGGAAGCGCTGAACAATATCGAAACGCACGCGCACGCCAAGTACGTGTTCATCCGCGTCGCCTGGGGCGTGCGCGACCTGCACATGGAAATCGTGGATAACGGCATCGGTTTCGATCTGTCCGAAGTCAGTCAGGAAACGCGCACGCACCTCGGACTGATCGGTATGCGCGAGCGCGCCGAGAGCATCGGCGGCGCGCTGGAACTCTGGTCGCGCGTCGGCGAAGGGACGCGTGTGATCGTGAATGCGCCGTTCGAAAAACGCGAGGCGTGAATCATGCGTAAGCTTCAATGGGAGAGTTGAATCGGTGGATTCGATTCGCGTGCTCATCGTAGACGATCATCCCATCGTGCGGCAGGGCGTGCGCAGCGTCCTGGCGAACCACGCGGACATTCAAGTTGTTGGCGAAGCGGACGGCGCGTCCAGCCTTTTTGCGAATCTCGACGCGCTCAAGCCGGACATTGTCCTACTGGACATTCGGATGCCGGGTCAGAACGGCATCGAGATCACGCAGCGGTTGAAACGCGAGCATCCGGACGTCAAGGTGATTCTGCTCAGCACTTACGACGACGAAGAGTTTCTCTTCGGCGCGCTCCGCGCCGGGGCTGAGGGCTACCTGCTCAAGAGCGCGTCGAATGAAGTGCTCGCCTCCTCCATCCGGCAGGTGGGGCGCGGCGAGCGGCTGCTCAGCCCCTCGCTGGTCAGCAAGGTGATGCGCGAGTTTCAAGACCTGGCAAAAGAAAAAACGCGCGCGGATTCCGGCTTGACCGATCAGGAGCTTCAGGTGCTGCGGATGATCGCCGACGGCGCGACGAACAAGGAAATTGCAGAGAAACTGTACTGGAGCGAAGTCACCGTCAAGCGCAAAGTGCAAGATATTCTCGAAAAGATGGGCGTCGCCAACCGCGCCCAAGCCGTGGCGGAAGCCGGCAAGCGCGGGCTTTTGTAGCAGCTCAACCTCCCAGGATCGATGTGACCGACGGGAGGTCTGTTGTCCCACCCATTGCAAATATTCCCCGGCTTGTGCCGGCAGACACAAGCGATTGTCCTCGCAAGATTTTAACGCGACTTTAATTTTGTTGATACGTTCGCGCTCCGCGTTGACCCTTTTGCACGTCGCTTCACCTGACTCCTTGTGATAGAATCCGCCTTGTGTGTAACGTTCTGATTGTGCCGATTTGCAAATGAGAACGTGGCGTCGTCGCCGTAGCCCAGCGGGGGGAAATGCAAGGATGCTATTTTTTCCGACCGACCAACTCATTGTCGTGGGGTCGGTTTTTGTTTTCTGGGGCTAGACAGCGGCGTTTTGCATTCCAAAGACAACCAGGCGCAGCGGACCGGCGAATCAAAACCGACGCCGTTGGCGTGGTGAGTTCTCTTGTGGAGGAGGAGAGGGCTTATCTTGGTGAATTAAGCCGTCGCCGGGCTGAATCGACCGTGCAACCCCAAGAACGAAAAATCTTCCGGAGGTGAATTGATCATGGCAGATCAAACCGTCAAGTCGGCAAATCCTGCGCCGCTGGGACTTGCTGCCTTTGGAGTCACGACTGTTGTATTGAGCGCGATCAATGCGGGCTTGTTGCCCGGCGATGCCTTGCCGGCAGTGCTGGCGCTCGCGTTTGCGTTCGGCGGGCTGACGCAGTTGCTGGTCGGCGCGTATGAATTCAAAAATGGCAATACGTTTGGAATGGTTGCGTTTTCGGCGTACGGAGCGTTCTGGTTGTGGTTCACGTTCCTCTTCTGGGCGAGCGGCGCAAACTTGATGAAAGCATCGTCAGGCGCCGGCGTTGGTTTCTCGCTGTTCATGTGGGGCGTCTTTACGCTCTATATGTGGGTCGCCACTTTCCGCACCAATCTGGCATTGTGGGTGATCTTCCTCTTGCTGTGGATCACCTTCTTCCTGCTTGCCGGCGGGGAGTTTGGGATGGGTACCGGCACCCTGGGCGGCTATCTCGGCATCCTGACGGGCATCGCCGCGCTCTACACCTCTTTCGCCGAGGTGACGAATGCCACATTCGGGCGAGTCGTCGTGCCGCTGGGCAACCCGATTTTGAAAGCCTAGATCGTATTGATGCAAGCGCGTGCGCGGACGCCCAATCGCCGCGCACGCGCGTTGTCTGTCTGCGGTCAGGCGTTGAACCCACGCGTCGCGCCGAACTCCCAACTCCGTCGACGCGAGGAATGGAGGAGCGAGATTGGCGCATGCCGCTTGGCAAGCCAGCCAATTGGTAGTACAATTATGCCGCGCTCGAAGAATCGCTGATGGATGGATGTTCACGCGCCGGCGCATCCCGGCGCGAACTGTTCGAGGTTGAGTATTTCTCTGAAGGAGGAAATTCTATGGCAAACGCGCCTGAAAAGAAGGAAATGACCGAGGTCAGCGAAGCGCAGATTGCCGTGCACTGGCGGGAAGAAGAGTACTTTAATCCTCCCCAAAAGTTCATCGCACAGGCAAATATGCCGGACTCCAAGATTCTGGAGCGATTCGGGCTGGACAAGTTTCCGGACTGCTTCAAAGAATATGCGGACATGGTCAGCTGGTTCGAGCCGTACCACACGGTGCTGGATACCAGTAACGCGCCCTTCTGGAAGTGGTTCACCGGCGGCAAGATCAACGCCAGCTACAATTGCGTCGATCGCCACCTAGCCAAGTACCGCAACAAAGCGGCGATCATCTTCGTGGGCGAGCCGGAGAACGAAGACCCGGTAGCCATCACGTACCAGGAGCTGTACTACCGCGTCAACGAAGTTGCCGCGATGCTTCGCGATTACGTCGGGCTGAAAGCCGGCGACCGCGTCACGTTCCATCTGCCGATGACTCCCGAGCTGCCCATCACGATGCTGGCGTGCGCCCGGCTGGGCGTCATCCACTCGGAAGTGTTTGGCGGATTCAGCGGTCAAGCGTGCGGCACGCGCATCCAGGACTCGGGCAGTCACGTCCTCGTCACGATCGACAGTTACTGGCGCGCCGGCACGTTGGTCGATCACAAAGCGAACGCCGATATCGCCGTGCAGACGGCGGAAGAGATGGGGCAGCACGTCGACAAGGTGCTGGTGTGGCAGCGGTATCCCGGCAAGTACGGCTCCAAGACGCCGATGGTCGAGGGTCGCGATTTCTTTATGAACGACCTGCTGAAAAAGTACCAGGGCAAGAAAGTCGATCCCGTACCGATGGACTCGACCGCGCCACTCTTCCTGATGTACACCAGCGGCACTACCGGCAAGCCCAAGGGGATTCAGCACAGCACCGGCGGTTATCTGGCATACGTCACCGGCACCGCCAAGTACATTCAGGACATTCATCCCGAAGATACCTACTGGTGCATGGCGGACATCGGCTGGATCACCGGTCACTCGTACATCGTCTATGGTCCGCTCTCGCTGGCGGCAACGAGCGTCGTCTACGAAGGGACACCCACCTACCCGGACGCCGGTCGTCCCTGGCGCATCGCGGAGCGGCTCGGCGTCAACATCTTCCACACCGCGCCGACCTCGATCCGCATGCTGCGAAAACTGGGACCCGATGAGCCAGCCAAGTACAACTATCACTTTAAGCACATGACGACTGTGGGCGAGCCGATCGAGCCGGACGTATGGCGGTGGTACTATCACACCGTCGGCAAAGACGAGGCGGTCATCGTGGACACGTGGTGGCAAACTGAAAACGGCGGCTTTCTCTGCACGACGACGCCCGCAGTTCATCAGATGAAACCCGGGAGCGCCGGACCCGGCGCGCCGGGAATCCATCCGGTCATCTTGGACGAAGACGGCGAAGAAGTGCCGGCGGGTTCCGGCAAAGCCGGCAACATCTGCATCCGCAATCCGTGGCCCGGCATCATGCAGACCATCTGGGGCGATCCGGACCGCTACGTCCGCACGTACTATGCGCGCTACAACAAGAATCCCAAGAGCACGGACTGGCGCGACTGGCCCTACATGGCGGGCGACGGCGCGGTGCAAGCCGCCGACAAGTACTATCGCATTCTGGGTCGCATCGACGACGTGATCAACGTCGCCGGTCACCGCCTGGGCACCAAGGAAATCGAATCGGCGTGCCTGACCGTGCCCGAAGTCGCAGAAGCCGCGGTGGTGCCGGTCGCCGACGAGCTGAGAGGACGCGTCCCGGAGATTTACATCGCGCTCAAGCCGGGCATTCAAGCCAGCCCGGAAATCGTCGCCAAAGTCGTCAAGGCGAACGAAGACATCATCGGCAAGATCGCGCGACCCAAGCACGTCTACATCGTGCCGGATATGCCCAAGACGCGCTCCGGCAAGATCATGCGCCGCGTGCTCGCCTCCATCTCCAACCAACGCGATGTGGGCGATGTGACCACGCTGGCAAATCCAACGGTGGTCGAGGAAATTCGCGTGATGGTGCAAGGCAAGGATGCCGTTGCCCAGATGGGCGAAGTTCCCGAAGACATCGCCAAGTTTGGACAGAATGAATGAATCCAGAGGGGCGCAGCATGCTGCGCCCCTTGACGAAAAACGCCGCCTCGCCGAGGCGGTCCGCGCCGCGTGCGTTCGCGCGGCGCTGGAGAGTTACGAACGCGCTGGGCTTGGCGGTTTGTGCGACGAGGGCAGATGGGAAGCAGCCATCGACGCGATTCGCTCACTGGACGTAGACGCCATTCTACAAACGCCCTCGCCCGAACCGCCCGCCTGAGCCGCGCGAACCCAACAACCCAATTTTATGGACGAGACCACTACATCCTTCCTCCCGCCGACGCAGGACGTTCGCCAGTACGACCTGCGCGCGCTCGACGCGTTGTTTGCGCCGAAAACCGTCGCCGTGATCGGCGCGAACGAAAGCGAAGGCATCGAGCGAACCGTCCTGTCGAATCTCGTCAACCATCCTTTTGGCGGTACGGTTTTTCCGATTCACCCAAAGCAGCGCAGCATCCTCGGCATCAAAACGTATCCGCTCATCGCCGCCACACCGGAACCGATCGACCTGGCGGTGATCGTCAGCCCTGCGCCTGCCGTGCCGCACATCATCGGCGAATGCGTCGACGTTGGCGTGAAAGGCGCGATCATCCTCTCCGCCGGCTTTAGAGAAACCGACGCCGCCGGCGCCAAGCTGGAAGCGGACATCATCGAGCAGGCGCGGCGGGGATCGTTGCGGATTATCGGTCCCAACTCGCTCGGTGTGATGAACACGGCGACCGGACTCAACGCCACTTTCGCGAAACGTATGGCGCGCCGGGGACACGTGGCGTTCGTCAGTCAGAGCGGTGCGCTGGGCGCAGCCGTGCTCGACTGGAGCGAGCGCGAGAACGTCGGCTTTAGTTCGTTTGTCTCCATCGGCTCGATGCTGGACGTGGGCTGGGGCGAACTGATCTACTATCTCAGCGACGATCCACAGACGCGGAGCATCCTCCTCTATATGGAAAATATTGGCGATGCCCGGTCGTTTCTCTCGGCGGCGCGCGAAGCTGCGCTGACCAAGCCGATCATCGTGCTCAAAGCCGGCTGCACGACCACCGCGGCGCGTGCGGCGGCGTCGCACACCGGCGCGTTGATGTGCAACGACGCCGTGTTCAACGCTATCGCGCGGCGCTGCGGCGTTTTGCGCGTCAACAGTCTGGACGATCTATTTTCGATGGCGGAAGTCCTAGACAAACAGCCGCGCCCACTCGGACCGAAACTGACGATCATCACCAACGCCGGCGGACCGGGCGTAATGGCAGCCGATGCGCTGGTGGCAGACGGCGGCGAACTGGCGGAACTCTCCGCCGAAACGCGCCAGTCTCTCGATCAATTCTTGCCGCCGCACTGGAGCCACGCGAACCCCATCGACATCCTGGACGACGCCAGCCCGGAGCGATACACGCAGACGCTGGAGATCGCCGCGAAAGATGCGGACACGAATGGTTTCCTCGTGATTCTCAGTCCGCAGGCGCGCAGTGAGCCAACGAAGACGGCGGAAGAGTTGACGCCGTACGCGCGGCGCTTTGGCAAACCGATCATCGCCAGTTGGATGGGCGCGCAGCAAGTCCAAGCCGGCGACGCGGTGCTCAATCGCGCCAACATCCCCACGTTTGAATTTCCGGACACCGCCGCGCGGATGTTCGATTATATGTGGCGCTACACCTACAACCTGCGCGGCATTTACGAAACGCCGACACTGCCCTCCGACGACGACGGCGCGCCCGATCGCGCCGGCGCGGAGCAGATCATCCAGACCGCGCGCGCGGCGGGGCGCACGCTGCTCTCCGAATTCGAGTCCAAGCAATTGCTCGCCGCGTATCGCATCCCGGTCGTCGAGACGCGCGTCGCCGCCAACGAAGACGCGGCGGTCGCGCTTGCACAGGAAATCGGTTATCCGGTCGTGCTCAAACTCCATTCCGAAACGATCGGGCACAAGATGGACGTGGGCGGCGTCATCCTAGATTTGAATAACGCCGCCGCCGTGCGCGACGCGTATCGCGCGATCCAATTACGCGGCGGCGAACATTTTCGCGGCGTGACTGTCCAACCGATGATCGTCGGCGAGGGATATGAATTCATCCTCGGCAGCAACATCGATCCGCAAGTGGGATCGGTCCTCGTCTTCGGCGCGGGCGGACAAATGGTCGACGTGTTGAACGATCTCGCGTACGGGCTGCCGCCGCTCAACACCACGTTGGCGCGGCGGATGATGGAACAGGCGCACATCTATCGAGCGCTGCAAGGCACGCGCGGTAGACCACCGGCGGATCTTGCAGCGCTCGAGCAGCTCCTGGCGCGCTTTAGTCAGCTCGTCGTCGAGCAGCGCTGGATCAGGGAAATCGAAATCAACCCGCTCTACATTTCCGACCAGCGTCTCCTGGCGTTGGACGCGCGCGTCGTCGTGTTCGGACCAGAGACGCGCGCGGAGGAATTGCCGCGGCTCGTCATTCGCCCCTACCCGGCGCAGTACGTCAGCGCGTGGACGACGACGAAGGGAATGCCGGTCACAATTCGCCCGATTCGCCCGGAAGACGAGCCGCGGATGGTCGCCTTCCACGCCACCCTTTCGGATCGCAGCGTCTATCTGCGCTATTTGCACGTGCTGTCGCTGAACCAACGTGTCTCGCACGAACGGCTCGCGCAAACCTGCTTCAACGATTACGACCGCGAACTGGCGCTGGTGGTCGAGCGCGCCAAGCCCGACCACGGCGAGCGCGAGATCATCGCGGTGGGGCGTTTGATCAAGATGCACCGCCGCAACGAAGCCGAGTACGCGATTTTGGTCAACGACCAATACCAGGGACACGGTCTCGGCACCGAATTGCTGCACCGCTTGCTCGATGTGGCGCGCGACGAAAAGCAGAAACGCGTGATCGGCTACATCGCGACAGAAAACACCGCGATGCTGCGAATCTGCCAGAAACTGGGCTTTCGCCTCCATCGCTCGCTCGACGAGACGCAGATCGAAGCGATCATTGATTTGTGATCGCGCAGAGGAGAATGCATGTCTTCCATTCCGCCTTCGGATATTGCCTACCGCGTCTTGCGCCTGGAACAACAGTTGGAATCCTATCAACGTCTGCACGCGGAAGAATTGGATCAGATTCGCCGCGCCCTGGAAGAATTGAAAGAACTCGTGCTGACGCTCAACGTGAACAAGCCGCCCGTCAGTCCCGGCGAAGCGGAGGAAAGCAATACCTATACGATGAAATCGTAAAACAGATTCGGAACGCCATCAAAAAATCTCGAGCGATTTCCAAAATCGAAATAGAGTTTCCCAATTCTTGAGGAAGGAGAATTGCAGATGGACCTCGTGAATCCGGTGGTTCAGCGTTGGGTCGATGACGCCCGAGAAGACCCCGAAGCATTTTGGGGACGCGCGGCGGAGCAATTGCCGTGGTTGCAGAAATGGAACAAGGTCCTGGATTGGACGCCGCCGACGTTCAAGTGGTTTGTCGGCGGGCAAACCAACCTGGCGTACAGCGCGCTGGATGCTCACGTGCAGCGCGGCTGGGGCGGGCACACCGCGCTCATCTATTTTACCGAGCGCGGCGAGCGCCGCCTTTTTACGTACGCGCAAATGCTCTACCAGGTCGAACGCATCGCGGCGGCGCTGCGCGGCATGGGCATCCAAAAGGGCGACCGCCTCACCATTTACATGCCCACCTGCCCCGAAGCGATTATGCTGATGCTCGCGACAGTTCGCATCGGCGCAATGCACTCCGTCGTCTTTGCCGGCTTTGGCAGCAAGGCGCTGGGCGACCGCGTGGTCGCGAGCGGATCGAAACTCGTCTTCACCACGGACGTGACATATCGCAAGGGCAAGGACGTTCCGCTCAAAGGCATCGTCGATGAATCACTGCAAGGCGCGAACGATGTCCAGCACGTCATCCTCTTGAATCGCACCGGCGCGTCCGTCCCAATGCAAAAAGGACGCGACATCACCTGGGACGAATTTCTGGCTCACGCCGCCGGCAATAGCGGTAACTACGTCGAGATGGAATCGAACGAGCCGGCGTACATCCTGGCGACCTCCGGCACGACGGCGAAACCCAAACTCGCGATTCACACGCACGGCGGCTATCAGGTGCACATCCACAGCATGGGTAAGTGGGTGTTCGGACTCAAGCCGACCGACGTCTGGTGGTCTACCTCGGATATTGGCTGGGTCGTGGGGCACAGTTACATCGTCTACGCGCCGCTGATCGCCGGCGCGACGACGCTGGCGTTTGAAGGCGCGCTCGACTACCCCAAGCCGGAAACGAATTGGGCGACCGCGATCGAAGAATTTCGCGTCACCGGTATCTTTACCTCGCCGACCGCGGTGCGGCTGCTGATGCGCTACGGCGACGAGCCGCTGAAGAAAATCGATCACAGCCACCTTGAACGCATCTTTTGCGCGGGCGAGGTTCTCAATGCGCCGGCGTGGGAATGGCTGCAAAAGAAAATCTTGAACGACAAGATCCCGGTTATCGATCACATGTGGCAGACCGAAACCGGCGGACCCGTCTTCGGCAATCCGTACGGACTCGGTATGCTGCCGATCAAACCCGGCTCGGCGACGATTCCGCTGCCCGGCATCGAAGCGCAGGTTGTCACGCCGGAAGGCGAGCCGTGCGGACCCAACGAAAAAGGGATTATGGTCTTGAAGCGTCCATTCCCCGGTCTCACGCCCGCGCTGTGGGGCGAACCGGAACGTTACGGCAAAGATTACTGGGGCAGACTGCCGGGAGTTTATTACACCGGCGATTCCGCGCACATCGACGACGACGGCTATGTTTGGTTCGCCGGTCGCGCGGACGAGATCATCAAGGTCGCCGGGCACCGCATCGGCACGATTGAAGTGGAGACGGCGATCCTCACCCATCCCGCAGTCGCCGAATCCGGCGTGATCGGTCGCCCGGACGAGTTACGCGGCGAAGTCATCTCGGCGTTCGTCCTGCTCAAACAGGGCTACGCGCCGTCGGCTCAACTGAAGCAGGAGATTCTCGAAACGGTGCGGCACGAGCTGGGTCCGGTTGCCGTCATCGGCGAATTGAATTTCGTGAATATGCTGCCCAAGACGCGCAGCGGCAAGATCATGCGCCGCGTCCTGAAAGCCGTCGCGCTTGACCGCGAGCCGGGCGACATCACGACCATCGAAGACGAGGGCTCGGTGGAAGAAGCGCGGCACGCCTGGCAGGCGATGAAAGCGGAAATCGCGGAGCAGAAATAGGCGCGGCGCGAGAAAAAATTGGTTTGGGGCGGGGCGCTCCCGCCCCAAACGTCGGAGGAAAATGCGCGATGGAACTGAAAGATTTTCTCTCGACGACGATTGGCGATCTACTCGACCGGCAAGCGCGCGAGTTCGGCGACAACGACGCCGTCGTCTACGTCGACCGCGGCTTGCGGCTCAATTACCGGCAGTACCGCGACGTCTGCAATCGCGCCGCCAAAGGTTTTATGCGCCTCGGCGTTCAGAAGGGCGACAACGTCGCGATCTGGGCGACGAATTATCCCGAGTGGCTGTACACGCAGATGGGCACCGCCAAGATGGGCGCGGTGCTGGTGACGGTCAATCCATCGTACCGCACGAACGAGCTGGAGTATCTCCTGCGCCAATCGGACACGAAGGCGCTGGTGCTCATCAAAGGGTACCGCGACGCGAACTATGTGCAGATGGTCAACGACCTCGTTCCGGAACTGGCGACGAGCAAACCGGGTGAACTGGCGTCGAGTCACTTTCCCCGGCTCAAACACGTGATCTACGTTGGCAAGGAAGCGACACCGCCCGGCATGATCGGCTGGGACGAACTGCTCACGCTGGGCGATGCGGTCAGCGACGACGCGCTACGGCAAGCACAGGCGAACACGCACCCGGAAGATGTCATCAATATTCAGTACACCTCCGGCACGACCGGTTATCCCAAGGGCGCGATGCTGACGCACCGCAATATCATCGGCGACGCGTACCTCGTTACCGACTGCCTGAACCTGACGCCGAAGGACCGCCTCTGCGCGCCGGTGCCGTTCTACCACTGCTTCGGCTGCGTGATGGCGAACCTCGGCTGCCTGACGCGCGGCGCGACGCTTGTGCCCATCGAAACGTACGATCCCAAGCAAGTCTTGGAAGCCGTCCAGGCGGAACACTGCACCACGCTCTACGGCGTGCCGACCATGTTTATCGGCGAACTGAACCATCCCGATTTTGCCAAGTACGATTTGTCGAGTCTGCGGACCGGCATTATGGCGGGTTCGCCGTGCCCGATCGAAGTGATGCGCGCGGTCGTCGACAAGATGGGCGCGCGCGAGATGACGATTGCGTACGGGCAGACCGAATCGTCGCCGGTGAGCACGCAGACGCGCACCGACGATCCGCTGGAACGCCGCGTCACGACCGTTGGACGGCTGCTGCCGAATCTCGAAGGCAAGGTGATCGATCCGGTGACCGGCGAAACGCTGCCGCCGGGCAAGATCGGCGAATACTGCGTGCGCGGCTTTACGATTATGCAGGGTTATTACAACATGCCCGACGCGACGCGCATCGCCATCGATGCCGACGGCTGGCTGCACTCGGGCGATCTGGCAGTGATGGACGCGGACGGCTACTTTAACATCACCGGGCGCATCAAGGATATGATCATTCGCGGCGGCGAGAACATCTACCCGCGCGAGATCGAAGAATTTTTGTACACGCATCCCAAGATCGCCGACGTGCAAGTGATCGGCGTGCCGAGCGAAAAGTACGGCGAGGAAGTGGCGGCATGGGTCAAACTCAAAGAAGGACAAGTCGCGACGGAGGACGAGATTCGCGCGTTCTGTCAGGGGAAGATTTCCAACTACAAGATTCCCAAGTACGTCAAGTTTGTGGACAGTTTCCCGATGACGATCACCGGCAAGATTCAAAAGTACAAGATGCGTCAGACCGCCATCGAAGAACTGGGCTTGCAAGCTGCCGCGGCGACCAAGACCGCGTAGGTCTACCCATTTTGTAACTCCTCAGCCGTCGTTCATTTTATCCGCGAATCACGCGAATCTTCGCTAATTTTTTCGTTCTTATTCGCGTTATTCGCGTTATTCGCGGATAATTTTGCTCGTCTGTCCGCGCGAGTGGTGGTAGGCTGAGTAGATACGACTTGCTTGCCAATTGAACTGCTTCGGCGACCGCATCTTTGGTGATACTACCACCAAACTCTTCCACGATGCTTTGCCAAGCCATTCCCTCGCCGACCATCTCCAACACTTGCCACACCATAATGCGCGTTCCACGAAATGTTGGCTTACCATGACAGATGGCAGAGTCAGCGACGATGTAGCGTCCCAGCATCAAGCGATTACGTTTCGCCGCAGAAGCTCGTCGCCGCGATGACAGCGCACTCGCCGATGTTGCCGTTGTACTTGTGAGCGTTTTCTTCCCGTTCCTTCTCATCGTATCACCTCCGTCACCTTTCTGCACAATATTATACATTAAATCGCGACGATGCGCTATTGCAACCCCCGCGTTCGCACGCGGCGCGGGAAGGGAACGGCGCGTCGGCAAACGGCGGCGCAACCTCGATAACCAAGCCCCTCGGAAATCCGAGGGGCTGCTTTTCTATCCCCCAATCTCTGACATCGCGCCGGCGTCAATCGCAAAGTCGTCGCCGAACGGATGCCGCTCTGGCTTGTCGTCAATCGCGCGCGCGAGTAAATCTTGCAGCGCGGACTCGCTGACCCCTTCGCACAGCGCGCCGCGCACATCCGTTCCGCGCTCGCCGAACAAGCAGGCGCACAGCGCGCCGCGCGCGGTAACGCGGATGCGGTTGCACGCGTTGCAGAAATGCTCGCTCGCCGGCGTGATAAAGCCGATAGTGCCCGGCGCGCCGGGCAAGCGGTACGTGCGCGCTGGACCGTTGCCGTGAACCGTCGCCGCGTCCAGTTCCGGCAGCCGCGCGCGAATGTCGCTCGCCGAGATGAAATAGCGCGAAAAGAAATCGCTCGCCGCCGCGCTCGTCCCGACCGGCATCAACTCGATAAACCGGACGTGCCACGGCTGCTCAGCCGTCAGCCGCGCAAAATCGGCAAACTCGTCGTCGTTCACACCGCGCAGCGCGACGACGTTGATCTTGAGCGGCGCGAGTTCTGCCTTCGCCGCCGCGCGAATCCCCGTCCACACCGCGTCGAACGCATCGACGCCGGTGATCTTGGCGAATCGTTCGCGGCGCAACGTATCGAGCGAGATGTTGACGCGGCGCAAGCCGGCATCGGCGAGTTCGCGCGCGAGCCGCGCCAGCAGAAATCCGTTCGTCGTCAGCGCCAGGTCTTGGACGCCGTCGATGGCGGCGACCGCGCGCACAATGTCTACGATGTCGCGTCGGACGAGCGGCTCGCCGCCGGTCAGCCGAATCTTGGTCACGCCGAGCGCGACCGCCGCGCGCACAACGCGCTCGATCTCGTCCACGCTGAGCGGCGACGCAGCAGGATCGGTGTGCCCGTTCGGCGCGCAGTAGATGCAGCGAAAGTTGCACGCCTCGGTCACGGAGACGCGGAGATAATCGATGGTACGCCCAAAGGTATCTTGCATAGTTGGCAACCAGGGAACAGTAGTCAGTGTTCAGTAGTCAGTAGCCGTTCGCCGTGCGCGGTTGCATCGGCGGCTGGCGAGTGACTAGTGCTCACCGTGTAGTACGCGCCGAGCGCGCACGCGCGGCAGAGAATCTCTCCGTCTGTCTGTACCTCGCGCTCGTTGATAATGTCTTCACCGCACCGCTCGCACACGACGCGATGACCGTGCTGGCTGATGAGCGCGGTCAGTGAGACGTTCAGCGTCACCGGCTGCGCCGCCAACAATTCGTCGTTTGGCATCACCTGATAGGCGGCGAGCTGCGCGTGCCACCGGTCCGGCGCGTCGGGCGCATAGCGCGCGGCGAGCACGCGCGACTGGCGCGCCGGCGTCACCCGGATCGCGCGCGCCGTTTGCGTATCGACAAAAGTGACCGCCGACTTGCCATAGTCCATCAGGTACATCGTGCGCCGACCCAGCGCGCAGCCGGTGGCGACCGCGATGCCGTCCACCATGCAGCCATCGGTTTCGACAAAAGCGAAGAGGCGTTTGTCAGTCTGCGGTAGATCGAGTCCGAAGAGTTCCGCCGCGTACATTCCGATTCGCACGCCGAGCACCTGGCGCGGGCACAGGTGCTGGTGGTGGCGTTCCGCCGATGCGTCCAAAAGTGTTCTCAGATTTTGCATTGGGCTTCCTCGCGATGATTCGCGCGCCGCACGAATCTTCACAAAATAAAAATGCCAGTCGCGGAAAAGAGACTGGCAATCGTACAGACCTAGCCGGTTTCTGAAAATCGGTCAGGTCTGTGCCTCTCCTTTCCAAATATGCGGAGGCGCGCGCGTTTCCTTGCGCGCCCACGACGGCAGACGTGATCTGCGCGTCCCTCTTGGCGAGGTTCGGCGGCGTGGTCGTGGAAGAAACTTCGGTAGACCCCGCCGCTCGGAGAATCAGAGTTTAGGTTTGAAAAGACCACGCGTCAGCGCGGCGCGTTGGGCTCCCCTCGCGCGGCCGCCCGGCCCGCGCGTTTGCCCCGGCGGGGCGGCTAACGGCGTTTTACATTGCCGGAATTGCGGCCGCGCCCCGCGGCGCCGCGGCGCTGGATCGCTCACCGTCAGCGCGTCCCGCGCGATGCCGGGAGTCAGAGTGATCGCGTGCGCCGGGCAGATGAGCGCGCACAACCCGCACGCGTCGCCGAGACACATACGCGGCTGGATCGCCAACACGTAATAGCCGCCGTCGGCGCGAAATTCCATCGCGTGGGTCGGGCAAATCTTGGCGCACAGTCCGCAAGCAGTACACGATTCGGCGACCTGAATCGTCGCCAGTCGCTCGCTCGCCACGGTCTCCGCCGCCGGCGTTCCCAGTTTCGCGAGCGCGCGAGAGAACGTCTCGCTGTCCGGGGCGACGCGGTCCGAATCCGCTTTGGGCGATCCGCTCAACGATGCTGCCACCACCGCGCGTCCGGCGTTGCTCCGGAAGAACGAAAAGAACTCGCGCCGTGACAGCGATTCGTTCGGATTGCCGATGCGTCCAACCTTCCGCGCCGCGCCCAGTTCCGAATCGGCGTAACAGCGGACCACGCCGCCCCGATTCCACGCCGCAAGCAGACGATTCGCCGCGTCGCGCGCCGCGAGAATCTGGGGGTGGGCGCGCGCGCCGATCGGACAGTCCGCGCAGGGCGAATCGTCGAGCCAGACGGTTTCGTGTTCCGCCGCGAGCGCGGTCAACAGTTCCGGCGAGAGCCGCGCGAGGCAGGTAACTTGACGCGCCCCCGCGACCTTTGGCGCGCGCGTCGTCTCGAAATCCGTCTTGCGCGGGCACGCAAATTCGACGTTCGCAAACACGGCGACCGCGTTCAGAATGGCGGCGTCGTTCTCTTGAGTTGTAAACACGCGGGTCGGGCACACCGCCGCGCACAAACCACATTCAACGCAGCGCGCCGAATCGAGTTCCACCTGCGCGCCGCGCAGCTGAATCGCATCGGTCGGACACGCCAGACACGCGTCGCAATGGCGTTCTTTGTGTTTTGCGTTCAAGCACGCGGCGGCGTTCACACGCACGGGCTGCGCGTCCGCCGCCGCAATGAGTTTTTCGATCACGTTACGAGTCAGCACAAGGATAGTGTACCGCGTTCACGCTGCGATGTCAAAATCGTTGACGCACGTTTCGGTTGCAGAACCATTACGCTGCTCGCAGTTGACGCGCGGCGCGACGATCACCAATTCTTACCCAGCCGTGCGGTACGATCGAAGCACCTTCATATAATTCGCGCGCTCGAACGCAGCAGGATTGGCAGCTGACTTTTGACTCATACTTCCTTGCATCTGCGTGATCGAGACGTACTCGTGCTCTTCCATCCACTTGGCGAGGTCCGCGAGGACGCCGCGCAGATGATCGATGCCGTCGTGCAGCAACGCCGAGGTCATCATCGCGATCCGCGCGCCTGCCATCATCGATTTGAGCACGTCTTCCGCGGTATGGACGCCGCCCGTGACTGCCAGATCGGCTTTGACGCGACCATGCAGCATCGCGACCCAGCGCAGACGGAGCCGCAGTTCGCTCGACGCGCTCAGATCCAAGTCGGACACGACTTCCAAGTTTTCCAAATCGAAATCGGGTTGATAGAATCGATTGAACAGCACCAACGCGTTCGCGCCGGCGTCGTCGAGCCGCGCGGCGAAGTTCGAGAACGCGCTAAAGTACGGCGACAGTTTCACCGCGACCGGGATCCGCACGCTCGCTTTGACCGCGCGCACCAAATCGAGATACATCTCTTCGACCTGCGCGGCGGTTTGCGCCGGATCAGCGGCGATATAGTACGTGTTCAGTTCGAGCGCGTCCGCGCCGGCTTGCTCCATCTCTTGCGCGTACTTGATCCAGCCGCCGGTCGACGCGCCGTTGAGACTTGCGATCACCGGAATCCCAACCGCGGCTTTGGCTTTGCGGATATGTTCGAGATAGCCGTCGGGCCCGAGATTATAGTTGCCCAGATCGGGAAAATAGGTGAGCGACTCGGCGTAGGTGTACGTGCCTTGATCCAGCGATCGGTCGAGTATTTCGCTTTCCTGCGTGATCTGCTCTTCAAACAGCGAATGCAAAACGACTGCCGCCGCGCCGGCGTCTTCCATCCGCCGGATGTTATCGACATCCTGCATCAGCGGCGATGACGACGGGACGAGCGGATTTTTGAGTTTGAGACCGAGGTAGGTGGTAGAGAGGTCTGGCATATTTACTTGTTCTCTCCATTGTACTTGATCGCCGCGAGCTGCTCGTAGAATTTCCAGCGCGTGTGGACGTCTTCCTGCGCGAGCTTCAGCAACTTTTCCGCAGCTTCTTCGTTGCTCTGGACGAGCATCGTATAGCGCGTTTCGTTGTAAACGTACTTTTCCAACGGAACCGATGGCGCTTTGGAATCGAGCGTGAGCGGGTTTTTGCCTTGCTGCGCCAGATTGGGATTGTAGCGGAAGAGAGGCCAATGCCCCGAGTTCACCGCGAGTTTTTGCTGATCCCAGCCGCGCGCCATATCGATGCCATGGTTGATGCAGTGGCTGTAGGCAATGATGAGCGATGGACCCTCGTACGCTTCCGCTTCGAGGAAGGTGCGAACGGTCTGCACATCATTCGCGCCGAGCGCGACCTTGGCGACGTAGATGTTTCCGTACGTCATCGCCAGCAGCGCGAGGTCTTTTTTCGCGAGCGGCTTGCCGCCCGCCGCGAATTTGGCGACCGCGGCGCGCGGCGTCGATTTGCTCATCTGTCCGCCGGTGTTCGAGTACACTTCCGTGTCGAGCACGAGCACGTTGACGTTGCGCCCGGACGCGAGGACGTGATCGAGTCCGCCGTAACCAATGTCGTACGCCCAGCCATCGCCGCCGATGATCCAAACGCTCTTCTTGACAAAGATGTCGGCGACGCTCAGCAGCATTTTCGCGTCGTTCTGTTGTAGGGGCGATTCACACCTGCCCTGGCGGGCGGTGCCAGGGTGAATCGCCCCTGCCAGCGAATGCAATTTTTCTTTCAACAATTGCACGCGCCCGCGCTGCTGCAAGATGCCCGTCTCGTTCGATTGGTCGCCTTTCAAAATGGCATCAATCAGCTCGCCACCTAAAGTGCTCGCGAATTTCTTGAGCAACTCGGTCGCGTATTCGTGCCGCTTGTCGAGCGTCAGGCGGAAGCCGAGACCGAACTCCGCGTTGTCTTCGAACAGCGAGTTCGACCACGCCGGACCTCGCCCGTCCGCGTTCTCCGTCCACGGCGTCGTCGGCAGATTGCCGCCGTAGATCGACGAGCAGCCGGTCGCGTTCGCGATGATCGCACGGTCGCCGAACAACTGACTGACGAGTTTGATGTACGGCGTTTCGCCGCAGCCGGTGCACGCGCCGGAGAATTCGAACAGCGGCTCGAGCAGCTGCGTGTCTTTGACGAGCTGCACATTCACTTTCGTACGGTCCATCTCCGGCAGCGATTGGAAGAATTTCCAATTCGCGTTCTCCTGCTCGCGGATCGGCGGCTGGGGCGCCATGTTGATCGCTTTGCGTCCGACCTGGCTCTTGTCTTTCGCCGGACACACTTCGACGCACAACGTGCAGCCGGTGCAATCTTCCGGCGAAACCTGCAACGTGTACTTCATCTCCGGAAATTCTTTCCAGCGCGCCGCGTCGCTCTTGAACGTTTGGGGCGCGTGGGCAAGATATTTCGGATCGTAGACTTTGGCGCGGACCACCGCGTGCGGGCACACCAGCACGCACTTGCCGCACTGGATACAAAGCTCTTCTTCCCATACCGGGATTTCCAGCGCAATGTTGCGTTTCTCCCACTGCGTGGTGCCGACGGGGTACGTGCCATCGACCGGCAGCGCGCTCACCGGCAAATCGTCGCCGCTGCCCGCGATCATTTTCGCGGTCACTTTTTGCACGAACTCGGGCGCGTCGGCAGGAACGGCGGGACGCATATCGAACGTGCTCGTCACCTTGCCAGGCACCTTCACTTGGTACAACCGCGCGAGCGTTGCATCAACCGCCGCAAAGTTTTTCGCGACGACGGCTTCGCCGCGCTTGCCGTACGTCTTTTCGATGGAGCGCTTGATGGCGGCGATGGCTTCGTCGCGCGGCAAGACGCCGCTGACCGCGAAGAAGCAAGTCTGCATCACCGTATTGATACGGCTGCCCATTCCCGTTTCTTTCGCGACCGCGTACGCGTCGATGACGTAGAACTTTAATTGCTTGTCGATGATCTGCTGCTGCACCGTGCGCGGCAGATGATCCCACACTTCGTCGGGACCGTAGAGACTGTTGAGCAAAAAGACCGCGCCCGGCTCTGCCGCCTTCAACACGTCATAACGTTCGAGGAACGAGAACTGGTGGCACGCCACGAAATTTGCGGACCGAATCAGGTACGACGAATGGATCGGCTTGGGACCGAAACGTAAATGCGATGTCGTCATCGTGCCGGACTTTTTGGAATCGTAGAAGAAATAACCCTGCGCGAAATTGTCGGTATCCGTGCCGATGATGCGGATCGAGTTGTGGTTCGCGCCGACCGTGCCGTCAGCGCCCAGTCCGTAGAACAAGCAGCGCACCATCTCCTTGCCCTCGGTCGAAAAAGTGGGGTCGTAGGCGAGCGAGGTGTGCGTCACGTCGTCGTTGATGCCGATGGTGAAATGATTCTTGGGCGGGCGACCATCAAGGTCGCCCCTACGCATTTCGTCGAAGACGCCCTTTGCCATCGCCGGCGTAAATTCTTTCGACGCCAAGCCGTAGCGACCGCCGATGACGCGCGGCATCGCGGGCAGGCTGCCCGCTGCTACTGATTCTGCGAGCGCAGTGACGACATCGACGTACAACGGCTCGCCCGCGCTGCCGGGTTCTTTCGTGCGGTCGAGTACCGCAATCGTCTTGACCGTCGCGGGCAACGCTTTCACAAAATGTTCGACCGAGAAAGGACGATACAGATGGACTTTGAGCACGCCGGTCCGCTCCGCGTCGCCGCGCGCGTTCAAGTACTCGACCGTCTCCTGCGTGACCTCTGCGCCCGAACCCATCACGACGATGACGCGCTCGGCGTCCGGCGCGCCGACGTAATCGAACAGATGGTACTGCCGCCCGACGAGCGCGGCGAACTTGTCCATCGCCTGCTGCACCATGTCCGGCACAGCAAGGTAGAATCCATTGACCGTTTCGCGCGCTTGGAAGTACATATCGGGGTTTTGCGCGGTGCCGCGCATCACCGGATGATCGGGCGACAAGCCGCGCGCGCGGTGCGCGCGGACGAGATCATCGTCGATCATCGCGCGAATGTCGTCTTCTGTAAGCTGTTCCACCTTCATCAACTCGTGCGAGGTGCGAAAGCCATCGAAGAAATGGAGGAATGGCACGCGCGCTTGCAGCGTGGCGGCGT